>Ga0335078_10001483_pt1 | contig 35374 bp, 31 predicted proteins | sample Lox_Sample_32_FD_206711 | JGI IMG/M metagenome (GOLD analysis project Ga0335078, IMG submission 206711) | Soil microbial communities from Loxahatchee National Wildlife Refuge, Florida, United States - Lox_Sample_3.2 | ecosystem: Environmental > Terrestrial > Soil > Wetlands | place: USA...
TCGAAGACAATGTCTTCGTTGGCCACGGAGTGACGTTCGTCAACGATATGTATCCGCGGGCTACAACCGGCGACGGTGCAATGCAGACCGAAGCAGATTGGAAAGTCGAGAAGACCCTGGTAAGGAAGGGCGCCTCGATCGGTTCAGGAGCGACCGTTTTGGCGAACCTCACCATCGGTGAGAACGCGATCATCGGTGCGGGCAGCGTTGTCACCAAAGATGTTCCAGCTAACAGCATCGTGGCAGGAAATCCGGCTCGGGTGCTGCGATTTGTGCAGCCGACCTTGGAGGTCACAAAGTGAGCACTGTTAACAATCATTCTAATCAGATCCCTTTTCTTGATTTGGTAACACCCCACGTCGAGCTCCAATCGGAGTTGACGGATGTGTTCCACCGCGTGTTGCAAACGGCTGGATTTGTGGGCGGGGCGATGGTGGATGAGTTCGAGAAGTCATTCGCCGAGTTCTGTGGTACCCGGCATGCGATTGCCGTTAATAGTGGTACCGATGCGCTCCGATTTGCTCTTACCGCATCGGGCGTGAAGAACGGAGACGCCGTTGTCACCGTGCCGCATACCTTTATCGCAACTACCGAGGCGATATCCCAAGCGGGAGCTCAACCGGAGTTCGTCGACATCGATTCCCGTACTTACAACATAGATCCGGAGAAACTCCGAAAATATCTCGAACTGAAGTGCACTCAAGATGGCTCGGGCAATCTCGTCAGTCAGCGAAGTGGCAGGCCCGTGACAGCGATCGTGCCGGTTCACCTGTATGGGCAGATGGCGGACATGGATGCAATCCAAGAGTTGGCGGATCGCTTCAATCTTAAGGTGATTGAAGACGCGTGCCAGGCTCATGGAGCCGAGTATTTCTCGCGTCGGCACAACCGTTGGTTTAAAGCAGGTTCAATGGGTAGTGCAGCTGCATTCAGTTTCTATCCGGGCAAGAATCTCGGCGCTTGCGGCGAGGGTGGTGCGATTACAACAAACCAGGATGGCATTGCGCAAAAATCGAAAATGCTTCGCGACCATGGGCAGGCTAAAAAGTACTATCACGACATTGAGGGATACAACGGGCGGCTTGATTCTCTGCAATGTGGAATTCTGAGTGTGAAGTTGCGGCAGCTTGCGGAATGGAACAAAAAGCGCCGCGAAGCAGCATCGCGCTACCGCGAACTGTTTCAAGAATCCGGTGCGGAATTGGTGCTTCCCTTCGAGCCATCCAATTCAAAAGCGGTGTACCACCTCTACGTAGTGCAAGTTGCCGATCGCGAGCAGTTGCAGGCTGAACTCGGTCAGCAAAATATCGGGACAGGCATTCACTATCCGATACCGCTACATCTCCAAAAGGCATACGCAAACCTGGGGTATAGCAACGGTGCATTCCCCGTGACGGAGAGCGCAGCGAAACGCATTCTGTCACTTCCGATGTTCCCGAATCTTTCATCGGCCGCACAGTCCCGTGTGGTCGACGCAGTGAACCGAGCTGTTGGCACTGCGATTCCCGCAGCCACGGTGTAAGAGTTTTTATGACAATGCCGTTAATCGAAGAGCAAAGCAGCGAAGTGAAGCGTGCCCACGGTGGGGCCGAGGTTCGCAATTTGAATCTTCAAAGCGAATCGGAAGGAGCCAGAGCAGTAGGGCAAACCATCTGGATCGACCTGGATAATTCCCCGCATGTCCCGTTTTTCCGTCCCATCATCCAGGAGTTGAAAGATCGCGGATTCGATGTACTGGTGACGGCACGGGACTGTTTCCAGGTGTGCGATCTTGCCGAGCAGTTGCACGTCGAGTGCAAACCGATTGGCAGACACTATGGAAAGCATCGATTCATGAAGCTGCTCGGGCTCGGGATACGGACAGTGCAACTTTTGCCGTCGGCACGGCGGGCCCGTCCCGTGCTCGCTGTGTCCCACGGTTCGCGCAGCCAGCTGGTAGCTGCCAAGCTGTTGGGTATACCCGCCCTCCAGATTGCCGACTACGAGTTTGCGAAAATATGGGCTTTTGTGACCCCGAACTGGGCCATGACTCCCAACATGATTCCGACCAACGCGATGAAACTCGGTGTCGATCGAATCCTTAAGTATCCAGGGATTAAAGAGGACGTGTACGTGCCTTCTTTTGTCCCGGAAGATAGCATTAGGCGTGAACTTGGGATCGGTGAAAATGAAATTCTGGTGACGATGAGGCCGCCGGCCAGCGAGGCGCACTATCACAGCCCCAACAGTGACAAGCTTTTCGAGGCGACGGTGGCGCACCTTGGTAAGATGTCGGATGTGCGCATGGTCGTGTTGCCTCGTACTCCGAAACAGGGACATGAAATCACGGCAGCGTGGCCGGATCTCTCCTCCAGACGGAAGCTGTTCATTCCCGAGCGCGTGGTGGACGGCCTGAACTTGATATGGCATTCGGACCTGGTGATCAGCGGCGGTGGCACGATGAACCGCGAGGCCGCTGCGCTGGGAGTTCCTGTGTACAGCATCTTCCGCGGGACCATTGGAGCGGTGGATCAATATCTGGCCGCGAACCATCGCATGGTATTGCTGGAATCGCCGGCTGATCTTATGACAAAGTTGTCTGTGCGCCGGCGGAATCATGGCGCGAATCACAATGCGGCCGGCAAGGCCACACTCGACGCGGTGACCGGCCATATCGCCCGATTGGCCAATTTGGGTACGCGTACGACGGCTATCTAGTTGCCGGTTTCGCCCCGAGGCCGAAAGAATTCGGCACATCCGGTTTTTCATCCAGCTATGCACATACTGCACGTAGTCGGAGCTCGTCCCAACTTCATGAAGGCAGCGCCGGTTTATTCCGCGCTAGCCGCGCGCAACGTCCGGCAAACTCTGGTACACAGCGGACAGCACTACGACTTCAATATGTCCGATGTATTCTTCGAGCAGCTGGGACTTCCGGCTCCGGACATCAACCTGCAGGTAGGATCGGGCAGCCATGCGCAGCAGACTGCGCAGATCATCAGTCGTTTCGAAGCAGTGGTGCTGGAACAGAAGCCGGACCTGGTGGTTGTCTATGGAGATGTCAACTCCACGGTGGCAGCCGCACTGGTCTGCGCCAAGCTGCTGGTTCCGGTGGCGCACGTCGAAGCTGGCTTGCGCTCTTTTGATCGCACCATGCCGGAGGAGATCAACCGGCTGATGACCGATCAGGTTTCCAGCTGGCTGTTTACGCCTTCGCCTGACGGCAATGAAAATCTGAAGCAGGAAGGCGTGGCCCCGGACAAGATCCATCTGGTGGGCAACGTGATGATCGACACGCTGGTGCGAATGCTGCCGCAAACCGCTGCGCGAATTCCATCTGATCTGCCGGCCCGATTCGCTCTGGTCACGCTGCACCGGCCATCCAATGTGGATGACATTCCGTGGTTGTCCTCGATGCTCCAGGAGCTGTCGAAAATATCTGCCGAACTCCCGGTGTGGTTCCCAGTTCACCCACGCACTCGCGAGCGTTTACAGAACGCCGGCCTTAATGGCCATGCACAGGCGTTGCGGCTGATGGATCCGCTTCCTTACCTCGACTTTCTCGCTCTACAAACCCGAGCGACGGCGGTCATCACGGATTCTGGAGGCATTCAAGAGGAAACAACCTATCTCGGGATTTCTTGCCTCACAGTGCGAGAAAATACCGAGCGGCCGATTACTGCGACGATGGGTACGAATACTCTGGTTGGACGCCGCATCGAGCGCGTACGCGATGAGGTCCAGAATATCCTGCGAGGCGATACGAAGAAAGGGTCCATTCCGCCCCTTTGGGATGGTCATGCGGCCGAGAGGATCGCCGACATTCTTGCTGGCACGTAAGCGGAAATTCTTTCGCACACAAGGGCGGACCATTAGATGACAAAGACAAATCAAGGCACCAGGGTTGCCACTCACAAACTGGTGGCGTACTGCCGCGCGAGTGATTGGGCTGGCTACGACCCTTATGATGCCGCGAATAGCAAGTTCTTTGCCGCGGTGCCGCTGCTTGATCACAGAATTCCACGGCTTGTGCTCACGCAGCTACTAAAGAGATTGCCCGTGAATATTCGTCCGTTGCTTGCGATTCCCAAAACGCAGAATCCCAAGGGACTGGCGCTGTTTCTCACCACGTTCATAAAGCTTCGCAAAATTGGAGAGGAGAATCAGCAGGAACTAGAGGAATGGATTGCAGGAATGATTGAGCGCCTGACTGCGTTGCGCTCGACGGGAGTTGCGTATTCGTGCTGGGGCTATAGCTTTCCGTGGCAGACCCGTACGATCGTTGTGCCCTCGGGAACGCCCAACTTGGTTTGCACGACGTTCGTCGCGAATGCGCTCCTGGACGCATACGACTACTGCCAAGATTCGCGATGCCTGGACATGGCTGTGAGCGCGGCAGAATATATGCTCAATGAGCTTTATTGGACGGATGGAACGAGAACCAGCTTCAACTATCCACTTCCGTCTGTTCGCAGCGAAGTCCACAACGCGAATTTCCTTGCCGCTGCACTGTTGGGTCGTGCCTACAGCCACACTGGAGACAAGAAATTTATCGGTCCCGCCCTTCAGGCTGCCCGGTGCTCGGCAGCGAAGCAACAGGCGGATGGTTCGTGGTACTACGGTGAGGCAGCTTCTCAGCATTGGATCGACAACTTTCACACCGGCTACAATCTCTGTGCCTTGCGGGACCTATCCCGCTATGCGTCGACAACTGAGTTCGATTCGGTCATCCAGCGCGGCTTTGAGTTCTACCGTTCTCATTTTTTCGGCGCCGATGGCGTAGCCCGGTATTTCCATGACAGCACTTATCCGATCGACATACACTCCGTCGCGCAGAGCGTTATTACGCTCGTGACATTTAACGATGTGGATCCTGGCAGCCTGAAGCTGGCGAGCTCCGTGCTGAACTGGGCGATGACTCACATGTGGGATGACCGGGGCTATTTTTACTACCGGGTTCTCAGGTCGCACACCAACCGGATATCGTACATGAGGTGGTCGCAGGCATGGATGCTGCTCGCCATGGTTACCCTTCAGGAAGCTTCGGCCTCAGTTGGCGCAGAAAACCTCGATGAGCGATTGGCAGAGGTTGCGCAATGATCGAGTGCATCTTCACGCTGGACTACGAGATCTATGGCAATGGTGTTGGCTCGCTGCGAGACCTCGTGCTTGACCCAACGCGGCGGTTAGCGGAGTTGTTCAAGGAGTTCGCCGCGCCCTTCGTCGTCTTTGCGGAAGCAGTCGAATTCGCGAAGATGGAGGAAGCGCAGTCAGATCCGGACACAGGTGAAGTGCGGGCCCAACTTCGTCAATTGCGAGCAGCGGGCCACGAGATCGCACTTCACATTCATCCCTGGTGGGCTAATGCGCAGTACGGAGGTGGCTGTTGGCAGCTGGATTGGACCGAGCGAAACATTGGCACCTTAGAGCCGGAGCGGGTCGAGGCCATTGTCTCGGGAGCGATCTGTTACCTGCGCGAAGCGTTGGAGGATCCACACTTCACACCACTCGGCTTCCGCGCCGGCCAGTGGGCGATCCAGCCTACTCCGGTGATAGCGGGGGCGCTGGCGCGGCATGGCATCCGGGTGGATTCTTCAGTGTTTAAGGGAGGCCATATGCATAGCTTGGGCTTGGACTATCGGCCGGCGGTCTCTAACGGCGCCTCCTGGCGTTTCAGCAACGATGTAAATGCGCCGGATCCACACGGTGCTCTATTGGAAATTCCGATTCATACGCAAATGGTACCGTTTTGGCGGATGCTGGGCGGAAAGCGCCTGAAGCTGCAAAGTAAGACGCGCAAGGCCAGCGAAGGCAGTCCACTGCCGCGCGACTGGCGCGATTTTGTGCGTCTTCGCTATCCTCGCAAACTTGACTTCTGCCGCATGACCTTCGCGGAAATGCGTGAGACAGTCACGGGAGTTGTCGAGGGAGAACAGGAGCGGACTCCTATCGTCGCGATCGGACACTCCAAAGATTTCGTCGATGCCGACGCCGTTCGGAGTTTTCTTGCCTTTCTGCAGGACCGAGGTGTTGGGATAACGACATTTTCGCGTACGCTTTGTCCGGAGCCACAACTCTCGTTCTGAGGTCAGGTATGCCGATGGTTTCTGATTCTGTGGTACTCGAGACTGCACCTGTTTTGCACAGCATGATTACAGCGCAGCCCATCCCCATCCGGTGGGACCCGAGCATGCCCGTGTTTGCGAAAGAGGAGTTCCTGCGTGCAGTCGGGGACGAGTGCGGCTGGTTGGGTGGGATTGATGAAGGTGGAAGCTTGCGATGCTTCCTGCCTTACACCATCATTCGCAAAGCTGGCGTGCGAATGGTGCGATTTCGGAATGAGCCTTTTCCCTGCGGAACGGGAGTTGATCTGGTTGAGGAAAAGTCTTTCTTGAACAGTACAGTTCAGTATTTCCGCAAGACCGGCCCCGATGTGATCATTCCAGCAAGCAACAACGCGATTTTCCGCACTTATCCGGACCTTGCTACTGCTGCTCCATACGGCACATATTTCATTGCGCTGGAGAAGGCAGAGACTGATCTCTGGGCAGCTGTCAGTACAGGCCACCGGCGCCACGTGAGATCAGCCGAAAAGAAGGGGGTGCAAGTCCGTAATGCACCCGAGTGCGTGACGTCGGCTCATACAATTGTTCGTGAGACATTCGCAAAATCGTCCATGCCCTTCATGTCGTCGGAGAAATTCTCTCGCCTGATTGGCGGGTTGGAAGGAAATGTCCACGTGTTGATCGCGGAGTGGCAGGGGAAAGTACAGTGCTGTGCGGTTAACGCCTTTAGCCAGCACGCGGCTTACTACATGTACGGAGGAAGCATCCCGGACGCTGTGCCAGGAGCGATGCACTTGCTGCATTGGGAGGCGATTAAAATGTACCGCCGCATGGGCGTTCGCAGGTATGACTTCTATGGTGCCCGGATTGATCCCGAACCCGGTTCGAAAGCAGCCGGCTTGGCGGCATTCAAGGAGCGGTTTGGCGCCGAATTGGATCAGGGCTTTATTTGGAAATGCGGCATCAGCCCTTTGAAGTTCGCAATCTACTCACTGGGCGTGCGATGGCTTCGCCGTGGTGACATCGTCGATGCGGAACACCACAAGCTTGGCCGTGGTGCTACTGCTGTCTCACTTTCCCAATAGACTTGGGCCAGCAACAACTCCGGTACTCCGGCGGTCGCGGTCGTGAATGACCAACGGCCCCACTCGCAACAACATCAACACGGCAGAGCCCCTTCAGTGCCGACATCGGCGGTACAAGCAGGGACCGACATGCTCCAACCCTTACATTTATGTGCGGAATCGCTGGAATATTTCATCAAGACCGAACTCGACGCGTCGATCGTGACACGCTCCGAGGTATGACGCGTGCCCTGTCCCATCGCGGGCCCGATGGCGAGGGCTATTACGAAGACGGAAATATTGGACTCGGACACCGCCGTCTCGCCATCATAGATCTCAACACGGGAAAGCAGCCCATGTATAGCACCAATGGAGATGTCGTGGTGGTGTTCAATGGCGAGATCTATAACTATCTGGAGCTCAGGGAGGAATTGGAGAGTCTAGGACACAGCTTCGTGAGCGTATCAGACACCGAAGTGATCATAGCTGCATACAAACAATGGGGATTCGACTGCCAGCAGAAGTTCAATGGCATGTGGGCTTTTGCGCTCTGGGATGTCCGCGAAGAACAACTCTTCATTTCGCGGGACCGAATTGGAGAGAAGCCTCTTCACTATTCATTTCAGGACCAAACATTTGTATTCGGCTCCGAAATCAAAAGCCTGCTGGCGTACAGGTCGGACTATAAACCGGCCACTGAACTCCTGAGCGTTTATCTCTCGCTCGGATACGTGCCCGCTCCATACACATTCTATGAAGGTATATCTCGATTACGGCCCGGGCACTACCTAATCGTAAAAGATAGTTGCGTTCAGGATCGCGTTTACTGGGACCTGCCCGCAATCACCGAATCCGATATGCGATCCGATACGGATCGTATCTACCGTGAGTTTGAGGAATTCTTCCTTGACGCAGTGAGATTGAGAATGCGCAGTGACGTCCCATTCGGCGCGTTCCTCAGCGGCGGGCTGGATTCGGCAAGTGTCGTGGCGGCAATGTCGGCGCAGAGCTCCCTTCCGGTCGACACATTCACTATTGGATTCGAGGAGCGCGCATTCGACGAGCGCCATCTCGCGAGGGATGCCGCCGAGCATTTTCGCACCAACCACCACGAGAGAATAGCAGTGCCCGAGATGTTTGACGACTCTTTGCAGAAAGTGCTCTTGCACTTCGATGAGCCGTTCGGCGATGCATCGGCGATTCCCGTTGGTCTGGTATCAGGCATTGCACGGCAGCATGTAACGATGGTGTTGACCGGAGATGGCGGCGACGAGGTTTTGTCCGGGTACACAAACTATCTTACGGAAAAGCTGACAAAGCGCTATGGCATGGTGCCCGCCGCCATGAGGCGGGGAATGTACGGCTCGACGGTGCTACTCTCAAAACTGGCGCGAGGTGGTTTACGGTATCGCCTCAATTGCGCGGAACGCTTCCTGAGACTCGCAGATTCCTCGTATAACGAACGCGCAGTTGCCAAAATGTCTTGGCTAGGCCCCGAGTCTATTCGGGAATTGATTCCTGAGAGTGTCCCGCACATTCCCATGGGAGACTATTTTGCGGATGCGCTGGCAAAATGCCCGTTTGCCGACGGGTTCTATCGCCAGATGTATTTCAATCTAAAAGTGTCGCTGCCGGAAGATATGCTCGCCAAGGTGGACCGCATGAGTATGGCGCATTCGTTGGAAGCGCGAGTGCCTTTTCTTGACCACCGGCTTGTCGAGCTAACCTATCAGGTGCACAAGGACGTGAAGTTGCCGGGGCGCCGTCGCAAGGACCTGCTGAGGCGCACCATCGGCCGCCGTCTGCCGCAATCGCTCCTCAAAGCTCCTAAGAGTTCATTCATGGTGCCCCTGCGGGAATGGTTCAAGCAGGATGACTTCAACCAACGTCTCAACTCACTGAAGCAGACCGATTTCGGCCTCAACAACTCTGTCATCAGAAGTATTGTTGAGGACAACCGGGACGGCCGCAACGACTATGGCGACTTCATATGGCGACTGTTTGTGTTGAAGCATTGGTTAGAGACGCCGACTCGGCCGGGCATGACGGCGTCGGTCGAAGTGCAAGGAAACGCGTGATCTACATCGAGTACTCGAAGCCACCTCGCCGGTCTGACCGCTCGATACAGCCGATCGCGATTACAAAGGGGATTTCGTGGGTACCATAGCCCTTACGCTCTGTATCGCGTATGTTCTCGCCCTGCTCGCGGTGGAAAACCGGGCATCGCGCGCCGTTTCGCTTGCCGTGTGGATTCCCACCATCTGGATAATGATTGGCGCCAGCAGACCGCTGGCCACATGGTCTACCAGCACACAGGTACTTTCTAGTTCGGCCTATGCCAACAATGAGTCCGGCAGCGCACTGGACCGGTGGACGTTGATAGCTCTGACGATGATGGGCATCGTGGTACTCGCTCGCCGCCGGTTCGACTGGTCGAGGGTTGTGCGCCGGCACGGATGGCTCCTAGCTCTGTTGTCGTACATGTTCCTTAGTACGCTCTGGTCTGATATCACGATCATCGCTCTGAAACGGTGGGTGCGCGAATGGGTAGCCATTGTAATGGCCTTGATCGTGATGTCGGAGGGCAATCCGCGCCAAGCGCTCGCAAGTCTTTTCCGCCGATCGGCTTACATTCTAATTCCCTTCTCGCTCGTTCTGATCAAATTCTATCCGGCAATGGGTCGCCGGTATGGGCGTTACTCCGGAACCGAAATGTGGACAGGGGTGACGGGCCAGAAGAACGAACTGGGTCGGCTGTGCATGATCAGCATTTTCTTCTTGTTTATGGCTCTCTATCGGCGTTGGCGAGAACGGGGACCACTGGGCGGGCGTTATCAAGCATGGGCCGATATTTCGATTGTTTTTATAGGCCTGTATCTCCTCATCGGCTCCAGTTCTGCGACGTCAATGGGAACTCTTATTGTGGGAATCGCCACCTTCTTAACCCTGCGCAGATTTGAGAGGCTGAGACTTGGCATCCCGTTGGCCGGACTGCTCGCGTTGGTACTCGTCTTAGTAGCTTATGGAGTGTCCGGGCCTTTCTTGGGAGGCTCGGGCTTCTCTGCTTTTACTTCAGCGCTGGGGCGCGATGCGACTCTGACCGGTCGAACTGAGGTTTGGGCGGACGTATTGCCAGCCAGAAGCCAGCGGCCACTTCTCGGTTATGGGTTCGGGAGTTTCTGGACCGATGCCCGCCGTGAACTCTACGACATACCTACTGCACACAACGGCTATTTGGACATCCTGCTTGAGCTGGGTGAAGTTGGTTTAGCGTTTTACTTGATCTGGCTTTTGTCGTGTGCCCGAAAACTCCGCCGCGCAATGGCCCAAGATTATGATTGGGCTAGTTTCGGAATTTGTTTGCTGCTGATGGTATTGGTGTACAACTCGACTGAGTCAGCCCTCAACAGCCTGGCGGACTATATGACGGCTGTGGTAGTCCTAGCTGTATTTGTCTCGTCTTCTAAACCAATGATCATGGCTCGCGAACGCGGGGGGCCCACGGACATCGACGCACGCAAATGCGCTTCTGATGTTGAACTCGAGATGGTCCTCGATGTGAGCTATTCAGTCGTGCCGGAGAACAGGTGCCAAGCTTCCTGGCTTTGATGCACTGCTGAGACCCACCGTATTGTGGACAGGATGTAACAATCTCACGAGTAAGGGACAAAGATTGATGACACGATCCAAACATGACGTTCGACTTCTGTCCGACTACCTTCCTGACAAATATCTCATACAGAGCACGGACAAGATTCTGGTTACCGGCGCCAATGGATTCATCGGTTCCCGAGTCGTGCGGAATCTGTTGTCCATGGGCTTCAAGAACGTCAGATGTCTCGTGCGGTCCGAGGCCAATATCGAAACTCTAAAGCCAGTCGAGGAGGAGTTTGGCGTCACTCTTGAATATGTCTGTGGGAACCTGCTCTCGGCGGCAACATGCCGAGCAGCTGCCGAAGATGCGGTTGTTACGTATCACCTGGCTGTCGGAGGCGACAAGAGCTTTCCCGGTTACGTGATGAATACCGTTGTGACAACTCGCAACCTCCTCGACGCTATAACCACCGACGGAACGACGATTCGAAGATTCGTGAACGTTGGTTCACTGGCGGTTTATTCGAATGATCATTTAAAGCGTCGTGCACTTCTTAACGAAAGCTGCCCCATCGCATCCGATCTGATTGGACGCTATGATCCTTATGCGTATGCGAAGGCGAAGCAGGACGACATCGTGCGTCAGTACGCCCGCGATAAGGGTCTTCCGTACGTTATTGTGAGGCCCGGAGTTGTTTTTGGACCTGGCAAATCGCGAATTCCGGGAAGAATCGGAATTGATACTTTTGGTATCTTTCTTCACCTCGGACACGGTAATAGGATGCCGCTCACGTACGTGGATAACTGCGCCGAGGCGATCGCGTTAGCTGGGCTGGTAAACGGCATCGATTCCGAGGAATTCATCATCGTCGACGACGACCTTCCCACAAGTCGCCAATTCTTGCGCGGATATAAGAAGCTAGGAAGGCGGTTCTTATCAGTACCGGTGCCATACCCCGTTTTTTATGTCTTTTCACTTCTCTGGGAGAAGTACTCATCCTGGTCGAAGGGGCAACTGCCTCCGGCGTTCAACCGGAAAACGTGTACCGCATACTTTAAAGGCAACGTGTACTCCAACGAAAAGGTCAAGACTCGACTGCACTGGAATCCGGGGGTCAGCATGACCGATGCGCTGACTCGCTTCTTTGCTTCTGTCCGCGCGGAGAATGGAAGAGCATGATAAATGCAACCATCATTGGCTGTGGAAAAGTGTCGGATAAACATGCCTTGCAGATTCAACGCATTCCGTACGCTAAGCTTGTGGCGGTTTGTGATGTCGAGCCACTGATGACGCAACAGATGGCCGAGCGGTTCGGTATCGAACGACAGTTCACCGATGCGCGGCAGATGATCAATGAAGTGCGTCCAGACGTGGTTCATATCACAACACCCCCACAAACCCATTTTGAGCTGGGAAGAATATGTTTACTTGCGGGTTCTCACGTTTACATTGAGAAGCCGTTCACGGTTAGCGCCGCAGAAGCCGAAGAGCTTATTGCACTCGCGATCGAGAAAAACCTGAAATTGACAGTTGGGCACAATGCACAGTTCACGCCCGTGATGACACGAATGCGCCAGCTTGTCAATGATGGCTATCTGGGAGGACGCCCTGTCCACATGGAGAGCATTTTCTGCTACGAGACTGGTGGTGACGCCAGCTACGCTAAGGCTTTCCTTGGTGATAGTGGCCACTGGCTGAGGAGTCTCCCGGGATCACTCTTGCAGAACATCATTAGTCACGGAATCGGGAAAATCGTGGAGTTTCTAAGTGGAGAGAAGCCACTAGTCATTGCCCACGGGTTCACGAGCCACGCGTTACAGCGAATAGGCCAAGAGGACATTATCGATGAGGTTCGGGTTATCGTCCGCGATGATGAAGACACGACTGCGTACTTCACGTTCTCGACCCAGATTCAACCCTCGTTGCATCAGTTCCGGGTTTGCGGTCCGAGAAGATCGCTAATAGTCGACGACGATAATCAGGTGCTCACGAGACTGAGATCGAACGAGTATAAGAGTTATTTGCCATATTTCCTTGGACCGGCACAGATTGGCAGCCAATACTTCGAAAGTCTGGCGCGAAACGCGTGGGAGTTCCTGAAGGGGGATTTTCATCTGCCTCCGGATACGGGGCTCAGGCGCCTCATGGAGAAGTTTTACTCAGCAATATCCAGCGGGGATGCACTGCCGCTTCCGTACCGAGACATCTTACTTACTTCTAGAATCATGGATGATATCTTTGCGCAGGTGCTGAGGGATCGCCAAGGACGTCCTACCGGGAGGCATGCGGATGCTGGAGCCGTTGCCGCACACTGCGAGGGAGGCTCGTTACATCGTGCTCGCTGAACGCCACGAGGCACATCCCCTCATCAGAAGCCACGTTCAATCATCCTATGCCCGTCGGGACTGACGCCACTGCAAATCAAAAGGATTCAGGAATGAATGCGCACGATATTGACCATATCAGTGTTTGCATTTGCACCTTTCATAGGGACGCCATGCTGGAGCGTTTGTTGAGGATGTTGGCAGTGCAGGACACGGCAGGCCTCTTTCGAATCTCAGTCGTGGTGGTTGATAATGATGCAACAGCTCCGTCAAGGGAACTCGTTGTGGGACTCGGGAAGGAAATCGGACTTCCGGTTATGTATGAAGTGGAGCCCATTCGCACGATAGCAGCAGCGAGGAATCACGCTCTTCGACTCGCAGACGGGAACTTTATTGCAATGATCGATGATGATGAGTTCCCGCCACCCAATTGGTTACTTACGATGTATCGTGCGATTCAGACCTTCAATGTAGATGGTGTGCTCGGACCAGTTCGTCCATTCTTCGAGCAACAGCCTCCCGCCTGGCTCATGAAAGGTGAGTTTTCGGGCGCGCCAGCGTATCCCACAGGCACCTTCTTACGGTGGCAACAAACTTACGCTGGAAATGCGCTGCTGAAATCGGCGGTTTGTTCAAGGCGCGACGTGCTCTTCGACGAGAGCTTCACTATTGGTGGAGAGGACCAGGTATTTTTTCGAAGTGCAATGGAGGATGGGTTTCGGTTTGTAGCAGTCGAAGAAGGCACGATATATGAAGTGGTGCCGCCTGAACGATGGACGAAGAAGTATTACCTGAGGCGCGCGATTGCAAATGGGTTCAACGCTCACAAGGCCGACGTTTCCCAAGGTTGGAATCTTTCTCGTATTACAACGCCCCTGAAGTCCATTGTCGCTATTTGCGTGTACGCAGCAGTGTTGCCTTTTACGCTCCTGCTAGGAGACCACATTTTGGTGAGCGTTCTCGAAAAGGGTGGACACCATCTCAGTCGCTTGTTCGCGACCGTCAACATCCAATTGCTGAAGGAGCGCGGCTTCTGAGTCCAGTCTCAAGTCTGCTTCAGGCATGACTGTGAGGCTCTTTACGTCCCGCTCGCATAATCATCTCGAGTACGTGCTGACTTCCAGGTTCACAATATGAACCAATCGGTATGTGTTGGCTTCGCCGAAGCGCTTTCGGCACCAGAGGTGGTGTGGAGTCTCGTTGATGCTGGTTATCGAGTGACTGCTTTTGGTAGAAGAGGGCGGCGCTCATCGTTGCGGCACAGCCGGCATGTGCGCATAGTTGACATCACTCCCCCGGAAAGCGATAGTCGCAAAGCTCTGTCGGAACTTGGTACGCTTCTAGCTTCGTTGAGCGTGCCCGGCGAGCCCCAAGTGCTGATGCCGCTTGATGACGCAGCGGTCTGGCTCTCGGGGCAGCTTGAGTTACCCGCGGGTTGGGTGTGCGCCGGCGCAGGCCGGCGCCTCGTCCATGTGGCGCTCGACAAGTGCTTTCAGGTTCGTACAGCGGCAGCAGCTGGCCTCGCAGTTCCTGACACGATCGTAGCTACGACCGTTGAAGACGTGCTAAGCCATGCGGATCGCTTGCCGCTCATCCTCAGGTCTGCGCGCGCAGTGTGGGAGGAGGATGGAAGACTGACCGGCGGTCCTAACCGCACGTGTGCGTCTCGGGCGGAGTTGGAGCGAGCCGTGCGCGACTGGAACGCCGCCTATCCCGTCTTGCTGCAGCCGTTCATCCGCGGCACAGGCGAAGGAGTATTTGGTTTGGCGACTGACGCTGGAATTAAGGTCTGGAGTGCGCATCGGAGAATTCGGATGGTCAACCCTAAGGGGTCCGGTTCTAGTGCGTGTGTTTCCATCGATGTCCCCATGGAGCTCCAGAAGCCCCTTGAGAACTTCATAAGCCAAACGAGTTGGCGCGGCATCTTCATGTTCGAGTTGCTTCGGGATGAGACTGGCACTCCATGGTTTGTGGAATTCAACGGGCGCGCATGGGGAAGCATGGCGCTGTCGCGACGCCGGGGGTTGGAGTATCCTGCGTGGAATGTCAAACTGGCAACCTGCCCGGGATGGACGGACGCGACATCGCCGCAGCAACTCAAGCACGTTGCATGCAGGCATTTGGGGCGCGAATGTGCGCATGTCCTCTTCGTACTTCGCGGACCCCGCTCGATCGCCTATCGCAAATGGCCCTCGTTTTGGCGGACGCTGTTTGACGTTCTAGCGGTCCGGAAGCAGGATTCGTTCTACAACTGGCGGAGGGATGACAAAGCAGTCTTTTTTATGGATTGGTGGTATACGATGCGTCAAACGATAGCGCGAGGACTTGGGCGATGATTGTGACAGCAGCTTGTCACATCCATTCGGAGTGGTCGTACGACGCGAAGTGGCCTTTGCGCGATCTCGCAGCCGAGTTCGCGAACCGTGGATATCAAGTTTTGCTTGTAGCCGAGCATGATCGAAATTTTTCTGAGCAGCGTTTTCAGCAGCACCGTATTGCGTGTTCCGATGCTTCGTCTGAAGAATTGCTGGTAGTTCCTGGAATCGAGTACAGCGACCCGGACAATGTAATTCATATCCCTACTTGGGGTATCACTTCATTCCTGGGTGAAGCCCTGCCCACCGCTCAATTACTGGAGAAGGTGAGAGCCAACAACGGGGTGGCCGTTTTGGCTCACCCTGCCAGACGGAAGGCTTGGATGCGTTACGATCATTCCTGGGCTAGGTATCTCGTCGGTATCGAAATCTGGAACCGAAAGTACGACGGATGGGCGCCGAGTCCCGTGGCAACCAGTCTCCTTCGAGGGACGGACCTTGTTCCTTTCGCGTCTTTGGATTTCCATCAGCGAAATCAACTTTATCCTCTTTCCATGCAGTTGGACATTCGTGGGCCTATAACAGAAGAGAGCATCGTGAATTGTATTCGGGCCCGTCGTTGTCGCGCGACGGCATTTTCGCAGCCTGCAGAGATGTGCTTAGCAGGCTGGCGTCGTTCAATTCTTTCTTCCGCAGAAAAAGTGCGACGTAGCGTGGCGTCGCTCTATCACTCGGTTAAGGTACTTTAGCAGCATCGTCGCCATTGCTTATGTATCCAAGAAAATGATGGCGGTTAGAAAGTAGCCCAACCAGATCATCTGTGTTTGAGCCGAAAGGATAGCCCAATGCGGTTTTGCCTAAGTCTCTATCTTCTTGTCGCTGGATTTTATTTACTCACAGCGTCGGGCCGTATTGGCCTATCCGACAGCGTTGCGATGTTTCGTGTATCCGAGTCGCTCATTGACGAGCACTCCATCAGTTCAGATCCGTGTGACCCGGATGTTTATAATCGCCCTACAGGCCAAGCTTGTGGCTGTGTACCAGGCAATGGAGGAAAGCATTATGCAGCTTATGGCTTGGTCCCGTCGTTCCTTGTTGTGCCCGTCATTCTTGCCGCTAGATTTGCTTCACATGCCCTCCACGTAAACCCACTGGTTGCATCGAAAACCGGGGTATCTCTGTTTACTGTCTTGATCGCACCCCTAGTGTGCGTCGTCCTTGCAAACTGGATCATGAAGCTTGGATATAGCCGTCGCACTGCCATTGCAGGAGCATGCGTTTTCGGATTCGCGTCGCCGTTTTGGAATGATGCGGTGATAGGTTTTCTCTCTGAGCCCTACTTCACTCTGGCGCTGGTAACAGCCGCTTGGATACTGTCTAGCCCGCGTTACGGTTTTGCGTGTGCGCTTGGAGGGTTAGCGTTCGGAGTAGCCTGCGCTGTAAGAATGAACGGTGCGATATTGCTGCCAAGCTTCATTCTCTTCCTAGTATTTAACGCTCGAGCTCTCCGGCTTTCGAAGTGGGGCCTCCTTAGTGATGTTTTCCAGTTTTGTGCATCATTCTCCGTTTGCATGCTTCTTATTGCTCTGGCGAATTATGCGCGTTTCGGCAGCCCATTCAAGACTGGCTATCATCTGGTATTTCCTTCAATATCCAAACTGTTGTCCACTCCAGTGTTTCAGGGATTGTCCGGAATTCTATTCAGTGGTGAGGTCGGATTGCTTATATTTGCACCTTGGATCTTAATCGGGATCATCTCCTTTCCGCGGTTTGCTCGCGCGCATGTTCCCGAATCGATACTGTGCGCGACAAGCATCTCAATTTATGTACTATTTTTTGCTAAGTATACGGCGTGGCATGGTGGGTCTGTGGCAGGTCCCCGCTTAGTTCTCCCAGTTTTGCCGATGTTCGTCATGATTATGACGCCTGCGATAGAAGACATTTGCCAGTCCAGAGATCTCAAGGAAAGGCACCTGTCCGTCGTGAGGATGCTGCTGCTGGTATTCGTCGGCACTGCTTTCGTCATTCAAGTCCTTGGCGCTATATTTCCCGTGGAACGTTACTATGCCCTCATGGAGTATTACAAAGGCCGTCCGACGAAGCCATGGTGGTATGGATCGATCCCACTCGCATCTGCAGACTTCCTATCGAGGGCAAGGTTGCCTGCTGGACAGTTACTCCATTCAATCGAGTTGGATCCCCGAACGGCTGACCAAGAAGGAACGATTGCTCTCTCCGCGGCAGATTCTGCAATTACTGAGGATCATTTTCTTAGTCTGTTTCCAAACCCAGTCAACAAGATGTCTCCAAACCTGATCTGGGTGAAATTCGGGACTCTGGGTCTTCCATTTGGCGTGGGTGCAGCCTACGTTCTGAGCGCCCTTGCTATTGGTATTTTCGGAGCGGCAGGCGTTTGGCGGGCGTCGCCGTGACAGAAGATCGGAATGCTGTTGAAATTATGTCTCTGTACATCGGTCATTGGGACGCTGCCCGCCGACCTGCGGTCCAAGCCGACTGAAGAGGCCGTATTCTTGACGTTTAGGCCAAGAGTAAGCTCTGAACCTCTGACCGCGAAGGATTGCTCCTGCCACAGCAATTTGTTATGCGCAGCAATTGAGAAAGGCTCGTCGGCTAGGAAGGTGCAAAAGTAAGATTCTCGACGGTACGCTCTAGGAGAGATGAGATGGCTCCACTGTTGTCGATCGTGATTCCTGCCTTTAACGAAGAAAAGACACTCGCGCGAGTAATCGATAAATTGACCTCCATCAATCTAGAAATGGAGATCCTTATTGTCGACGACGCTTCGACCGATTCTACTCCGGCCCTAATCCAAGCATTGAGGCGGACGCACCCAAACTTACGCGCCATTCGTCATGAGAAGAACGGAGGAAAAACGGCAGCCCTAAAAACGGGGTTAGCTGAAACCATCGGCAAAATCGTGCTCATCCAAGATGCGGACTTGGAATATGATCCATCCGATATCCCCTTCCTGATCGAACCCATTGTCGAAGGCAATGCGTCCGTTGTGTACGGATCACGTTTCCTTGTTCGCCGTGCCGCACGCGTCGTGTATTTCTATCACTATGTGGCGAATCGCTGCTTGACTTTTTTTTCAAATCTCTTGACTAATCTGAATATGACTGACGTTGAAACCGGGTACAAGGCTTTCCGAGGCGATATTATCCGCAATATGGTGATTACCTCGTCTGGATTCGGGTTCGAAATTGAGGTTACCGCTAAAATTGCGAAGCTGCATTGTCCTGTCTACGAGGTCCCAATCAGCTATTATGGTAGGACGTATGAAGAAGGAAAAAAGATTGGGATGTCGGACGGTGTGGCCGCGTTATGGTATATCTTTAAATACAATTTTCTCTCCAGTAAATCCCGTGCTTTTCGGAATGTTGAGAAAGTAGAAAGAGAATTGTCGGCGGCGATGTTGGAAAACCGATCAATGTAAAGTTTCGCCACTTCGCTCGCAGTGACTGTTGCGATTTCGTCTTTATCTCGATAGCGAAGCACCCTTACAACCCCTGCCAATCGGACCAGTAGATCTTGACCTTGATCACCGGCAAGTAATGGGAACGAGGGCGAATCACAATCGCTATATATCGTGGGATCTAGGCCGCACCGCTTGTGGCTTATGCAATGCATTTTAGTTGACTTCATCACGATGCTAATCATAAACGCCGACGATTGGGGGCGCGACGCCCATACGACGAACCGAATTGATGATTGTGCGAAAAATGGCTCCATCTCCTCGGTGAGCGCGATGATGTTTATGCAAGACTCGCAGCGTGCAGCCGTTATTGCGCGGGAGAGAAATATCTATGCAGGGTTGCATCTAAACTTCACGACTCAATTCAACGGTTCCCATTGTCCCTCAGTTTTGTTACAACATCAGCAGCGCGTTAGTCGGTTTCTTCTGGCCCGCCCTTACGCGCAAGTTCTGTTTCACCCTCGATTGGCAGGCTCGTTTGAGTATTTGGTGCGGGTACAGTGCGATGAATTCGCAAGGCTCTATGGAAGATATCCTGAAAGGCTCGATGGTCATCACCACATGCATCTGTGTGCCAACGTGCTTCTCCAAAGGCTGCTAGCGCGCGGAACAATCGTAAGAAGAAACTTCTCGTTTCGATCGGAAGAGAAGTCTGTCTGGAATCGTCTCTATCGCCGTGTAATTGACACTATGTTGGCACGACGGCATCGTGTGACTGACTATTTCTTCTCCCTTGTACCGTTCGAACCTAGCGAGCGACTGGACTACATCTTTTCGTTAGCGCGACACTCAGTCGTAGAGGTGGAGACACATCCAGCCGAGTTAGACGAATACGTGTTCTTGACAAGGGGAGAAATTTTCCGCCACCTCTCTGGACTCACCATCGCGCAGCCACAGAAGATGTTCTAGTCGCAGTTAGTTTAAAGCCGGTCCATGTTGATGCCTGCCCAGCGTAGGCACTACAGTACGTATAGACGCCAAGCTGTGGCAGATAATCGAATGATGGCGATAATCGAACTGAATTCGTCGGCCATAGGGCCGAAGAGGTCCAGCATAGGTAGCAGAATCAGTTTGCGTTCTCATCCCGTCGGAGTGTTGCTTTTGTCGCTCGTTTTTGCCTCTGTCACGGATCACCTACTTGCGACTTGGCTGGGATTCTCCCCGCCACCGCCGCGCGGGTTCATCGGAGAATATCGGCGCGTGGGGCCCGAGAGCGACCCTCAAGTATTCTGCGCTGGGTCGTCTCTCACAGTAGCTGCTTTTTACTGGTCAGAAGTCTCACAAGGCCTTGGCCAGGGCATCGAAACCTGGAGCGTGGCTGGTTCTTCGCCGGATATCTGGGAACAGTGGCAACAGCAAAGTCGTCACTCTACTACAACGATAATTGGAATTTCGGTGTACGACCTCAACGAGATGCACCTGGCTCCCGACCGTGCAAAGGTTATACCGTTGTCGCAAACGATCAAAGACCTTTGGTCGTCCCATGCTGACTCTGGTCTGTCGCATAGGGTTCTTACGCAATACGTCCTCATGTTTGTGGAACTCTTGTTTCCGACGGCTGGGAATTCTGACAGGGTATTGGTCGCAGCCCGAATAAGACTAGCTGACCTGGTGGGGCGGCAGGCGAGCCTGGCTCAACATGACGGCGTTGTGGTTGAACCACGCCCTCCGATTCTGGCGGCTGGAGAATCCGCCGCAAGCGTCAGTGACTGGTCCTCGGGCAGGCTACTTCGCCGTATGGCAATCCTCCGAGCCGAGAATCGGGGACGCCACGAGTTTTTTAACGGACCGAAGCACGTGGCGTTTCAAAGGATGCTTTTGCGAGCCCGACAACGCGGAAAGGTAATCATCATCGTCTTGCCCGTCTCACGGCAATACTACGAAGAGTTTATTGACAAAACGTCCATGGCTGCGTTCGAGAGGGATATACGTGAGGCTACGACAATTGCACCCGAAGCACTCGTTGTCAGGCTAGATCGCGTACCGGGAATATCCGATCCCATCAACTTCTTAGACCTGGCGCACATGAACTCGCGAGGCAGGCGTATGGCAACGGATGCTTTCCTGGCAGACTTAACCAAGAGGACGTCGGAGCGCATGGTCGCGTTTCCTGCGCCCCAAAATATCCAATAACTAGACGTGCGATATCACTACGAATGTCAGTACGGCATGTCGCTGGCGGGTGAGAGAGTTTGAAGTCGGCCGATTTGGAAATCGTCCTTTGGTTGATATGCTGCATCGATTAGCTAAATCTCCGTCCCCGACCACTTCTCGGATTTGGTCCACGTGAACCCATTCGGAAAGGCGTTGCCTCCGCGGGATTCCGCAAGAGGTCGCCAAGAAGGATCGCCACTAACATGGGCACCGACGTCTACTCCAACGATGGCATCGAACAAATAAATATGAGCGATATTCGTTTCAGTGAGGACACGATCTGGCATAGATGGTGCGAAAACGCGGAGAAGTCGCCAGACTCGGTTGCGATCGTCCACTGGAAAGCAGGTGAGACTCCATTTTGCTGGACCTGGGGCGAACTGATGCGTACAGCACAGCTGTACTCAGCGGCTCTTACAAGCAGAGGTATCAATAGGGGTGATGTGTGTGCAATTATCGCTCGGCATAACTGCCTGCTTTATCCGGTGTACATGGGATGCGTATGCGCAGGCGCCATTCCAGCAATTCTCGCCTATCAGAATCCACGTCTGCATCCGGATAAATTCCGTGAAGGGCTGGAAGGAATGGGCAAGCGTTCCGGGCTTGACTGGATTCTTACGGAACGGGCACTCGAGGGCGTCCTGCAGCCCCTGCTGGGAACTGGACGGAGCACAATCAAAGGACTGCAGTTCCCCTTCGAGAACAACGATTACGTTGAAGGGGTAGAGACCCAAGTCCCGAACGGAACGGTTCCCACGATTCGCGATTCGGACCCGTTGCTTTTGCAACATTCCTCTGGAACCACCGGTTTGCAGAAGCCTGTACTCCTTTCTCATCATGCGGTTCTCGACCACGTAACCCAGTACGCCAAGTTCCTGGCGGTGTCGAAGGCTGACAAGATCGTCAGTTGGCTGCCGCTGTATCACGATATGGGACTGATTGCCGCGTTTCACATGCCACTGGCACTCGGAATACCGACGATCCAAATAGACCCGTTTGAATGGGTTCTCGCTCCATCGTTGCTGCTCGAGGCCATGTCCCTAGAGCGCGCGACTATGACTTGGCTGCCAAACTTCGCATTCAGCATGATGGCGGACAAGATTCACGAAGAGGACCTGGACGGTGTGGCTCTAGACAGTTGCCGCATGATCATTAGTTGCTCCGAACCGGTGCGTTCCCGCGACCAGGAGAAGTTTTTCCGCCGGTTCGCCCCTCGAGGATTTAAAAGAGAGGCCTTATCGTCGTGCTACGCCATGGCGGAGACCACATTCGCCGTAACCCAGACCCCGCCCGGACGCGAACCTGCCACACTGACGATCGATCCACAGGAACTGGCTAAAGGAAGAGCCATCCCGGTGGCAGCTCCAGGGGTAGGCAAGGTGTGCGTATCGTCGGGCGAACTGATTCCGGCATGTCGAATCCGTATCGTTGACGGTGACTTTAACGATGTCGGGGAGGGGCGAGTTGGCGAGGTGCTGATCAAGACTCCTTGGATGTTTGATGGATACAGAAACTACCCGGAGAAGACCGCCGCGGCCATTCTGGACGGCTGGTATTTGAGCGGTGATTATGGCTTCCAGTGCGGAAGTGAGTTTTATATCATCGGGCGGAAGAAGGACGTTGTCATTGTCGCAGGCAATAACATCTACCCGGAGGACGTCGAGGCCGCCCTAAACGATCTGAACGGCGTGATTCCGGGAAGAGTTGTCGCCTTCGGAGAAGAGGATGTGGAACTCGGCAGCGAGCGCATATCCGTTGTTGTCGAGACACCTCTTACGGATGAATCCCAACGTCGGCAACTGCGCATGGCTATTGTCAAGGCCGGGATGGGAATCGACGTCTCCATCACTGACGTGTATCTGGTGCAGCCGCGATTCCTCGTAAAGAGTTCGGCAGGAAAGCCGAGCCGAACCGCCAACAAGGAGCGAGTGCTTCGGATGAAAGAATCCAGCATGACATTGCAGCCGGAGGGGATACAGGATGATCTCAGACGAGTTAAAAACAGTGATTCTGAGTGCGCTGAAGCTTGATGATTGGGAGTTTACTGACTCGACCGTCGCGGCCGAGGTTCCGGGTTGGGATTCTCTTAGCCACATGAACGTAGTCGTAGCTGTTGAAAAGCATTTCGGATTGCGTTTCAGGAGTGCTGAGGTTCTCAGGCTGATGAATGTCGGCGATCTCCAGCGCCTTGTTAACGCCAAACTGGCCAAGCCGCAGTAGCTCACTCCCGCTGGAACGCTAGTAGTTGATTATGGGACTAACTTTTACCTCGCTGGAATTCATTCTCTTCTTGGGCGTGTGCTTCGGTCTACTCCACGCAAGTGGGAGGCTTTCGGTTCGCACATGGCTGCTAGTTGTCTGCAGCTATTTATTTTACCTCACTTTCGGCCTTGGCGGAGCGCTGGTCTTAACGTTCACGGCCGTTGTGGACTTCATTGTGGGGCGCCGGCTCGGAAACACGACTGGCGAGGTGACGCGGAAGCGATGGCTATGGGCCGGCTTATTAGCCAATCTGGGACCGCTGGCCTTTTTTAAGTATTCCGGATTTTTCCTAGGAATCATTGCGGCCATTCTGCATCCCCTTGGAATACGCGTCTCGCTGCCGTCCAGTCCTGTGATCTCGATTGCGGGCTTCTCCTACTTTACTTTTGCCGGCGTTAGCTACGTCCTTGACGTTTACTGGGAGACGATGGAACCGGCAGGGAGCCTACTGGCGTTTGTTTCTTACTTGGTCTACTTCCCCAAGTTGATCGCTGGGCCGATCGTCAGGGCTGCGGATTTGCTTCCGCAGTTCAGACAGGGTTTCAAGATCACAACCCAGGATTTCGAGATCGGCTGCGGATACCTTCTCGTCGGAGCGGTGAAGAAGTTGGTGATCGCTGATCAGTTGGCCAGCCATGTGAGCACGATCCTGGCGGCGCCGCAAAACTATGACGCATTCACGTTAGTTCAGGGAATGGTCGGCTATACCGTGCAGATTTACGCCGATTTCTCGGGCTACTCCGACATGGCAATCGGGTGCGCACGACTGATGGGCATTCGGTTCCCTCAGAACTTTCTCATGCCATACAGTTCCGTAAACATTGCGGAGTTCTGGCGACGCTGGCATGTCACGATGTCGACTTGGTTCCGCGACTATGTGTTTCTACCACTGGAGTTCGCGGGGCGCGGTACACGAAATGCTAATGTCAGAGCATCTCGGAACATCGTCATCACCATGCTTCTATGTGGGCTGTGGCACGGGCCCAGTTGGAACTTCGTGGTGTGGGGAGGCTTGCATGGTGTCGCGCTCGCTGTGTATCAGGTGTACGCAAGCCTGTTGCGGAAAGCGCAACCACAGAATCGATCCATCGTTCATCCCGGGACGCTGGTGTCTCGCGCGCTAACGCTGTCCGTCGTAATGGTGGGCTGGATCTTTTTCGGCACCCAGAGTCTGCCAGTCGCCATCAAGTATCTGTCGCGAATCGTGACATGGAGGAGTGACGGCGTGACGCTAAGCTCTCCATACATCTTGCCCCTTGCAGCGTTGATGCTTCTCGCACATCTGCTCATCAACAAGGATCGAAATCTGATTGAGGAGGTATCAACCTACTCGGCACCGGCCAGAATTCTTATATATGCAAGCTCGGTGCTGGCCCTGGCTTGCTTGGTGCCATCGGATGCGGTGCCGTTTGCGTATTTGCGTTTCTGACACGATCCGAGCAAGGAGATCAAGGGCAGAGCCTTGAGTCGTGAAAAGCCACCTCGAATCAAAACAGCACGATTTTCAAGCGAAGTTCGTGAACCGGCGAACTACGCAATTGACTTGCTCCTGTTCGGCTTGAAACTTTGATTGATGCCGGTCGGACCACGAAATCGTCGAGTCGTTTGGCACTTGGAGGCGCAACATGGAACCTACGTTCCCCAAGTTCATTGATCCCTATACCCAGCGTCCCTTGCAGAAGGACCACGAGGGTAACCTTTACACAGCGCTAGATGGGACACAGCCGGTCTATCGGCCTGTTCATGGCTCCTATAATTTCGTTCGGGAAGACAACCTTGAGCGAGAGCACTACGAGACGGAATACCAGGAGCAGTCGATCCGTTCTTTGGACTTTGAGGATATTCGCGGACCATGGTATGACGCCTGCGTGCCTTGGTACAACACACTCATACAAAGCATGGGCGACTTGTCGGGGAAGAAGATTCTTCTCGTCGGTGCCGGTCGCTCCTGCAAGGAGTTTTACTTCCCTATGTGTGGCGCGGACGTGATATTTACTGATCTGAGCCTGCAAGGTGTGCTGGCCAGCAGCGCCGAGCACAGAGCGGCGCAAGCCGTTCAGAACAATTCCTCCGGCATGATCGAAGATCATCGACCTGGTCGTGAACGGGGAAGTATTCAGTTTCACGCGGCTGATGCCACCCATCTTCCCTTTGCGAATGAATCGTTTGATATCGTTTATGGGGCCGCATTTGTCCATCACCTTGACGATTGGGTACCGTTCCTCTTGGAGGCAAACCGAGTCCTGAAGCCAGGGGGAATATGCCGTTTCTACGATCAAGCGGATTCCTGGCTGTGGTCTCTCCTGAAGCGGACAGTGCTTCGACCTCTTCAGATGTATTCGTACTGGAGACAGCCCCGCTCCGAAGGGGACATTCGCGCCAACTCGCGCGGAGGGTTCAACCAGCCAAACATGCTCACTCTGATGCGTGCGGCGGGATTTCGCAAGCTCTACTTCCAGAGACAGTCTTTTATTCTGGTAATCGGTCTACGTCATGTTGGCAAAGTGCTGAAATGGAACAAGCGCGCCATGCAAGCCGCAAGGCCAATCTTCCACTGTTGTCGCCTCCTCGACGTTTTGACCGCATGGTGTCATCGAATCTCAGACAACCGTCTGGCGCTCATTTGGGGATTCGAGAAATAGACCTGGTCGCGCCAGATTCTCGTAGCGCTGAATCTCACGTATGCAACCTTGTTGCTGGCATCGGTACCATTGCTGCATTCGGATGCCGTTTGGTTTGTGTAAGGGGCGAAAGTAGGACTTTATGATCCGCGTTCTCCTCTTGCACGGCGGCCAAGTTCCCCACTATCGGGTTCCGGTGTACAACCGTCTCAGCCACTATCTTGGTGAGCGTTCATTTAATCTCACGGTGACTTCGGAGGGAATTCAGCCCGGCAACCCGACTCCGGTCGAATTCGAGTTTGTCCCGATGCATCTGTCCGCCGGCAGCATCGCGCGCCTGGTGTGGCGGGGCAAGTACGATGTAGTGATCATGTTCGTCGGCCTACGCCAGCTTTATCTGTTTCCGCTTTACTTGTGCGTTAAGGGCATACTACGTCGCAAAATGGTGTGGTGGGGCCAAGGCAGGGACCTTGCTGATCTCGATGCGATATTGAAGAACGCCGCCTATGCAACCGAACATGCCCTATGTGACGCAATCGTTCTCTATGCTGAGCATCTTAGGAAATACGTTGCTTCTCCTTTCCGCCACAAAATCTTCATCGCCAACAATACCTTGGCGTTAACCTATCCTGGCTTAGCTGGCAGCAAGGAAGAGATTCTAAGCTCATTCAATATCCACACGCGGAAGAACATCATATGCATGGGACGCTTTCAAAAGCGCAAGAGGGTCGATCGCTTAGTGGCTGCTATGCAACTGATGAACCGGCCCGACATCGGCTTGATTCTCGTCGGCCCTGATACCGAACAGGTACTCGACAATGTTGACGGAGCCAACATCTACAAACTGGGCCCGATTTACGACAACCGCCGGTTTGACCTGCTCTCAGCCGCGGACGTTTACTGCCTTCCTGGTGCCGTGGGTCTGAGCATCGTGGATGCCTTCCATTGTGGACTTCCACTTGTAACGGAAGAGGGCGACGAGTCTGCCGAGATCGCCCACCTCAGGCACGGCGAGAACGGATTCGTCGTGCCTCGCGGTGACGTAGCGGAGCTGGCGAGAAGCCTCTTGCTGCTGCTCGATGACGATGACCTTCGAGCACGCTTTTCGGCCTCAGCGCGCAATGAGATAGCCGTCAACGCCAGCATCGAGCGGTTGTGTGAAGGGTTCGACAGTGCCCTGAGATACGCAACGTCTCCGAGGATCACTGCACAACAGCGTTGAGGTTCGATGGCGGGTTAACCGGAGTACCGCTCGTCAACGGATGTGGATAGGTGTATGGCGTGTAATACAGAGTCCAAGTATTCGTCGCGGTGCATTTGTAAAAAACGCCTTGGCCGCCGCTTCCACTCGTATTCCACGAACCTTGGTCTGTCGCCCAATAGCCTACACCAGTTGTACAGGTGGAAGGCCGGGAAGCAAGTACCCCAACACCCACACCTGCTGTGCCATTGAAACTAGTATTCTGGTTCCACCAGTTGCTATTCTCAACCACTCCACAAGCATTGGAACTTCCGGCAACTGCCGCCGACAATGTTCCATTTATAGTGTTATTGAAAAAGTAGGTATTATTGACGATTGGATTGTAATTAGTTGGCGTAGGGACGATCTGGTTGGTACAGCCACCATTGTACTGGTTAACTTCAATGTCCGGATTGCTCCCTCCTGCATAAGTGTTGTTGAAGAACATGCCCCAACTGCCACGGTGATCTATCCATCGGTAATTACTGGCGCTTTCGTTGATAACCTTGTTATCATAATACTCAACAACCATTGTCCCGGTTTGGCCGTCCGGCGATCCGTAAAAATTCTGGAAGCCGTGAATGTCCCACAACTCAGCCGAATTCGTGATGTTGGCCATGTTCCAGGTATTGAAGCGCACCACCACTCTACCGCCTTGGCCAGACTCGATCCATCCTCCATAATTGTCAGCACTGTTGTAGGCTGTCGAATACAGGATAGTGTTATTCTCAAAATATAGATTGTCAGAGCTGCCGTAGGTAAAGTTGTTGTAGGCGGTGTTCGACCACTCAGTCGTATCATCGCTACCCATCGGTCTGAAAATTATGTCTATACGATCAAAAGTATTTGCGTAGATTACCCCCCGAACCTGACCACTTGTGGCAATTGCAGTGTTACCGTTACCACTCGTGGAGCCCATATTTTGAAATGTGTTCCCGGTGATAATAAGGTTCTTGAAGGGCTTAGTACCAGTGTCAGGGGCGCCTGCGACATGCACTAAGTAGTATCCACTGGCATTACCGTCGAAGGAGAATCCTGTCACTGTTATTGTTTCGTCGTTACTAATGGCTGTTGCATCTGGATCAATTTCAACCAACGTCCCGTCGCCTGTTCCATTGACAATGATCGTATTTCCCGCACCAGCACCTGTCAGAGTAATCCCCTTTGTAATAGTAAGCGTGCTGGCCCATGTGCAGCTACCGGCCGGAACCGTGACCGTCGCACCACGGCCTGCGCTGGTGATGGCGGACTGGACGTCAGCCCTGGAACAGGAGTTGGCAGCTACGGTCTCCGCACTGCCGGTATTGGAAAAGCAAAAAATCGTTAAGGGAAGTAGCAAACGAAAAAGCCAGACATTTAGGGGGAGTCTCATGACGCTAGTTTTGCAGCCCACGTCTCACCCAGTATAGATCACGGGAGTACGTCGGCGATTGGCCAGTCGGACACTCGCCTTGGTACTAAGCCTATTGTGTCAAGGAACGGGAGAATAGACTGACCATTGGCTAGGAGGGAGATCTGCCTCGAGGAGGTGGGGCAAATGCACCCCGGCTGCAATAATCTCAGTCATTTAAACGATATGAATGGATTTCTTTCCCATTAGGAGATTGTGTGAACAGTAGCGTTTCAACCGAAAGAGACAAGGACTTCGGAAGCGTTTCGCAAACAGAGGTCCTTAGCACGGAACATCTCATCCACGACATCGGCAGCCGTGCGATCTCTGGGGGATTCGTGACGATTGGCGCCCAGGGTGCCAAGTTTGTCCTCAACTTCGCTGCAGCAGCGATTTTGGCACGCCTACTGACTCCGAGAGATTTCGGGTTGGTAGGCATGGTTCTCGGTGTCACCGGGCTTGTTGCGTTGTTCAAAGAACTCGGGCTCTCAACAGCAACTGTGCAGCGCAACACCATCACCCAGCAACAGGTGTCGAACTTGTTTTGGGTGAACGTTTCTTTCAGTGGGATACTGACGATTATAAGCGTCGGCCTAGCTCCCTTGATCGCGAGATTTTATCAGGACCCCAGTGTCACAGGGATCATGATGGTTCTGTCGTTGACCTTTCTTCTGACGGGTTCCACCGTTCAACATTTAGCGCTGCTCAATCGGCTAATGCGCTTTCGAGCGATTGCAACGATTGAAGTGATCTCGATGCTCTTCGGCTTTACCTCGGCGTGCTGCCTGGCAAAATTGGGGTTCGGGTATTGGGCATTGGTGGCTCAACAATTGGTTGATGCGGCTACCGGTTTCGTACTCACGTGGTACGCCTCCAGATGGCGTCCCTCCATGCCAAAACGAAACAGTGGTGTGCGACCTATGTTGAGCTTCGGAGCGCACTTGACGATTGCGGACTTCCTTGGTTTGTTTATGGTGAACAGCGACAGCATCTTGGTTGGACGAGTTTTCGGAGCAGCATCTCTCGGGCTCTACACGCGGGCGAATGTACTACTGGCACGCCCCTTGCGGCAAGTTCTTATTCCTATCAACTCCGTTTTGACACCAGTCCTCTCGCGACTCCAACATGATTCGGAACGGTATCGTCGAACCTTTATGCACGCGTATGAGATGCTGGCCCTGGTCACGTTTTCATTCGCGGCGATGTGCCTGGCCTTAGCGTCGCCACTGGTTCTAGTTATCCTCGGTGCGAAGTGGAAGGGTGTCATCCCCCTGTTTTCCGCCTTCGCCGTGATAGCGTTGTCATGGCCGCTATCGGAAGTGGCTATCTGGTTGTTCCAGAGTCAAGGACGAGGTCGGGAACAGTTGTATAACCACAGCATGGGCGGTGCAGTGGCCCTCGTCTCTTACCTGATAGGGTTGCATTGGGGACCTCTCGGCGTTGTCTCTGCCTTTGCTATTACGAGTTTGGCGATTCGATTGCCTATCGTTTACTACTTTGCTGGGAGACTTGGCCCTGTCACCACAGGCGATCTGTGGATCGCATTTTTCTCCCATCTGCCCTGCTGGGGGTCCGTTTATCTAACCACGAAGCTGGCACATATGATGGTGAAGGATGCCGCTCCGATGATCCAGTTGCTGGTGTGTGTGCCTATCGGTTTGGGAGCGGGCACGATCCTGATGCTATTGTTCCGTCGTCCGCGTCAAAGCGCCTTGTACGCATGGAACACGGTTCGAAGTTCGGTCGTACGCCAGTGGAGTGCCGTGACAGCATAATTGCAAGCCCCGCAGTGAACATGTGAGATGCGAAGCGGAGCCAAGCATTTCGGTTGCTCCAGACATTTGATCTTGGCGGTTGTTTAGAACGAACACGCGGTTCAGCGTGCCGCGTGCCCCAACAAATCTTCCTGTCAAAGGGAACGAAACGAGAAAAGATAACTATGACTAGCTGCAACGTAGCAATCGTCGGGGCAGGTCCCTACGGACTCTCAATTGCCGCCCATCTGGGCGCGCGCGGCATTGAATATCGGATCTTTGGCCAGCCCATGGACACGTGGTTGACGCGGATGCCGAAAGGCATGCGCCTGAAGTCGGAAGGGTTTGCCTCGTCGCTATATGATGCCAATTCAGAGTTTACTCTGGGCGCCTACTGCAAGCGCGAAGGTCTCCCCTATTCGGACGTAGGTTTGCCGGTTCCGCTGAAGACATTCACGGCCTATGGATTGGAATTTCAGAAGAGATTTGTCCCACAACTCGAAAACCAGCTCGTGATTTCCCTCAGTCGGTCTGCGTCGGGGTTCGAGCTGCGACTCGGCGATGGAGAGGTCTGCAATGCTCGGACCGTTATCGTCGCGGTCGGGCTTACGCACTACGCGTATCTGCCGCCAATGTTCTCCGACATGCCTGTGGAGCTGGTAAGTCATAGCTCAGTTCACCACAATCTTGATCATTTTGAGAGACGGACTGTAGCAATTGTAGGCGCAGGTTCTTCCGCCCTCGATTTGGCGGCGTTGCTGCATCAAGCCGGCGCCGAAGTCCAAATCGTCGCTCGCGGCTCCGCAATCCGCTTCCATGACCCGCCGCACGAGCGCTCTCTCTTGGAGCGCATACGCGCGCCGAGGACCGGATTAGCGAATGGCTGGAATCTGGTTTTTTGCACCAAGGCCCCACGGATGTTTCATCGGATGCCAGAACGCTTTCGGCTGGATTTTGTGCGGCGCACTCTCGGTCCGGCGCCCGGCTGGTTCATCAAGCAAGAAGTGGTTGGCAAAGTGCCATTTCATTTAGGTGTGAATGTTTCGAAGGTGGATGTTCAGGGCTCCCGCGTTCACCTGCAGTTGACGAATCGGGCTGGTGAACAGCCTTCCCTGGTTGCGGATCATGTGATCGCCGCCACTGGCTATAGGGTCGATCTGCGGCGCTTAAAATTCATATCCGATGATGTGCGGTCAGCGATCGAAAATGTCGAGCAGACGCCGATACTGTCTTCCCACTTCGAGTCGTCGGTGCCCGGCTTGTATTTCGTTGGAACCTCTGCAGCAAACTCGTTCGGACCGCTGTTGCGCTTTGCCTTCGGTGCTGGATTTGCCGCAACGCATCTGACGAAACACCTGGCGCGAGTGGGGTCGCGGGTATCCGTCACGATCCGACGGCCCAACGAAACTCGACTGGAAAAAACAAAGCAGCCGCAGGATGAAGTTTCTGTCTAGGAGTTTTGCACTGCCGCTATGCCGCAGCCACAACGCCGTCGACGGCAGGGCATATCTATGTCTACGTTGCCAATGGTCAACTTAACCGTGAAAAACAACACTATGCACGCTGAAACCTTCCCCAAGTCGCCTATTCGAATCCTGCTGGCGGACACGGACCGGCGCGGCTTTGCTGCCCGGCTCGCCATAGCCTTCGCCGCTGCAGGCTGCGAGGTCTCAGCGGTTTGCACTGCCCATCATCCGATCGAAACGATCAAGGCACGTCCTCGCCGTTTTCCCTATAGCGCGGTGCGTCCCTCGGTTTCATTACTGCATGCCATCGAGGCCTCTAACCCAGACTTGATTATTCCGTGTGACGATCGAGCGGTTGAGCACCTGCAACAGCTTTGCGCTCGAGTCGGCAACTCGAACCGCGATGCGGCGCGAGTGATCGAGCGTTCCTTAGGACCGCTGGGCAGCTACCCGGTGGTTTCAGCGCGTTATGCTCTGCTCGAACTTGCGAAGGAGCAGGGAATTCGAGTTCCGGCGACTCAATATCTACAAAGTGTAAAAGACCTTGATCAATGGCAGGTGAGGCAGTCGCTCCCATGGGTGCTGAAAGCCGATGGAACATGGGGTGGAGGCGGCGTACGGATCGCAGAGACGCCGCAGCAGGCTAAGCAACTATTCCCCCTGCTGAATAATCCGTGTAAGCTGAAGCGGGCTCTCAAACGGCTTCTTGTAAATCGCGATCCTTTTTACTTGCGTGACTGGTGGCAGAGGTCGAGCCGGCCGGTCGTCGTGCAGGCTTACATCGCGGGACGTCCGGCGAATTGTGCAGTGGCGTGCTGGCAAGGAAGTGTGCTCGCACAGATTGGCGTTGAGGTTCTGGCGGCGGCGTACTCGACCGGCCCAGCCAAGGTGGTTCGACGGATCAATAATTCCGAGATGACGAGTGCCGCGTGTAAGATTGCGAAAAAACTCCATCTCTCCGGGTTTTTCGGTCTGGACTTCATTATCGAAGAGGGAACTGGAGCAACATATCTCCTCGAAATGAACCCGCGACCCACTCCCCTTACCCACATTCAACTTGGCCCGGGAACCGACATGGTCGGTGCTCTACGCGCGGTCCTGGCGGGTCAGCGCCTACCCGCGACAACGCCGTCGGATCAAAACGGTCATGAAGTGATTGCCTACTTCCCGCAGGTGTCGAGCGTGGATCGTGAACTTCTAAAGTCGGGTGTGCACGACTTTCCGCACGGCGAGCCCGAGTTGGCCCAAGCCCTTGTGAACCCATTCCCGCAGCGAACGCTTCTGTATCGTATCGTCGACCATTTGAGCGGTTCTTCAGAGCCGTACACATATGAGTCTTCGGAGTCAGCGGAGGCTGTAGACCATTCTGAGCAGGAGTGTCCTCTCTGAATTGTCAACTGGCAGGTTAGAAAGGGACACGTCGATCACGGAGCGACGCGCAGTGGGAGGCTTACGAAGAAATGCCTTGTACTCTAGAGTTGCTCGAGTGCACATCTAGAGCAGTGATTGTGAAAGTAAAGCGCTATGGAGATTATCTCTTCAGCACAACTCGGGTTCGTCGAAAAACTGCTACAAGGCTTGGACGAAGGCCTGCCTGGCGCCCTGTTCAGACTCGGGGTTGGATTTGCGACCATCCCAGCAGTTCACAGATTACTTGGAACTCGTGATTCGGATTGGGCGTTACTACCCGGTCTGTTCGCCGTTTTGCTTCTGCTTCGAGCGGTTCCGGCGGTGATCAGAAAAGTAATTCCCTTTTCTCGACCGGCACAAGTTATCTGGCGGAATCGCCGGCAACTAGCGAAACGCTATGACTCATACCAGTGGCGGAAATTGTTCTGGATAGGTGCGGGAATAGCGATCTATATGGTCTCCTACCGCGACTTCTCGTTCCCAGATGTCACAGTTTCCACGCTCTGCATCTTGGCCGGCGCTATCGGGCTGATAAGGTGGAGACTCCTGCGCACCCGGTCGCAAGAGTCTAAATCGATGCGCCATAAGGTAATCCGCACGATCGCATAAGCCCGGTCAATTCGAAATGGTTTCGGTAAACAGCATCGGTGTACCGCAGGAGGTTGCCAGGGAACCGAAGGAACAGGACCACGGCTTGCGAATCTGCATGCCCACAGCGCGGCGAATCACCAAGAAGGCTTATCAATGCAGCCTCTACGAGGCTCAGGATGTTCTTGCCGGACTTAGGGGCGTTGATCTCCTTCACATCGAACCCGAACGTAGGTTCCGTTTTCAGTTTCCCTGGCACAAGCGACTTACCTATCACGATATCTCGGGTCAGTTGGTTTTTCGGAATCCTGGCTTACGGAAGATCACGTTGAGCCAGGACTATGACGTATTCATCGCGGTGTGTCAGAGCCATGGAGAACTACTCTATCTTAATGCCATCAGGGGATGGGAAGACCACTGCAAGACGAGCGTCTGCTGGCTGGATGAGATGTGGGCCGCATACCTTCCTGTGATGAAACATTGGCTGCCCGCACTACGGAAATTTGATCACGTGTTTATCGGGAATACGGGCAGTATTGCTCTTCTGTCCGAAATGCTGGGAAAGCAAGTTCGTTACATCCCGGGCGCCTCGGACACCCTTCGGTTCACTCCATATCCGCGGCAAGCCGCGCGCGTAATCGATGTCTACAGTATTGGGCGAAGGTCAGAAGGCATTCATCGCGCACTGCTTGATGCAAGTGCGAGCAAGGATCTTTTCTACATCTACGATACGATTCCCGCAATAGCTGACATGGAACCGTTCGACCACCAAAAACATCGAGACTCGGTTGCCAACCTCGCGAAACGAAGCCGCTACTTCCTGGTAGCTCCGGGGAAGGTCAACCTTCCGGGAGAGACTTTGGGCCAAAGTGAACTGGGTCACCGGTACTTCGAAGGTGCGAGCGCTGGGGCCGTGATGCTGGGTCAGGTTCCTGAGTCCGCCGCTTATGCTGAGTTGTTTCCATGGCCGGATGCCGTTGTGCCCATTCGCACTGACGGCTCCGATACGATGGAGACTATCGCGGCATTGGACGCCGATCCTCAACGCTTTCAGGCCATTAGCCGCAAGAATGCGGTCGAGGCACTTTTGCGCCACGATTGGATTCACCGATGGAAAGAAATTCTTCGTTGTGCCGGTCTGCCGCCCACTCCCGAAATGTTGGCGCGCGAACTGCGACTTCGAGAATTGGCCAATGCTGCTATGCACGCAAATTAAAGTATGGATTTTGACAAGATGACAATGGACTCACAACTACGTGCAGGCGACTTGGTGCAGGTTCGCAGCAAAGAAGAGATTCTAAAAACCCTGGACGAGAAGGCCCAGCTGGAAAACCTGCCGTTCATGCCGGAGATGTTCGAATTCTGCGGTAAACAGTTCCGTGTGTTCAAGCGGGCCCACAAGACATGCGATCCGCCAAACGGCATCGGCGGGCGACGCATGCTCAACACCGTCCATTTGGAAGGAACTCGTTGCAATGGGGAAGCTCACGGCGGATGTCAGGCGCGCTGCCTGATGTTTTGGAAAGAGGCATGGCTGACCAAAATCAACGAACCGTCTATGGCGAAGCCCACCGAACCGTTATCAGGGCCACCTTCACAAGGCCTCATCGTCGATGGTAAAGGTTGCACGGAAGAAAACGTCCTCGCGGGG
>Ga0335078_10001484_pt1 | contig 35371 bp, 23 predicted proteins | sample Lox_Sample_32_FD_206711 | JGI IMG/M metagenome (GOLD analysis project Ga0335078, IMG submission 206711) | Soil microbial communities from Loxahatchee National Wildlife Refuge, Florida, United States - Lox_Sample_3.2 | ecosystem: Environmental > Terrestrial > Soil > Wetlands | place: USA...
TCGGCCGGGGCCCGCTGGTCGGAGTAGGTCAGGTCGAGCGACCGGACCAGGCGGTTCGCGCCCGCCGTGGGCTCGCCGGGGAAGTTGTTGAAGAACAGGAACCGCTGCACCCGCCGGTAGGTGCGGACCTCGAACCCCGGGCGGTAGCTGGAGAACGGGTCGGGCCGTACCGGCCAGGGACGGTCGGCCGCCACGGCGGGGGGCGTGCTCGCGTGGTCACCGTAGTCCAGGACGACGAGGAACATCCAGTCGGCGGGGAACGCGGCAGGCTCGGCGGCGCTGAAGTCGGGGAAGTACGGCTGGACGTTCCCGTAACGGATCGCCGTCAGGTAGGCCTGCGCCGCGCGGGTCGCCGTGGTCCTGTTGGCTTCGCACGCCACCGTTGTGTCGACTCCGGCGTTATCTTCCGCGGTGTAGCTGTAGCTTGCGGCGTTGCCCTTGTCGTCCCAGCTCGCGCAGATGCGCCAGGACCAGGCACGCGCGGGGTCGGCCGGGTCGGCGATCCGGCTGGTCGCATCGGCACCGTAGAGGGTGGTGACGTTGTCCCGTGAGATGGTGCGCCAGTGGGTGTCTCCTGAGGTGGTGTCCGTCCAGCGCTCGATCCGGGCGAACAGGCCCTCGACGCGCGGCCGGTACAGTTCGATCTCGTAGCTGGCGCCGTAGACGGTCCGGCTGAGCGTCACGCGGGTGCCGTCGTCGTTCAGGGCAGGGACGAGGTCGTCGGCGCCCGTGAGAATGAAAACGTCGGACTCGTCGCCCTGGCAGTAGCGTGGCAGCCCCATATCGGTTTTGCGCCTGATTTCTGGCAGTCCGATGCTCCAGCCGAAGCCGAACGGGCCATTTCCCGCACCCGAGTCATAGGCGAGGGAAAACGCCGGCGTAAAGCCGGCGCGCCCGGAACTGAACGGAATTCGCACCGATGTGGCGCATGTTCCTGTCGCCGCGTCGACGGCGAGTTTCTCGTCGAGCCCCCTGATGGCACCGCCGCCCCGCGGCACGGTCACCGCGGGCAGCAGGTCAGCGGCCGGCCGCTGACGGAGGCCAGGTTCGCCGCTCGCCGGGGCATGGCCGCCGGCCTGCTGACTCGCTGCCGGGTCGGGCGCGGCCTGCGCAGCCGGAAAGGACATTTCCCCCATGACCTAAGGAAAGCCAGGAGGCGTCCCGTGAGCACGGGGTATCCGTCCCGTCATGGACGGGAATTACCGGCAGTCAGGCACGGGACTGTTGCCGGCCGGCCGGATCTGGGTGCGTAATGGGTGCGTGACAGGAACGAGGCCGCTTGCCTCGGACATGACCGGCGCCGATCAGGGGTTGGCGGCCGGGCCGGACGTCACGCGGTGGCCGGCTGTCTCGCTGCGGTGGCTGCTGTCGGCCCGGTTCTGCTGGGGGCTGGCCGGGGTGGTGCTGCTGCTGAACCTGACGAGCGCCGGGATCATCGCGGCCGACGGTGACCTGTTCCTGCTGCCGCTAGTCCCCACCGCTCCCGTGGCGGCGCTGATGGGGGGACTGGTGGCTGCCCGCCGCCCCGGTCACCTGGTGGGCGTGCTGCTGACCGGCTACGCGTTCACCGGCGCGGTGGCCCTGCTGACCGATACCTACTCCCAGGCGGCGGTGGTTGACTTCCCAGGCTCGCTGCCGTTCGCCGCGCCTGCGATGTGGATGACAGCGTGGGACTTCGTTCCGCCGACCGCGTTCGCGCTGGTTCTGCCGCTGGTATTCCCGGACGGTCGGCTGTTGTCTGCGCGGTGGCGGCTGGCGCTGTGGGCCGCGGCGGCGTTCGCCGCCGCGGCGATAGCGGGCAACGCGTTCGCGACCGAGAGCATGGGCGCCTGGTTCGGCAACCGGCCGAACCCGTACGCCGTGCCCGGGCCGGCGTTCGGACTGCTCATCGACGCGGCCGGCGTGTTTGCCCTGGTCACGGCGGTGGCCGGGGTGGCCAGCGTCGTGTGGCGGTGGCGGCGGGCGGGGCATGTGGAGCGGCAGCAGCTCAAGTGGCTGCTGGCGGTCATACCGCTCAATGCCGTGGTCGTCGCCGTCGCGCAGTTCTTCCCCGACGCCATCGCGCTCGGCCTGGCCTGCGGCGCCGCGGCGGGCCTCGTGCTCGCGGTGGGGCTGGGACTGGCAGTGCTGCGGTACCGGCTGTACGGGATCGACGTGCTTGTCAGCCGGGCGGTGGTGTACGGGATGCTGACCGTGGCGGTGGCCGGGGTGTACCTGGCCGCGGTGGCGGTGGCCGGGATGCCGTTCGACCCGGGCCAGGGACTGAGCGTGCCTGTGCTGGTCACGGTGCTGGCCGCGACGGTGCTGCTGCCGGTCAGGGAGCGGCTGCAGCGGCGCGTGGACCGGGTGTTCCTCGGCGACCGTGGCGCTCCGTACGTGGCGATGGCCCGGCTTGGCCGCCAGGTGGAGGACGCGGCCGCCACCGAGCCGGTGCTCGGCTCGCTGGCGTCGGTGGTGGCCGCCAGCCTGCGGCTGCCGTACGTGGCGGTGGAACTGCGGGTCGGTGAGGAGTGGGTACCCGCCGCGGCGTCCGGCCGGCCTCCGGCTGAGCCGGCTGAGGTGGAGTGCTTCCCGCTCATGTTCCAGCGAGAGGCGGTGGGCCGGCTGATGGCCGGCCGGCGCGCCCCCGGTGAGAAGCTGAGCCCCGACGATGAGCGGCTGCTGCGGAACCTGGCCAGGCAGGTGGCGCCCGCCGCGCACGCGGTCGCGCTGCGCCAGGCGCTTGACGCGTCCCGGGCCGGGCTGGTCACGGCGCGGGAGGAAGAACGCCGCCGGCTGCGCCGTGACCTGCACGACGGGCTTGGGCCCGTGCTCGCCGGGCTGACCCTGGGCCTGGACGCCGCCCGCTCGCTTGCCGCCGGGCAGCGCGAGCTTGATGACCTGCTCACCCGGCTCAAGGCGGAAACCAGGCAGGCGCTGGCGGACGTCCGCCACATCGCCTACGGCCTGCGCCCGCCCGCGCTTGACCAGTTCGGCATGGAAGGAGCGCTGCGCGAGGAGATCGGCAGGACGGAACGCCAGGCGGCGGGGCTGGCGGTCACCCTGAGCCTGCCCGGGGAGTTGCCCGCGCTGCCTGCCGCGGTCGAGGTGGCCGCCTACCGGATCATCATCGAGGCGGTCACCAACGTGGCCAGGCACGCCGCTGCCCGCTGCTGCCTGGTCTCCGTCACCGCGAGCGGCCGGGACCTGCTGATGGAAGTCGATGACGACGGCACGGGCATGCCCGAGGGATGGCGGGCCGGGGTCGGGATCACCGCCATGCGCGAACGGGCCGCGGAACTCGGCGGCCGGCTCGCGATCGGGGCACTCGCACCGCACGGCACCCGCATCACGGCCCGGTTGCCGCTCGGCGGGCCATGATGAGCCAGGAAACGGACGGCGGCGACCCGGTGCGGGTGCTCATCGCCGATGACCACCCGCTCTTCCGCGACGGCCTGGCCGCCCTGCTGCGGGCCTCGCCGGGCACCGAGCTGGCGGGTGCTGCCGTCACCGGCACCGAGGCGGTTGAGCTGGCCCGCCAGGCCCAGCCCGACGTGGTGCTTATGGACCTGCGGCTGCCCGGCATGAACGGAATCGAGGCCACCCGCCAGATCGTCGTCGACAGCCCGCACACCGCCGTCGTGGTGCTGACCATGTTCGACGACGACGACTCGGTGTTCGCCGCGCTGCGCGCCGGCGCCCGCGGCTACCTGCTCAAGGGCGCCGACCAGGAGCAGATCCGGCGTGCCGTGCACGCCGCCGCCGCCGGGGAGGCCATCTTCGGTGCCGAGATCGCCACCCGCGTGATCGCCTACTTCACCGCCCAGCCCGGCACCGCGCCCGCTCCCTTCCCCCAGCTGACCGAGCGGGAAAGGGAAATACTCGAGCTTGTCGCCCAGGGCCGCTCCAACATCACCATCGCCGCCCGGCTGCAGCTGAGCCAGAAAACCATCCGCAACAACGTCTCCAACATCCTCGCCAAGCTCCAGGTCGCCGACCGGGCCCAGGCCATCGTCCGCGCCCGCGACGCCGGGCTCGGCCACCAGCCCGGCGCGGATCGCCGGTAAGTTCCCGTCCTCGCTCAGCCGGCCTTGCGCCCCACTCCGCACCACATCTGCGACTCCGGCACGGTCGTCCCCGGGTAAGGCCGCCATTGCGTGGTCTGCACCACCCCCGGGTCGACCAGTTCAAGCCCGCCGAGCAGCGCGGCCACCTCGCCGCGGCTGCGCAGCGTGACCGACTCTGCCATGGCCGAGTTCAGCCGGTTGAACGTCTCGGACAACTCATCGGAGTGCAGGTCGCTTGCCAGTTGCGTGAGCGCGAGGCGGCTGCCTGGCGCCAACGGCGCCACGAGCTGGCCGATCAGGCCGCGCGGGTCGTCAGCGTCGGCGAAGAAGTGCAAGATGCCGAACAGCGTGATCCCGATCGGCCTGGACAAGTCCAGCGTCGTGGCCGCCTCGCGCAGGATCGACGGGGGGTCGCGCAGGTCACCGTAGACGTACCTGACCGCGCCTTCGGCTGTGCCGCCAAGCAGCTGGTAGGCGTGGGCCAGCACGACCGGGTCCCGGTCGACGTACACGGTGCGGGCGTCCGGCGCCTCCCGTTTCGCTACCTCGTGCACGCTGTTTTCCCTGGGGATGCCGCTACCGATGTCGAGGAACTGGGTGATGCCTGCCTCATGCACGAAGTAGCGGGTGACGCGGCCCAGAGTCGCCCGATGCTCGCGGACGTCGGAACGCACGGCGTCGATCCCGCCCGGCCAGGCCGCGTAGGCGCGCTCGGCGGCCTCACGGTCGACCTGGAAGTTCGCCTGGCCGCCGAGCAGGTAGTCATAGACGCGCGCCGCGTGGGCCACGGTGGTGTCGATCCCCGGCTCACTGCTCCCGGCCGGAAGCCCGTTGGTCGTCACAGCATCTTCCTTCTGCCGCCCGTCACGCCCGTGCGATACGAGATGACCAAACGTCCTCATTATCTTGCCGTTCGCTGCGGCCGCGCAACCGGGGATTCTTGCGGCCCGTCCCGTGCGGAACCTCAGGCACGGGGCGGCCCGGTGACGGGATGGTGAGCGCGGAAGGTGAACATGCTGGCACCTTCCTCGAGGGGAACGGGAGTACCCGCGAACCGGTGCGCGCCGCACCCGGGCGGGAAGTCCGGAGGCGACACCCAGACCCGTTCGAAGCCCAGTTCCTCGAACCATTCGCATACCCGCGGCAACAGGTCAGGTGCCCACCTGCCCCTGGTCCACACGACGGTGCCGCCGGCCGCGCACAGCTGCGGGCAGAAGCCGATCGTGCGCTTCACGTCCGCGTCCGTCATGTTGCCGAACAGCCCGCAGGCGACCACCAGGTGCGCCGGCACCATTGCCGCGTAATGGCTGGTCAGTGCCGCGTCTGCGGTGATCACCTGGACGCCTTCTAGGCCCGCGTCAGCGGCGAGGCGGCGGGCGAACTCGGTGTTCCGCGGATCGAGCTCCACCAGCCACGCCGTCACGTCAGCGCCCCGCGGATGGCTGGCGAGCGCGCCGATCAGGTCGCGCCCCTGGCCCGCGCACAGGCTGATCGCACGCAGCGGCCCAGGCGGAGCCTCGTCAAGCATGGCCCGGATCTGTCCCTGGATCATGCCGAGCCGGCGCACCAGGGGGCTGCGCGGGTCCTCGTAGGTCTCGTGCCAGGCATGCCAGTCGCGCGCCGTCATGCCTGGCACACTACCCGACCGGGATGCCCCACAAAGCCCCGAAATCGCGCAGAGCACGACGATTTTTGCGCTGGCGTCCGTCCCGCACCTGACGTCCCTTCCGTAGCCGCCGGCGGTCACACGTCCCGGCGCGCCGTCAGCCAGCCGCCGGCGGCCAGCAAGGCCGCCGGGTACACGGCCACGATGGCCAGCTCCAGCCACGGGGACCAGGTGAAGCCCGGCACCGGCCGCACCGCCGCGAGGGAGTTGCCCGCGATCAGCTCGGGCATGAACTGGGCGAAGCCGCGTCCCGCCGCGGAGAAGATGAGCGGCAGGACGAACAGCCCGCCCACCGTCACCGCGATCGCGGCGCCGCTATGCCAGATGAGGGCGCCCACGCCCAGCCCGGTCAGCCCGGTCAGCGCGAGGTACGCGCCGGTCATCAGCACCGCGCGGGTTACCGCGGGGTCGGAGCCGAACGACGGGTGCGGCACCCCGTGGTGCAGCACCGCGGTTCCGATGAAGAAGGCGGCGATCACCGCTGCCTCCCCGCTGGCCAGGAAGGTCAGGCCGCACACGAGCGCCTTGGCGGCCAGCACCAGCCCGCGCCGCGGTATCGCGCAGAATGTCGCCGCCAGCTGTCCAGACCCGGCCTCACCGGTGACGGCCAGCGTGCCGAGCACCGCCGTGACAAGCTGCCCTGCCAGCACACCGGACAGCACGTTGCTGGTCGGATCGCCCCGCGGATCGCGCGTGTTGGCCCCCGCGATCACCCCAAGCGCGACGGTCAGCAGCATGCCGCCGATCAGCGTCCAGCGGACGGCGGGCAGGCTCCGCGCCTTCACCACCTCCATCGCGAGTGCGTGCCTGAGCGTGTAGCCGCCACCGTTCACCGTGTCAGGTCCCGTGAGCTGCCGGGCTTCCGGCCGCTCGCTCATGCCTGGCTCCGCTCGGTGAGCGCGAGAAACGCGTCCTCGAGTGACCCGCCGCCGCGTGCCGTCAGCTCCGCCACGGTCGCGTCGGCCAGCAGGCGGCCCTTGTCGATCACGATAAGCCGGTCGGCGGTCAGCGCCATCTCGCTGATCAGGTGACTGGAGACGAAGACGGTCAGGCCGCGCGCGGCCTGCGCCCTGATCAGCGACCGCATCCAGTGCACGCCCGCCGGGTCCAGGCCGTTGAGCGGCTCGTCGAGCAGCAGCACGGCCGGGTCACCGAGCAGCGCCGCGGCGAGCGCGAGCCGCTGCCGCATGCCGGGCGAGTAGCCGCCGGCGCGCCGCCGCGCGGCGTCGGACAGTCCGACCTCGGCGAGTACCTCCTCCACCCGACGAGCCGGGATGGCGCTGGCGGCGGCGAGGGAGAGCAGGTAAGCCCGGCCCGAGCGGCCGCGCTGCGTCCCGCTCGCGTCCAGTGCCGCGCCGACCGTGCGCAGCGGCCACCGCAGGGCCCGGTAGGGCACACCGCCGATGATCGCCGACCCGGCGTCGGGCCTTGCCAGGCCAAGCAGCAGGCGCATCGTGGTGGACTTGCCTGAGCCGTTCGGGCCGAGGAACCCGGTGACCATGCCCGGCTGGACACCGAAGGTGAGGCCATCGACGGCGGCCCGGCCGCCGTAGCGTTTCGTCAGGTCACGTACTGAGATCATGCCCCGACACTAGGAACCGGCGGCCCGGCTCCGCGTCGCCGCGCGGAGCCAACCGCGCGACGACGCGTAGTACCCGGGTATGACGCCGCCAGCGGGACGCCGCCCGCCGGCCATGACGCCTACCCTGGGGACATGAGCGAGCGGCTGAGAGCCTCTGCGCGTGCGGGAGGCACCGTCCCTGGCGCGCTCGTCCAGGTCCTCATCGGCCGCGACGACCGGCCGCGGTGGCGGTCGGCGGCTCAGCGTCGGCTGGTGTACGCGGCCGCCTGGCTGGCCTGGGCCCTGATGGCGCTCTTGTCGCTGATCGCCGTGCTTGGCGGCTACAACGGGCAGCACGGCGGGCAAGGCGCCGTCGGCGAGGCGGCCTGGCTGGCGGTCGCGGTGGCGGTCAGCGCCGCGGTGCCCATCGCGGCCAGGTACGCGCTGCTCGGCTGGCGGATCGGCTTGCTGAGCGTGCTCGTCACCCCGCTCATTCCGGGCCAGAACCACGTTGACACGGGCTTCTACTGCGTGCTCGCGATCACCTACGCCGTGGCGGGGACCCGCTACGGCACCCCGCGGCTGCGCTGGATGGGCGCGCTCACGCTGATCCCTGTGTGGCTCTGGACGCCGGGGCAGCCACCGGACCTGGCCTACCCGCTGCGGGTAACGATCATCCTCGCCGCGGCCACCGGCCTGCTGTACGCGACGGGCCGCTGGCGCCGCGACCGGCTGGCGCTCACCGTGCAGCGGCGGCAGGCCCGCGAGCAGGCCGAGCTCGCCCGCCTGCGGGGGGAGCGCAGCGCCGTGCTTGAGGAACGGGCACGGATCGCCCGTGAGATGCACGATATCGTCGCGCACCACATGTCGATGATCGCGGTGCAGGCCGAGACCGCGCCGTACCGGCTCTGCGGCCTGACCGGGCCGGCGGAGCGGGAATTCGCCGCGCTCAGCACGGCCGCCCGCGAGGCACTCGCCGACATGAGGCGGCTGCTCGGCGTACTGCGGGAGGGGGACGGCGCGGCCGAGCTGGCCCCTCAGCCGGGCCTGGCCGACGTGCCCGCGCTCGCGGACACCGCCCGCCGGGCCGGCGCCGAGGTCACCCTGACCATGCCACCGCTCGACACCGAAGTTCCCCCGGTGGTTGCCCTGACCGCGTACCGGATCATCCAGGAGTCCCTGTCCAACGCCGGCCGTCACGCCCCCGGCGCCCCGGTCAGGATCGAAGTGGAGCAGGGGAACGGGACCATCCGGGTGGGCGTGGTCAACGGGGCCGGCGAGGCCAGGCAGACGGACGGGAACGGAACCGGCCAGGCCGGCCACGGACTGGCCGGCATGCGCGAGCGGGTCGCCCTGCTCGGCGGCCGGCTGCAGGCCGGCCCCGGGGACGGCGGGTTCGCGGTGCGCGTCGAACTGCCGGCCAGCGGCACCGCGCTGCCCGCGGGAGGCGCACCATGATCCGCTGCCTGATCGCCGACGACCAGGCGATGGTGCGGGAAGGGTTCGGCGCGCTGCTCGGCGCGCAAGCGGGGATCACGGTGGCAGGACTGGCCGCCGACGGCGCGCAGGCGGTGAAGCTGGCCCGCGAGAAGCAACCCGATGTCGTCCTGATGGACGTGCGGATGCCGGTCATGGACGGGCTCGCCGCCGCCCGCGAGCTGCTGAGCGGGCCAGCTTCCGCGCTCCGGTTGCTCATGCTGACGACCTTCGACCTGGACGAGTACGTGTACCAGGCGCTGCGGGCCGGGGCCAGCGGGTTCCTGCTCAAGGACGCGCCCTCCGCCGAGCTCGTGCGCGCCGTGCGCGTCGTCGCGGCGGGCGACGCGCTGCTGGCACCCTCGGTGACCCGGCGGCTGATCGCGGACTACGCGCGCCGCCCGCCGCCCGCCGGGCGGGCCGCCGAGACAGCGGCACTGAGCCAGCTGACCCCCCGTGAGGCGGAGGTGCTGACGCTCATCGCCCGGGGCCTGTCGAACACGGAGATCGGCGAGCACCTGGTGATCGCCGGGCAGACCACCAAGACCCACGTGGGCCGCATCCTGATGAAGCTGGCCCTGCGCGACCGCGCACAGGCCGTGGTATTCGCCTACGAGTCCGGCCTGGTGACGCCCGGCGAGTGAATTGTCCCGCTACACCCGGCCGATGGCTTAACCGAACTCGTATGCCGCGGACCACGACGGCTGCGGGACGGGCAAGCACGTAGGGATCCTCGAGCGGATCATCGTCGTAGGTCACGATGTCGCCCTCCGGGTGGATGCCAAGGAAGTCACGCGCGGCTGAGCCGGCTGCGGCGATCGCCTGCCCGGCCGTGAGGCCATGCTGGGACAGGAGTGCGATCTCGTCCGCGATAGTGCCGACGACATCGGTGCCGGCCAGTACCCGTACACCATGAGCGACGGCATACGGCAGGCAGTCGCGAAGTCGATCGCGCAGTTCGGCTATCCGTCTGCGGACCATGGGATCGGAGGACTCGCGGCTGTTAAGCACGGCGCAGAGTGTCGGCGTCCAGGCACCACCGCGGACACCGAGCGCCTCAAGCTCAGCATGGCCAAGCGCGCTGCCGTGCTCGATCGAGTCGGCCCCCATCCCCACCAGCCCTGAATCTGGGAGATTGCTGTGCACCGCCACCCGCGCCCCGGCGGTATGGGCTGCGTCGACGGCTTGGCGCAGTGTTTCGCGATCGTATGTCGCCGCGGTCGACTCTGGCACCGGCCCGGCCTCGGCCCACTCGGGGAAGTCGCCGATGATCTTCACCCAGGCCGCCCCGGCGGCCACCTCGGCCTGGATCGCCGCAACGAGTTCGTCCGGCGAGACAGGGGAGTGCATGCGCGGGAAGTACCTGTTCGCCGGGGCAAGAAACCGGCCGGCGGCGGTGACAACCGGACGTGCGGCTACCGCGGTGCCCGCGAAGCCGAGAGTGACCTGGCTGCGGCCACCGGCATCGCGGATCACCGTGACCCCGGCGGTCGCGTACTCCGCCAGCCGCGCGGCGCCGTACGCGCCGTCTGCGAGGTAGGGGCCGTGCGCGTCGGCGGCAACAGTGGGGTGCGCGTGGGCGTCGACGAGCCCGGCCAGCGCGTACCTGCCGGGCAGTTTTTCTGGCTCGCCCGTTCCCGCAACCACCCGGTCGCCCGTAAACCCGTCCAGGAATGTCCCGGAGAAAGTCCATGCCATGGAGGCACACTAAAGCTTCATCCGGGACAGGGGGAGTGCGGTCGCTGAGCGCTCTCCGCAAGTTCCGCTGGTACCACCGCTTGCGGTCTCTCCACTTACCGGCCACCGTGGCCAGGTTGGTGCGCACGAGGTCCGTGGTTGGGTGCTCGGTGCCGAGTAGCCGTTCGCAGTCGGCGAGGGTCCGCTCGAGCAGCAGGATGGCTTCCGCCGTCCGGCCCGCGCCCTGGTAAGCCAGCCCGAGATTGTTCCGGCAGGTCAGGGTGAACGGGTGGCCGGCGCCAAGCATCCGCTCCATGCCGGCGAGGGTCCGCTCGTTCAGCAGGATCGCCTCGGCCGTCCGGCCCACCGCCCGGTAGGCCAGTCCCAGATTGCTCCGGGAGATCAGGGTGGACCGGTGATCAGCGCCCAGCAGCCGTTCCCGGTCGGCGAGGACCCGTTCAAGCAGCGGGATCGCCTCCGACGCCCGGCCAGCAGCGCGGCAGGCGTCCGCGAGGCCCGCCCGGGAGGCCAGGGTATCGGGGTGATCGGCGCCTAGCACTCGTTCCCGGTCGGCGAGCGCCCGTTCAAGCAGCGGGATCGCCTCAGCTTTCCAGCCTGCTGCCTGGTAGGCCAGCCCGAGGTTGTTCCAGCAAGTCAGAGTGAACGGGTGGTCAGCACCAAGCACCCGCTCACTGTCGGCGAGCGCCCGCTCAAGCAGCGGAACCGCCTCGATCGTCCGGCCCGCATGCCGATAGGCCCCAGCGAGATTTTCCCATGAGGTCACGGTGAACGGGTTGTCAGCACCAAGCATCCGCTCGCTCACGACGAGGACCTGCTCAAGCAGCGAGATCGCCTCGGCCGTCCGGCCCTCGGCCTGGTAGGCCAGCCCGAGGAGGCTACGGAAGGGCACGGTCTCGAAAAGGCCAGCGCCGAGCAGCCGATCGCAGTCGGCGAGGAGCGCTTGGCCGCACGCGACCGCCTGGCCGGGGGCGGCGCCGAGCATGAGCAGGCACGATAGTGCCCAGCCACGCGGCTCAAGCAACTCCCTCGCCAGTGGCGAAGTGTCACTGAGGCTGGGCGCCAGATGCTCGTGCAGGGCGGTCACCTGCCCGAACAGGTCCCAGGCAACCGCCCGGTTGCGCCACTGGTCCCGCAGCAATCTCGTAACAGTGCGCAGCAAGCCGCACACGCCCGCTCCCAGCAACTCCAGGGACTCCGCATGGGCCGGTGATTCACGGACCACGCGCATGACCCGCCGTGGTCCGCTCACCCACGTGCCGTCAGCGCTGAAGGACAGCAGCGCCGCTTCCCGCAACCGCTCGAGCGCCTCATCCACCAGCCGGTCTCCCGCCGCACCGGCACCACCGGACAGCAAGTCTGTCTGTCCCGCCGCATGCAGCAGGTGCCGGGACACCCCCCTCGGCGACAGCAGCGAGAGCACGCCCATCACTGTTTGGCACAGGCCCGTCGGATCCGCGGCGGCCACCGAGTCCAGTGACACCAGCACCGCCTCTGCCGCGGCAGCCAACTCGTCAGGCTCGGTTACCCGTGCTTCCGCCCGTGCATCCGTATCTTCGGGCAAGGACGCGCCGGGCAGGGCCGCAGCCGCCGCTACCTGGCCGAAATAGTTCTCGATCCTTTCGAGGAGCAACTCGTTCACCGAGTTGCGCTCGTCGCCTTGAGCAGGTCCCTGCCCGGCGGCAGCACCGTCGCCAACCATATGAAAAGGAATCACCCGCACGCTCCCTCATATGGTGTACCGGCATATCGTTCCACGTGCGGTGCTGGCTCCGATTCCGTGAGACGGGGCCCGCCGGGCGACCCCGATGGGCTCGTGCCGGTTTCGCGGCTTACGCGGGCCCGGCCAGCCTGGCCTTGACCGGCTGGACGTCGGCGTTCGGCAGGTCGCTGAGTATGGCCAGGGCCTGACGCCAGGTAGCCCGGGCCGCGGTTACGTCGCCACTGGCATCCTGCGCGTCGCCGAGCCCGGTGAGGGCCAGGGCGGTGCCCGGGCTGTCGCCGATCTCCCGGCAGATCGCCAGGACTTCCATGTAGCAGGCGACGGCCTTGCCGTAGTCGCTGCGGCTGAGATGCACGGACCCGAGGGTGGCCAGGGTGTCGGCGGTCAGCACGCGGTTGCGGGTCTCTCGGCTGAGGTCAAGCGAGCGCTGGCAATGCCGGACCGCCTCGTCGTGGCGGCCGAGCCCGGCGTAGACGGACCCGATTGTCTGCTCCGAGTGGGCGATCTGATCTGGATCGCCGGCGGCACGGCGCAGCTCCAGCGCCTGCGTCTCGCGTTCCAGCGCCCGCGCGTACTCGCCGTCCTGCATGAGCAGCTGGGACATGCCGTTGAGCGCCCGCGCGGCCCACGCCTGGTCGCCTGCCTCGGTGAACCACCGCAGGGCCTCTTTGAGGTGCGCGCCGGAGTCGCCGACCTCGCCGAGCAGCGCGAAGGCATGCGCGTACTCATAGTTCGCGACCCCCTGGGCGAGCGGGTCGCCGAGGCCGCGCGCCGCGGTAAGGGCGACACGCTGGATCGCGAGGTAATCGTGGGAGAACCCGCCGCGCGTCAGCAGTGGCGCCATCGCCCAGGGCAGCTGCCAGCAGTAGGCGCCGAAATCGCCGTGCCGTGCCGCGTGCACGACCAGGGACTGGGCTGCCGGCCGCTCCGCGCGACACCATGCGAGCGCCTGCGCGCGCGAGTCGAAGCTCTCCGCCTGCACCCCGGTCACTGGCGGCACCAGCGGAACTGGCGTCCGTGCCGAGTAGAGGAGGGCGACGGCTGCGTGCATGCCCCGCAGGTAGTGGTCGAGCAGCCGCCGTGTCGCCGCGTCGAGCCCGGCGGTGCCCTCGCTCGCGCGGGCCAGGTCTGCGGCGTAGCCGTGCAGCAGGTCGTGGACGGCGAACCGTCCTGGCTGGTGCTCCGCGACGAAGCATGCCACGGACAGTTCGTCAAGCGCGGCGCGGGCCTCCGCCACGGTGACGGCGGCGAGGCTCGCTGCGGCGGGCACGCCAATGTCCGGTCCCGGGTAGGCGCCGAGCAGGCGGAACATCCGCGCGGCGCACTCGCTCAGGTGCGCGTATGACGCGGTGAACACCATGCGCGCGGTGGCGGCGGGGTCCGTCGCGTCATCGGCGCCCAGGGCGCGGGAGCGCAGCTCATCTGCGAGTGCAGCGAGCGGGAGCCCGGTGTCCGCCACCGCGCGGGCGGTGGCCACGATCAGTGCCAGCGGCAGCCGGCCGCACAACCTGCCCAGTTCCGCTGCGGCCTGTGGCTCGCTCCGCAGCCGCCGTGCCCCGAGGCGCCGTTCCAGCAGGTCCCGCGACTCGCTGTCGGTGAACGGCCCGAGGTGCAGTACCTGCGCTCCGGCCACAGGGAGACCCGAGCGCAGCGCTCGCGTCGTGATCAGCACCAGGCAGCCGGGACTGTCAGGGAAGAGCCGCCGCACCTGGTCGGCGTCACGCGCGTTGTCGAGCACGATGAGGGCCCGCCGTCCGGCAAGCAGCCTCCGGTACAGGTCGGACCGCTCGTCCGCGTACAGGGGCAGGTTCCGTGGCGTAACCCCGAAGGCCTCGAGGACGCTGCGCAGCGCCTGCCCGTCAGTCAACGGCTCGCCGGCGTCACCGGAGCCCCCCAGGCTGACCCAGAGCTGTCCGTCCGGGAACAGGTCGCTCACCTGGTGCGCGACGTGATTCGCCAACGTGGTTTTCCCGCTGCCTGCGCGGCCTTCGATCACGACGGCAGCGGCTTCGCCGGCCTCCGCGGCCCGGCGGGCAAGGTCTTCGAGTACCTTGAGCTCATCCGCCCGGCCCAGGAAATCGCCCGTCTCCACGGGAAGCATGCGTGGCCGGATAGCGGACCGGCCGGGCTCAGCGGGGTAGTAGGAGGCCGGGAGGACGGCCCGCGCCCACAAGTCGGCCAGCCGGTCGGCGTCGGCGCCGCTTCCGGTGAGCTTCGCCGCGAGTTCCCTGAGAGCGCGCTGCGGGGGGATCGCCCGCCCGTCGAGCCAGGCCTTCCAGTCCGTTTCGCCGACCGCCGGCTTCCCGAGATCGCCCGCCGACAGCCGCCACGCGTCCACCAGGCGCCGCAGTTCGGTAAAGAACTCGCGCTCGGCCGACGTCAGGCGCGCAGGCAGCGGCGGATGTCGCTCGTTCCCGCTGCGCATCAGGACTCCAACCGTGACATCACGTCTGGTGCACGTTCCGGCACTTATTCGGGCAGGCCCCGCGCCCCGGAGATGAGTATATTCGGTGGGCCTGCCGGATCACTGCCCAAATGTGGCGTCTTGCCCGCCGTGCGGCGGGCCTGACTGGCACGCGAGCCGGGATGTCTCGATTGTGCCGACGCCGAGTCGGCAGGCGTGACGTCTTCGCAGGGCTTGCACGGCACGAAGCTGAACGGGCCTTCTGGTGCTCCGCTAAGGCTTGCCAGTGATGGTTTGCCTTTGGGGCTTACGCTTCGTTCTGTGGCGGTGGAGTTCCTCAGCGATGACCAGGTTGCCGCGTACGGCCGGCTCGCCGGGCCTCCGGAACGCAGGGAACCGGAGCGGCTTCGGCGGCAGGAGTGGTCTGCGTGAGCGTGACCACGCGCTTCCCTGCGGCGGTGGACACGATCGTGGTCGGGGGCGGGACGGCAGGTGCGGTGGTGGCCGGCCGCCTGGCGGCGGGCGGTTCTGGCCGTACGTTGCTGCTGGAGGCAGGGCCTGATTACGGGCCGGCCTCCAGTGGCCGCTGGCCGCGTGACCTCCTGGACGCGACGGGCGTGGCGGGGTCGCATGACTGGGGCTATGCGGGCGAGCTCGCCGGGCGGGTGATCGGCTTCAGCCGGGCGCGCGTGATGGGGGGCTGCTCCTCGCACAACGCCGGAGCTGTCGTGTTCGGAAGCCGCCTGGATTACGACGGCTGGGCCGCGGCGGGCAATCCCGGCTGGTCCGCACCGGAGCTCGCGCCGCTGTTCGCCGCGGCGTGGGAGCAGTTGCGAGTGCGGCGCGTGGGCCTGGATGAGCTGACCCCGTTCCAGCGCGCGTGCGGGGACGCGATCGCGGCGGGCGGGATCCCGGCGGTGGAGGACCTCAACAACCTCCACGAGAACGCCGGCGTTGCCCCCTTCCCGGTCAACATTGACGGGACCACCCGGGTCAACAGCGCTTTCGCGTACGTCGATCCCGTCCGTGACCGTCTCCTCGTGGCTGGCGATGCCCTGGTCGAGCGCGTGCTCGTCCGTGGCGGCCGGGCTGTCGGCGTGGCCGTGCGGGACGGCCGGCGGCTGGCCGAGATCGGCGCGTCGCGGGTGGTGCTCTCCGCTGGCGCCTACGGGAGCCCGGCCATCCTGCTCCGGTCCGGCATCGGGCCCGCCGGCGAGCTGGCGGCCGTCGGCGTGAGGCCCGTGCTCGACCTTCCCGGCGTCGGGCGCAACCTGCACGACCAGCCGTGCCTGGAGGTCTGGTACGAGGGAAGCGGCGAGCTGGTCGGCATGATGCAACGCCACCAGGCGGAGGCAGGCTGGCAGCCCTACGAGCAGGTAATCGCGAAGTTCCCCTCGGCAGGGTGCAGGCGCGGGTTCGACATGCACATCTACCCGGTCGGCGGCTTCAGCAGGAAGAGCCCGGCCTGCTTCTGGTTCCTGGGCGTCGCGTGTCTGACCCCGCTCTCGCGCGGTAGCGTGCGGCTGACCGGCCCCGATCCCGGCGACAGGCTCCTGATCGACCACCGCTACCTAAGCGACCCCGGCGGGCACGACCGCGCACGGCTCACGGAGGGCGTCGAGCGCGTGCGCGAGATAACACAGGCCCCGGGACTGCGAAGGCTCCTCGGCAGGGAAGCCCGCCCAGGCCCTGAGGTCACGGGGAGGCAGGCAATCGAGCGCTTCATCGACCACGCCGCCGTGCACTACTATCACCCGGCCGGGAGCTGCAAGATGGGCCCTGCGAGCGACCCGGGCGCGGTCGTCGACGCCGAAGGCCGACTGTACGGGATCGAAGGCCTGCACATAGCAGACGCCTCGATCATGCCGGCCGTCACCTCCGGGAACACCAACATGCCGGTCACGGTCATCGGGGAAAGGATAACCCGGTCGCTGCTCGGCCGCGCGGCCTAACGGCCTGCCCGGGGGCGCTCGTGGTGTCCCGTCTCAGCCATCATGTCGGCTGTAACCTGGCAGTCGATACGTTCCAGAGACGTCGGCGCCTTGATCTGTCTCATGCATCTTGTCGATTCCGAGGGCCAGGGTCGCAAACGGGGGAGAGGCCACCTCACCCGCGCTGGCGGCGAGATGGAGGGGCCTGCACGTCACTGAGGCGACGCGCGCTGACGGTCAAGCGTTCTTCGTATGCTCGGCAGCAGATCGGATTTCCGGGCCGGAGCGAGCTAATTGCTTGCGCTTGATCGGTCATGTCTCCCGCAAGTGGCAACAGATTGCGTTCACGTCTGTCTCACTTGCATCGTCCATAACTATTTCGGCGTGATTCATCTACTTAGCGTCATCGTACGCTTAGCGTGACGACATGCCTTCAATTACGCATGAGGGGCCGCTGGACCTGGTTCGCCAGCACCCCGAGATCGCCCTGGAGCTCATCTCGGGCACCGTCGGCGTTACGCTTCCGGCAACGGTAGCGGTATCCCTGGCACCGACCGACATGAGCGCGGTCGTGCCGGTACAGTACCTGGCCGACATGGTCGTTCTCATTACCGATCAGACCACCGGCGAGCCGGCCCTGGCGGTGATCATCGAGCCGCAACTGCGTGACAGCGAGACCAAGCGCTACAGCTGGCCGGTCTATGTCACCACGGCCCGTCGGGTCGCCCAGTGCCCGGCGGCGGTCCTGGTGGTGCTGTGCCCCGACCCGGATGAGGCCGACAAGTGCCGCCGCCTGATCCGCACAGGCCATCCTGGCTTCGACCTGGCTCCAATCGTGATCGACTCCAGCGGCCCGCCCGGCGCGGGCGAGGCGGGCGGACCCTACCTGACCGTGTTCACCGCGAGCATGGGCGGCATCGACCTGGAAACGGAGGCTGGCGCCCGGCGCGTCCTCGACGCCATGGCCAGCCCGCAGGTCGCCGAAGCTGACCGGTTCCGCATGACCACGATTATTCTGAGGCTAGCGTCCGATGCCGCAAGGCACCTCCTGGAGGCGATGATGACCACGAGCGAGTACGAGAAGACCTTCGTCGAGAAGATCCACGACGAGGGGAAAAGCGAAGGAATCGCGGAGGGCGAGGCTAAGGCCTTGCTGCGGCTCATGTCCGCGCGCGGGCTTGCCCCGTCGCAGGCACAGCAAAACCGTGTGACTTCCTGCACCGACTCTGCCCAGCTCGACCTGTGGTTCGACCGCGCCGTCACGGCCGTCACCGCCGCCGAGGTTTTCGCGGACTGAGCGCAATTCACAGGAGACTTGCGACTGGTGGCACGGCCCGTCTCAGACTCTTGGCGACTGAGCTCCCTTTCGCCAAGCCATTCGCCAGGATGAGTGAGATTCGACATCTTCCGTGAGACGGGACAGGACACGTGGATCCGCCACCTGATCGCTTCTCCCCCGAGCGCCGATAATGGACATTATGTAAAGTTGAGGCTTCGGTCCCCGCGTTCCACGGCGATCCTGCGCCAGTCAGGAAGAGAACCTGCCGGCGACCGTGGTTAGGTCGGTGATTGTGAGAGTGCATGCCCCGGTACCTGTGCACAGGCCCCCGGTCCAGGCGAAGCTAGACCCCGTTGCGGGCACCGGAGTAAGCGTCACTTTCTGGCCGGCCGGGACCGCGACGGAGCAACTGGTGCGGCACGACTGGCCGGCGGGTGTTACCTTGACCGCGCCCGTGCCCTTTCCCGAGTTCTGGATGGTGACTCCGATCGTGGCGGTGGCGGGAGCGGTGTAGCTGGTGACCGGGATGGTCTGCCGGGTCAGGCCGTCCTGCGTTATCTCGGCCACGATCGACCGCGTGCCCGCAGGGCCGTCCGCGGGCGTGAAGGAGATCTGGCCCGAGCTTGCCGATACGTTGGCGGCCAGTACCCGATCGGTGCCGGGCGCTTCCTCGACGAACGTCACCTGCTGCCCGGCCAAGTTGGCGAGGTGCCAAGAGAGTGTGCGCTGCAGGCCCGTGCCGGAGACGCTGCCAGTGACGCTGGGCGTGGGTAGCGCCGTGGCGGACCGTATCGAGGTCACCGAGGAGCCTGCCGACGGCGTGAAGGTCCACGTGCCCCCCGCCGGCGCTTTGACCAGCAGGTAGTCGATGCCGTTAGCGTTGTCGGCACCCAAGGCGTACTCGGGGGTTGCCGTGGGGAACACGCCGAGGTGAGCCGGGTTGATGGCGATCTTGTCGCCCTTGGGGTCGGTGAGCGTTCCCGCTGGCCCATCCCCCTTCGGGCCGGTGATCTTGAAGCTGGCCACCTTTAGGCCGTTGGGCAAGGTGATCGTTGCCAGCGGCGCGCCCGCGCTGTCGAACACGACGCTCCCCCCGGCCGCGGTGTACGGGCCTATTCCGCACGAGGAGCCCATAATGGTCACGCTGCCGCCCCACAGGTAGCCGAAGCCGGCGGTGTACCCAAGCAGGTCGCCGCAGGCGGCGATCCCGACGTTGGATATCACGGCAGCGCCGGACAGGCCCAGGCCGGCGAACCCGACGCTGCCGGTGCCGGTGAAGGAGAACGCGGAGGTCCCGTCGACCCAGCCGCTCACCGAGACCTTGGCCAGCGCGATCCCGGCGAGCGAGATCCCGGCAGTCCCGCTGACCGTGATGTGCCCGTCCGTGTAATAGTCGAGCTCGCCGTTTATCGCCTGCGAGAACCCTGTTCCTTGCAGGAGGGTGACCGTGCCCTGCTCGCGGAACTCGCCCGGGTTGCCGAAGACGTCACTCAGGGACCCGCCGACGCCGATCGCGGAGACGCCATCGATCATGGGGCCTGCCGTAATCGAGGCCGTACCGGTGATCGACGCCGGGGACAGGATGATATCGGCGCCGATGGACTGCAGGAACACTCCGTCGTCGCCAAGCGGTTCGTTCAGCTTGTCCCCGGTCACGGAGAACTCCGTGACCTTGCCATGGGCTATGACGATCTTCCCGTTGACTTCGGCGCTTGACGATACAGGAAGCCCGACTGTGACGGTGCCGGTCCAGGTGTCGTCGGGCACGTCATAGGCGAGCGAGAAGCCTTTCAGCGTCACCTCGGCTCCAGGCACGGGCACCGTGAGGTCCGAGGCTTCCAGTTCCGCCGAGGTAAAGCCGCTGGCGGCGTTCACGGTACCTGACAGCGATACCGACCCGCCACCTAGCTCTCCTGGCAGGTCTGCTGTTCCCGCGATGGTCAGCCCGTCGGTGCCGTTGACCGAGAATTCGAGTTCGCCCTTGATTCCGATGTGCCCGAGGACGGCGGTTTTATCGACCGCTATGCTCCATGACCTGTCCAGGCTGATATCGGGAATCGGGCCGGAATGGACCGGGAAAGAGCCGATCTCGACCGTCGCGTTGTCGGCGCGGAGACTCTCCTCACCGGAGATTGTGTCGATGGTAATCTCTCCGCCGTTCGCGATGAGGTTGAGCCCGTCCAGGTTGACAGCCTTGCTGTCGGTGTACACACCGTTGGTGCTGGTCAGGCACGAGCCGTCCTCGGCGGTCGCCAGGTACGCGCCGAAGGTCACCGAGGTAACGCACCCGGTGGTCGCGACGCCGAACTCGGCCACCGCGAATTCCCCGCTAGCCGAGACGGTGATGCTGCTGACCGGCGAACTCGACGAGGTGGTGTAGAAGCCGAAGTACTTGGCGCCGGCCCCGCCGGCGACTTCGATCGGCCCGGATGAGGTCCCGTCCTGCGCGGTCGCGGTGAAGGCGACGGTGCCGAAGCTGTCGGGCTCGGCGTAGAAATAGAACGCCTGGGTTCCCGCCGGCAGCGTGATGGTGAGCTTCCCGCCGCTTGAAGCGTACACATCCCCGGTGTAGCCGTTGCTCCACGTCAGCCACCCGTCGTATCCGATCTTGCCGTGGATGAGCGCGGGGGAGAACGTCACGCCGCCGGTCGGCCCGGACACGCTGGTGACGGCGCTGCCTACCGGGCTCGGGTCCGCTGGGAATCCGGACATGGAGTGTGATCCGAGGGTCGACGGAGGGGCGCCGGCGCCCGGTGACCCGTCGAAGACTATCGATCCCGCCGAGGCAGCGGGATGCTGCGTAACGGCGCCGGCCGGTGCCGCGGGAATCAACGCCAGTGGCACTAGCAGCAGGGCGCCAGCAAGAATTCTGAGTCTCATGGCTCACTCACCATCACGAGGCGGGTTGCGCGTACAGGCAGGCTGGGCCGGTCGGCGGAAGGTAGGGATTGTCCGTCACTTCACCGAAGCAGATCTTCGCGTTAGCCGGGAATGAGCGGTTAACCGTGAGGCGTTTCAGCAGCAGCCCTCCTCCGATCACCGGACAGTAGGGGCGGCTTACCGGGTAATATGCACCTGCGATGGTGAAATAGGGTGTCCCGCACCATATGACCTCAGGGGAGATCTCGACTTCGCCAAACAAAGACACCGAACCGGTACTGCCGTAGCTTGTGCCGGCCGCGGCTATGCAGCTGAGCCCGGCGTCGTCGGGGAGCGTGCAGCCCCACCCGGAAATCGTGGCATTCGGCGGAACGGGCACCCGTACGATCGTGAAGGTGAGGGAATTCGATGGGGGGCTCTGGCCGCCGTTGCCCGCCTCCGTGACGAACATCGTATAGGGGATGCCCGGGGTCAGGTCGCCGACATAGAGGTAATCTTGCCCGATCACGGGATACGGCAGCCGTATGCCGTTCAGGTAAATCCAGAAGGCACCCGCCGGGTTCGCCGCTCCCCAGGACAGTTTTACCCCGTCTCCCGATCCGTACCCGGAAAGCACCGGCGCGGGAATGTCCGGCACGACCGTTTGGATCGGGGTTCCCGGTCCCACGCCGCCCGCGTTCGTCGCGGCGACATGCACCTGGTACTCGTCTCCGGTGGTCAGGAAGGTCAGTGCGGCCGTGGTGGACGTGTCCAGGTACGACTTCCATGCTCCGCCGGTGCTGACGTCGCGGTAGTACACCATGTACCAGCACGGGCAGCCGGAGCCTGGCGGACTCCAGGACACGCCCACCGTCTGGCCGTCGGTGTGCGCGACTACGTGGAGCCCGGTGGGCGCCGACGGCGTCGGTATGTACGCCGTCGCACGCGCGGTTCCAGACGGCGGGCTGTCCCCGCCGGCGTTCGTCGCGCGTACGTACACCTGGTAGGTGTCGCCGATGTTGAGGTACGTGAGGGTGGCAGTGGTCGCCGAGTCGGTGTACGACAGGTATCCGCCGCCCCTGGTCGCATCCCGGTAATAGACCAGGTATAGGCATGGGCATCCGCCGTTCGGCGCCGTCCAGGACAGGCTGATCGTGTCGTTGCCGTGCGCGGTGGCGGTCAGTCCGGCCGGCGCCGTGGGCGGGGAGATCCGCGGTGTCGCGACCGCCGTATCGGACGGCGGTCCGGCGGGGCCGTTGTTGGAGTCGATCGCGGTGACGTAGGTGTCGTAGACGTCGCCGTTGGTGAGGAAGGTGATTGTCGCCTTCGTCGACTCGTCGAGGTAGCCGGTGTACTTCTGTCCCTTGGTGGCGTCCCGGTAGAAGACGAAGTAGAAGCAGGGGCATCCTGCTGACGGGGCGGTCCACGACAGGCTGATCTCGCCGTCGCCCGGCGTGGCCGCCAGATGCTGGGGCGCGGTCGGCGGCGGCACGTAGTCCTTGATCGTGACGGACGGCGTGGCCGGCCCTTGTCCCGCCGCGTTCGTCGCGGTGACCTTCACCTCGTAGTCGTCGCCGACGTTGAGGAATTCCAGGTTCGCGCCTGTCGACTCCTCCAGGAAGCTCTTGAAGGCCTGCCCCTTGGTGGCATCACGGTAGTAGACGAAGTAATAGCAGTTTCCGCAGTTAGACGGCGGTTGCCAGGACACGCCGATATCCCCGTTCGGGTCCGCGACGACCTGCAGGTCCTGCGGGGCGCCGGGAAGCGGCAGCGTCGGTACAGCCGAGACGGTCGAGCTCGCCGGACCCTGCCCGGCGGCGTCCGTCGCGGTGACCTTCACCTGGTAGGTGTCGCCGATGGTGAGGTAGGTGAGCCGCGCGCTGGGGCCCATGTCCAGGAAGCTCTTGAAGGCCTGCCCCTTGGTGGCATCACGGTAGTAGACGAAATACCAGCAGTGCAGGCACCCGGCCGGGGCTGTCCAGGACAGGCTGATGGTGCCGTCGCTGTTGGGGATGGCTTGCAGTCCCGTGGGAGCGCCCGGCAGCGGCATGTATGCCTTGACGGACGCCGGCGCGGTGGCGGGTCCCTCCCCGCCCTGGTTGGTGGCGCTGACCTTGATGTTGTAGCGGTCGCCGATCTTCAGGTAGGTGAGCAGCGCCGACGGGCTCGTGTCGAGGTATTTCGAGTACGCCGCCTTGGCGGTCGCGTCCTGGTAGTACACCCAGTACCAGCACGGGCAGCCGTGCCCGGGCGCTTGCCATGACACGCTGATCGTGCCGTCGTCGTTCGCCTTCGCCGTCAGCCCGGTTGGCGCGGCCGGCACGGTCACGTAAACCGTGGCTTGCGCCGGCGCCGAGGGCGGCCCCGCGCCGCCCCTGTTGTCCGCTTCCACCTCGAACTCGTAGGTGTGCCCGACATCGAAGCCCGTCGCCGTGTAGGAGGTTCCCGATACCCCGGGGCCGAACGAGCTGAACGTCGCAGCCCCGGCTGTCACGTCCTTGTCAAGCAGCGTGTACCACTGCGCCCCCGGCACGGAGTTCCAGGACAGGTCGACGGAGCCGTCCGGACGCGCCGTCGCCTTGAGGCCGGTGGGAGCGGCTGTTGGCGGGCTCAGCGTGAACGTCTCGGTGACCGCGTTCGACATCGGTGACTCGCCATTGCTGTCGTACGCGGTCACCACGAACTTGTAGGTGTCGCCGGCCGTCAGGGTGGTGATCAGGTCGCTGGTCACCGGGAGATCGTCGATGCGGCTGTAGAACTGCTCGGACTTGCTCACGTCCTCGGCATAGACGTAATACTGCACGCCCGGCGTCGGCGGGGCCTGCCAGGACAGCCGGACCCCGTTCGCGCTGGTGCTGCCCGTCAGGTTCGTGGGCGCGGCGGGGAGCGCACTTGCGGGCGGCCGCGGTCGCGGCCACGTCACGTCGATGAACACCGGCCGGTAGTTGTCGACGTTGCTGTAGACGTCCTGCGGGTTCAGCGAGTCCACGTTGTAGGAGATCGTCAGGTCACCCGCCGGGGCGAACTCCTGGTGCAGCTGCGGATAGTAGGGAAAGCACTGGGCGCAGTCCGGCTGCGGCGGCACGGAGTACAGGTACTGCTTGTCGCCGAACGGCCCGGTCGGCGCGCTCGCGGTATAGGCGACGATGTTGGAGTCGAACGGAACCTCGTCGTCGAAGGTGACGAGCACGTACTGGCCGTTGACCTGGCCGACCGACAGCCCGGCCACGCCGTTGAGAATGCTGACCGCGTCGCTCTCGCTCGCTGACCAGGCGCTGCCCGTCCAGAACTGCCAGGACTGTGTCGGGTCGCTCGCCGGGCCGAGCAGGCCGCCGGTTGGCGCGCGCGCGACGTAGAGTCCGCCGCCGCCGTTCCCGTAGACATACGCGTAGCCGTCGTCCTGGACGACCGCCATCCCCCACAGCTTGCCCGGCTCGAGGGCGGGCAGCTCCGTGGTGCCGGCCAGGGTCAGGCTGGGCAGCGAGAACTGGGCGAGCACGACATACTTCGGGGTGGCGCTCAGCGGGCCGTCGGAGCCGGACGCGTACGCCATGTAGAAGGCGTACAGCTGGTCGCCGACGACGAACTCGCTGTTCGCCTGGTACCCGTAGATTCCGCCGGTCTGCGCGGCGGTACCGACAAGCGACGTCGGAGCGCTCGCGGTCCCGCCGGTCAGAGTCGTGAGCGTCGCGCTACCTGGCGTTCCCTGCTGCACGACCATGCTGTTGTGCACGACGAGCGGGGTGTCGCTCGGCCGGGAGCCGTTCGGGTTCACTGTGCCGAGGAACGTGTCGGAGAAGAGCCACGCGTCCCGCCCGTCGGGCAGCGGCGTGGAGATCGTCGCGTCCCCTCCGGTCCAGTGCCCGCCCTGGTTGCCGTAGGTGTTCCACATCGTGTTGAGCCGGGCGTCGGGCATCACGGTGGCGTCCGACATCGTGACCACCGCCGACGATCCGCCCTCCCCCGCCCTGCTGTACGACGTGACCGTGACCGGCAGGGACAGCTGGCTGGATTCGAGGGTGAACGACAGCGGCTGACCGGGCGGCACATCCTGGACCGGGACGCCGTCGGAGTCGATCACGTAGCCTTCGGCGGGCGCCCCTGACGATGGCGGGGACCACGTCAGGGTCGCGGATGTGGCGTCGGCGGCAGGGGTGGACACGACGTTTTCCGGCGTTCCCGGTTCGGCCGTGTACTGACCAGGGCTTGCGACGGTGATCGTGATGCGGGCCGTGGCCGACAGGTGCATCGCGTTCGTCACCCGTACCCCCACGGTGTAGGTGCCCGCGGCGGTGAAGGTGTGGGTGACCCGCGCGACCGAGCCGGTGCTGGTTCCGTAGGAGCCCGATCCGGTGAGGTCCCAGGAGTAGGTCAGGTGGCTGCCGGATGGATCCCAGGACTCGCCGGCGGATAGGATCACCGGCTCGTTCTGCGGAAGCGCTGACGGCTGCGTGATCGCCGCCTGCGGAGGGCGGCTTGCCTTGGCGGCGCCGCTCAGCCGCCCGCTGACCGCCTCCGCGGCGCGTTCCGGATATGGCGCGTTGTCCGCCGGCGGGTTGACGGTGTCACCGACTGTGTTGTAATTGCCGTGATTCGCGACTGCATAGTTCGCCGTCAGCTGCGTCGCCGTGAACGACCACAGACCCTGGCACACCGGATCTAGGGCATGGCACCAGCTCTGGACGATGGCACCGTGAGCGAAAACCGGGCGCGTCGTGTTGCCAGCCCCGGTGCCCAGGACGCCGCTGCGCCTCGGATCGTAGTCTCCGCTGCCTGCCGGATCCAATCCGTTGAACCGCGGGTCGCCGAACAGTTCCACCGCGAAGACGTGGCCGAGTTCAGCGCTGGACAAGCTCTGATAGACGTCCCCGGTGACCTCGGCACCTTGGTCGTAGCCGGCCAGGACAAGCTTGGTGCTGGCGCACCGGCCGATCCACGAGCTGATCATGTTGTTCAGGTCTTGCTCGCCTTGTCCGACCGACCAGCGGTACTCGCCGATCTGATCGCCGAACGCCTCGGTCGTTGACCCGAAGGAACCGATGATCCCGGTGAGTCCGGACGTCGGCAGCGCCGGATAGCTGTTCGCCTGGAATCCATAGCTGACGCCGTCACCAGCGACGAGGTTTTTCATGTCCGTGTTGAAGGTGTCCAGCGGCTGGCCAAGCCCGGAACTCGTCGTACTCGACGCAGCCTCCCCCGAGCCGCGGGTGCCGAGAAGCTCCACCGCCGGACAGGTAGCCGCGGCCGCGGGCAGCACTGGGGCCGCCGCTGCCGTCCCGGCCGGAGCCAGCATGACGATGACCGCAGCAACGGCAAGCACGACCTCTGCGCAACCGGATGGCATCCAGCCGTGAACACCACGCCCTGGCTTCATGCATTGCCCCCATTGGCTGCAGCTATGACCCGCTGGCACCGCGCGGCCATGACGTCAGAGTGCCGGGAAAGATCGGCTGGCGCATTGGCCATCATGCGTATTCGGGCTTGCGGAAATTGACTACCTGGCTAGCCCGAAGTTACGGCCCGTAACTTCGGGCTAGCCCTCGGCTGATCGAGACCCGTGGCGTCGTCACTTAACGGGCGGCGGGCGGTGGCGAGATATCTTCCGAATGCTGCGAGGCTGCGAGGCTGCGGCCGAACGTAGCGAAGAACGGGATGTGCTGGTCGTGCTCGCCGGCGAGTTCATTGAAGAGCCGCTGGACTGCCTCGGTGTCTGTCACGGGCTGCATGCTGGCACCTGGCCGGAGGCCGATCAACCAGATAAACCCCGCGCGTGACCACTCCCCCAAACGAGACGTTCGCGGTCTACGTCGGCGCCTCCCGCCGTCGGCCGGCGACCAGCACAAGGAGGTCCAGGCGCCCCGATGGCGCGCTAATGGTTGACCTCGAGCCACGGGTACCTGGCGGTGTCCCGGCCGGCGTAGTCGGGGTCGAGGTAGATGAAGCACCGCTGGATGAGCCAGTCACGGATCTCGAAGACGTCGCACCAGCGGCCGGCTCCCCACTCGGGGACTCCCGCCCGCCACGGGCCGTCCTGGTGTACTCCGTGGCTCGTGCCCTCGGCGACCACCAGGTCGCTGCCGGAGAAGATCCAGTTAAAGTGCGAGTAGTGGTGCGTGATCGACGCGATCGTCGCGCCGACGTCGCCGAAGAGCTTGCCGATCTCCGCCTTGCCGGTCGCGAGCCCCCATTTCGGGAAGTAGACCTGCGCGTCATCGGCGAAGAGGTCCAGGATGCTTCCGCCTGTCGAGGTGACACCGCCGTTGTCGAAGGCCTTCAGGTATTCAAGGGCGACCGATTTGCGCTGCTCATCGGTCATGACCTCGCGTGACAATGCCATGAGCCTGCCCTTCCCTATTTAGCGCAGAATGGCTTCAGCATGTAATCGTGCCGAAGCGCCTGTCAAGACGGGACGCCCTTGCTGAGCCGCCGCGCGGGTCACAGTGGGTCGCCGTTGACGACCTGGGTCAAGCGCCACTTGCCGTTGACGCGGTGTGCGCTGAGAAGTATCCGCCAGCCCGTCTCTGCCATCTCGGCGATCTCCGGTGGCACGCTGACCGGGCCGACCTTGAGTTCCGGGTAATCGTCGCGGAACGTGATCGTATTGACCCCGACATCGGTTATCTCCAGGTACTGATCATCCACTCCCCCGTCTGGGGCCTCGTCTTCGTCGTCTTCGTCGTCGTCGTCATAGTCGTCGTCTTCGTCCAAGTCGTCCAAGTCGACGTTTCCTGTGGCCCGGTCAACGTGCGCGGACAGCGCGTCGACGAACTTGCGGATGCTGACGTACGAGTCGACGCGATCCCTGATGTACTCGATTTTGGCTGCCACGGTTGCGGCATCGAGGATGCCCTCGCTCTGCAGCCATTTCAGCAGCGCCGTGAGCACGGTCTTAGTCGCCCGAAGCTCCGTGAGGGAGGCGAAATTCTTGTGGACAAGCACTTCGAAGAGGTCGCCGAAGTAGTTAGTGATTGCGCTGGCCGGAGTCGCGCCCAGCGTGTCCTTGCCGTAATACCAGTCAACGCTCCACTCAAAGGTCCCGAGGACGTCCTCAGTCTGCCGCAGCACACGCGCCGAGGCCTGCTCGCCCCGGTACTCAAGGAAGCGCTCAAGCGCCGTTTCGATTGACGGGCCATCGAAGTCGGGTGCGGGCTTGTTTTCCTTGACCTCGCGCGCGGCCAAGGCGGCGGCGCTCTCGTAGTCAGCGTTGTCTTCGTCGTCCTCCTCTTCGGCCCACACCCACCGGATGGTGTGCCGCTCGGCCGCCGAGCCGAGTCGCCGCCACAGGTCGGCGTTCGCGTCCTGCTTGACGACTTCCGCCGGGTCAAACGGCCAGCCGCCAATCGCAGCGTCGACGCCAGTGCGCAGGTAATCACCGTTTGCCCATAGCTCGACGGTCACCGGCCGCGTGAGGCACTCCAAGCCATGGACGACGGCCGTCAGTTGCATACGTTCCGCGCAGGTGTCGGCGTCGAAACCGTGTACCTCCCGCTTGTGCTCGCCGTATATCAGCAAGGCAGCCCAGCCGCCAGGGCCGCGATCCGGGTCGCCGGCCCCCACGCCATGGGCATAGATATGCGTAGTTCTTCCCCCGGGCTCTGAAGAGTCGGCCATCCAGTGCTCCTTGGCGGGAAACGGACGGGAACTGGCGATAATCTTCCCACCCGTGCTGGATAATTGCCGCGTCTTGCGCTAAAGCATGGCCACCAAGATGAGAGTCGCCGCATCCTTGCCCATCTGCCGGGGCGGCAACCCGGCCGCGCGGGACACCGACGCGCCGGCGGGCTAGACGATCGTCGCGCCGCGGGGTTGGTGCCATAGTGAAGCGAGATTCCGCACGCCTCCAGCCCAGCACCGCTTCGGAGCAGTGACACTCATCCATGTTCTCCCGACGACGCCGGCAGCCGCGGGCAACGCTTGCCGCGGGCATTGCCCACGATCACGGCGGACCGCGTCCGGTCCAGCGGCCGGCGCGACGGCCGGGGCGGCGGCTGATCAGCTGGCCGGCCTTGGCGATGATGACGGTGGGGTCGGTCGGCTACCTTGGGTCGGCGCCGGCGCTGTCGGTCTACGGGCTGGCGTCGGTGTTCCTGTATATCCTGCCCGCGTTCGTGTTCTTGCTGCCTGTTTCGCTGGTCGCCGCGGAGCTGGCCTCCGGCTGGCCGGGCGGCGTCTACAACTGGGTGCGCGAGGGCATCTCCGCCCCGATGGGCCTGCTCGCGGTGTGGTGCGAGTTCGCCCAGACGATCTTCTACTACCCGGCGCTGCTCGCGTACGTCGGCAGCACGCTCGCCTATGCCATCGATCAGCGGCTGGCCGGCAACGGCCGCTACACCGCCTTCGTCATCATCGCCGTGTTCTGGGGCGGTGTCCTGACCTGCTCCCGCGGGGTGCCGTTCGTGGCGAAGCTCTCCGCCACCGGGACCGTGATCGGGACGCTGATCCCGGCGGCGATCCTCGTCGGTCTCGGCATCGCGTTCCTGGCCGGGGGCAACCACTCCGCCGCGCCGATGACCGCTCACCAGATTCTGCCGGCGTGGAACGGGCTGCCCAGCATCGTTTTGATCGTCAACAGCTTCTTCACCTACGCCGGCGTCGAGGTCAACGCCGTGCATGTTGATGAGCTCCGCAACCCGGGACGCGACTATCCCAGGTCCATCTTCCTCGCTATGGCGCTGGTCCTAGCGGTCTTCGTCGGCCCGACGCTGGCGATCGCTTGGGTGATCCCCGCGGGTCAGGTCAGCTTCACCGCCGGCGTCATGCAGGCCTTCGACAGCCTCCTGACGCACTTGAGCCTCGCGTTCACCGTGCCGCTGATCGCGATCGCCCTCGCGGTCGGGGCGGTGGCCGGGATGCTGTCCTGGCTGGACGGCCCGTCCGAGGGACTGCTGAGGATCGGACGCGAGCAGGGTTTCCTTCCGCCTTTCTTCCAGCGGGTCAACCGGCAGGGCATCGAGGTGCGTATCCTTGCCGCGCAGGGGGCCGTGATCACGGTCATCGCCCTCCTGTATGCCTTCTCGCCGGACGTCTCGCGCGCCTACTGGATCTTCACCGCGATGGCTACCCAGGTGTACCTGATCATGTACGTGCTGATGTTCGTGGCGGCGATCAGGCTGCGCCGTTCGCAGCCCGGCCACGCCCGCGGCTACCAGGCCCCGGCACTGGGCCTGCTCTGCGCGGTCGGCATCGTGGCATCCGTGGCCGCCCTGGTGATCGGGTTCATCCCCCCGTCGCAGTTCGGCCATTTGAATCCGCTCGGCTACGTCCTGTTGCTACTGGCGGGGGTCCTCGCCATCGGGGTCCTTCCGCCACTGCTGCTTGACCGGCTCCGCAAGCCGGCCTGGAAGGCGGCCGGCGATGGGTCAGCCTGATGGCAGCGGACTGCCGATGATGAGGACGTAGCTAGCCCGGCGAGCCAGGCCCTGGGCATCACCACGCTGCTCCTGCCCGCGCGGCCCGGGCTGGCGGGCGTGTCATCGACGGTTCTGCGCGGGTTCGGTGCCTTATGCAGGGGGCGGAAAAGAAACCTGGGCCCGGGCCGGTACGGCCGGCCCGGCGGGCAGGTCCCTGTGGCGGGTGAAGTCGCGGCTGAGCAGCGGCGTTCCGGAGACTGCCAGGATGGAAAGGACCACCCACAGCGCGTTGCGTGGACCGAGCCAGGTGCCAAGCGCGCCGCCGGCGAGCGCGCCGAAGGGACTGGTGCCCATGGTCACGAACCGCATCGTGGCAGTGACCCGGCCGAGCATGCCCGGCGGGCAGTAGACCTGCCGGAAGGTCGCCATGATGATATTGCCCATGGTCACCCCGGTCGCGGCGACCAGGGTCCCTGCGGCATAGCACACGAGTCCCGGTCCCTGGCCGGCCAAGGGGATCAGCAACGCGAACGGCAGCGCGCCAACCGTAGCGAGCAGCAGGCTCCGGGCGCTGCCGGTCCTGGCGATGACCGGGCGGGCCACGAATGCGGCGAGCAGGCCGCCAAGTCCGGGCAGGGCGGCGAGAAGCCCGGTCAGGCCCGCGTCCAGTCCGACCACGCGTACCAGGAACACCACCACGAGCGCGGCGAGGGCGTCGAGCGCGAAGTTGGCCAGGCCTCCGAAGAGGGTCAGCGGCCGCAGGTACGGATCGCGGAATACCAGTGCCAAGCCCTCGGCCACGTCCCGGCGCAGCGTCGAGACCTCCCGGGGAGAGACCGGGCGCGGCTCGGGAGCCGTGATCGCCAGCAGGCAGGCCGCGGACACCAGAAAGCTAACCGCGTTGCATGCCAGCGCGGCCGTCGCGCCGATGACCTGCGTCACAAGCCCGGACAGTCCCCGGCCGCCGAGCGCGGCCGCCGATGAGCTGGCCTGCAGCTTGGCATTGCCTTCCGCCAGTTCGCTTGATGCGACCAGCGACGGCAAGTTGACCTGGTAAGCGGTGCCGAACACGACAGCGGCCGCGCCCGCAAGCAGCTGGACGGCGAGCAGCTGCCCGATGGTGAGCACGCCGGCCGCGTAGGCAAGGGGCACGCTGGCGTACAGCGCGGCGGAGGCCGCGTCGCAAGCGATCATCACCGGGCGGGGCGGCAGCCGGTCCACCCATGCCCCGGCAGGAAGGCCGATGACCAGCCACGGCAGGTACGCCGCCGCGGCCAGCGCGCCGACGTCGAACGTGGTGGCGTGCAGGGACAGCACAGCAAGCAGCGGCACCCCGATCAGCGCCATGGCGCTGCCGAGCTGGTTGACCGTCTCCCCGATCCAGAACAAGCGGAAACTGCGCTGCCGCAACAGGCCGCCGTGCCGCCTTCCGTCACCCGGCGCAGCCTTGCCTGCGGCCATCAGGCCCGCCTTCCGCTGGCCGATCGTCATGCCGCGCAGGTTACCCACCACCCCGGGGCCCGCGAGCGTCGATCTGCCGACAGCAGCGCCAGCCCGCAGAGAGGACGATTCAGCGCTACGCCTTCCTGGCCCGCGATGACCGCGGGTGCCCCGCCACGGCCGCTTAGTCGTCGGTGCATGAGGGCCAGTGGTCCGCTGCCCATTCCCGCCAGCCCGGCCAGCCCGCCGGCGGAGCGGGGATGTCGCCGCCGCCGAGTTCGGCGGCATCGGGTGCCTGGAACTTCTCCCGCCACTTGTCGACATCCGCCTCGCTCATCGGGAACGTCTGGTGCGGTGTCGTTGCCTGGCGGTGCGCGATCCGGGCGAGCTGGACGTCCTTGTCCACGGGCAGGTAGACCACCTGGCAGGACGCCCGGGCCGAGCGTGCCAGCCAGCGCAGTGCCGACCGCTCATCGCGGCCCGAGAGCCCGAAGTCGAGCACGACGCTGGTCCCCAGCCGCAGCGCCTGCAGGGCCACCGAGATGAGCCGCCCTTCAAGCGCGAAGCGCTTGCCGCCGGCCATCGAGTCGCCGAACAGCGGGATCATCCAGTGATCCGGGGTCAGCCGCAGCGCCCGGTTCGCCGCGGCGAGCTCCCTGGCCCGGGTGGTCTTCCCGGCCCCGGGAAGCCCGACCATCAGGAGCATCCAGACAGCGGGCACGGCCTCCGGCCGGCGCGGGCATGGTTCTTCGTACGGTGAACGTGAATCGGATCGCTGCGACTGAGACATGACTCCCCTGATCAGGCAGGACAATCCGGCAGCGCGGGCATCGACGCGAGAATGGCTGCCGGCTGGACGCGGATCCGGCGGTACGCCCAGGCACTGACCCCCCGCAGGGGCAGGCATTGAGGCCGCGGTTACGGCGGCCCCGGCACCGCCGCTAAGCGGCGGTCCGGATGTTCATGGCAGCGCAGCAGCACATGCCTCCACCATAGCCGACAGGGAGATCCTCGGCGTAAGTCGGCACGCTTGCGTATGCGGCGGGCAACGCTGCGCAGGGCCCGGTCGATATCGGTGCCGAACGGGTTCTCGTGCACCAGGTACGTGCAGGTGGCGGTGGGGCGTTTCAGGCCGGCGGCCTCGAGGTCGATGCCTGCTGCGGTGATGGCGGCGGTGCGGAAGGTCTCGGCGGACCGTGCCGCGGCCTCCTCGAGCAAGTCGCGGAAGGCGCGGATCGCCTCCCTGTTGAACTCGTTCAGCGGGACGGTGCCGCGGGCCAGGGCGCGCAGGTGGATGCCCTCGCGAAGGTCCGCCAAGAAGGCCAGGTGCTCCGCCCAGGCCCGGTCCAGGTGGAACAGGACGATCTGGCGCGCGGCGTCGGCCAGGACGGTCTCGTCGACGCCCGGGCTCAGCTCTGCCAGGCGCTCTGGGCACCGCCTGGCGAGTACGGAAAGGGCATGGTCGGACCGCTGCACCTGTTCGCGGTGGCGCAGGACGATGCGCCGCTGGTCCTCGATGAGCTTGTTGTACTGCCATGTGTTCCGGTGGATCTCCAGGTTGACGCCCTCGGCGACGCGCTGCGCATGCCCGAGCACCCAGTGCGCCCTTGTGCTTGGCAGCTCGGCGTCAGGGCGCCCGGCTCGCGCCTCGCCTGGCGCGTACTGGAGGACAAGCTCGTCTTCCATGCTGGCGAAGAACACGGATCCGCCCGGGTCGCCCTGACGCCCGGCGCGCCCCCGCAGCTGCTTGTCGAGCCTGCTGCTCGCGTGCCGGCCGGTGCCGATGACGTACAGGCCGCCAAGCCCGGCTATCAGGTCCCGGTCGCCGCCGGCGCCGCCGAGGCGGATGTCGGTGCCGCGGCCGGCCATCTGCGTCGACACCGTGATCGCGCCGTACGCCCCGGCCTCGGCGACGATGGCGGCCTCCTGGGCGTCGTTCTTGGCGTTGAGCACGGTGCACCCCAGCCCGGCCCGGCCGAGTTCGCCGGCCAGCCGTTCGGACTCGGCCACGTCGAGCGTCCCGATCAGCACGGGCCGCCCGGTGGCGTGCACCGCGGCCACCAGGCCGGCGACCGCTTCCTCCTTCTCCCTGACGGTCTGGTACAGCCGGTCGGGCTCGTCGGCGCGGACGCACGGGCGGTTCGGCGGGATCACCGCGATCTCCAGGCCGTAGAACTCCCGGAACTGCTCCCCTGCCGCCACGGCGGTCCCTGTCATCCCGCAGACGGTCCGGTAGCGGCGGACCAGGGACCGGATGGTGATGGAGTCGAGGATCTCGCCGCTCTCACTCGCGGCCAGTCCCTCCTTGGCCTCGACCGCCGCGTGCAGGCCGTCGGGCCAGCGCTGCCGCCGGGCCACCCGGCCCCTGGACTCGTTGACCACGTGCACCGCGCCGTCCCGCACGATGTAGTCCACATCGCGCTGGAGCAGCGCATGAGCGTGCAGGGCCACGTTGAGCCGGGTCAGCGCCTCGCCGTGCTCGGTGGTGTACAGGTCGATGCCGCCGAGCGCCTGCTCCGCGGCTCGTGCCCCCGCACTGGTCAGGGACACGTTGCGCGCGTCCTCGTCGACCTCGTAGTGCTCACCGGGGAGCAGCTCCGCCGCGATCCCCGCCATCTGGCGGTCGGCGTCCGCGCTGTCCGCCGCGCCCGCGAGTACCAGCGGGACCCGCGCCTCGTCGACAAGCACCGAGTCGGCCTCGTCGATCAGGACCACGTCCGGGTCGCCCGCGACCAGGTCGGCGACGTCGGTGACCAGGCGGTCGCGGAGCACGTCGAAGCCGAACTCGCTCACCGGCGCGTAAGTGACCTGTGAGGCGTAGGCACGCCTCCGTTCCGCTACTGTCGAGGACTGGCCGATCCAGCCGACGGTCACGCCGAGCAGGCCGTAGACCGGGCCCATCCACTCGGCGTCGCGGCGGGCCAGGTAATCGTTCACCGACATTACGTGCACCGAGCGGCCGGCCAATGCGTACCCGGCGGCGGCGAGCGCACCGCTCAGGGTCTTGCCCTCGCCGGTCGCCATCTCGGCGACCAGCCCGTTAAGCATCGCAAGCGCGCCGAGCACCTGCACGTCGTACGGCCGCTCGCCGAGCGCGCGCCGCGCCGCCTCGCGGCCGCAGGCGCAGATCTCCGCGTCGTCGCGCGCGGCGTGCGCCGCCACCGTCAGCTCGCCGTCGGTCAGCGCGCGCAGCCGCTGCTCATGCCCGCCGGCCTGGGGCAGCTGCTGCCGCAGCGGCGCCAGGCCGGTTGAGCCTGGCCTGTTCAGCAGCCACCGCACGATGCTCGACACCTGCACGCCCGGACAACGTCTCGCCACTGCCCCAGGTTCCGGCAGTTGACACCGCTCGTGGATAACGGCTATCTATTAGATAACCGTTAGGGAGGTGCGGACTCGTGCGGCAGGAAGTCGTACTCGCGATGCTGGCGAAGGAGCCGTCGCACGGCTACGAGCTGCGCGCCAGGCTCAGGCAGGCGCTCGGCCCGGTCGGTGAGGAGCTGAACGCGGGGCAGGTCTACGTGACGCTGGCCCGCCTGGAGAAGGCCGGCCTGGTCGTGTCGGCGGCCGCGCCGGGGGTGAGCGAGCGCCCGGACCGGCGGGTCTACGAGCTGACGCCGGAGGGGCAGCAGCGGGTGGCCGGCTGGCTGGCCGAGACGGAGTGGCCGCGGCCGGACCTGGCCGAGTTCCACCTGAAGCTGACCGCCGCGTTCGCCGCCCGGCTGGCGGACCCGCTGGCGATCGTCGACGCGCAGCGCCGTGAGCTGCTGCGGCGGCTGCGCGACGCGCAGCGCGCCGCCCTGGCCGAGCCGGGCACCTCGGACGCGGCGCTGCTGCTTGAGGGCATCGTGCTGCGGCTGCAGGCCGACCTGCGCTGGCTGGAAGCCTGCGAGCGCGCCTGGGCCGGCCGCAGGAGCCGGCCATGACGCTGCTCAGCGCCCGCG
>Ga0335078_10001485_pt1 | contig 35366 bp, 29 predicted proteins | sample Lox_Sample_32_FD_206711 | JGI IMG/M metagenome (GOLD analysis project Ga0335078, IMG submission 206711) | Soil microbial communities from Loxahatchee National Wildlife Refuge, Florida, United States - Lox_Sample_3.2 | ecosystem: Environmental > Terrestrial > Soil > Wetlands | place: USA...
ACCATCGGGATCGCTTCGGCCGCGACGAGGATTGGGTCGAATATCACCCGAGCTATCGCGAAATGGAGCACATCGGTTTTGGCGAATTCGGCATCCATGCCATGTCGCGCCGCCCCGGCGTCCTCGGCTGGCCGGCCGTGGCACCGCCGCTTGCCAAGTACACCCTGCAATATTTGTTCGCGCAGGCCGAGTTTGCGCTGTTGTGCCCGTTGTCGGTCACCGACTCATCGATCCTTTTGATTCAGAGATACGGCGACGAGCGCGTGAAGCAGCGCTACCTGCCCGGCATGCTCAGCCAAGACCTGAACGCGCTCATCCGCGGCGCGCAGTTCATGACCGAGAAATCGGGCGGCTCCGACGTTTCCGGGATTACACTTGAGGCCAAACGCGCCGGCGACCATTGGGAGCTATGGGGCGACAAGTGGTTCTGTTCATGTGCCGACCACGAGATCGTACTTCTGCTCGCCCGCTGCCAGGACGCACCGGCCGGCAATGCCGGCCTGTCGCTGTTTGCCATGCCACGGCGGCTCGATGATGGCACCCGCAACCGCTACCGCGTCGTGCGGCTCAAGGACAAGCTCGGCTCCCGCTCCATGGCCGCGGGTGAGACCATCATGGAGGGCGCGGCCGCCTATCTGCTCGGCGAACCCGGCCGCGGCCTCAAGCAGATGATGGATCAAGTGAACCTTTCGCGGCTGTCGCACGGCTTCCGCGCCGCCGGCATGATGCGCCGCTGCCTCAATGAGGCGCTGCAGGTTGCGCGCCATCGCCAAACGTTTGGGCGCACGTTGATCGACCACCCGATGGCGCGGCGCCAACTTCTGAAGCTCATGCTGCCGACCGAGCAGGCGCTGTCAGTGTCGATGGCGGCCGCCGTGGCGATGACAAACGGCGACGAGGCGCAGCTGCGCATTCTCACGCCGCTGGTGAAGTATCGCGCGTGCCGCGACAACGTTCCGGTCGCCACGGGCGCCATGGAGATGCGCGGCGGCAACGGCTACATCGAGGATTGGGCCAACGCTAAGCTGATCCGCGACGCCCATCTCGGCCTCCTTTGGGAAGGCACGTCAAGCGTCAATGCCCTCGATATCATTCGTCGTGCGGTCGGCCGCGAACGCGCGCATCAGGCGCTGGCGGGCGCCCTGCATCGTCGTCTCGATGCGGCTCCCATCCCGGGCCAATTCCGCGGCCGTCTCGCCGTGCTGTTCGATCGCGCCGCAAGCTTCGCCGAGAAAGTGGCGACACAGGCCGATGCCGAGGCCTCGAGCCGCCGCGCCGCGAGCGCCCTTTATCACGTCACCAGCGCGGCATTTTTGGCAGCGGAAGGCGCCGAGCTCGGCAAAAGCGGCGGCGACGCGCGCCGACTCTTGCTTGCCCGCCTCGTGATCGACCACCGTCTCGGCAATACCGATCCATTCGCGCTGCCCGACGCCGCCTGGGAAGACGCCGTGAGCGCAAAACTCCTCGGCGATGAGGCGGTATCGTTGTCCGAGGCAACTTCGCTGTTGGCCGCCTGAACAATGCACGGCGCGCGCAAACCCATCGACGAAGCGCGACTTGAGGCCGACGCGCTGCCGCTCTCGGATATTGACGTCAGCCAGCCGGAATTGTTTCGCGCGAATGCGATCTGGCCATATTTCGAGCGCCTGCGCCGGGAAGACCCGGTACATCATTGTGCGCAGAGCCGCGTTGGGCCGTACTGGTCAGTGACCAAGTACAAAGACATCATGCATGTGGAGACCAATCACCAGATTTTCTCGTCCGACATTGAAATCGGCGGCATCGGCATCCAGGACGCCAAGCCGGAGTACCGGCGCGAGATGTTCATCGCCATGGATGAGCCCCGGCATAGCCAGCAGCGCAAGGCCGTGGCACCGATGTTCCTGCCGCAAAACCTCGATCAATTGGCAGACACGATTCGCGTGCGCGTTGGCGAGATACTCGACCATCTGCCGCGTAACGAAACGTTCGACTGGGTCGATCGCGTCTCAATTGAACTAACCACGCAAATGCTCGCCACGTTGTTCGATTTTCCCTGGGAGGAGCGCCGCAAGCTTACGCGCTGGTCCGACGTGGCAACCGCGGCGCCGGGCAATCGCGCGATCATCGCGTCCGAGGCGGCCCGCATGGCGGAACTGGAGGAATGCGGCTCCTACTTCGCCGAGCTGTGGAAAGAGCGTGTCAATCGGCCGCCGAAGATCGATTTGATTTCGATGATGGCGCACGCCGAAGCCACGCGCGAAATGAACCCGAAGAACTTCCTCGGCAATCTCATCCTGTTGATCGTCGGCGGCAACGATACAACGCGCAACTCGCTCACCGGCAGCGTCTACGCACTAAATCTCTTTCCGGATCAGTTCCGGAAACTGCACGACAATCACGCGCTAGTGCAAAATCTCGTGCCCGAAGTCATCCGCTGGCAGACGCCGCTGGCTTATATGCGGCGCACCGCACTCAGGGATACCGAGGTTTCTGGCAAGCCGATCAAGAAAGGCGAGAAAGTCGTAATGTGGTACGTGTCCGGCAATCGCGACGAGGACGTGTTCGAGAACGCCGACGAACTGAGGATTGAGCGCAAGAATGCGCGCAATCACATCTCATTCGGTTTCGGCATTCACCGTTGCCTCGGGTTGAGGCTTGCCGAATTGCAATTGCGCATCACCTGGCAAGAGATCCTCAAGCGATTTCATGCAATTGAGGTGATCGACGCGCCGAAGTTCACATATTCGAATTTCGCACACGGTTACGACATGCTGCGCGTGCGAATTCCGGGATAGCAGCCGCGACCTGCAGATAAAGCCGGTCCCGCTCCGCCTTCACAAGCTGCTCGCTGCTACTCGCCGATAATTTCACCGAACGGCACCCATCGCTTGCCGTCAAATTTCTCGAGCTGCAACTGGTTGAAAGCCCGATAGTTGGTCGGGCTGGTATTCACCTTGACGCCCGGCAAGAGCAGGGAAAACTCTGCGTTGTGAATGTGTGTGGCTTGATACATCAAATTTTCGCGGGTGAGATTGTCCCCGCATCGTTCGAGGACAAACAACATAAGTTGCGCCAGATTGTATCCGCCGGAAATGAGCAGGTCGCTCGGATCCTTGTCTGGAATGTAGCTTTTCATGAACGCCAGATAGTCTTGCATGCCCTTGTCACTTGCCCACATCGGATCACCGGGATCCTTGTTCGAAGAGGCGGAAATAATGCCGATCGACTTCTCCACGCCGGCGGGCACCAGCGCTGCGGGAATAGAATTCCCGGTGAGTGAAAGAAAATGCGTGGGCCGCCAATCCAACTCAAAAGCCTTGCGAATAGCCTGGGCAGCAAACTTTGGCGAGCTGGCGTCGAACAAGACGTTGGCGCCGGAAGCTTTTAACGTAATTATTTGTGAATCGATGGTGGGATCGGTCAACTCATAGGAAGTTGCCTTAACGATCATGGTCTCGGCTTGGTCGCCGAGGCCTTCCCGCAACCCCTTGAAATAGTCCTTACCGAGATCGTCGTTCTGGTAGAGAACTGCGATCTTCGCGTCCTTGATGTTACGCAGGATGTACTTGGCATAGATACGCCCTTCGGTCTCATAGCTTGCGATCACCCCCATCGACCAGGGATGGCGCGCGGGATCGTTGAATCTGCTCGCGCCTGAAACGGCGAAGTGGGGAACGTGTTGTTCGTTCAGATACTCTTGGATTGCGGCATTTGGTGCCGTTCCGAGGCTGTCAAAGATGCCCAAGACATTGTCCTGTTCCACGAGTCGGCGCGTTAGCTCGATGGTTTTCGGCGGGCTATACCCGTCGTCGAGAGAAATCAGCGTAATCTTTCTCCCGTTGACGCCTCCGTGCTCGTTAATCATGCGGACGTAGAAGACTTGTGTCTTGCTGAGTAGGTTGCCGTAGGCCGATGCTGGCCCGCTATAGGCGGTGGTTTGTCCGAGTTTGATCTCGGTGTCGCTAGCACCTGGACCGTATTGTTTGTCCCCGGCAAACGCGCCGGTTGTCATTCCCGACGCAAGCTCGAGCATCAGCAACGCCGCGTACGGCGTCCCGGAAAACCATCGCATACTCCCCTCCCAATTCGGCTGAACTCCCGCATGCCCACACAGGCAAGGCCGGGCGGCATTCGTTTGTGCTTGGGTAGAAGACCGGAGATTTTAGGTCAGAGAGATGCCCCCCGATGGCACGTGCGCTGCCCTTTATGCCGAGGCTGGGTTTCGGCGACCCCGCTTAGGCTGTTCGGTGCAAACCTAGCCAAGTTCTTTGACAATGCAAAGCCGCGCTAATCTTCTGCCCGCCCGCGATCCGCGCGCAGCGCCTCCGGGTGCGGCATGGCGATGACGTTGTAGCCGCAATCGACAAAGTGGATTTCGCCGGTGACCCCGGTCGACAAATCCGAAAGCAGATAAAGGCCGGCGCCGCCGAGTTCGTCGAGCGTTACCCCGCGATGCAGCGGCGAGTGCCGCTGCTGAAAAGCGAACATCATGCGCGCGTCGCCGATGCCGGCGCCGGCGAGCGTGCGGATCGGTCCGGAAGAAATGGCGTTGACGCGGATCGCTTGGCTGCCGAAATCGACCGCGAGGTAGCGCACTGAGGCTTCCAGCGCAGCCTTGGCGGGTCCCATAACGGTGTAGTTCGGCATAACGCGGTCGCCGCCATTATAAGTCAGCGTCAGCATCGCTCCGCCATTTGGCATCAACGCCGCCGCCCGCTTTGCCGCTTCGGTAAAGGCGAAGCATGAGATCAACGCGGTGCGCAGAAAATTCTCGCGTGTGACGTCGGCGTAGCGCCCGGTGAGCTGGGTGCGATCGGAAAACGCGATGGCGTGAACGAGAAAGTCGAGCGTGCCCCAGGTCCGCGCCACTTCCGCAAACACGGCATCGACCGAGGCAATGTCCTCGACGTCACACGGCATCACCAGATCGGCGGCGACCGAAGCCGCCAGCGGCTTGACCCGCTTGCCAAGCGACTCGCCTTGATAGGTGAAAGCGAGCTTGGCGCCGTTGGCCGCCAGCGTTCGCGCGACGCCCCAGGCGATCGAATGATCGTTGGCGACGCCCATGACCAGGCCGCGCTTGCCGTGCATCAGATCGGACATTCGCTACTCACATTTTATGGGAAAGTTTTGCTGTAGGCCCCTACGCATCCAGCCGCTTGAAAGCGATGGACGCGTTGGTGCCGCCGAACCCGAATGAGTTGGACAGAACGCAGCCGAGCGTTACGTCGTCGCGGCGCTCCCGCACAATCGGCATGTCGGCGAACGCCGGATCGAGGTTCTCGATATTGGCGCTCTCGCAGATGAAGCCGTTGTTCATCATCAAAAGCGAATAGATCGCCTCATGCACGCCGGTCGCCCCTTGCGAATGTCCGGTGAGCGACTTGGTGGCGGAAATCGGCGGGCATTTGTCGCCGCTACCGAAGACTTCGCGGATCGCTTCGATCTCCTTGAGGTCACCGATCGGCGTCGAGGTGGCGTGCGGATTGATGTAATCCACGCGCGGTTTTACCTCCTTAAGCGCCATGCGCATGCAGCGCACCGCACCTTCGCCCGATGGCGCCACCATGTCGACGCCATCCGACGTCGCGCCATAACCAGCGACCTCGCCGTAGATTCGCGCGCCACGCGCCCTGGCATGCTCCAGCTCCTCGAGCACCAGCACACCCGCACCCGCGCTGATGACAAAACCGTCGCGATCGCGATCGTAGGCGCGCGAGGCTTTGTGCGGCATGTCGTTGAACTTCGAGGACAGCGCTCCCATGGCGTCGAATAACACGCTGAGTGTCCAGTCGAGCTCCTCGCAGCCGCCGGCGAAAACTACGTCCTGTTTGTTGTTCTGGATCAGCTCGTAGCCGTTGCCGATACAGTGGTTAGAAGTAGCGCAGGCGGACGAGATCGAATAGCTGACGCCCTTGATCTTGAACCAGGTTGCCAGCGTCGCGGAAGCCGAAGAGGACATGCATTTGGGCACCGCGAACGGCCCGACGCGCTTTGGTCCCTTGTTACGGGCAATATCGGCGCTTTCGACGAGGGTGCGGGTCGAAGGTCCTCCCGATCCCATGACAATCCCGGTGCGCTCGCTGGAAATCTCGTTCGTCTCGAGTCCGGCGTCGCGGATTGCCTGCTCCATGGCGACGTGGTTCCAGGCCGCACCGCCGCCGAGAAAACGCATGGCGCGGCGGTCGACGGCTTCGCTGGCATCGAGGGTCGGCGCGCCGTGGACTTGCGAGCGAAAACCGAGTTCGGCGTATTTTTCGGCGCGTACAATGCCGGATTTGGCTTCGCGCAACGCGGCCAGCACCTCTTGGGTGTTGTTGCCGATCGACGAGACGATACCCATTCCGGTGACGACCACCCGCCTCATCTTTCCGCCTCGTCAGCCTTGCTCTCGCGCAACGAACCTTGGGGGTTTGCGATCAGGCGCCGCTCGTCTGCGGCGCCGCGTCGTGGAAGAGCCCCACTTTGAGATCGAGCGCACGGTAAATCACCGAGCCATCGGCAGAGAGCCACCCGTCGGCGATGCCGAGCACGAGCTTCGACCGCATGACCCGCTTGATGTCGATCCCGTAGACGACCTTTCTCATGGTCGGAAGCACTTGGCCGGAGAATTTGATTTCACCCATGCCGAGCGCGCGGCCTTTGCCTGGCGCGCCGAGCCAGCCGAGAAAGAACCCGAGCAATTGCCAGAGCGCGTCGAGGCCCAGGCAGCCGGGCATCACCGGGTCGCCCTTAAAATGGCAGGGGAAGAACCACAAGTCGGGTTTTAAATCGAGGACGGCCCGAACCAAGCCCTTGCCGTATTCGCCACCGACCTCAGCGATTTCCGAGATCCGGTCGAACATCAGCATCGGCGGCAACGGAAGCTGCGGACCTTTGACAAAAAGTTCGCCGCGCCCACAAGCAAGGAGGTCCTCATATTCGAAGTTCGAACGGCGCTCCTGCATCCTCCGTCTCCGCCCCGCCAACCCGCCAAACCCCTAACATATGGGTGAATGGCGGCAAAGCTGCAGCCCCAGCACCGCCCTGCCGCACTGCAAAAACGATCTAGCGGCTTATCGCCCGGCCAGTTGCACGGAACGCGGAGCGGCGTATAATGATTTCAAATGTAACAATCTAGCGCCACGTGCGCCACTTATCGCCTCCAGGTGAAGAAATGAGCCCACTGCGTCCGCCCCTATCAACGACTGTACCGCCGGCCGCGCAACAGCACTTGCCCGGCCGCAGCGAACTCACCGGGTGCCCTTGGCACGATGTGAAGGCGAAGCTGCGCCAGGTCGGTTTACGGCCTACGCGACAACGCATGGCGCTCGGCTGGATTCTGTTCGCCAAAGGCGACCGTCACGTGACCGCTGAAATGCTCTACGAAGAAGCAAATCACGCCAAAGTGCCGGTGTCGCTTGCCACCGTCTACAACACGTTGCACCAGTTCACGGAAGTGGGGCTTCTCCGCCAAGTCGCCGTCGACGGATCAAAAGCGTATTTCGACACCAATAACACTGAGCATCACCACTTTTTCATCGAGGATGCCAACGATCTTTTGGACATTCCCTCATCCGACGTAGTGGTCGGAAAGGCGCCGGTACCGCCCGAGGGTTACGAGATCGCGCGCATCGACGTTGTGGTGCGGCTGCGGCGCAAGCGTAAAACGCCCGGCTCCGCCGTGCGCGCTGATCAAGGCTAATCGATCTTCTCGTCCGGATAGACGCCCCAAAGCCTGCTCTGCTCGACCCAGCCATCGAAGCCGTCGCCGACCAGGCGGCACCATGTCCCTGTGCATTGCTTCACGGCGCCGAGCACACCGGATTGCAGGCGAGCGGTGACCGTACTCTGCGCATCAGGCTTGGCGTGCAAAGGCACCAGTTCGGCGCTGGCCTTTAGGCGCACCGCCGCCATGCGCTTGCCCGACAACAACGAATGATAAACCCAGCCCTCCGACCCGTCGGAGTCGCGGATACGGCGCCAGTTTTCGAATTCGGCGGTGATTTCGACCGGCCAGCCAATCCTGGTGTAGATGAAGCTGACGTCGTGGTCCTTATCAGGCCCGCCGCGCACATTGACCCGGTCGGTTTTGAGGCTGACAAACCGCGGTACCGGTAGGCTGCTTGTTGTTGCATCACCGCCTGCCCGCGCTGGTGTGCCGGCCAAGATGAGCAATGAGAGGGCCGCGAGCGCAGCCAAAACCTGCATTAGAAGCGCCGCGCCCGCCGACCACTCGCGGACGAGGCTCAAACTGCCAAAAGCACGCAACGCCACCGCGATACGCCCCGCCATTTTGCAACAAAGCGCGATAACGCGCGAGATCCCCGCGCGCTTTGTGAGAGCGCAGTCATCTGCTAGAGAGAAACGATGTACCGCCTCCCGGCCGTTCAGTGTCGGCGAGGCCGGTTAACGAGACCTGAACGGCGGACGTGGCAAAAACGGCCGGAGGCGATGGCCGAGCCTAATCGGGAAGCGACGCTTAGGTTTCTCGAAAATCAGTCTGCGCAAAAGTATTCGGCGCGGGGGTAGCGTATGGCATCGGGCAAAAAGCCTCTGGTCGTGGTCACCCGCAAGCTGCCGGACAGCGTCGAGACACGCATGTGCGAGTTGTTCGACACGCGGCTCAACCTCGACGATAAGCCGATGAGCCAGGCCGACCTCGCCGAGGCGGTCAAGATCGCCGACGTGATCGTACCGACCGTAACTGACCAGATCGATCGCTCCGTGCTGAGCCATTCCGGTGAAAGGCTCAAACTCATCGCCAACTTCGGCAACGGCGTCGACAATATCGACGTCGCCACCGCGCTACAGCGCGGCATCACCGTAACCAATACGCCAGGCGTCCTCACCGAGGACACCGCCGATATGACCATGGCGCTCATTCTCGCAGTGCCGCGGCGGCTTGCCGAAGGCTCCCAGGTCCTGACCCGCGACAAGGATTGGACCGGCTGGAGCCCGACTTGGATGCTCGGTCACCGCATCTGGGGGAAGCGGCTCGGCATTGTCGGGATGGGCCGCATCGGCCAGGCCGTCGCCCGCCGCGCCAAGGCATTTGGCTTGCAGATCCATTACCACAACCGCCGCCGCGTAGCCCCGAGCATCGAAGAGGAGCTCAACGCCACCTACTGGGAGAGCCTCGACCAGATGCTCGTGCGTATGGACATTGTATCCGTCAACTGCCCACACACGCCCGCAACCTATCACCTCCTGTCGGCGCGGCGCTTAAAGCTCATGCAGCCGGGGGCCTACATCGTCAACACCGCACGCGGCGAAGTCATTGACGAGAACGCACTGGCGCGGCTGATCGAGGCTGGCGATCTCGCCGGCGCCGGCCTTGACGTTTTCGAACACGAGCCAGCGGTCAATCCCAAACTGGTCAAGCTCGCGCGTGCCGGCAAGGTGGTGCTGCTGCCCCATCTCGGATCAGCGACCCTCGAAGGCCGCATCGACATGGGCGAAAAGGTCATCGTCAATATCCGCACGTTCATGGATGGCCACCGCCCCCCCGACCGGGTATTGCCTTCGATGCTGTGAGCGCTCCGCCGCCGGCGAAAGTGATCGCGAAAATGCTAGTTTCGGGCGAGCAAGAATAAGAGAATAACCATGTGCAGTCTGTGCGGGGTTCTCGGCGCCGAGGGCGACTGGACGGAAGCATCCACAATGCCGTTACTTCATCGGCTGGGCACACGCCGTGCACAGCGGCTGCACCGCGTCCAGGTCGTCAACGTGGTGCTCCGCCAGTTCGGACTTGCACTGGCGGATTGGCAGGGCGCGCAATATCAGCTGTCGAACCGCACCGGCCGTACAGAAATGGTCGACAACTTCTCTCAGGTCTGGCAAGCGGCCGAGCGCATCTTGGGGCGGGCCTGCGACCCGCTCGATCCTTCGCTGATCGGGCGGATCGAAGAGCTCGAACGGGCGGACTGAGCGGCGTGCCGGAACAAACAACGTCCATCCCGGTCAACATCGTCACCGGCTTTCTCGGCAGCGGCAAGACCACGTTGTTGCAGCGATTGCTCTGTTCACCCACGCTCGCGGATACCGCAGTTCTCGTCAACGAATTCGGCGAAGTAGGTCTCGATCACCACCTCTTGCAGCGCATCGACGATGAAATCGTTTTACTGCAGAGCGGCTGCCTTTGCTGCACCATCCGCGGCGATCTCAGCGCGGCCATGCGCAACCTGTACACACGACGGGAGTCGGGCGCCATCCAGCCGTTCCGCCGGCTGGTGGTCGAAACGACCGGCCTCGCCGATCCCGTGCCGATACTCTCGACCGTGATGTCCGAACCCATGCTCCGCCACCATTTCCGGCTCGGCAACGTGGTGACGACTGTCGATGCGGTCAACGGACCTTCACATCTCGATCGTCAGCCTGAATCGGCCAAGCAAGCTGCGGTTGCCGACCGCATCGTAATCACCAAAACCGACCTCGCGGCGGCCAACGACGTTGCCGAATTACGTCAGCGTCTGCGCCGGCTCAACCCGGCGGCACCGACGCTGGAAATAACGCCGAACAGTGCCGTCGATCCCGATGCGCTGCTCACGCGCGACCTCTACGATCTCACCGGCCGGGCCGACGAAGTGCGCAGATGGCTTGCCATCGAGAACGAAAAAGCGGCTGCCGAGACGCAGCAGCATCGACATGTGGACGTCAACCGCCACGACGCCCGCATCCACGCTTTCTGCTTGCGCTTCGCGAAGCCGCTGGATTGGACCGCCTTCGGCATTTGGCTGACCATGCTGTTGCACCGCCACGGCACCGACGTCTTGCGCGTGAAAGGGATGCTGAACGTAACGTCAAGCCCGGGCCCGGTGGTGGTCCACGGCGTCCAGCATCTTGTGCATCCGCCCAATCACTTGCCGCACTGGCCCGACGACGATCACAGTTCGCGCATCGTCTTTATTGTCAGGGGACTTTCGCGGGCGGCGATCGGGCGCTCGCTTAACGCGTTTGCGCGGCTGGGCTCGCCGGCAATGGAAAAAGCGTAGGCGGCGCCAAGCGAGCCACCGCCGGTGAATAAGATTGCGTCACTGCAAGCCATCAATCAATCTCGGCGAGTATTGTCAGCGGCACAGAGCTTCTTAACCAACTATTAAGCATCGCGGTATCAACCTTGCTGCATGGACACCGCGAAACTCCTAAACGAAATCGCTTCGCTGATTCAGCGCACCGGTGATTATCTTGTACGGGAAAGGGCGATTGCGAAGTTCCACGCCCTATGTGAAACCAACTCGCCGCCGCTGAACTCGGCGCTTGAGGGACTTAATCGCGGCGTTATCCTCGTAAACCCGTTGGCGCTATCGCGCTTTCCTTCTTAGATCGGCGCCACCGGCAAAGGTCGCACGGTTAAGCCTTTGCGCTTCCCATTGGCCGCACGCAGCCGGATCATTTTGCGCCATAGTTCGCGCATACCCGTAAATGTGGCGGGAGGGCTCTTACCCCGCCCTTTCCGCCGGCGCGAGTGCCGGCTCATCTATCGGCGGCGCGACCGCGCCTTTGCGCTCGACAATCAGGCCGTAGTGCTGCGGTTCACGATGGCGGGCAAAGTCGAAAATCGTTTCACGATAGCGCCGGCCCATCTCCAGATCACACTCGGCCGTGATCAGTTCGTCGCCAAGGCTCGCCGCCATGGTGATGATCTCGCCGGATGGAGCGACAATGACACTCTGTCCGATCATATTCGAGCCTTCCTCACAGCCGCACTTGGCAGCCCCGACGACGAAGGTGCAGTTTTGATAGGCCCCGGCCTGCATCGACAGGTGGTTATGAAAAAGGCTTAAGCCGTCGATGTCGGCGTGACCGGTATGATCGTTCGGCGTGTTGTAGCCAAGCATGACCATTTCGACGCCCTGCAACCCCATGACGCGATACGTCTCCGGCCAGCGGCGGTCGTTGCAAATGCACATGCCCATGACGCCGCCGAGCGTTCGCCATACCGGAAATCCCAGGTTACCGGGCTCGAAGTAGAGCTTTTCCAGGTGCTGGAAGCGGCGTTGCGGCCGGTGATCGGCGTGCCCCGGCAGATGCACCTTGCGGTACTTGCCGACCATGCGGCCCGACTTATCGACGAGGATGGAGGTATTGAAGCGGTGCTTGCGCCCGCCCTCTTCGACCAATTCCGCGTATCCGATGCAGAAGGCAATGCCGAGCCGTTTGGCCTCGTCGAACAGGCCGATGGTTTCCGGGCCGGGCATCTCGCGCTCGAAGAAGCCGTCGATCTCGCTCTGCTCGGTGAAAAACCACCGCGGGAAGAAAGTGGTGAAAGCGAGCTCAGGAAAAACCACCAGATCGCAGCCCCGGCTCTGCGCCTGGCGCAGGAGGTCCTTGTGGCGGCGTACGCACTGCGCTCGCGTCTCCGACCGCGCGATCGGTCCCATCTGTGCCCCACCCACGATCAGCTTTCGCGAGCCCATGATGATTTGTCCTCCCAGGCATGGCTTGTGCCGCCGGCGCTAACTTAGCTCAGCAGGTGCAAGACAGGAGTTCAATCTCGACAAAGATCAGATCCCGGTCGCCACCATTGATCACATCGTGCTCGACGCCGGCCTTGCGGAAATAGGATATGCCGGCGGTAAGCTCGTTGATCGATTCACCGCCGCCTTCGACGACTCGCATCCGCCCGCTGGTGATCGGAACAATGACGTAGTCGTATTCGTGCCGGCGCACCCGTGCTCGCGCCGGGCGCCATTTTGTGGCGAGTGACGCGCACACGCGTGTTCTCGATTTGCCGGTCGGTCTCTTCTTTCAGCATCGGTGTCCTCCGCTCCAAACCCTGATACGCTGATTGGATCACCTTTGGTCATTTGTCGTCAGATCGCAAACCGGCAGCTAAAATGTGCAATTGAGTGATGTGCGTCACACCCTCCCCAGCGCCTTCGAATATGGTGAACAAAAGACAATGAGGTGTGGTCATGAACAAGCTCCTCGTCATTGTGGCCTTGGCGTTCGCCCTTGCTGCCGGCACCGTCATTGACGCGCTGACCATCGCGCAGGCGGCTCACGCCGAGTGCATCAGCTCTACCACCTGCTGACCGGACCGGGCTCAGGCGCGAGCTTGCTAAAGCCCGACTCCCATTTCCTCAGCGATCAAGCGAAAATCACGCTCGCTGATCGGGAAAAGCCCGAAACGCAATTGGTAGCCCCAGTTTGGCTTGCCGGCCGTGAATTCGAGTTTCTCGAGCAGCGGACGAATTGGCGCTTCTACAGCTTTCGCCCAGTCGACATCGCGCCGGTAAGGCTTAAATCCCTTGCCCATGTCGAACAGATAGGGCTCTCCCTTCTTCACTGTCCCTATGGCGGTAAACGCCTGCAGTTTATCCTTGCCGCCGAGCGTGATCGCCGGTGAGTAATAGACAACGCGGTCGCCCGGCTTGACGCGCTTGAGCGGCGCGGCTTTGCCGTGACTGACCTGCATAAATCCTTCGCTGCGACCGCGCCGTACGTGTTCGGCCGAGGCAACCGCGATCCAGTGATTGGGCATGGTGCGCTTTGATCCTTCCGCGCTGACCAGGCGGCGGGCGTCGACGCCGCGTCTATTTCTTGCTACGGCGCCTCTCCACCATGCTACGCATGGGCCGCCCTCACTACTTTACGGCGGTGAAAGACTGAAGTCAGTCGCATGATGACCGAATCCTCTTTGCGAAAACTGCCCGCCGTACTCTTCGTCCTTTGCCTCCTCGCGCCCGTCCTTGGCGTGCGCGGCGAAATCCGGCGCGACGCCGAGATCGAAAAGGCGCAAGCGGTCACCGCTGCGAACGGCATGGTCGTCGCGCAGGAGGCGATCGCGGCACGCGTCGGCGCCAATATATTGCGCAAGGGTGGCAACGCCGTCGACGCCGCGGTCGCGGTCGGCTTCACCATGGCAGTGACCTATCCGCGCGCCGGCAATGTCGGCGGTGGCGGCTTTATGGTCATTCATCGCGCTAACGGCGATGATACGGCGATCGACTATCGTGAAACCGCGCCAGCCGGAATCAATAAAGACTCTTTTCTCGATGCGCGGGGCAATGCCGACCCGCAAAAGTCACGCGATTCGGCGCTCGCCATTGGCGTGCCGGGCACAGTCGCCGGGCTGGCGCTCGCCGAAGAAAAATACGGCTCCGGCCGTTTTACGCTTGCCGATCTGCTCCAACCTGCCATTGCACTCGCGCGCGACGGCTTTCCTATCGCCGACGACACCGCCGACTCGCTGCCGCAAGACCGCGGGCGTTTGGCGCGCTGGCCCTCGTCCGCGCAAATCTTTTTGAAACCTGATGGCGCGCCGCTGAGCCCCGGCGACACGCTCGTGCAGACAGACCTCGCCGCGACACTGCAGGTGATCGCGCAGAAGGGACCGCGCGCGTTCTACGAAGGGCCGGTCGCGGACAGGCTTGCCGCGGCGGTCCGCGCCGGCGGCGGCGTGATGACGGCAGAGGATCTGAAGAATTATCACGCAATCGAGCGCGCGCCGGTGCGCGGCAGCTACCGCGGCTATGACATTGTCTCGATGCCGCCGCCTTCATCCGGCGGAATCGCGCTGATTGAAATGCTCAACATTCTCGAAGGCTACGATGTGGCGAAAACGGATCAGGCGCAGCAGCTGTTCCTGATGATCGAGGCGATGAAACGCGCCTACGCCGATCGCGCCTGGTTTCTCGGCGATCCGGATGTTGTCCAGGTTCCGGTCGCGCGCCTGATCTCGAAGAAATATGCCGCCGATTGGCGCACCACCATCAATCCCGAGCGGGCGACGCCGGCGAGTGACATTCACCCGGGCGCCGGGAATGGTTCCGAAGGCCGCAACACCACGCATTTTTCCGTCATCGATCGCTTCGGTAATGCCGTTTCCAACACCTACACGCTCAATTTCAGCTACGGCGTTGGCCTCGTCGCCGCTGGCACCGGCGTGCTCCTCAACAACGAGCTCGACGATTTTGCCGCCAAGGCGGAGGCGCCGAACGCCTACGGACTGATCGGTTACGACGCGAATGCGCCGGGACCGGGCAAGCGGCCGCTGTCGTCAATGACGCCAACGGTCGTGCTCAAGGACGGCAACCCCTGGCTCGTCACCGGATCGCCGGGCGGCAGTTTGATCATCAATACGGTGCTGCAGATCGTGGTCGATACCATCGATCGCAGCATGGACATCGCGAGTGCTGTCTCCGCGCCGCGTGTGCACAATCAATGGATGCCTGATCGCGTCTTCGCCGAGCCCGCACTTCCGCAGGAGTTGATCGCTGCCCTGCAAGCGCGCGGCGACGACGTCGTCGTCCGGCGGCTGCCTACTTCGGCCAATTCGATCCTGGTCACGCCTGCGGGTTTTGTCGGCGCCGCCGATCCGCGCACACGCGGGGCCTTGGCGGCCGGATTTTAATGTCGGGACGGCAGCAGAGCACGCGCAGGGGGATGTTTTCATGAACGGCTACGCGCCCATCGACACGCTGCGGATCGGTCTCGTCGGCTCGGGCTTCATTGCCAACTTTCACCTCCAGGCATTGGTCGCCGTGCGGCATGTGGCCGTCACCGGAGTCTTTAGCCCGACTACGGCTCATCGCGAGGCCTTGGCGGCCAAGGCAAACGCGCTCGAACTTGGCCCGTGCCGGCCATTTGCCTCGCTCGAAGCGATGCTGATTTCCGGCGACGTCGACGCGGTATGGATCGGGGTGCCGAATTTCGCCCGGCTCGACACCATGCGCGAAATTCATCGGCTGGTGCGGTCCGGCTGGACCAAGCTCATCGGCGTCGCCTGCGAGAAGCCGCTCGGGCGTACGCTTTCCGAAGCGCGCGAGATGCTGCGGCTGGCGACGGACGCTGCGCTGCTGCATGGCTATCTGGAAAACCAGGTGTTCTCGAGCGCCGTGCAGCGCGGCAAGGACATCGTCTGGCGGCGCGCGGTGCCGATTTGCGGAAGGCCGTATCTGGCGCGCGCCGCGGAGGAGCATTCCGGCCCGCATATGCCGTGGTTTTGGCAGGCGCAACGTCAGGGCGGCGGCGTTCTCTCCGACATGACCTGCCATAGCGTCGAAGTCGGACGATTTCTGCTTAGCAGGCCGGGGGCTCCGCGCAGCGATCTTAAACTCGTCAGCGCCAGCGCTACCGTCGGCAATCTGAAATGGACGCGGCCGGAATATGTGACGCGGCTGAAGAACATGATGGGCGCCGACGTGGACTATGCGCGGCGGCCCGCGGAGGATTTCGCCCGCGGCGCGCTGACCTTTCGCACCGGCGAGGGGCACGAGGTCATGGTCGAAGCGACCAATTCCTGGGCCTATGTCGGCGCGGGTTTGCGCATCCTGATCGAACTGTTGGGTCCGGAATATTCCATGGAATTTTCCTCGCTCAATACCGGGCTGAAAGTGTTCTTGTCTCGCGACGTCGCCGGCGGCCAAGGCCAAGATTTGGTGGAAAAGCAAAACGCCGAGCAGGGCCTAATGCCGGTAGTCGAAAACGAGCCCGACATTTACGGCTATGTCGGCGAAGATCGGCACATGGTGGAGGCGTTTCGCCATCGCCGGCAGCCGCTCGAAACTTTCGAAGACGGTGTAGCGGTGGCCGAAATGCTGATGGCGCTGTACCGCTCGGCCGAGACGGGACGAGTCGTGGATTTACCCGATACCGAACTGGAGACTTATGTGCCGCCCGTCGCGCGGGCTTAGAGCATGATCTGGAAAAGCCCGCCCTCGGACTCGATCCGCGGGTGGAAGCCAGTTTTCCGAAAAGATCATGCTCCATTAAAATGCCAGAGCGGCGGAGCGGCGATAGCACCGGCTAGGGTATGATATTGACGCCCTTGATGCCGGCAATGTTCCGCTTGATCAGCTCGCGGCGATCCTTGACGACGCCGATCACAACGCCAAGCCGCTCGATCGTAGCGATGACGCGCCCATCGAGATAGCGATCGCAGTTCATATTGGTCGGTGCGATGAAAAAGTCGGCGCTATAGATGTCCTTCGACCATTCCAGTCGCGCGTCGGCTTCTTTCTCGAACGGCAAGCGTTCGCCGCAGACAACGACCGTGTAATGCCGCCGCGCATGGGCAAGGCCGGCAGCGCCTTCGGTCCGATCAAGAAAATGTTCGAGATCCCCGACGGCCTCCGGCATGATGTTGAACCAATAATCGGTGTCATATTGCCGCGACGCGCCGGCCAATCCGCCGACCAGCGGATTGAAATACAGGTACTCGTCCGGGTGCAGCCGATAGAGCGTGGCCGCGTCCCAGCCCAAGCCTAAAAGAATCGCGCCCAGGCCAGCGACTGCGGCCGCGCGGTGCAGGTTTTCGAGGCGCGCGAGAAGGCCGTTCAATCCAAGACCGGCCAAGACCGCGATCGGCGGCACCGTAAACAAGAAGTGCCGTAGTCCGGAGAAAGCCGGCCCGTCGGCGACCACTTCGCACGCAAGCGGGAAAAAAGCAGCAAAGGCAACCAGCATCGTCTCTTGCCGCCACGCGCCGCTCGTCACCGCCGCGCGAAGCGGCGGGCGTAGCGCAAAAGCGAGCGCCGCCGCCGCTCCCAACAGCAACCAAAGCGTCAGCTTGATGCCGATGTAGGTCGGGACATACCAGCGCGGAACGTCGGCCATGCGATAGACATGGCCGAACAAGGTTGTTTGTATCGGATAGTGGAAATCGACAAAGGCGGAAAAGCCGCGCAGCGGATTGAGCGGCGCCAAATGCGCCCATGGCCACGCCGCGATCATGATGACATAGGCGATGACGAAGGCCGCGAATAACGGCAGCGCGGAGCGCGCGGCGAAGACAAAGGCCTCTCGCCACGCCAAGGATTTGCCCCACGACTTGACCGCGGCCGGCACACGCAGCGCGACAGCAACCGCCGCGTAGCTCAGCAGAAAGAATCCGAGCACGCGGAGGCCGAAAGCGCAGCCGCAGGCAATACCGAACAGCACGACCAGCCGCCAGTTCGGGCGCGGCAATTGCCTGCCGATCCGCAGCAAAAGATAAGTTGCGGTCATCATCGCGGCGGCGAACGGAATGTCCTTGGTGTGATTGAACATCGCGCCGTACCAGATACCGCATACGGAAAGCGCAAGCGCCGCCAACAGTCCGGCGCGCGGACCACCGATGGAACGGGCGGTCGCCCAGACCGCGGCAATGCCGCCGACGCCGGTCAGCGCCGAAAGCAAGTGGCGTACCGCATAGGGATCGAGCGGAAGAAGTTTCTGAAGCCCGACAGCGACGATATCGAACAGACCGCCGTAGAGATAAAGATTCCTAAAATGAAAGACGGCCTGGTCGGTCAGGCCGCTGGCGTAATAGCGGACGATGAGCTCGCCATAGCGCTGCTGCACCTCCTCGTCGTTGGAGATGCCGTAATCGCCGAAAGTAAATGCGACGAGAGCGATCAGTGTGGCGAAGACAAGCGCCGCCGTAAGATCATATTGGTCGATGCGTGCCAGCCGCTCCGCGGCCTGGCGCCAGCCGCAAGACACGGACTGGGTGCCCAAATGGAAGAACTTTCGGGCAAACCGTAAAGCTGCCGCGCGCGTCGTTTCCACTGACGTTACTTCTCCCGACAGCCCCGGCAACATGGCGTAAACACCGCATCGGCGCCACGCCCAGCCGCCCGAAAATTACCTAGAGCGCAATCGTTTCCTATTGAATCGATTGGCGCTCTAGCATCTTGATGGAGCATGATCTTTTCGGAAAACCGGTTTCCACTTTTCCGGATCATGCTCTAGCAACGCGAGGATTATCACGAAAGATTAACGACTGCGTCATGGCGCCACGTCGCACGCATGGACCGCGTTCCACGCAGCAAATGGGACCCGCTTTCAAGTTTTCGCCGCCCCGAGACCCAGAAGCTTGATCGCATTTTCCTTAAGGATAAGGGGCCTCACTTCCGGCTTGATATCAAGCTTGTCGAAATCGCTCAACCACCGATCAGGCCTGATGACCGGCCAATCGGAGCCGAACAGCACTTTGTGCTTGAGCAGGCTGTTTGCGTATTTAACCAAGATCGGGGGGAAGTATTTGGGCGACCAGCCGGACAGGTCGATGTACACGTTCGGCTTGTGCTGCGCGACCGCCAGCGCCTCCTCCTGCCACGGAAACGAGGGATGCGCGAGGATGATCGGCATGTCGGGAAAATCGACCGCCACATCGTCGATATACATCGGATTGGAGTATTTCAGGCGGATACCGGCGCCGCCATGCATGCCGGAACCCACGCCGGTCTGCCCGGTGTGGAACAGCGCCGGCAGGCGCGCTTCGGCAATCGCCTCGTACAAAACATAGGCGCTGCGGTCGTTGGGAAAAAAGCCCTGCATCGAGGGATGAAACTTGAAGCCGCGAACGCCGAATTCGCGAATGAGCCGCCGCGCTTCCCGCGCGCCGGCCTTGCCTTTGGCCGGATCGATGCTGGCGAATGGGATCAGCACGTCGCCGTTGGCAGCCGCCTTTTCCGCAACTTCCTCGTTGGCGTAGCGGCGGTAGCCGGTCTCGCGTTCGGCATCGACGGGAAAAATCACCGCGCCGATTTTGCGCTCGCGATAGTAGGCCGCTGTTTCCTCGATAGTTGGCCGGTTGTTCGGCTGATTGAAGTAGACTGCCATCTGCGCCTGCAGCTCGTCGTACCCGTCGTCGGGATGCGTGCCGCACGGTTCTTCGGCATGGGTATGAACATCGATGGCGACGAGCTCACTGACGTTCACAGATACGCTCCTTGAAAGTGCTTGCTTCGGCGCATTGGAGCATAGGCCGACCAAGCCGTACAGCGTGCTACATTGCCTCTTTTGTCGTGCGCAAGACCGATCATTCGCGCAACGCCTTTAGCACCTCATTCGGGCGCTCGCTCATCAGCATGTGGCCGGCGTCTTCGAGCACGGTGAGCCGGCAATCGGCCAGCACCGCGGCAACGGCTTTGCCGCCTTTCAGCGGAGTCATCATGTCGCGGCTGCCCAAAATCACCGCCGACGACACGGCAACTTTCCCCGCGGCGCTGAGCGCGTCCTTATAGTCGTTGCAGGCGCTGAGGTCAGCGAATAGCACCCCGGCATGTGCGCGCTCGAGGAGCCGCTCGGCGCCGCCGAGCATCCACAGGCCGGGCGCCTCGCAGCCGCCCAACACCGCGCGTTGGCCGTAACCCCAGATTGAAATCATATCGATGGCGGAATGATCGTTCGCTTTGGCGGCGCCGAGGAGTTCGTCCGACACGCGCATCGGCGCCGCCGTAGCGATCAGAGAAATCGTGCTCACCTTTTCGGGATGACGCGCGGCGATCTCGAGCGCGACGAGCGACCCCATGGAATGGCCGACGAACCTTGCCGCCTTGACACCGGCGGCGTCGAGCAATGCCGCAGTCCAATCGGCAAGCGCTGCGATCGAGTTGAGCGCGGGACCAGCGGAACGGCCGTGGCCGGGCAGATCGGGCGCGAGCACGGCAAAACCGTGATAGGCGAATGCGCGCGCATGGAGTGCCCAGACCGAATGATCCATGCCGGCGCCGTGCAAAAAGACCACGGCCGGCAGCGACGGATCGAAGCCGCAGCCGCCGGTGCCGGCAAAAACCTCTTTGCCTTCGACTGTAAGCTGCACGGCTTAAGCCTTCCGCGACGCGCGCAGCGCCTGCGCCAAATCGTCGATGATGTCGCTTGCCGCTTCGAGACCGACCGAAACGCGAATTAGCTCTTCGCCGACGCCGGCGGCGGCGAGCGCCGCGGCATCCATTTGCTGATGCGTGGTACTCGCCGGATGGATCACCAGCGTCTTGGCGTCGCCGACATTGGCGAGATGGCTCGACAACCGCACCGCCTCAATGAACTTCCGGCCCGCGGCGCGCCCGCCCTTGACGCCGAAACTGACAATCGAGCCCGCCCCCTTCGGCAACAGCTTTTGCGCCAGCTCGTAGTCCGGATGGGTGTCCAGCGAGGGGTGCAGAACCCAATCGACGGCCGGGTGTTCGCGCAGGAAGCCGAGCACCGCCGCCGTATTCACCATGTGACGCTCCATGCGCAGCGCGAGCGTTTCCACGCCCTGCAACAGATAGAAGGCATTGGTCGGCGACAGGCACGCGCCGAAATCGCGCAAACCTTCGGCGCGCACCCGCATGATGAAAGCCGCCGGCCCGAACTCGTCGGCGAAGACGACGCCGTGATAGCCGGCATACGGTTGTGTCAAGGTCGGAAATCTACCGGAACCCGCCCAGTCGAAGCGACCGCCGTCAATAATGGCGCCGCCGATGGCGACGCCGTGCCCGCCGATCCACTTGGTGATGGAATGCATGACGATGTCGGCGCCGAGCGCCAGCGGCTGGCTCAGATACGGCGTGGCGAAAGTATTGTCGACGAGAAGCGGAACGCCGGCCGCGTGTGCGATCTTAGCGACTTGCGGAATGTCGAGCACTTCCAGGCCGGGATTGCCGATAGTCTCGGCGATGATCAGGCGGGTTTTCGCTCCAATTGCCGCACGGAAGCCGTCGAGATCACGGGGCTTGATGAAGCTCGTAGTGATGCCAAAGCGGGGCAACGTGTGAGTGAGCAGATTGATAGCGCCGCCATAGAGCGAGGCCGACGCGACGATGTGGTCGCCGGCGGAAAGAAGCGTGGCAACGGCCAAATGCATGGCCGCCATGCCGCTTGCCGTACATACCGCGCCGACGCCGTCTTCCAGCGCCGCGAGCCGCTCCTCAAGCACCGCCGTAGTCGGATTGGAAATTCGCGTATAGATGTGGCCGGCGCGTTCCAGGTTGAACAGGCCGGCGGCATGATCGGCGTCATCGAACAGATACGATGTGGTCTGATAAATCGGGACGGCGCGTGAGCGGGTCACCGGATCGGGATGTTGCCCGGCATGCAGGCTCAAAGTTTCGAACGCGGGCGGTTTCGGAGTAGGCATACGGTTCTTCATCCAGCCAATATGCGGCGCACGCTTCCCCAATTTCGTCGCGTACGCAAGGGAGGGCCCCGGCTCAGCGGAGGTTAACCGGATGGATCATGCGCACAGGCATTTTACGCTGCGAGCCACCGATTTCTGGCTGGCGCGGGGCGCCATTCTCGTCATAGTCGCGCTTCAATTCGGGATCGTAAACGATCTGACCGTCGGGCCCCGCTGGCTCGCCCCGGTCTTGGAGCTTGCGCTGTTAATTCCATTGTCGGTGGCAACCGCCTGGACGCAGACACGGGCGCGGGCGGCCTCAACCAATGCGCAGTGGGCCAGCATCGGCCGCTACCGACAAATGGTGCGGCGGCTGGCTTTTACTTTGACGGCGATCTGCACGCTGATGAATTTCGGCGCCCTCGTCCGCTTGATCGCCGCGATCCTTTCGGGTCATGCCGGCAGCGGCAAGGCGATGCTGCTGGATGCGGCGAATATTTGGGCCACCAATGTCGTCATTTTTGCCTTGTGGTTTTGGTCGCTTGATCGCGGCAGCCCGGCTGCGCGAGGCTTGTTCGAGTCCGCAGGCGATTTCGTTTTTACCCAGCAGCAAGGCGGCCTCGCAGAGCGTCAACAGTTCAAAGATTGGTCGCCCGGATTCATCGATTACCTCTTTCTGGCTTTCACCAATGCAACCGCATTTTCTCCGGCCGATACCTTCCCGGTGACGGCAAGAGCCAAGCTTCTGATGATGTCGGAGGCTTCTATTTCTCTTTGCACCATCGCGATCGTGGCCTCGCGCGCCGTGGGCATTCTGAGCTGAGCGAAGCGCTTTCTTGCGCCTGCCGCAGCAGGGGATTAGGCTTCGTTTAACGGTTTTACTGGCTCCCCGGCGATGGAGTTTGGCGATGAATGCGAAAAGCTTTTGGTCGCGCGTCTTCACGTTTATTGCTACGCCCCTGAAGGATGACGGCGAGGCGATCGACGAAGCGCGGCTGTTCGAGACCATCGACTACCAGATCGAAAACGGCGTCGACGGCGTCTGCATCTTCGGCAGCACGGGCGGCAACGGCTCGTTCAGCGACGAGGAAATGATGCGGACGACGCGAGCCGCCGCCAAGCATGTCGCCGGCCGCATCGCGCTGATCGCCGGCACCGGAGCGCGCACCACCACGGCCTGCATAACGCTTTCGAAGAACGCGAAGGATGCCGGGTGCGACGGCATCATGGTGCTGCCGGTGTCTTACTGGCCGCTGACGCTCGATGAAGTCTTCGCGCATTACGAGCAGGTATCGGCCGCGGTGGCGCTGCCGATCTGCATCTATAACAATCCGTGGACGACGGGCGTCGATATGAAGCCAGATTTTCTTGCCCGTCTGAGCAAGCTCGAAAATGTGACCTGCATCAAAGAGAGCACCGGCGATTTGTCGCGCATTTCGTCCATTCGCCGGCTGACGCGCGATGCTGTCACGTTGATCGCCGGCTGGGAATCAACCAGCCTCCAGGCATTTCTCGCCGGCGCAACCGGCTGGGCGCCAGTCTGCACCAATTTCGTGCCGAGATTGGCGATGGAATTCTTTCGCGCGAGCGTGCATGAGCGCGATGCCAAGACCGCCCTGTCGCTGTGGGATCGGCTCTTTCCGCTGTGCGATTTTATTTGCGCAAAATCGCATATCCGGGTGGCGCATACCGGGCTCGATCTCGTCGAACGCCCGGTCGGTCCTCCTCGCCGGCCGTTGCGAATGCTGGGAGCGGACGACCGCGCCGCGTTGCAGACCGTTTTACGCGATGTCGGCGCCGCGCACGGCTACGGCGCACGGCAGCGCCAAAAGCGCGCCGCCGCCGGCTAACGCTAACGCTCGATCACATTAGCGCGACGGCAAGTGCTGCAAGATTTTATCAATCGCGCTGTAGTGTTTTGCGCTCGCCATCATCGGGTGGTCATTGCGCTCGGGCTGCTCGTGGCGGGCATTTCGGCCATCTACGCGGCGCGCCATTTTGCCATCAACACGGATATCAACGACCTTCTTTCGGCGCAGCTACCGTGGCGTCAGAATGAGATAGCATTTCAGCGGGCGTTCCCGCAGACCGTCGAACTCATTCTCGTGGACGTGCACGCGCCAACGCCCGAGGCGGTCAAGGCGGCTGCCCGTGAATTGGAAAACGATCTGGCAGACAAGCAGAATTTGTTTCGCTCCGTTGCGGATCAGTTCGACAGTCCGTTTTTTCGCCGCAACGGACTGCTTTATCTGCCGCCTGACCGGATCGAACAATCCACCACCCCGCTTGTCAAAGCGAAGCCGCTCATTGCCGGGCTGGTGAGTGATCCAAGCTTGCGCGGCCTTTTGCGGGTGCTCGGGCAGCTCTTGTTGTCCACACAGCAGGGGGTGCTGTCATTCGACGATTTGCAGCGGCCGTTGAACGCGGCCTCGGCAACGCTTGAGAGTTTGGCGCGCGGTGAGCCCGCTGAGTTTTCCTGGCGGATTTTGTCGCAGGGCGATCCGAAGCCGCTCGATCTGCACCGCTTTGTTCAGGTTTGGCCGGTGCTCGACCATGATGCACTTGAGCCCGGCGGGCGGGCGACTGCTGCCATTCGCGACATCATCAATCAAATCGGACTTAAGCAGAAGTTCGGCGCCGACGCGACCCTTACCGGCCCGACCATCATCTCGGACAATGAATTCTCCGGCGTACACGAGGGTATCGCACTCAACAGCGCAGTGACCGGCGCAATCGTGCTCACGATCCTATGGGTCGCGCTGCGCTCGCTGCGGCTCGTTGCCGCCGCAGTCGTCAATCTGGCGGTCGGGCTCGTGATTACTGCGGCTGGCGGCATTTTCATGGTCGGCGCGCTGAACCCGATCTCGCTCGCATTCGCGGTTCTCTTTGTCGGTTTAGGCGCCGATTTTGCGATCCAATACACGGTTCGCTATCGCGCCGAACGCCATGAGAAGCACGATCTAGACCGCGCGCTTACGGGTTCCGCCGAATGGGTCGGTATCCCGCTCACACTTGCGGCCGGCGCTGCGGCCGCTGGGTTCTTGTCCTTTACGCCGACCGCTTACAAAGGACTGGCGCAGCTCGGCATTATTGCCGGCTTCGGCATGGTGGTTGCGTATGCGTCGAGCCTGATCTTACTTCCGGCGCTCATTCGCGCCGTCAATCCTCCGCCAGAGCCGAAGCCGCTCAACCTGCCGTCTTTGGCTACAGCGGACGCCTTTCTGACACGCCATCGGATCGCGGTCATTGTCACCACCGTTGTTATCGTTGTCGCCGGACTCCCAGCGCTTTTGTGGCTGCAATTTAATTTCGATCCGCTGGCGTTGGAGAAACAAACGTCTCCGGCTCTGCTTTCACTTTACCGTCTGGGCAAGGAAATACCGTTGAGCACGGCGAGGCTTTTGGTCGGGCCGGCTGACCAAAAAGATATCGTGGCCAAGCTCGGCAAATTACCCGAGGTAGCAACGACCTGGACTCTCGAAAGCTTCGTTCCTTCCGGCCAGGATCAAAAGCTCCCGATCATCAAGAAAGCTCATGAAGCGCTCGCTCCAACTTTAGCGAGTCCGGCCCGTCCGGCTCCAAGCGATGCTGAAAATGTCGGTGCGCTCGAGCAGAGCGTCGCAGCCCTGCAAGATATTGCCGCGCAGAACAGCGGCGCGGCCGCGGATGCGGCGCGGCGCTTGGCTGCCGATCTTGATAAACTCGCGCACGGCAACGCGGCGCGGCGCGCTCGCGCCACCGATGCCTTTATCCATCCTCTGCAAATCGATCTTGACGATATCGGGCAAAGTCTATCGGCCGCGCCGGTCACGCGTGCCGAGCTGCCGCGCGACCTGGTTCGCGATTGGATCGCGCCGGACGGCCGGGAACGAATCGAGATCTGGCCGAAGGGCAACGCCAATGACAACGCCACGATCGGCCGTTTCGCGCAGGCGGTCTTGGCCGTCCAGCCGACCGCGACGGGTGAAGCCATCGGCAGCACCGAATGGGGCAAAACCATCGTCCAGGCCTTTGCCGAGGCCGCCGGATTCGCGCTGTTGTCCATCGCCATCTTGCTGTTCATTGTATTGCGGCGCCTGACCGATGTTCTGGTCACGCTCATTCCGCTGATTGTCGCCGGGCTCATCACCTTGGAAATCTGCGCGCTGACGGGATTCCAATTGAACTACGCCAATATCATCGCGTTGCCGGTGCTGCTCGGCGTCGGCGTCGCGTTCAAAATCTACTACGTGACCGCATGGCGCCGCGGTGAAAGCAATTTCCTGGAGTCGGTGCTGACCCGCGCCGTGTTCTACAGCACGCTTTTGACGGCGACGGCCTTCGGCAGTCTGTGGCTTTCTAATCAGCCCGGCATATCGAGCATGGGCAAACTATTGGCGCTCTCGCTCGTTTGCACGCTCGCCTCGGCAGCTCTGTTCCAGCCGGCGCTGATGGGCGGACTGCACCGGCCGGTCAGGGAATGAGCGCTTGGATTTTTGGAGCGGGCGACAGGATTCAAACCCACGACGCCTAGCCCGGAAATTCGCTGCGCTCGATTTCCGAGAAGAATGTCGTGGCGGCGATTGACGCGGCCATGAAGCGTGGCCCCCCGGGCGTCGCGGCTCGAAAGGCCGCCGGCAGCTCAGGCAGCGGCGAGCGCCTGGTCGAGATCGGCAATGATGTCGTCTATATGCTCAATGCCGATCGACAGCCGGACATAACCGTCCGTGACGCCCGATTTCGCCTGCTCCTCCGGCGTCAGCTGCGAGTGGGTGGTGGTGGCGGGGTGTATGGCGAGTGATCGCGCATCGCCGATGTTGGCTACGTGATAAAACATTTTCAGACTGTCGATGAAGCGGCGGCCGGCTTCCTTTCCGCCTTTCAGTTCAAATCCGATTAGGCCGCCATAACCGCCCTTGAGATAGGCGTCTGCGCGTCGGCGCATCTCTCCCGCCATCGCACCGGGGAAAATGATCTTCGTGATCTTGGAATGGTCCGCCAGATACTTGAACACCGCCAGTGTGTTGGCGCAATGTTCACGCATCCGCAGCGCGACCGTCTCGAGCCCTTGCAAAGTGAGGAAGGCATTAAACGGGCTGATCGCCGCGCCAATGTCGCGCAAGAGCGTGACCCGCGCTTTGATAATGTAGGCGATCGGTCCAAGTGGCTTCACCGCTTGCGTCCACACCGCGCCGTGGTAGCTCGGGTCCGGCGTGTTGAGCATGGGGAAACGGTCGGCGTGCTTCTCCCAATCGAAGTTGCCGCCGTCGACGATGACGCCGCCGATCGAGTTGCCATGGCCGCCGATGTACTTGGTCGTGGAATGCATGGTGACAGCGGCGCCATGCTTGATCGGCTGGCACAGAACCGGCGTGGCGGTGTTGTCCATGATCAGCGGGACGCCGAGTTCGCGCCCGATCTGCGCGACTTCCGCGATCGGAAACACGGTGAGCTTCGGATTGGGCAGCGTCTCGCCGTAATAGCAGCGAGTTAGCGCATCGGTGGCGCGGCGGAAATTTTCCGGATCCGCCGGATCGACGAAGCGGCAGGTAATGCCCATCGTCGACATCGTGTTCTGAAAGAGATTCCAGGTGCCGCCGTAGATGTCGGTCGAACACACAAAATTATCGCCGGCATGGCAGATATTCTGCACGGCGAAAAGTGAGGCTGCTTGGCCGGAAGCAAGCGCTAGCCCAGCCACTCCGCCTTCCAACGCGGCGATCCGCTCTTCCAGAACGGCCTGCGTCGGATTCATGATGCGAGTGTAGATGTTGCCGAATTCCTTGAGCGCGAACAGGTTCGCCGCGTGTTCGGTCGATTTGAATTGATAAGATGTGGTCTGATAGATCGGCACGGCGACCGCACTCGTGGTCGGATCGGACCGATAGCCGGCATGCAGCGCAATGGTCGCAGCGTGTTCGCTTTTCATGACGTTTCACCCCTCGGAACTTGCACTTGCGGTTAAGAGTGCATGTTTTCAGCGTCGGGGCAAGCAACTCGCCTGCTCGTTCATGACATCGCCGCTGGCAAGAGGCCCATCGGAAAAATGTTCGCAGTAAACCGTGGAGCTTCCAACATGCCCAACATCGCGACAAGCTCATGATATGTTTAAACAGCGTGGACGAAATCGCAGGCGCCTTGCGCATCGTTCCATCACGTTCTAACTTTTGCATACAAAATCGTCAGGAGAGGAAAAACGATGATCAGCCGTCGCACGATGGTCGCCGCCGGCGCGCTCGCAGTTGCGTCGAGCCAGTCGAAAACGACTGAAGCCGCCCTAACAACCGATCTTGCACCGCAGACAGCCGGGACCCTCAAATCTCTGGCCGAGAATCTGCGCAAAACTCCGCGCCGGCGAGATTTCAAAACGGTGCCGATGATCCTGACCAACCCTGATCAATGGGACCATGAAGCTCTCTCTCACGTTTTAAGCTACAAGGCAGACCCAAAACAGCTATGGGATCATACTGACATCGCCGGTCCTTGGCTTAATCTCATGCGCAACGCGCTCAATGCACAAATCTGGTCATACAAGAACCCGGATTTTCTGTGCGTATCTGGTACGCATGGCTCGGCGCACTTGGCGCTCTACGATCAGGCGATGTGGGACAAATATCAACTTACGAGCTTCGCCGGCGACAAATTCAAGACGAATTCGTTGATCGAGGAACCGAAGCTTGCAGTCAACGATCCGGCGAACTTTGAGGATCCGGAGGGCGTGTATTCGTCGGCCGATAACGCAATTCCGACGCTCATGCGGCGCGGCGTGGTCTTTCTCGCCTGTCACAACGCCATTGCCGAACTGGCCGACAGGTTGATCAAGAAAAACATCAACCCTGATCGGCTTTCGTTTGAACAGCTAACTGCCGAATTGACCAATCATTTGATCCCAGACGCCGTCCTTACGCCCGGCGTGGTTGCCACTTTGCCCCTTATGCAACAAGCGGGCTTTCATTATGCCCGCTGACCGTGAATAAGGGCCAAGGGAGAGAAGGATGCGTCTGAAGCTGAACGGTTTTCTGTTCGGCTGCATCAGTTGCGTCCTTTTGGCGTCAACTGCGACCGCCGCGGAATCTATTGCCAAGAACTTGCCATCGATTTGCGCGCAGCCTCGCTTCGGCGAGCACACGCTGCCACCCTGGCAAGGAGGAACGAACAACGACGCGCTTGACCGTGGATTATTGTTCACCATCCCCGAGGTCGATGTCCTCGCCGATTTCCACGGCGACATCACCGATCCGAAGCTCGTGATCTTTTTTGGCGGCAATTACTATTTCGCCACCAGAGATTTGGTGGCGACGTTCGAGGCAGCGCATGAGGAGTATAAAGGCCGCGTCTATTGGGAGACGATCCCGCCTGGTCGCCTGATCGAGCAGATCGAGAAGGGTGGCCGCATCACTGTCGGCAACATGACCTGGACGGCACATGCCGACGTATTCTTCGGCGGGCTTCGGAAGGTGAAGGACGAAATCGATAAAGGCACTTTGGCCGCGCCGGCCGTGCCTTACGTCACCAACACGCTGACGATCATGGTGGCGAAGGGTAACCCGCGTCGCATCACCGGGCTTGGCGATCTCGGCAAACCCGATATTCGTCTGGCGATGCCGAACCCGGCCTACGAAGGTATCGGCCGGCAGATCAAACTGGCGCTCGACAAAGCCGGCGGCGAAGAGCTGGTCAAGAAGGTCTACGAAAATAAGGTCGCCGACGGCAGTACCTATCTCACACTCATCCATCACCGGCAGACGCCGCTGTCAATCATGCAAGGCTGCGCCGACGCCGGTGTGACTTGGCAATCCGAAGCCGCTTTTCAGGAACAGGCGGGCAATCCAATCGAACAGGTCGCAATTCCCGACGAGCTTAACGTCACCGCAACCTATGCCGGAGCCGAAGTTAAGGGTGCTTCACACCCCCAAGCCGCGAAAGCTTGGCTCGAGTTCATTCGCTCACATGAAGCGCTTCGGATATTCGAGCGATACGGCTTCAAACCGTATAGTCCGTGATCAAATGCAACTGCGCCGGATCAAGGTGAAGCCGTTAAGGCGCACAATCCATTCGTTCGCTTTGATAAGCATCATGGCCACGGCCGTGGCGCGAGCCGAGACGATTCCGGCTGTCGATGCAGTGGAACGGGGCCGCTATCTGGCGCTGGCCGCGGACTGTGCGGCGTGCCACACCGCCCCCGGAGGCGTCGAATTCGCCGGCGGGCTCCCGATGCCGACGCCCCTCGGCCGCATCTACACGACCAACATCACGCCGGATCCGGAAACCGGCATCGGCTCATATACCCTCGCGGACTTCTCCCGCGCGTTGCGGGAAGGGGTGGCCAAAGGCGGGCGCTATCTTTATCCGGCCATGCCGTTTCCATCTTACGCCAAGGTCAGCGACGATGACATGGCGGCTCTTTACGCATACTTCCGGCACGGCGTTGCGCCGTTCAAACAAGGCAACCGGCCAAGTGACATTGCCGCCGTTCTAAATTTTCGGTTTCCGTTATTTTTTTGGGACTTGATGCTTCGCCGCGGACCATTTCGACCCGATCCCGCCCACGACGCCCAATGGAACCGTGGCGCCTATCTGGTGCAAGGCCTTGGCCACTGCGGCACTTGCCACTCGCCGCGCAGCTTCACCCTGCACGAAAAAGCCCTGACCGAGCGCGACGGACCCGATTTTTTGTCGGGCGCGGTCATTGACGGCTGGCTGGCAAAAAACCTTCGCGGCGACAAGGAGGGTCTGGGCGGCTGGAGCGAGGGCGACATCGTCACGTTTCTTAAGACCGGCAGTACTGAACGAACCGCCGCCTTCGGCGACATGGCCGAGGTGGTGCAACACAGCACGCAATATCTCACTGACGATGACCTTGCCGCCATCGCTCATTATCTGAAATCGCTGCCGGCGCGAGCGGGAGAAAGTGCGGTAGCGGCGCGAACGTCGGCAGTTCCAGCCGGCGAGCGGCCCACTCGCGCCAGCGCCGCGTACGAAGAATTTTGCCGAACCTGTCATCGCGCCGATGGCAAAGGCGTGCCCAACATCTTTCCGGCCTTGGCTGACAACGACGTGATCACAACGGCTGATCCGACTTCACTGATTCATATCGTTTTGAGTGGCGGACGAAGACCGCAGACCAAGGAGCGCACGAACGCGTTTGCCATGCCGGCATTCAACCAGCTCCCCGATGAGCAAATAGCTGATGTCGTAACGTACATCCGCGCTTCATGGGGCAATTCCGCGAACCCGGTTGCCTCCCAAGATGTCGCCCAGCTCCGGGCTAGCGTGAAAGAACCGCAGGGAGCGCCAGCGCCAACCGCGAAAAAGGCGCCAGCGGAGCAACCGGTAAAGTTGGCGCCACCCGATCTCGCCGAAATTCCCGACGATGACGAAGGCAAACAAATCTTGTTCGGCCGGCGGCTGTTGGCTGACACCAAAAGGCTGCTTCCGGATTATGTGGGAGTCGGATTGAATTGCGACAGTTGCCACCTCAACGGCGGGGGCGTGGCAAACGCTTCGCCCTATCTCGGCATGTCGGTTAAATACCCGCGATACAATGCACGCGCCGGCCGAACCGTTACGCTCGAGGACCGCGTCAACGGCTGCTTGTTGCGATCCATGAACGGCAAGAAATTGCCGCCTGACTCCTCCGAGATGAAAGCGATGATCGGGTATTTCAATTGGCTTTCTGCCGATTTGCCGAAAGACGTCAAAGTTGAGGGTGCCGGCATTGGAACGGTCGACAATAATCTCACTCCTAATCCCGCGCGGGGTAAGGAAATCTACGAAGTAAAATGCGCCGAATGCCATGGAAACGAGGGTGAAGGCCGGAAAAATGCAAAAGGTGAGTATGTTTTCCCGCCGCTTTGGGGTGACGAGTCTTTTAATATCGGTGCAGGTATGGCGCGAACTTACACCGCCGCGGCTTTTATCAAGAACAATATGCCGATCGCCTATGGGCTGAATGCGCCATTGGGCCAAGGTGCCGCTCTATCGGATCAAGAGGCAGTGGATGTCGCAGAATATTTCTCGCATCAGCCTCGGCCCGACTTTCCGCCGAAAATCAACGACTGGCCCAAGGGTGGTAAACCCAAAGACGCGCGCTATTAACCGCAAAGCTGATCGAGGCAGGGCTGAGACATCCGAATGAAGTCGTGGACGCGCAGACAGATCGTGAACTCCGTCGCGCTGGCGGCGGGAAGCGGTGTCGTCTCCGCCGCCGTCCCGGCAATCGGCGCCCAACTGGATCAGAGCAAAAGCGGCAAGCGTGTAACGCTTTTGCACTTCACCGATACGCATGCGCAACTGGAAACGCATCCGGAATACGTGCCGGGAGCGGCGCCGGAAATTCAGATGATGGGCGGATATGCACGCCTCAAAACGGCGATCGAACGGGAGAGAGCTCACGGCGAAGGGCCTTGTTTCCTATTTGACGGCGGCGACGAGTTTCAGGGATCAGGCCCGGCGGCCTGGTCCGAAGGGGAAGTTATCCTCGCGCCGCTGAACGCGCTCGGAATCGATGCCTTTACCCCAGGGAACTGGGAGCCTGCTTATGGGCCCGAGCGCTTCAAGCAGACGATGGCGCAACTTGCTTGCCCGGTCGTTTGCTACAACTTTCACGACAAATCGAGCGGCGAGCGTCTCTTCCCCGGCTCGATCATTCTTGAGCGAGAAGGTGTCAGGGTCGCCGTCGTCGGCGTGACCGATATTGGCGCAAGCGAGCGTCAGCCGCCGGCGGAATTTCGCGGCATGGACACGAGTCGCGTTGATGGGTTGCGCGATTTTGTTAGGGACTTGCGCGATCGCGAGCGGCCCGATGTGGTTGTCGCGCTTACCCATACAGGATTATCGATTGCCCGCGAACTCGCTCGCCTGACGCCGGAGTTTGACGTCGTTCTTTCCGGCCACACCCATGAGCGCACAGCGTGGCCGATCCTCGAGGGCGATGTTATCGTTATCGAGCCAGGTTCCTTCGGCTCGTTCCTTGGCCGTCTCGATCTTATCCTCAAACCCGGCGGCGGCGTTGCTGCCCATTCATTTCGGCTCATCCCGATCTTAGCAAGCCGCTACGACGAAGATGCCGGCGTCAAAGCGCTCGTCGACCGATCATTGCAATCGCATCGGGCGCGCATGGCCCGGCAGGCGGGGAAAACTGAAACCGTCTTGATGCGTTACGACTTATTGGAGACCACTGCCGACGACTTCATCGCCGACGCCGTGCGCGAAACAGCGAGGGCCGATATCGGGTTCACTAACGGCTTTCGCTTTGGCGTTCCCGTCCAACCACGGACAATTACCGAGGCTGATCTTTGGAATCTTTTGCCGATGGATGCCCGCATGAAACGCGGCTGGGTCACCGGAAAGGAACTTCGCGAATATTTGGAACATGAGCTGGAGATGGTCTATGCGAAGAGCCCGCTCAAGCTTAACGGCGGATGGGGACCACGCGCGTCCGGCATGACCTTCGTGTTTGAAGCGAAAGCCGATTACGGTCGGCGCGTCAAATCTATTCAGATCGCGGGAATGGATGTAGCGGATGACGCCCACTACACGATCGCGGGATGCGAACGTGACGGCGAGCCGCTGGATGTGATCTGCCGACACCGCGGCTCCCACGACACCCTTGTGCTACCGATGTCCATCCACGAAGCGCTGGACGAGTATTTAAAAGCTCATCCGGTCATTGCGCAGAAACGCGACGGTCGGGAGAAAGCGCGTGATCTGCCGGCCACAGTGTTCAGTCAAGACGCGGTACTCGCCGGCGGCGATTTATCCAAAGCGGCAACTACACCCGCCGGTCTGCCGCCCGGCGGGTAGCGCTGGCCGCGACACATCTTTGCCGGTCAGACGCTCTGAGTGCCGCGTGGCGACTGTTCGCGCAACGAGACGCGCTCAGCGGATGTTTAACCAGGGAGGCACCCCAGTTCGTACCAGCGTGTAGGCCGCGACTGCAAAGATCACGCCTGAGAATATGTATGTCAGCGTTCGTCGCCGGGCGGCCAAACCAACCGCCGCCCGCATGCCGAGAAAGCCGCCAGCAACGCCGCCGGCAATAAAGAGCAATGCGATCGTCCATTCGATCAAACCGGAAAGCGCATAATTGATGGCAGTGGTCAGACCAAAACTGCCTACCGAAAACAACGACGAGCCTATGGCGTTGAGGATCGGCATGCCGCTGCCGAGCATCAAACCCGGTACGATCAAAAAACCGCCGCCAATTCCGAAAAATCCGGATATTGCGCCGACCGCGAGTCCGATAAGCACGAGGCGCACTGCGATCCACGGCGTCATGCGAACGTCCGGACTGCCTTGACCTGACCGCGGCAGCAGCATCATCGCGCCAACCGCGATCATGATAAGTGCAAACAGAAACAGCAAATGCTGACCGTCGACGAGCTTGCCGAGCGTAGAGCCTGCTGCCGCACCGATTATGCCGGAGACCGCGAACGTTACGGCACAAGCCCATTTGACGTTCCCGGCGCGCCAGTGTCCGAGCAAATTAGCGTAAGCATTGGCCGCAACGGAAAGCGCGCTTGTGCCGATGGCGACGTGCGGATCGCTAACGCCGACGACATAGAGGAGGAGCGGCACGGCAAGAATCGAACCGCCACCGCCAATCAATCCAAGGGAGAAACCGACCGCGCCGCCAGAAAGCACCGCCAGCGCGTCCTGAATCCAGGATAAAGCCACTTGGAACCTTCCGTACGGAAGTACTATTCGGGGGTTCAAGTCTACACGCGCCATTTAGCGGCGGTGAGCGAAAGCGCGCGGGCTGTTACCCCGTGTTAGACGGCGAAAAATGGTTTATTCAAGATCGGCTCTAACCAACTATGAACATTGGAGCGGGCGATGGGATTCGAACCCACGACCCCAACCTTGGCAAGGTTGTGCTCTACCCCTGAGCTACACCCGCATCCGAATAAGGGTAAGGCGGCTGAGAAAACCGCGCCAAAGCTATGCCAAAGAGCGGGCTTCTTTGCAACCGGCGGCCCGTGGCCCCGGTACGGCTAGTAAATACCGGGAATCAATCGCCAATGGACGCGGTCCCGATAATCGGCGTAGCCTGGGAGATCTTTGGCTAGCATCTTTTCCTCGTCGAGAAGCCGCCAGATGAGAAACGGCACCATCGCGGCGAAGACGAAAAGGCCCCACCAACAGCCGAGCGCCAGCGGCATGCCGAGAAGATAGAGGAAGGCGCCGGCATATTGTGGGTGCCGCACCACCGCATAGGGGCCGGACGAAATGACTCTTTGGCCCGGGAAAATATCGACATTCGCCGCCGCGAACGTGTTTTCGCGAAAGGCGAGAAAGACAATGAAGAAGCCGACAGTGATGAGCGCGTCGCCGGCCAGCACGGCCGCAAGCGGCAGTGTGCCCCATCCGAATCGCCAACCGAGCGCCGGCACGACAAGAAGCCCAATAAAGCCGAGTGAGACGAAGAGCATGATGGTCCTTTGGCTGCTGCTCCGCTCCGCCATCGGACCGCCGGCCAGGCGCCTCTCAAGAAGCGCCGGATCGTTCTTCATCCCATAAAGCGTGTGCGAAACCCCGGAGGCAAAAAATACCGCGAGGAACAGCCAGCCCTGCCAATAGCGGAGCGTCCCGGCCGGAATGAACACCAACAGCG
>Ga0335078_10001486_pt1 | contig 35354 bp, 27 predicted proteins | sample Lox_Sample_32_FD_206711 | JGI IMG/M metagenome (GOLD analysis project Ga0335078, IMG submission 206711) | Soil microbial communities from Loxahatchee National Wildlife Refuge, Florida, United States - Lox_Sample_3.2 | ecosystem: Environmental > Terrestrial > Soil > Wetlands | place: USA...
AAATACTCCCGTTTTGAGGGCAGACTCATGTTCGTTGTTTCGGTAACCACGAACTTGAGTCAACGAATAGCTAAAACCCTCGTCCAGCTCCCAGCCCCGGTAACATTTATCCTGAGTCAACACGCGTGCCAAGGTCTCATCGGAATTTGCTTGAGTAAGTCCCTAAATCCAGTTAGAGTGACTCCACTTCAGAAAAGGCTTAACTTTTGGATCGGCAAAGTCAACAAAGAGCCCGGAAGATGAAAACAATCATCCTGCTGTTGGCCACGGTGAACCTGTGCGCCCCAAATCTTGGTGCTCAACTTCCACCTGTCATTACCGATGGACCGACCAATCAGACGGCGATATCCGGCGGCAACGCGGTTTTTGGGATTTCTGCCGACGTTTCTGTCCCCAATGGCGGTTCATTAGCATATCAGTGGCAGCATGAAGGAGCCAATATTGGCAACATTATCACCACCGTGGCCGGGAATGGAACCGGAGGCTATAACGGCGATGGAGGATTCGCCACGAATGCCAACCTTGCGGGTCCCGACGACGTAGCGGTGGACGCTTCCGGTAATCTTTATATCGTTGACTATACAACCAATGTCGTCCGCAAGGTGGACGCCAATGGTATGATCACGACGGTGGCTGGAAATGGAGATTGGGGTTATACCGGCGATGGGGGTCTTGCCACCAATGCCACTTTCAATGGTCCCGACGGCATAGCCGTGGACGCCTCCGGCAACCTTTACATCGCCGACAGCGGAAACACTGTCATTCGCAAGGTGGATCCCAATGGCTTTATCACGACGGTGGCCGGACAAGCCGGGAGATGGGGGTTTTCCGGTGATGGTGGCCCCGCCACGAATGCGACGCTTTATTGGCCCGGAGGCCTGGCGGTGGACAGCACCGGCAATCTTTACATCGCCGATACCTATAACGAAGTCATTCGAGAGATAACCACCAACGGCATCATCACAACCGTGGCCGGCCAGGGCGGCATTTGGGGTTATTCCGGTGACGGAAGTGCCGCCACGAATGCCAGCCTCACGGAACCAGCCGGGGTGGCTGTCGACGCTTCCGGCAATCTTTATATCGCCGATACTTACAACCAGGTGATTCGCAAGGTGGATACCAACGGCATTATCACCACCGTGGCCGGGAATGGAAGTGCAGGCTATTCCGGCGATGACGACACGGCGACCAATGCCAGCCTGGATAATCCCACCGATACAGCTGTGGATGTTTTTGGCAATCTGTTCATTGCCGATTTTAACAACAATGTCATTCGTAAAGTGGACGGTAACGGAATCATTACGACGGTGGCAGGAAATGGAACCGCAGGTTATTCGGGAGATGGCGGCACCGCTACGAACGCCAGTCTTAATGGTCCGTATGGCCTCGCCGTTGGCGTTTTTGATAATCTCTATATCGCTGATTACAATAACAGCGTCATCCGCCGGGTCGCCTTTTTTGACAGCCGCATCCTCACGTTGTCCCATGTGACCAGCAATGACGCCGGGTCTTACCGGGCAATTGTTTCCAGTCTATTTGGAAGCGTAACCAGCAGTGTCGCAACACTGACTGTTTTGATCACTCCGTCCATCACCAGCATGCGTCCTCATCCAGATGGAACCTTGACGCTCAATTTTGCCGGTGGCGCCGGACAGAAATATCTGGTTGAGGCCGCCACCAGCCTGGCCCCGCCCATCGCCTGGCAGACTTTGTCAACCAATGTCGCCGACACCAACGGCATCTGGCAATTGACCGACAGCAACCGGTGCAGTTTCCCGGCCAGGTTCTACCGTTCGCGCCTGCCGTAACAAAAAAGGCGCGAACGGATGACCGTTCGCGCCGGTGTTTGAAATTTCAGTTTACTTGGCTTCCGTTTTGGCCGCTTCCTGCTTGTCGCGGTCTTCCATCGCCGCTTTGCGGGACAGGCGCACCCGGCCCTTTTCGTCCACGCCCAGGCATTTGACCCAGATTTCATCGCCCATTTTGACGATGTCCTCGGTCTTCTTGACCCGGAAATTGGCCAGTTCGCTGATGTGTACCAGGCCGTCCTTGCCAGGCAGGAACTCGACGAACGCGCCGAATTCCTTGATGGTGACGACCTTGCCGCGGTAAATCCGCCCGATCTCGGCTTCGGCAGTCATGCCTTCGATCGCGTCCTTGGCAATCTTCATGCCTTCGGCCGACACGGAGAAAATGTTCACCGTGCCGTCGTCTTCGATGTCGATTTCGCAGCCCGATTCCTCGACCAGTTTCTTGATGTTCTTGCCGCCAGGTCCGATCAGGGCGCCGATCTTCTCGGGATTGATCTTGAGGGTCTCGATGCGCGGGGCGTATTTGCTGATGTCCTTGCGCGAAGCCGGCAGCGTCTTGGCCATCTCGGCCAGAATCGCCAGGCGCGCGACCCGGGCTTTTTCAACCGCCTCGGTCATGATCGCGTGCGGCAGGCCGCGCAGCTTCAGGTCGAGCTGGAATCCGGTAATCCCCTTTTCCGTGCCGGCAATTTTGCAGTCCATGTCGCAATAGGCGTCTTCCCAGCCGATGATGTCGGTGAGCAGCTGGTACCTGGAGATTTTCTTTTCCGCGCCGTATTCGGTGCAGATGCCGACGCTGATGCCGGCCACGGGGCGGATCAGGGGAACGCCGGCGTCCATCAGGGCCAGGGTGCCGCCGCAAACGCTCGCCATGGAGGTCGAACCGTTCGACTCCATGATCTCGCTGGTGACGCGGATGGTGTAGGGATAATTGCCGCTGGGAATCATCGGTTCGATGCTGCGTTCCGCCAGGGCGCCGTGGCCGATTTCGCGCCGGCCGGGGCCGCTGATGCGGCCGGTTTCGCCGACGGAGAAATTTGGGAAATTATAGTGCAGGATGAATTTCTTCTCGCTGCCGCCGCCGGTGTAGGAATCGAATTCCTGCATGTCATCGCCGGTGCCCAGCGTGGCCAGGGTGAGAGCCTGGGTTTCGCCGCGGCAGAACACCGCCGAACCGTGGGCGCGCGGCAGGATGCCGACTTCGCTGCTGATGGGGCGGACCTGCTCAAAATTACGGCCGTCCAGCCGCTTGCCGCTGTTGAGAATCAACCCGCGGACGGCTTCCTTTTGAATGTAATAGAAGGCGTCGTTGATGACGAAATCGGTCACTTTTTCAGCGCCGAATTTTTCGATCAGCTTCGCGCCCACTTCGTTCTGGATGGCTTTGCAGGCGTTTTCGCGGGCCAGTTTTCCGGGCGTGAGCAGCGCGGGCACAAAACGGTCGCCGGCGAGCTGCTTGGCTTCCTGGAGAATTTCGTCCGGGACAATGTTCAGGGTGATTTCGCGTTTCTTCTTGCCGGCTTTGGCGGCCAGTTCCTTCTGGGCGGCAATCTGCGGCTGGATGATTTCCTGGGCATATTTCAAGGCGGCATTGAAATCGGCTTCGGAAATTTCCTTCGCCCCGCCTTCGAACATGACGATGTCGTTGGCGTTGCCGACGTAGACCAGGTCCAGGTCGCTGTCCTTCTGCTCGGTATGGGTGGGATTGGCGACAAACTTGCCGTTGACACGGCCAACGCGAACGGCGCCGAGCGGGCCGTCCCAAGGAATGTCGCTGACCATCAGTGACGCGGACGCGCCGATGATGCTGAGGATATCGGGATCGTTATCGCCATCGGCGCTGAGGACGACGGTTTGGACCTGCACTTCATTGTACCAGCCCTTGGGAAAGAGCGGGCGGATGGGACGGTCGGTGAGCCGGCAGGTGAGGATTTCCTTTTCGGTCGGGCGCCCTTCCCGTTTGAAATAGCCGCCGGGAAATTTTCCCGCAGCCGCGGCTTTCTCGCGGTAATCGACGGTGAGCGGGAAGAAATCCTGGCCTTCCTTGGCTTTCGTGGCGGCCACGGCGGCCACGATGATGATGGTTTCGCCCAGTTGGACAGTTACGGCGCCGTCGGCCTGTTTGGCGAGTTTTCCGGTTTCAATAATGATCTGCTTTTCGCCCAGCGGGGCGATGATTTTTTCTGGCATATAGACTGGCCCAATGCCTCCGGAGGAACTTCAATGAGCCCCGAACCGGTTCGAAGCTGATTGAAATTTCCCACAGGGGCATTGGAATTATGTTCGCGATGTTCGGTTTGGAAATCGAGCCGTTCGCGTTTCCGGCCCAAATTCGGAAGCGAAAAGCGGCGGAAGAAAATTCCACCGCCGTTCGCAAATTCAGTGACGCAGTTTCAGTTTTTTGGTGACCGCCTGATAGCGGCCCACGTCGATATTTTGCAGGTATTCCAGGAGACGCCGGCGCTGGCCGACCATCATCAACAGGCCGCGGCGCGAACTGTGATCCTTTTTGTTGGTCTGCAAATGTTCGGTCAGGTGGTTGATCCGCTGGGTCAGCAGCGCAATCTGCACGTCCGCCGAACCGGTGTCTTTGCCGTGCAATTTAAATTGTTCAATCGTCTTCGACTTCGCTTCCATATTCAATTAGAGTCAACGATATTAGTTATCCACAACCCCGGTGTAAAGCGATTTTCCGCGTTCTTTCTCAGGCCGGTTGCGCCGTCGTTGCCGGCAGGCGGAAAAGCGTTCAGGACACCGTCAATTCAGCGTTTCGACCTGCTTCCCCCCCCCGAGTCGCCGACGGCCGCCACTGCCACACAAATTGTCGCTTCGTCCGGGAGGTCAGCTTGAAAGGCTCGCCAATCCGCAAATTTTCCACCCAGAAGATTTCTCCGGTTGCCGCCGCCGCCACGACCAGTTCACGCCGCCGGGCTGCGGTAATTTTCCGGTTGGTAAACAAGTCCTGAAGCTTCACCGGCGACTTCATGCCGATCGGCCGGAACCGGTCGCCCGGTTGCCAGTGGCGCAGCGTGACCCGGTCGCCCACCCGGTCCGCATCGAATACCTCCCGTGCCAGCCCGTTTCCACGGACTGAACGCGGCCCGAATTGAACCCGTTTTTTTCCGACGCGGATTTGCCACCGGAACCGTTTGTTTCCGAACTCCACCCGCCCCGCTCCACCCGACAAATCCACCACCCGGCGGCCGGCATTGAATTCGGTCCGCGCTGATGAACGCAACGTCACCCGGCCCAACCGGTCGCGAATAGCCGCCACACCGGTCGCGACGCTGACGGGACAATCAGGAGCACAGCGAAGCTGTTCGACCAGTTCAAAATCCGGCACCGGACCGAGCCCGGCCAGTTGCCGTTGCAGAACTCTGCGCTGAATCGCGGCCGGCAGCGTGTCAAAACCCCTGCTCCGCCCGCCGCGCCATTGCCGCGCCGCTTCCGCAACCCATTCCGATTCAGCGCCGAGGATTTCCATCAGGCGCAACACCACCCGGTTCAAGCCGGGCTGGTATTTTTTCCGAAGCAGCGGCAGGAGTTCGTGACGGATCCGGTTCCGCAAAAAATCAACGAAGTCGTTGCTCGCATCTTCGCGAAAACGGATGCGGTTCTGTTGAGCGAAACCGGCCAGGTCCGCCTTCTCAAAATCCAGGAGCGGCCGGACGAGCGCCACGGCCGCGTCCGCCGGAGACGGTGACTGCCATTTCATGCCTGCCAATCCGTCGCTGCCGGTGCCGCGAAGAATCCGCAGAAAAAAAAGTTCCACCTGATCCCCGGCGTGATGCGCGAGCGCGATGGCGGGAATGCGCCGTGCCCGGGCGGTACGGGCCAGGAATTCGTGGCGGAGTTTGCGGGCGGCCATCTCAATGGACAGCTTCGATTTCTGCGCGAACGATTTGACCTCCGCCCGCCCGACAACGATCGGCAATCCCAGGCCGGCAGCCGCCCGGCGGACCAGGTTCTCGTCCGCGTCACTGCTCCGTCCCCGGAGCTGGTGATTGAAATGCGCCACGGTCAACCGCCACCCGTGGCGGGATGCCAGCCGGTGAAGCGCGCGCAGAAGAACCATCGAATCGACACCGCCGGACACGGCGACCAGGACGGCCTGCCCGCGCCGTAGCAGTCGGCGCCGGAAAATCGTTTGTTCGACGCGCCCGGTCAGATCCGTCATGGGCCCATGCTACTGCATCAGACCATGGCGGCAAGGGACATGAAGCGTCCCATCAAGGCACGATGACCCGGTAAAACCGTTGGTTGTCGGAGCCGAGCGTATTGGTGGCGCTCAGAACCAGCCCATTTCCGGCATTGGTGCTGAAAGGAATCCAACTGCCATTCAGGAGATTGGTCCGATATTGGGCCTGATAAGTCACGCCGGACATGGAGTTCCATGCAAATCTGAAACCGCTCCCGGTTTTGACCGTTGCCTGCACCAGCGGTTTCGGAATCGGCAACATGGTGACATCGTCGAGACCGAGGTACGCAGGGTCATTCCGACCGCCGATCTGCAGAGTGCCGGTCGGGCCATTGCCGATGACGATGAACTGCAGATTGGTCCAACCGGTCGTCACCGCATTGATCTGGTCAAAAAGCGTGGTGCCATTCCAGGCCACACTGAATTCATTCGGCGTGGCCCCGGGGCTGTTCAACCACAGGGAAACGAGATAGGCCTGGTTGGAAACCGTGGACAAGGTCTGGGAAATAAAGCCCTGGGCATTCGGACACCCGAATGCCTCCAGATAGTACCCGGAATGTGGCGATATCCCCGTTTGGGCTCCGCTATCCGGCAGATCGTCGTTGAAATTGCCGCTCGGTCCGGTCTGCGCCCAGTAAGACAAAGTGTCGGATTCGAACCCTGGGTTCTGGATCATTTGTTGTCCCACCAACAGCGCGAAGCGCCGGGTACGATTCGCATGGCTGCTGGTATTGGTGAACTGCAGGCTCGCGGTGTAGATGCCGTTCGTCAAATGATACGCGGCGGCATTCAGGCTGACGGTCACAGTGGCAGCCGTACCGCCCGGCGTCAATGTTCCGTTCGTCACGGAGGCGGTCAGCCAGAGACAGGTGTTGACGAGGGACCAGTTGAGCGACGCCACTCCGGAATTGGTGAGGGTAAACTTCTGGGACGGGACCGTGAATCCGCCGCCGGATGGGCCGTTGGCCACAAAACCTCGACCGGGCGCCACCGCCAGCGCATCCGACACCGTTGCCAGCGCGTCGATCAGGTTTTCTCCGGACGGCGTGCCCCAACCGGTACACAGGTCGTAGCCCGCCACGGCGGGATATTGGGCCGTGCTGCTGCTCCAAAAGTTGTTGCCGGTGGCAATGTCGTTGAAGAGCGACGGATATTTCGAGGTTTTAGCGAGCGCGTAAATGGAAGGATTGATATATCCAACCACCGATTTGCCTCCGGCGACAGCCTGCTGGTTGATGAGGGCGGTATAGGCAGCCCATAACGGCGCCGCGGCGCTCGTGCCGGCCGCGATTTCCAGCTGGTTCGTGTCAGCAACGATAAAAATATTGTCTGCGGTAAAGGCAACGTCCGGGCTGTCCCGCATGGTGACGGATCCCAGATTGGTCGTCATATTGATTCCCGTTTGCCAGGCGGGGATCGGATACGTCGGGCTCACCCCGCCACTGCTGCCGGTGCCGCCGCCCCAGTCCCAGGTGGTTTCCAGAACCCAGACACCGCCCGGACCGGTTGTGGACAGCGTGGTGCCGCCAACCTGGACGGCGTTGGTGCTGTCGGACGGAAAAGGAATCGAGCCGTTAAACGCGTTTTCATCGCCGACGGCATTGAAGTAGGTTTGGCCCTGGGCGGCCATTTGTTTGAAGATGCCTTCCGAAACGGAATCCGGATTGCCGCCGCTCCAGGAAGAGCTGATTTGTTTGGCCAGATTATCGTTGGCAATGCGGCTCAGCATGGTGGACCAGGCCGTGGATTTGTTGGGCGCCTCATAGACAATAATTTTGGAAACCCCGGGAGCCAGGGAGATAACGGTTTCAATGTCCAGGCAGACTTCACCGTTGTCACCGCCTGCAGCCGGCACGCCGCCATTGACCGCAATATTGGTCAGGCTGATGCCGGCCAGACCCGCCCGGCTGATATAGGCGGCGATATCGTTGGAGACGTATCCGTCAAATTCCACCAAGGCGACGTTCTGACCGCTGCCCGTCAACGTCACACCCGGAATATACGCCTGGCGAAAGTCATTGCCCATATACCCGCCCCCGGGTCCGGACCCGGCATTCGGTGCGACCTGAGAGCGTTCGGATATATTTTGGATTCGCAAATCAGCCGGATGCGGCAAGGCATAATTATCCAGGCCACTCACCCGCAACAACGGGACTCCCAGGTCCACTGACGGTTCCGTGTCCGGAGCGAAAAAGGCGCGCTTCTCTTTTGGGTGCGCGTACATGCGCAGGGCGACGTGAAAAGCCCGCTCGACGTCCGCCACCGAGCCGTTTACGTCCAGCACCACCCGGTTCGGATGGGTCCCGGTCACCGTCAAACCATTCGCCCGGGCAAAATCGATCACCGCCCGGTAATCCGATTCCGTCGGACCGAATTGTTCGGTGAATTGTTCCGGGGTGAGATATTGATGAAATCGCGGGCTGGCCGGATCGTAGATCTGCCGGATAAGCTCGTCGAGCGCCGCCTCATTCCGCAGCGGCAAACCGATGGCGAGCTGGAGCCGGCCGGTTTCCGGCAGGCGCCCCAGCGGCTGCAGGCGGGACAGGACGGCCGGCACGTGGCCGTGCAGCCATTGCCGGCCCGCCGCAAACCCGGACTGGATGGCGCCCAAATAAAGCCCCAGTCCCAGGAGAATCATCGCCCGCAATGACTTTCGACTCAAACGTAACCGGCTCAGGGAAAATATGTTAATGTGCACTCGATATCAATTCGAAGCATTCTACATTCCAACAATGAGAGATTGAAATGTCATTTTGGTTTCCAAACTCGTGCGTTTTGGCAGAAAAGTCAACGGGCCGCCCCGGTGCTGTCGGAAAAAAATTGCCCGTTGGCTTTCCCGTCACTAACGTCGCGTTGTGGCTGTGAAGTTCACCATTCTTGGAAGCGGTTCTGGAGGCAACTGCGCCTATCTGGAAACGCCTGAGGTGCGGATTCTGGTGGATGCCGGGTTCAGTCCCCGCCAGATTCGCCAGCGCCTGGCGGCGATCGGCCGGGTGCCGGAAAATCTCACCGCCATCCTGGTGACGCATGAACACAGCGACCACATCCAGGGGCTCGCCGGCATCGCCGCCAAATTAAACATCCCCGTTTATTGCAACCGGGACACGAAGGAGGCGTTTGAATTTCAGTTGGAGACGAAATTCGATTGCCGGCTTTTCAATACCGGCGGCAGTTTTGAAATCGGCGATGTGGTGGTGGACACGTTTGCCATTCCGCATGACGCCCAGGACCCGGTCGGCTTTTTGTTGCGCACGGCGGCCGGCAACATCGGTTTCGCCACCGACCTCGGCCACATGACGAAACTGGTCCTCGAACGGATCCGCCCGGCCAATGTCCTGGTCCTGGAATCCAATCACGACGTGAAGATGCTGCAGGACTGTCCGCGCCGGTCCTGGAGTCTCAAGCAACGCATTCTGGGGCGCCACGGACACCTCTCGAACGATGCCGCCGCCGAGACCGCTGCGCAGGTCATGTCCGCCGGCCTGAAACATCTTTATCTCGCGCACCTGAGCCGGGAATGCAACCGGCCCGAACTCGCCCATTATGTCATGGCCGAGCAACTCCATCACATCGGCGCCACGCACGTCCGGCTCGCGGTTGCCGCACAGGAAGCCCCTTGCGCCACGTTGGAATTGTAGCCCGCCGGCGCGCACGCCATCCGCCCCGGAACGGGCGCATATCAAAAATTGGCAACCTCCCGCGAGGAAAGCGCCGTCGTCGCCGGCGCTCTGCCGGCGCAGTCCAAAACGCGACACGCCTTTTTGTGGAATTCCCGCCGTAGATGGAGGTTTTGGACTGCGGTGGCAATCCCGCCAAGCGGGAGCGACACCGCTTTGACCCTGGCCTGGCTCTTTCCAAAACGTGACGGTTTGCGGCAATCCAAGAACCCAATCCCAATCCCGGATGCCGGTGGAAAATAGGCTTCTCTCCCGGGGAAATGCGCCTATCCTGCCCGGGATCGTCAAACGCAAAGATGTTTCGAACTGAAAAAATTTATTCGCTGGACCTGCCTGAACTCCGGCCCTACGCCACCCTGCGGCGTCCGCTGGAGCACGAGCGGGACGCCATCTTCGTGGCCGAAGGCACCAAGGTCGTGCGGCGCCTGCTGGAAAGTTCCTTTTCCGTCGTCTCGGTGTTGTTGCCCGAAAAGCATCTCGACGATTTCCGCCCGCTGCTGGAAGCGCGGCCTGAATTTCTCAATGTTTATCTCGCTGAAAAACAATTACTCGAACAGCTCATCGGTTTCTCCATGTACCAGGGCGTTCTGGCGGTCGGCAAAATTCCGCCGCCCGCCAGCCTGGAGGAGGTTTTGACCCGCCGCCCGAAGCCGTTGTTGCTGGCGGCCACCGACGGTTTGACCAGCGCGGAAAATCTGGGAGCGCTGGTCCGGAATTGCGTGGCGTTCGGCGTCCAGGGCCTGCTCGTGGGCGAAACGTCCAGCAGTCCGTACCTGCGTCGCGCCGTGCGCAATTCCATGGGCGCCATCCTGCAACTGCCTGTCATCGAACTGGCCCGGCTCGGCCAGCGCCATCAGTTCACCGCCAAACCTCATGTCACGGAGCTGACTCTGACTGAATGCCTGAAGCAATTGCGCGCCCGCGGCGTGCGTTGCATCGCCGCACACCCGCACACGAACCGCAAGAGTCTGTCCCAGGCGGATTTTTCCGGGGACTGCTGCATTGTCTTTGGCAGCGAAGGCGAAGGCATCACGCCGGCGGTCCTGGAAGCCTGCGATGAGGCCGTGGCCATTCCCATGCCGCCAACGGTGGATTCGTTGAACGTGGGAGCGGCCGCGGCGGTTTTTCTCTACGAAGTCAATCGGCAGCGGCGGAAGACGTAAGAACCGCTGGAGTGATGGCGTGCTGGAGAGATGCCATTGCAAAAGTGCAACACTCCATTACTCCGGCACTCCATCACCCCGTTTCAAACACCTTGGTATAAACCGCCCGAATCGCCCGGCGCCACTTCGCCAGCGCCCGGGTGAACTCGCCCGGCGTGGCAAAACCGCATCGGACCGAGACGCGATAGTACGGCGCCGGGTCGTCCGGCAAAACGGTTTCTCCTTCGTAACTCCATCGGCGCAGGATCCCTTCCACCCGCCGCAGCCGGGAATAATTGTCCAGCAAACGGCCGGCCCCGGCCAGAACACCCTCGTCACGTCCGCGCTCCAGGGCGCGCAAGGTGTTTGCCTCATGCCACCCGTTTTCCAGGCACAGCACCTGGGCAATGAATTCCGCATCCATCAGGCCGCCCCTGCCGGTCTTGATGGCCAGATCGTCCTGGCCGGGCGGGGTCCGCTCCTTTTCAATCCGCATCCGCATCTGGTGGATCCGTTTCTTCCAATCCGGAGTGAACGCGGCTGCCAACCCGCCGGCTTTTCCGGACGCTTTGGAAAAATCCGTCAGCGCAGCCGCCAGTTGCTGAAATTTTTCGCCCGTTGCGGGATGACCGGCCACCGGACGCGTGCGCGTGAGCGCCTGAATTTCCCAGAGCTGCGCCCGGCGGCGATAGTAATTTTCATAAGCGGCCAGCGTGTTGACGAGCAGCCCTTTTTCCCCATCCGGGCGCAAGCGGGCATCGGTCCGGAAAACCATCCCCTGCTCCGTCCGGCGCGACAACCGCTCGATGACTTCCGTGGCCAGCCGCTGCAGCCCGGGCAACCTTTTTTCCCCGGCATCGGCCACAAACGTGATGTCGAGATCCGAGCCATAATCGATTTCGCCGCCGCCCAGCTTGCCCAGGCCGATAATGGCGAACGGAGGCGTCTTGAGTTTATTTTTGCGCATGACCGACTCCAGCGCGTATTGCAGACAGGCATCGGCCAGGGCGGAAAGTTCCGCCAGGTTTTGCTCGAAATCCGCCAGGCCCAGGATGTCCCGCAGCCCGAGGCGCATCAACTCGGCTTCGTGATAACGCCGCAACCAGAGATCCTGGTTCGCGTCGTCGCGGCCGTGGCGCAGGTCCTTCAGGATTTCCGCGGCCGTTTTGCGCTGACGCAACCGTCCGCCGACAATCAGATCATCGATCAGGTCCGGCGTGCGGATGGCCACCTCGGCCAGGAACTCGGACCGGTCGAACAACAGCAGCATCAACTCGAAGGCCGTCGCGTTGCGATGCCACATTTCCAGCAGCGCCGCGTGCGAGCCGTAGGCCTCCAGGTAACTGTCGAGCCGCGTCACCACCCGGTCGGGATCCGAAAGAATTGGGGATTGGGAATTGCGGACTGCGGATTTCCGCGGACACCGGGCCAGGAATTTCTGGATCAATTGCCGCGCCAGTTCGGTGGTATGCGGTGAAATATGAATATAACCCGGTCCTTCGGCAAATTCCCGGAGCAGGCGAAAGGCGGCTTCCGGATCGCGGAAGGAATGATCCGTCAGCAGCCCCTGCCACGCGTCCTCATCGCCGAAATCCGGCAGACCGCCGGCCGCGCCGGAAGGCGCGACTTTGAGCAACCGGTCGTAAATCTGCCGGACCTGACGCGTGTGTTCCCGCCGGGCCGACTCGAATTTCACGGTTGATTTGAAGCCCATCAGGCGCGCCAGTCGCAACTGCGCGGCCGGGTCGAGCGGGATCGTGTGAGCTTGCTGGTCCTCCTCCATTTGCAGGCGATGCTCCACGTCGCGGAGGAACCGATAGGCAGCATCGAGGCGCTGCGCTTCATCGTCCGTGAGCAGTTTATATTGGGCCAGCTTGGCCAGGCACGAAAGGGTCTGAGCCGTCTGTAAAAACGGCAGCCGCGCGGCGTGGAGAATCTGCAGCGATTGCGCGATGAATTCAATTTCCCGGATACCGCCGCGGCCCAGCTTGACATTGCGTTCCAGTTCATCTTCGCCCACCACTTCCTTTTCGATCCGGGTTTTGACCGCGGCAATTTCCCCGACCACATCGGCGCTGATGGACAGCGGGAACCGGAACGGCTGGATGGTTTCCAGAAATTCGGCAGCCAGGCTTTCATCGCCGGCCACCGGGCGGGCCTTGATCAGCATCATGCGCTCCCAGGTCTGGCCCCATTGGGCATAATAATTTTCGTAACTTTCGAGCGAGCGGCACAACGGGCCGGCGTCGCCTTCCGGCCGCAGCCGCAAATCGACCCGGAACAGCATTCCGTCTGCGGTCATTCGGGAAACCTCAACGATCAATGCTTCCGCGAGCTTGTTGAAATACTGGTGGTTGGTCAGCACCGGGGGCGGCGACGCGTCCCGGGCCGGCGCCGGTTTGAACACCCCGCCTTCGTCGCTGTAGACAAACAGCACATCCACGTCCGAGCTGTAGTTGAGTTCCTGCCCACCGAGCTTGCCCAGGCCGAGCAGGCAGAATTCCGTCCGTTGCCAGTTCCCCTGCGGGTCCCGGTGCCAGGGCTGGCCGTAGCGCGCGGCAAACTGCCGGCGGCACACCTGTTCGACCGCCGCCAGGCAGACATCGGCCACGTCGGAAATTTCCCGGGTGATCTCGACCACGTCCCCCAGCCGGGCGAGGTCGCGGGCGGCAATCCGGAGCATTTCGCGTTGCCGGAACCGCCGCACGCCGGCCAGGGCCGCCGCCGCATCGTTGTTTTCCAGAGCCGTCTTCAATCCTTCCCCGACTTCGCGGCGCAGACCCTCGAAGCGGCGGGGAAATTTAAGCTGTTCGACACTGAAGATGGACAACCATTCCGGGTGGGCTGCCAGCCGATGGCCCAGAACCGTGGAACCGCCCAGCAAAACGGCGAGCGCCCGCAGCGAATCGGCGGACAATGTTTTCAGCCGGCTCCCGGCGCCCGCGGCGGCGAGTTGTTCGAAGAAGCGCCGGGCGCGGGCCGGATCCGCCGCCGCGGCGGCCGTTTTTTGCCAGTCACTTTTCTTCATGGCCGGCGCGCGCTCACGGGCCGCGCGCAGATGTTCTCCACGAAATCCACCGCATTGCGGCATAACGGCCGCCAGTCCAGTTCTGTCTGGACCCGCGCCGACGACCGGCCGGCCGGGATCTGCCAGTCGGCAGGCGATTCCTCGAGCCAGCCCACGATTTTTTTTCCGAAATCCGCTCCGTCGAATTCCGAGAAGCGCACCATGGGGTCATCCCGAAAATAGCTGCGGATGCTTTTGAGCGGCGTGCAGACGGCGGGCAGTCCGCTGCCGACATATTCGACCACCTTGGCGACAAAAGCGCAGTGGGTGCCGGTCGATTCTTCATACGGCACCATGCCGACATTGGCGTCGGCGAGATGCCGGGCCACTTCCGCATACGGCACAAAACCGGTTGCTTCACATTTGAATCCCGGGATTTCGTTCCGGGCGCGCGCCAGAAATCCTTCCAGCGCGGCGGTGCGTTGTCCGACAAAACGAAAGACCGTGCCGGGCCGGTGTTGCGTCACGTGCCGGATGGCGCCGAATGCAATATCGCCCAGGTGATGATGGTCGAGCGAACCGTGCATGACGATGATGGCGGGGCGTTCGGGCGGAATGAAGCGCGCGTAAAACGGAAAGTGTTCCGCCGCATAGCCGTAATAAATCGGCCGGATCTGTTCCCGCGGATACCCTTGTCCCGCAAAATAATCGGCGAGCGTATCGGAGACGGTCAATACGGCGTCGACGCCATAACGGACGGGCATGGAAATTTCGAAGCGTTCGAGGGCGCGGACGAACGCCGGGGGCACGATGTAAGCCGGCCAGGTTTCCATGAACCCGGTGAGCAGATCGGGAAAATTCATCACCACCGGCACGCGGAGTTTTCGTTTCAGCCGGCCGGCGGCCACGGCGGAAATGGCATGCTGCGACAGCACCAGGTCAAACGGAGTTTCCCAGGCCGCCCGCGCCGTCAATCGCTCCAGGAAAAAAGGATAAAGCAGATATTTGAAATTTCGCAGCCGCGCATAACGTCCCATCGTCCACGTGGTGAACGGGTGCAGGCGTATGCCGAATTTTTGTTCCACCGCTGCGGAGTCGGCGATTTGCGGGCAGAAAACGTGGACGTCGTGGCCGCGCCGCACCATTTCTTCCACGAGATAGACGGCTTCGGCCGAGCCGCCGCCGGACGGCGGGTAGAATGGTTCATGGGTCAGAAACGCGATCCGGAAAGGGTACGAGGAACTGCTCACGCTCTGACGCTATGAAATTTTGATGCGGCCGTTCAATCACAATTCGCTCCGGCCCGACGGCAAAAAGTTTGACAAGCGTGGTTGAAACTTTACGATATTGATTTCTCTGGATGGGGTCGTAGCTCAGTTGGTAGAGCGCCTGAATGGCATTCAGGAGGTCAGGGGTTCGAACCCCCTCGGCTCCACCATCCTCCGTAGCCGTGGCGAAGGAGTAGTGCTGTTGTCATGAGTCCACAGCACCGCACTGGCGCGCTGACGGCATCCGCTGGCGGCAAGATCCGAGAACAATCCAGCGAAATGAATGCCATCAAATCGGACCATTCGCGTCATGGCCGCCACCCACAAATAACCGTCCGGCGTTTGCGCCAACGCAGTGACGTTGTGGTTCGGCAGGCCATCGCCCGATTGCCACACGCGCGTGAACCAGTCGGAGTTGGCGGAGGCGGCGGATGAAACCAACGCGGCCAGCAGCGCCATGCCGGCCCACCGCCGCCGGGTCGCGTGCGTTTTCATGTTTTGGCCCGAGACGATGATCGCAGCGTGTGATGAAGACACAGCTTTTGCCCGCGCCCGGCCACCAGCCAGATGGACAAAGCCAGCAGAACCAGATTCTCCAGCAGCTTGTGGCAGACGAATTCCTCGCCGGCGCCGCAACCGCAGTCAAATTTCACGGCGCAAAACGCGATGGCCTGGGCGGATTGGATGGCCAGGGCGCGCCGGAATACCACGACCGTGAACGGCACCAGCAAGGCGATCAATACCAGCGCCGTGCCGCGGACGGCGATGCCGGCCAGCAGCAGCAGTCCGCAAAAAAATTCGAACCACGGCAGCAAGGCCGCAATCGGATTCAACATCCACGGGTTTTGCGGCAGGTCGTACTGCCGTATCAGCTTCAGAAAATCGGCCGGGTGCAGGGCCTTGTCGAGGCCCAGGTAAAGAAACGTGGCGCCCAAAAGCCATCTCGCCAGCACGGCGGCCATTTCCATTGCCCGATGGCGGGATGACAGCGGATCGCTCATTTGGTTTCCGGATGAAGGTTCCCGCTGTTACGGCTGCCCGTTTCCACCGGGAGCCCATGGGCGATCCAGTCCGGCATACCGCCGCCATAAATGAACAATTTCTGGTTCGCAATCCCAACATCCCGCAGCAGCAGGGCCGCGGATTGGCTGTCATCGCAATCGCCGCCGTTGCAATATACCACCACCGTTTCCGCCGCCTGACACGGCGGCAAAGCCGTCGGAAAATATTTTTCCGGATAATACGGGTCAAACTCATACGCACCGGGAATGTGTCCCCCGCGGTAATGGGACTCGTCGCGGGCATCGACGAAGACGATTCCACCGGATTGGGATTTCGAATCCTGAAACCATTGCGCCGCGCGGGATTCGTCGACCAGCTGCAGACCCTGCTCCCGCATCCGCGCGGCCAGATATTCCGCCGGCGAAAAAGGGGCGGAATTGGTTGCCGGTCGCCCCGGCGCTCCGTTGGATATGGGCGGCGCGGCACCCGCGCCCGGAAAATAATTCCGGGACAATTCCAGCCCGCGGGGCGAGACCAGATTGGCAATCAACGCTGCCGCGATGCCGGCGGCCAGCACCACCAGCGCCTCGACGACAATTCCAGCCAAGGTTCCGCGCGCCGTCGTTCCGGACTGAAGAAATTGATGGTTCACGATTCATGCCCAGCGTGAGCAATCCCGACACCGGCGACAAACCTTTTTTGCCCGAACCGGCCCCGAAATAAAACCTCACATCTAATCCATAGCCTATGTGTATTATGAAATACTTATATCAAAAAATGTGCAGCTTTGAAAACCGCATAAGTTCGTTGGTGATATCTCCTTATCTGTTTATTGTGTTTAAACTGTTATTCTAATAGCAAGATATGTGCAATGGTTGCCAACGGATGGGAAGATAATATTACCGCGGCTACTAATATTTGGATTGTGAATCAAGAATTCATGCTTCAGGCCTCCAGCGCATCCGGCGCCGGATTGAAGCTGTTTGTCGCGGGTCTGAGTTACAAGACTGCGCCGGTGGAAGTGCGCGAGAAGCTGGCGGTGCGTCCCTCCCTGTTGCCGTGCTATGGCTGCCGGTTGAAGCTGGCCGCCGGCCTGGCGGAAGTGGTGCTGGTCTCCACCTGCAACCGGGTGGAGGTTTATGGCGCCACCACGGCCTGGGTGCGGGGAAAAATTTTTCATATATTCAAGCAGCTCTGTCCCGAACTGGATGTGACTCCCTACGTGTACGTCAAGGAAGGCCCCGCGGCGGTAGAGCACCTGTTCTCGGTCGCCAGCGGACTGGATTCGATGGTGATCGGCGAGACGGAAATCACCGGTCAGGTCAAGAACGCCTATGCCGCCGCCCAGCAGGCCGGGTTGACCGGACGGATGACGAACCGGTGGTTCCAGGCGGCGCTTCAGGTGGCCAAGGAAGTCCGCACCCACACCGGCATCGGGCGGGGCGCCACTTCGGTCGGCAGCGTGGCGGTGGAACTGGCCGAAAAGGTTTTTGCCGGGAAGCTGGCGGACAAGACCGTCATGATCCTGGGGGCCGGCAAGATGGGCGAGGCCTGCGTCCGGCATCTGGCCAAGGGCGGAAGCCGTTCGGTACTCGTGGCGAACCGCTCGCTCGAACGCGCCCAGACTCTTGCGGCGGAATTCGGCGGCCGCGCACTGTCGTTTGACGAACGCCTGACGGCAATGATCGAAGCTGACATCGTGGTCAGCTCCACCGGCAGTCCCACGACGGTTCTGCACAAGCCTGAAATTGCCTCCATCCTGGCGGCCCGGGCCGGCCGGCCGCTGGTCCTGGTGGATATTGCCGTTCCCCGCGACATTGACGCCGACGTGGAGGAACTCGAAAACGTTTACCTCTACAACATTGACCATCTGGAAGCCATCGTCCGCGAAAATTCGCGAATGCGGGAACAGGAACTTTCCAAATGCCACGAAATCATAGCCCGCCGCGCCGCCGCGCTGCTGGCCAAACTGAATCCGCCCGCCGCCCGCCCTGCCCTCACCGTGGAACTCGTCCCGGGCTGGACGCTGTGCGAAGCGACCCAATGAAATTAACCGCCCGTAGAGAACTAAAACGATAACACCGAAAACAGTAAAACCGGACCGAATACAACCCGTTATGACAACCCCCAATCACCCATGGAAGATGTTTGCCGGCTTTGCGGCGGTGACATTCATGTTTATCGCAACCGCGGCCACCGTCAACGCGGCGGCGACCGCATTGCTCGGCCAGGTCGCCCCGCGGCCTCTCACGCCGACGGAAATCTCGTCCACGACCGGGTACTCGTTGACCAATGCCCAGTTCTCCGCCGGTCTCACCACTGTCGCCCTGGGTGAACCGGTTTATCTGGACGCGATGGTGTCGGCGTCGATCGCGCCTTCAAACATTGTCGGCGTCACCTGGTCGCTGCCGGCCACCAACAAGCCGGTGGGTTCAACGGCGATGTTGACCAACAGTCCGCTGGGCACCAACGTGCCGCTCTTCAAAACCGGCGATCGGGTCACCGGCGGCGCCGGTGGAGCTCCCTCGCCGTACCTGCAACTGGCCGGTCGGACCTTTTTCCGCCCGGACGCCGTGGGGCAATACACGGTCCTGGCCACGATCACCACCGCGGGTGGCAACATTGCTCCGGCCACGACCAACATCGCCATTACCATCACGGCGTCTACGTACTATGGTTTGAATACCTGTGAAGCCTGTCATAGCGGCGGCGTGCTGAATGCGCCCGTCATTTATCCCACTTACACGAATACGCCACATGCCTCGTACTTTACCCGGGCCATCAACGGCCAGGTCAGCAGCCATTACAACCAGAGTTGCATTCAGTGCCATACCCTCGGCTATGATACCAACTCGTTTGCCGTCAACGGCGGTTTTGACGACCTTGCGACGTTGTACGGCTGGACTTTCCCGGCCGCGCTGACCAACAGCAACTGGGCCGCGATGCCGGCGGCATTGCAAAACCTGGCCAACATTCAATGCGAGAATTGTCACGGTCCCGGCAGCCAGCATCCGGTGGCGAATGGCATCGTGGGAAATCCCAATTTTATCTCCGTCAGCTACGGCGCGGGCACCTGCTCGCAGTGTCATGACGGCTTGCCGAATGAATACCAGAGCGCGGAATGGAACGCCTCGCTTCATGCTTCTTCCGCCCGGGAAACGAGCTCCGCCTGCGTTCGTTGCCACACCGGACCCGGCTTCATTGGCTGGGCCACGGCCGGCGGCATGGCGGCGCAGAATTTGTATCCCACCAATCTGATTTGCGCGAATGGCTATTCCACCAATATTTTGACCACGGCCCCCAACACGACCTACGAAGCGATCACCTGTCAGGCCTGCCACGACCCGCATAATGCCTCCAACCCGCACGAATTGCGGATGGGCTACAATATAACGCTGTCCGACGGGACGGTGGTGACCAACGCCGGCGCCGGTGGTTTCTGCATGGAATGTCACAACAGCCGCTCGGGCTCCGTCACCAATATGCTGGCGAAATATCCATTGAACCAGATCACCTGGCCCGGCGGCGTCACCTTCGGACCTCATGACAGTCCGCAGGGCGACATGCTTGAAGGCGTGAACGCCGTGACCTACGGCCAGACGATTCCCAGCGCTCCGCATGCCAACGTGGTGGTTGACACCTGCGCGGGTTGCCACATGCAGTCGATCGCCACCACCAATGCGGCTTTCGGCAAAGCCGGCGGCCATACCTTCAAGATGAGTTATACGAACGGCCTGGGCGCCAAGATCCCGGTGGCCAATGTCTGCGTCCAGTGCCACGGCACCGTCACCAACTTTGATATACCGGCTGCCGATTACGTCGGTTACGGCTACAGCCAGGGCATCCAGACGCAGGTTCAGATTCTGCTCAACCAATTGTCCATGCTCCTCCCGCCGACGACCTATCAGGCGAACCCCGCCAACTACATCCCGGACGGCCTGGTCAAGACGGCGACCCAGCTGCGAACGGCTCCGACCAACTGGCCGGCGAAATACCTGCAGGCGATTTACAACTGGCAGTTCGTCGAGAATGACGGCAGCCTGGGTGTGCATAACTCGAAATTTGCGGTCGGCCTGCTCAAGGCTTCCATCGCCAATCTGACGGGTATTTCCACCACCGGCGGTCTGCCGGATGCGTGGGAGATCCAATACTTCGGTCAAAATTTTGCCACCAACCCGGCCGCCGGCCCCAATGCCGTCAACAACACTGCCGGCGTGCCGAACTGGATGATGTACGCGCTGGGTCTCGCTCCCAACGCCGGCTTCAAGGTTAATGGCAGCGGCACAATCTATTTCGATGGCAATAACATCGTCAACGGCGCGACCAACACCGTCGCCATCTACACGGCGGCAGAAATCGCGTTCAACACCCAGGTGGGCGTCTCCTATCAGATCCAAGGCATCTCAGCCCTTACCGGCAGTTGGTTGAACATCAGCACCAACATCCCCGGCACCGGTGGATCCATCAGTTATGTGACCCCGACGCGGGGCAATGTACAAATGTTCTACCGTGTGGTTTCCCATTAACCCGGCGGCATCTTCAAACCCCTTCCCGGCCATGGGAAGGGGTTTTGGTTTGTCCCGGCAGGCTGGAGTCACCCGGCCGCCGGGGTCGAAGGTCGAGCCGTGGATTCGCAGCAGAATGATCGGGCTCGCTGGCGAGCCTGGATTTCCGGTGGGTCCAAAGAGCGGAAAGGACGAAGAGCCTTTCACCGTTACGGACGACGCGGTGGCCGGGCAATCCGAAAAATCCGGGTCACGGCGCCGGCGCGATTGATCAGACCTTTCACAAAACCTTCGGCTGCTGGGCCGGGACGTTATTGTTGCGCACACCCACGCAAAACGAAAGCACCGGGGCAAGTCCGGTCCGGCCGGAAATTATTTTGCGGCGGGAGGGGTTTTCATCTGTTCGAACACGGAAATTTCGGTTTGCAACCGCGCGGCGATGGCCTTGGTTTTTTCCGCCTGTTCCAACTCGACTTGCTGGAGATGTTTCACCGCAGCCTGCTGTTCCGCCTCGGGCCGGCCGTTTTGCGCTTCGGCCACCTGTTGCTGTGCGATCTGAATCTGCTTCTCCATCTCGGCGCCCGCTTCGGTCATCCGGTTGACGGCCGCCGCGCGCAAAATTCCGATTCCGTCGTCCAGCGACGTCCGGTCGATATCGGGGATCAGGCGGGCGATTTCATTGGTCACCTCGGGGGAAATCGGAACGCTTGATTTGACGAGGGCGGCGGGCGGCGTTGCCGTCACCCGGAGAATGGCGCGGGCCAGGTCAGATTCCAGCGCCGGCTCCCATTCGGGCTGGAGCCGGGCGAGGGATTCCTTCCGGTTCCCGCTGACGACCGTGATTCCCAGGAAACAGGCAGCGCCTTTGTCCAGGTTGAAAGCCTGGATGCCGTCCGCCGCCGCGGCGTCCGCGCCGGCATCCGTGGCGGAGACGTGGCGGACCAGATGAATCTCCCGTTCATTGCAGTTTTGAAACCGGGAAAGCAACTGGTCCACCCGCCAGGCGAAATTCTGAAGCGATTCCGGCGCCGTGCCCGGCGGCAGCACCGCATACAGCCGGATCTCGACCGGCACCGTCAACCCGCGCAGGAGATCCTGGGTGCCGGCGGAAAGTTCAACGCCTTCACCCGGCAGACGGAAACCGGCGATCGACGTGCCGTACTTGAACCAAAGACCGGCCCCGACGGCTCCCAGCAGGATCAACAGCGGTGCCAGAATCAAAAGACGAACGCCCGATGACCGGGGAGCTGGCGGAGTTTCAGCGGCGGAAGATTTCATCGGCGATTTTTTGTTTCATCTTCCGGCATTATTTGAGCTTGTCAATTTCAGAAATTATGTGAATTACAACAGCGACTTTCCGGTCTTCATCGACCCGTTCCGGCTGGTACGCGCAATTTGTGACGAGCATGAGGCAATAGACGGTTAGTTTCGGCGGGTGGGACCGGTATCTTTTTATCCAGAAGACATGCTGAATTCCGGCTCAATTGGTCATTTTTTGTTTCAGCGCAGCAAGAATACGTTGAAGAATTTGTCCTGGATGGTTGTCGTGATGATCGCGACCGCCGGGGCGGCCCAACCGGTGCAGCATCTCACCGCGGTGCAACCGGGCGGGATGCCGGGTCTGCCGGTGCTGGAAGGAATTCAACCGGTCACGAACGGCATGCACGTCACCTGGGACGGACCGTCCGGCTATTACCAGGTTTATCAGGCGAGCAATAATTTGAAGGCGCCGTGGACGCCGCTCGGCCGGGCCACCAACCTTCTCCGCAGCCTGACCGTGACCAAACTCTACAGCAACGCGTTCTTCCGCGTCTCGGGTCCGGCGCCGAAATATGCCGGCTCAAAAGCGTGCTTAAGCTGTCATTTGAGCGTCTGTCAGTATGTGACCTATACGCCGCATGCGAGCGCTTTCAGCGATCCGGCGTTCCGGGCCGCCGGCGGCCAGACCAACAGTTCGTGCCTCCCCTGTCACACGGTCGGCTATGGACTGCCGACCGGCTTTGCGCTCACCAACAAGAACGGCGTTTATTCCTACAACACCGCTCTGGCCGGCGTCCAATGCGAGAACTGCCACGGCCCGGCGGCCAGTCACGCCAGCGCGCCCGATGATCCCACGGTGATCCCGCGCGTGGAAATCGCCGCCACGGTTTGCGGCGGCTGCCATAGCGCCAGCCACACCACCTACGCCAATCCGCCGACGTTTGAGGAGTGGAGCGGCAGCGATCATTCCGCCGTGACTCCGGGCGCACTGTCATCGATGAGCGCTTCCACCAATAACATCAGCAGTTGCGGCCGTTGCCATTCCGGGTCCGTCCGGCTGGCGTTGATCAACGGATTGAATCCCATGTCGCTCACCAACGATTTGAACGTCGCCATCACGTGCGCCGTCTGCCACGATCCGCACCAGACCAACGCCAATCCGGCGCAACTCCGCAATCCGCTGTCTTCCACCAACTATTTTACGCTGGCCACCTCGGATGTGTTCTCCAACAAATACAACGCGAATACCAATATCAACCTCTGCGGCCAGTGTCATAACAGCCGCGGGGCCGCGTGGACGGACACCTCCCGCGCACCCCACCTCTCGCCGCAATATAACTTCCTGCTCGGCTCAATCGGCGAGCTGTTGACCGGCTCATCCACCTTCAATCCGGGAACGCATGCCGGCTTGCCGTCGTCGGCCATGAATTCCCTGTCCGGCACGTTTTACCTGACCAACCAGTGTACGGAATGCCATTTGCAAAACGACAGCAGCGGCGGACACGACCATTCCTTCGCGGTCACGACTGACGCGGTGTGCTATAATTGCCATGTCACCGACCCCGAAATCCTGGAGGACGATTTCCTGACCCCGGCCATTTCCAACAATGTCGTCACGCTGCTCACCGGCCTGAACCGCTGGGCCGCCCTCAAGGCTCCGCCGTCATTGCAATCCAACGGCGTGGTAGCCTGGGAATACACGACGCCCGGCGGACTGACCTGGCAGACCAACTCAGCGGGAGTCGTGACCAATTGGTCGCTGGCAAATCCGGTGAATTTTACCGGGCCCAATGCCGCCGGCCAGGCGTTGCTCACCACCAATTTCCCCAACATCCTGAAGATCAGGTTTAATTTGTATCTCGTTTTGAATGACGGCAGTTTTGGCGTTCATAACCCCGGGCTGGCGCTCAGTTTGTTGAACTCCGCACAAATCTGGCTGACCCAGGCGTTGCAATAACAGCATGACGACCATGTTCATTTACTGACAACCCGGCACCGCAGCCCAAAATCGCATGAAACTCCTTTTCTTCCTCAGTCCGCGCCGGCCTCGATGCCGGCGGACGCGCGGCGTGGCCCTGGCAGCCGGCCTGGTCGTTTTGCTGCTGGCGGCGATTTCCTGCGGCACGCTGACCCGCCGGGCGGTGGTGCTTCCCGATGTGCCCGGCGCCAAATACATCGGCTCATCCGAATGCGAACAGTGCCATGACGAAATCTGCCGCAACTTCAAGACGGCCGACCACGCGCGGCTGATTGCCCAGGGCAAGAACGGGCTCGACGCCGGGTGCGAATCCTGCCACGGCCCGTGCAGTTTGCACTCGGATTCCGGTGGCGAGGTCAAGCCGCCTTACAGTTTTACCGCCGGTCGCCCGCAGCCGAACGCCCTGGACGGCCGTTATCCCGTGGAAACGGCGCGGGCCATCGAGACGGTCTGTTACAACTGTCACCTGGACGTGCGCGGCCAGTTCAACCTGCCCAATCATCATCCGGTGCCCGAAGGCCGGATGACCTGCATCCAATGCCATCCGCCGCACCAGGGCATCGCCTATGCCGGCGGCAGCACCCAGTTGCGGTCGCAGGAGGAAAATTGTCTGCAATGCCATCCGGCCCAGCAGGGACCGTTTGTTTTTGAGCACGAAGCCCTGCGCGAAGGCTGCACCACCTGCCATATCCCACACGGCAGTGTCAACGCCAAGCTGTTGACCGAACGCAATTCCAACCTGTGCCTGAAGTGCCATTTCCAGCAGGTCCAGAACGGTGAAATCCTGATCGGCGGTGTCGACCATACCGCGCGCCTGAGCCAGGGCGCCTGCTGGAGCGCCGGCTGCCATGAAGCAGTCCATGGCTCGCGCGTCAGCCCGTCGCTCCGGTTTTAACCCGCCTGCCAGCCGATGAAAATCAAATCCAAAACGCGAAAATGGACGCTCGCCGCAGGCAATAAACCCGGCATCAGCCGCTTCCTGGTCGGCGCTTCCCTGCTCGCCCTGGGCGTCCAGGCCCGGGCGGCGGACGGCATCACTCCCGAACAATGGTTTGAAGGCGGCACCAACACGTACAACAATTGGATCGAATTTTCCGGCGGCGGCCTGATGACTTCCGGCAACGCGAACCAGGCGCAGCAGGGATCCCAACTCCAGCGCGGCGCATTCGGCGGCATCCAGGATCTCCACTACGAAAGCGAGGTGGCCAAGAAAACCACCTTCACCCTCGACGGCCACTCCATCTTCGACGAGCACGATTACAGCGTCGGCGTCGGTCTGACGAAGGAGGATTTTTATTACGGCCGTTTCAGTTTCGAGAATTTCCGCACCTGGGATTCCGGCAACGCGGAATTTCTCCCCGCCACCGGCCAGGCCTATTCGCTCCCGGGCGATCCGCTGGCGCTGGACCGCGGTAAAATCACCTTCGAAGCCGGCCTGACCAAACCGGACCTGCCGCAGTTGATTTTCAAATATACCCACGCGTATCGCAATGGCGACGAGAGTTCGACGCTCTGGGGACCCGTTCACGATCTGAACACCGGGAACATCTACCGGGTTTATCCGGGCATTCTCGACATCGATGAAAAGAGCGATACGGTCCAACTCGATCTGACGCACCACTACAAGAGCGTGAATTACGGCGTGGGCGCGAGTTACCAGACGGGCGATATCAACGACGCCAACAAGCTGACGTATTATTACAACGAACCGGTCCAGGAACGGTCCACCCAGCAGCAGAACAGTTCGTACGACACGTTGAGCACGCACGCCTTCGCCGAAAGCTGGGTCAAAAAGAATTTGTACCTGTCCGCCGGTTTCCTGTACGCCGACCTCCGGGACACGTTTGGCGGCAGCCTGGTTTACGGACAGGATTTCGGGGTTGCCTATTCGCCCACCTATCCGGCCATTGACTATGGCTACAACAAAATGAACGGCGGCGCGGACGAGCATCAATACGTCATGACGGCGAACCTGCTGTCGTTGCCGGGGAAGAACTGGACCGTCACGCCGTCCATCCGGGTGCAAAAAGAGGATTGGAACGCGAACTCCACCGGGACCGGCACGTTGTACGATCCGATTTCCGCGCAGGGTTACTCGCAGGCGTTCAACAGCGACAGCGGGCGGGAGTGGATCGAGGTCTGCGAACGGCTGGACCTGCGTTATACCGGCCTGACCAACTGGGTCTTCAACGCCGGCGGCCAGTGGACCGAGGAACAGGGCAACTACCACGAAAACGGCGGGCTCACCCAGGTCACCTTCCCGCCCAATACGCCCATCGGCCAGCCGCCGGTGCAGTTCGCGACCGATGATTCGTCGCTGCTCCAGAAATATTACGGCAATGTCCGGTGGTATCCGGTCTACCGGGCCAGTCTGGACGCGGGCGGCTATTACAAGCTCAACACCTACAACTACAACAACACGCAGGACAACACGCCCGACGATTTGAGCACGGGAAATGCCTATCCCGGCTTCCTCGTCTACCAGGGATTGCAGACCATAGACGGCTACGCGCGCCTGACCTTGCATCCCTGGAACCGGGTCACCACCGTCAGCCGCTACGAATATCAATATTCAAAAATCTGGACCGAACCCGCCGCGGCATCGGGATTGGCGGAAACGGATTCGTCCAAGCTGCAAAGCCAGATCATCGGCCAGAACCTGAACTGGACGCCGCTGAACTGGCTCGGCCTGCAGACCGGATTCAATTATGTCCTGAGCACCACCAAAACGCCGGCGTCCAGCTACACCCAGGCCGTCCTCAATTCGCAGAACAATTACTGGACCGTCAATTTCAATTCCGATTTCGTGTTCGATGACCGGACCGACCTGAATATCGGCTATTTTTACTACCGGGCCGCCGACAGCCAGAACAGCATCGTCAACGGCGTGCCCCTGGGCACCGACAACGAGGAAAACAGCATCACCGCCACCTTCACTCGCCGGATCACGAAAAATCTGCGCTGGAACCTGAGATATGCCTTCACCCGCTACAACGATTACGCGTCGGCCGGCCAGTTCAGCTATGATGCCCATCTCGTGTACACCAGCCTGCAATACCGGTTTTAGGCGGGACATTTTGGCAGGGGCGCCGCGCGGCGGCGTCCGAACAGCGCAGCGTGCTGTCCCTGCCATTTTGGAATTTCCCCGAAGTCCGGGCCGCGGCGGCGAAAACTGACGCGCGCCGGCCAGAATAAACTTGAATCCTCATCAATTCCTATCCTAATTTTGTAGCGTGAAAAGTCATCTGATTGGAAGAATGTCCATGGGCTCAGGAAAAATCCGCCAACGTTTCCCTGTTTGGCTGCCGGTTTCAGTGCCGCTGCTCTTGCTCGCGGTCGGCTGTCACCGCGACGATGTCAAAGTCTATCGTGTGGCCAGGGACCAGGACCAGCCGCAACAGCAAACGGCACCGGCCATGCCGACCGATTCGCCCAATCCCGGCCTGCCCCCGGGGCATCCGGATATTTCCTCCACTCCCAATTCCTCTTTTCCGGCGCCGGCGGGCCTGCCGCAAGTGACCTGGAAAACGCCGGACGGCTGGATGGAACTTCCCGCCGGCCAGATGCGGGTGGGTTCATTCAAGGTGAACGGCGCCGGAGGCAAATCGGCCGATGTCAGCATTATTCCCCTGCCCGGCATGGCGGTGGGCGATGACGCCAACGTCAACCGCTGGCGCGGCCAGGTCGGATTGGCGCCGCTGGGAGCCGATGAAATCACCAAATCGGCGGAAGCCGTCGAGGCCGGCGGCCAGCCGGCGCAGCTCTACGATATTCCCGGGAACACCGAGCGCATCCTGGGAGCCATTCAGCGGCGTGACGACGTGGAGTGGTTTTATAAAATGACGGGTGATCCCGAACTGGTCGAACAACAGAAACCGGTCTTCGTCGCGTTCCTCAAATCGCTGGCCTTCGGTCCGGCGGCGGCGCCGGCCGAGGTGCCGCCGGGGCATCCGGCAACGGGGGATCAAGGCATGGGAATGGCGCCGGCCATGAGCGGCGCGACTTCCGGCGCCGACAAACCCAACTGGCAGGTGCCGGCCGGCTGGCAGGAAGTCCCGGGCGGACAGTTTCTGGCCGCCAAATTCAATCTTACCGGCGACAACGGCGCGGTGGCCGCCGTGAACGTGAGCCGTTCGGCCGGCGGTCTCCTCAGCAACATCAACCGCTGGCGCGGCCAGCTCGGCCTGCCACCGCTCGCCGATGCCGACGTGGACAAATCCGTCACGCCGCTGGACGTGGCCGGCGGCAAGGCCGCCCTGGTGGATTTCAGCGGGACGGATGTCCGAACCGGAAAACCCACCCGGCTGGTCGGCGTCATCGTGCCACTGTCCGGCCAGACGTGGTTTTATAAGCTCATGGGCGATACGCAGGTCGTGGAAAGCCAGAAAACCGCGTTCCTCCAATTCGTCCAGGGCGCGAAATACTGATCGATGAAGAACATTCAACATTCAACATTCAACACCGAACATCCAAGGATGACACCGGGACGTTGGAGGTTGGCGTTGAATGTTGAATGTTGAATGTTCCACTCCACCATGCCAAAGGCCCTTTTTCAACTCTTTTCCTCGCTCCGTCTGACGGTGGTCTGCCTGGCACTCGGGTGCGTGCTCGTATTCCTGGGCACGGTCTTTCAGGTGCCGATGGGATTGTACAAAGCGCAGAACGAGTTTTTCCGCAGCTTCGTCGTTTACTGGACGCCGACGGGGTCGAGCCTGCATATCCCGGTCTTTCCCGGCGGTTATCTCATCGGCACCGTCCTGCTCATCAACCTGTTCGTGGCTCACTTCCGTTATTACCAACCCGGCAAACGCAAGATCGGCATTCTCCTGATTCATCTGGGCATCGTGCTGTTGTTGCTCGGCCAGATGCTGACGGATTTCCTGGCCCGGGAAAGCGCGATGCACCTCCGCATCGGCGAGACGAAAAATTACAGTGAAGCCGAGCGCGCATTTGAACTGGCCGTCATCGACACGACGGATCCGGATTCGGACAAGGTCGTGGCCATTCCCAGCAGCCGGCTGGTGCGGCACGGCGAAGTGAGCGATCCGGAAATGCCGTTTTCCGTCCGGATGAAAACCTATTATCCCAACTCGTCGCTGGCGGACCAGGCCCAACCGGGTTATGAGCCGATCCAAACCAACCCGGCTCTCGGTTCCGAGATCTGGTGGCGCGACATTCCTCGCGAAACGTCGATGGACCGGATTGATATGCCGTCCGCCATCGTCGAAATTGTCACCCCGCAGGGTTCGCTCGGCACGTTTCTGGCCTCGGCCTGGCTCGATCGCCCGCAAACGTTCACCTGCAACGGCCGCACCTATGAATTGTGGTTGCGACAGGAACGCTATTACCTGCCGTTCAGCCTGCACCTGATCGAGTTCCGGCACGATCGCTATCCGGGCACCGACATCCCAAAAAATTTCTCCAGCCGGGTCCGGCTGCAGAACCTGGAAAACGGTGAAGACCGCGAGGTGCGGATTTTCATGAACAACCCGCTGCGTTACGAGGGCGAGACGTTTTATCAGGCGAGTTTTGATCCCGACGACCATGGCAGCGTGCTCCAGGTGGTGCGCAATCCGGGCTGGCTCACGCCGTATTTCTCCTGTGTGCTGGTGGCGATCGGCCTGGTCGTCCAGTTCCTCAGCCACCTGGTTCCGTTTTTGCAACGCCGACTCCAATGAAATTACGATTTTCCAGACGGCAATCGACCGGAGGGCATCCTGGTGAATCGGAATTGGGAGTGCGGCGACATGTCGCCGCTTTCAAATCGCGGACGTGTCTGCGCACTCCAAAACCAATCGATTCCCGCCCATGATTTTATGAAAAAGTGGCTTCCTTTTATTCCGGTGGTGGTGATGGCGGGCTGGCTGCTGGGCGGCCTGCATCAACCGCCGCGGACGGGGTTCAACACGCGCGATTTCGGCCGGTTGCCGGTGCTGATGAACGGCCGTTTTCAGCCGTTCGATTCCGTGGCCCGCAATTCCCTGCTCCAGATCCGCACCAAACAGACCGTTTATGAAACGGACCACGGCAAGGCACAGACCCTTTCGGCCATGGACTGGCTGCTCGAAGCCATGATGAAGCCCGAAGCGGCCGACGATCGGAAGGTTTTCCGCATCGACAACAACGAAGTCACTGAGCTGCTGAAATTGCCCGACAACGAAAAATATTATTCCTTCAACCAGCTCAAACCCCACCTCGACGAGCTCGAAAAGCAGGCCATGCGCATCGGACCGCTGGACGCCTCCAAACGCACGGTGTTCGAATCGCAATTGATGAAGCTTTCCGAGGCCATGAACCTGTACGAACGGCTCGAGATCAGCCTCAAACCGCCGGGTTCGGACGATTTTGCCGCGGAGCTGGACGCGTACCAGAAGAGCATCGGACCCGGCGTTGCCGCGGTGAACGCCCGCGACGCCGGGCAGAAGTTCGACTCGGACGCTTTCAACACCCTGTTGAGTTTCATGAGCGGCTACAACACGGTCGCGAGCTATGCGTTGCCGCTGACGATTCCGCCGGCGGACCCGGCGCTGCCGGCGGACGCCTGGCAGAACATCGGCACCAACCTCATGCAAACCGCGCACACGGGCGAGCTGAACCCGGCGGTGAAATATTACGCCGCCATGGTGACCGCCTATCGCAGCGATCAGCCCGACGATTTCAACCGGGCGGTGGCCGGCTACCGCGCCTGGCTCCAGGAACGGTTCGCGCCGCAGTGGCGCAAGGCGGACCAGGAATATTTCTTCAACACGCTCCAGCCGTTTTACAAGGCCCTGGTCATTTACGTTGTCGCCGTGGTGCTGGCGTTGGTCTATTTGCTCACGGCTTCCGAATGGCTGCGAAAATGCGGCGTCTACCTGGTCATTTTGGCACTGGTCATTCACACCTTTGGACTCGTGCTCCGGATCTACCTGGAAGGCCGCCCGCCCGTAACGAATCTTTACTCATCGGCCATTTTTATCGGCTGGGCCATTGTTGTTCTGGGTTTGATCCTGGAAAGGATTTATCCGATCGGGATAGGAATTCTGGTGGCGGCCATTGCCGGATTCGCCACCCAAATCATTGCTCATAACCTGGCGGCGAGCGGTGACACGATGGAAATGATGCGTGCTGTGCTCGATACGAACTTCTGGCTGACCACGCATGTTCTTACCGTTACTTTGGGCTATGCCTCGACGTTTCTAGCCGGGCTATTGGGAATTATCTATGTTCTGCTGGGAGTATTCACCAAACGCCTGGCGCAACCCCTGGATTCCAAGACGGCCATTGGAGCTCCGGTGGTCGCTGTTCCGGTCGTCGGCGCTGCCGCCGGCAAAGGATTATCGTCCCGGATCGGAAAGGCGGAAATCGGGAAAATCATAGCCAAAATGGTTTACGGCATCGTTTGTTTTGCCACGCTGTTCAGCTTCGTGGGCACGGTGCTGGGCGGGATCTGGGCCGATCAATCGTGGGGCCGGTTCTGGGGCTGGGACCCGAAAGAGAACGGCGCGTTGCTGATCGTGCTGTGGAACGCGACCATTCTGCATGCGCGCTGGGGCGGCCTGATCCGTGAACGCGGCCTGATGAACCTGGCGGTGGTTGGCAATATTGTGACCAGCTGGTCCTGGTTCGGCGTCAACATGCTGGGCATCGGCCTGCACAGCTATGGATTCACCGATGCGGCATTCCGCTGGCTCATGCTGTTTGTGGCCAGCCAGCTCGCCATCATCGCCCTCGGCTTGTTGCCCCCAAAATTCTGGCGGAGCTTCTCTGCCAGGGTTGCCGCCTGACTTGGGCACGGCGCGGAAAGCGCATTTTTGACGGCACGGCGGTGTTCAGGGTCGGGCGACGGCGTTGGTTCCGGCCGGGTTTGTGGCGTTGGTTCCGGCCGGGTTCGGCTGGTTGGTCCCGGCGTTCTTTGGCAGTTCCCAACTGTTTTCTCCCACCTTAACAAAGCCTTTCTTTTTCAGTTCTTCGTCCAGACCATTCAACATCTGGCGCATTTTCGCCTCCGCGGAAATGGAACGGGACCGGACTTGGGCGACCAGCACGGCGGCAGGAACCGCGCAACCGACCAGAACGATGATAATCATCACGCGCTCATTCCGGGTGAGCGGCAACCGACGTTTCAGCACGAGCAACACCCCGGCGGCTCCCAGTCCGACGGAAAAGACCGCGAACGCGGAGGCCGTGCGAGGATCGGTCAATTGGTGGGAAAAACCGGCCAGCGCGGCCAGTCCCAACCAGACCGCCGCCGTCAAAAACAGCAGGCCTGAAATGATTTTGATGAAGCGCATGGATGCCGCGGAAGAGAACGCTAGGCGAGGAATTTCGCATTGTCCACAATGATTTGTGCGGTCAAGTGATTTCATTTATTCACCGTGAGGCCCCGGAATGAAAAATTTATATCGATTGTGAATAACTAATCGTTGAATTTTCCGGCGCAGCAAGGTATACAATGGTTTTCTTGTGGAAAGGATAGCGCCAAGTGCGGGTAAACTGAGGATTTTGGTGGTTGATGACGAACCCTCCGTCGGCAACACGGTCAAGATGTTGCTTAAATTCGACGGGCATGATGTGGAAGCGGCTACCAGCGGCAAGGAAGCGCTCGCCCTGTTCGGTCAAAGCCGTTTTGATCTTGTGTTTACCGATTACAACATGCCGGGGATGAATGGCAATCAACTGGCCACCGCCATCAAAACCGGAGTTCCGGCTCAACCGGTGGTCATGGTGACCGCCCACGCCGGCGCGGTAACCCCTTCGCCTGATGTGGATTTTATCGTCGGCAAACCCTTCCAATTGCGGCATCTGCGCGAAGCGATCGCCATGGTGTTGCCGGAGGGAAGCCGGCTCGCCGAGATGGATCGATCCCTGATGCCGCAGCCGTCGCCAAATCCGGCAGCGCCCCGTCCGGACACTCCGTCCCCAGGCTGAATTTTTTGCCCCGTTCGATCAGTCGATTCTCCCACCGGTTTTGCCCCGGCAGTTTACCGTAACCGTCTGCCTTCCGAAACTTGCATGTTCGAATCAGCGGCTTCCTGCAAATTGCAACTCCGCGGGTGTTATTAAACAGAACCTCCCCGGCACTTCTTCAGCAAAGCCGGACCGAGTACCGACTGGAATGATGCTAGCTAAGACTTTTGCCTGACGGCCCGACGGACGGCGCATCAACATAATAAATGGATTATGGGATCATGAAAACGAACAGCATCATGAAACTATCGACGGTATTGGCGGCCCTGTTGTTTGCCGGTGTCACTGGACTTCAAGCGCAAACCAATGTGGTAAACACCAATGTGGTCAACAACGCGACAAACTCGGTGAACTCCACAAACGCGGTAAATTTCGGGACCAACATGGCGCAGAATATCAACTTTGCCCTGACCCTCTATGAGCAGGGCCCGACCAACCAGACCGGCATCGTGACCCGGTCGAAGGTCAATAGGGTCCGCCTGACCACCAAAGACATCATCCGATCCCTGGGACTTTCCACCTCGAATAATTTCTCCGCCTCCGCCAAGCTGGTGCTGGTTCAAAACGGCTCCTCAAACGGTACGCCATCGATTGAGGTGGTCGACCACAGCAACGTCGTGGATGTCACCAGCAGCTTTTTCTTCGATACCGGCCAAAGCGATATCGTCGTGGGCGCCCTCGTGCTGAACAATAACACCGGCGCGTTGTCCGGTCCGGAATATACTCTCCTCCATGTGGATATCCTTAACCCGGACTTGACCACCAATCTCGATCTGAGCGGTTTCGCCGCGATCACGCTCAGTTCCCCAAAAGTTAAAGGCACTCAAACCCTTGCAGAAAATATCAATTCACAGGTCGCCGGAACCGGCCTGGGCACCAACGGGGCCAACGCGGTGGTGAGAGGGACGATCAGTGTTGCCGGGAAAGTTAAAATGCCATAGCCACGCGACCGGCGGCTTTTGATATGAACACAACTCCAGCCAGCGGAATACGATTCAGCGTGGCGGTACCGATGATTCTGGTTGGCGTTTTCACGTTGATGTTGCCATTCCTGTTCCGGCCCCGGTCGGCCGCCGTCCCATCGACGGTGCCGCCGGCGCCCGCGGCTAATGCCGCCGGCGCCCGCCCCGCCGCGGCGTCACTCCCGAATATCTCGCCGGATGCTTCGACACCGGCTCATGCTCCGATGGCCGCATCCACCGCTCCGTCTTCGCCGGCGGCGGAAGGTGACAGTTACGAAACAACCCGGATTGGCGAACTTAACAATCTGGCAATGACTGACGATCCCAATGCGCTGGCAACCATCGAATCGGAATTTGACAATCGCAATCCGAAAATCCAGGAAGCTGCCGTGGCGGCCGCCGTCCAATTCGGGAGCCGCGATGCCATCCCGGCGCTGGAAGCGGCCTGCGGCCATTTGGATGACCCGGAACAAAAGCTCCGCGTCCAACAGGCCATTGATTTTTTAAAATTGCCCACCGCAGCGGAAGCCGCCACTGGCACCGTTCCAGCCGACGAGGCCGACGGCCAAAACTAAAACAGGCCGGCAACACCTCCCGATCACCGCCGTTGGCCGCGGTAAATGCCATTTGTCCAGCCGTGACTGCTTGCTTGCCGAAACTTGCACGTTCGAATTGCCGCCTTAATGCAATTTGCAACTTCGCGGATGTCATTCATCAGAACACACATCGGTTCTTCCCAGCAAAGCAGACAAACCACCGGCTGGAACGGAGCTAGCTAAGGTTTGTGGCCTGAGCGCCACATGGGCGGTGTATCACAATTAATGAATTAATTATTTATGAAAAACTATAGCATCATGAAACTCGCAGCGGGATTGACGGCGATGATGATTGCCGGTGTGACCGGGCTTCAGGCCCAGACCAATGTGTTGAATATCAGCACGAATGGGCAGACGATCAACTTCGCCCTCACCCTGTATGAGCAGGGTCCGACCAACACGGTCGGCACTGTGACGAAATCGACGGTGACCCGGGTCCGGATAACCACCAAGGACATCATCAAATCACTGGGAATGGCAACGTCGAACAACTTTCCTGCCAACGCCAAACTGTTGCTGTTCCCCAGTTCGAACAACACGCCGGTGATCGAGGTGGTCGATCAAACTAATATAGTTGATGTCACGAGCAGTTTCCTGTTCGACACCGGCCAAAGCAACACCGTGGGCGCCTTGGTTGTTAACAATAACACCGCCGCTCTGGCTGGAGTGGAATACACCATCATTCGTATGGATATTCTTAATTCCGACCTGACGACCAATCTGGATCTGAGCGGTTTTACCACCGTAAAGCTCAGCACCAAAAGGAGCCAGGGCAGCGAATTCCTCATGGAGAGTTTTAGTTCCCAGGTAGCCGGCACCGCCCAGGGCACCAACGGGGCTGTCGCCGTGGTGAGGGGAACAATCAGCAGCGCCCAGTGGTGCGGTTGCCGATAAAGCGCGGTCCACACAGCGCATGGCAAAGAAAACGGCCACGGCTCCCAAGATTTCGATTGCTGTTCGATGATCGCTCTGGTCGCGTTGCCGGTTGCAACCGGCAAC
>Ga0335078_10001487_pt1 | contig 35352 bp, 18 predicted proteins | sample Lox_Sample_32_FD_206711 | JGI IMG/M metagenome (GOLD analysis project Ga0335078, IMG submission 206711) | Soil microbial communities from Loxahatchee National Wildlife Refuge, Florida, United States - Lox_Sample_3.2 | ecosystem: Environmental > Terrestrial > Soil > Wetlands | place: USA...
TTGACGCATTTCGCCGGATAGGCTTGAGCTTAAAAGTGGATTGCAGGAAAATCACGATGTCGTCTTTAGCCGAGCTCATAAGCAATCCGTCCAATCTACCGATGTTTGAATGGGATGGCGCCGTTTTTTATGGCGTTCTTATCGTAACAGTATATTCCTGGTCCCGCTTTGACGAGCCGACATATAATAAAATTCAGTATTTTTCGATATATAAACCACAATTTGCAACATCAAATTCCAGCTATCTTTTCATGAAAATCACTTATATATTATTGAGTTGTGCTATATTTGTAGGCGCCTCATTGGTTTCTAAAGTTGTTGGGGCGAATGGCCCGCTGACATCTCCTATAGCGATTGCAATGTATGTCGTCACGCTTCAAAATGTGCCCGGTCTGCTCGCAGTTGAGCGCGCGGTTCGGGCGGTGCTGCATGCGACAGCCAAGATACCTCAGCGGGTCCGGCAGACCGCTGAACAAATGTGCACAGCGGACTTCAAATTTGAAAACTTTGATCTTTTGAAACTCTCAACTTCGCTGATTAGACGGGTCTGGGGGCCGGACGCCGCAGACTCGGATCGAAGAACTATTATACATTACATACGTGAAATTGCAAACTCCGACAAGATTCTGCACGATTGGCTGCTAATCGCGTGCCTTCTCTCTGCCCTTTCGGATCGAAATGGATCAAAATCGAAAATTGAGATCAAACCGTCATTCATCGATGAGTATAAATATGAGATAGACAGCATTACAGCAAACCATGCCGCCGCCTTCAACGATGTCGCTCATCATCTTGAAAACATATGTAATCGAAAAGAAACGGATGATCCTCCAACATTGGCAGCTAATCTTGAGGAGATTCGCAGACGACTTTTCGCGTTCATCGCCTGCGGCGTAAGATCGAGCGTGGCGACGGACATCCAAAGCGCGGAAATCCTTCAGGGTCTTGGGTTTAGCGGAAGTTTTTCCTCGGAACACGACAGCAGCATTTCTGATCTGCTCTTATTGCTGAGCATATGCCTGTTATTCGCAGCGCTGGGTTTCGTGTTGTCTACCGAAGTTATGTACGCCTTTGTCAAGGACGCCGCAAATGCATTGCACCTGCCGCAGGACGCAGCGAACGGCTTTTACTTTTTCCTGTCCACCGCATTCTTTTATACGGTCACGATCACCAGCGGGCTGCGTCTGCGAGAACGGCGAATGGGCCGCGCCGATTGGTTCAATTTGAATGAATTTGAAAGGCGCATACCATTGAAGAAATATCTGTCGCCGACAGTCGCCGGCGCGCTGTGCGGTCTGGCGGGGTTGTTTTTCATCGCTCTCTTCTGTGGTCCGGGATTCCGTTGTGCGCCCATCGACACCCCGATTTTCCGCCTGAATGAACCGGGGTCGGCGCTTGATCAGTCTTGGCGGTGGTTCCCTGTCGCCATATTCCTGGCGGCGGCTTTTCTCTGGGTGAGCGACAGAGCTCAAATGACCGACAAAACGCGCGCGCCGTTGATGGAGTTCATTCTTCGCAGCCTCGTGCTTGCTTTGTTGATGGCGATTACGGTCGTAGTCTGTGAGTTCACACTGTTGCCCCCACTCGACACTGGCGCGCTGGATGTTTTCGACAAAGTCGTCGTCTTGATATTTTATCCGATGCAGAGTGCGATATTGTCGGGAATCATGCTCTTAATTGTGCAGCTCTATTTTTATGATCGGGCGAGCACGCTTCGACGTATCGTGGAACGACGGATAATTACACCGCAGGATCGTAGCTTTTACATTGTCTTCGAGGATTCTGGCAGGGCGCTTTGGTACTGCGATCGGCACCATGCCTGCAACGGGGTGAATCCGTTGCGTAGAGGCCTGTGGTTGCGCTTCCCAGAGGGGCTGATTGTGGCGTGGGACCGTGACAACATCGCGAATTTTCCAGGAGACGTGGGCCTTATTTCTGAACTCGAAAAAGAAATATTCTATCGAGCCTATGAACACGAGATATCGTCACAGCATTTGTGGCTCATGCAGCTTGATACAAGGCTGTTGTTTGGAGAGGCTGCGGTGGGATTCATAGGGAGCTGGGGGTATCAAGGATGACCGACGCAGACGCGCATTTTACACCGGTCTGTCTATACCCCCACACAGCCTATCGCACCGTGGACGGAATCAGAACGCTTTTCAACAAATATCTGGCGAAATCAGAAAACTATCTCATCGTCGTGGCCGACCGTTTATCGGCCCTTGATAAGCTCGTGACGGGACGCTTTCTGTCCGTGAACGGAGTCTACGCCAGGTCGAGACGCGAAGCTGAGCAGGTCAGGCGGCTTATTTTGCGCATCCAAAAACAATATGGGGCGCAGGGTTCAGGAAGGGTCGCCTATTGGGACGAAATCGCCGAAATGCAGGAATTTCAAGAGTTCTCGGAAAGAATGCGGGAGGAAATTCTCGGGGATGAGGAATTGTTTTCCTATATTAATCGTTTTGTGAAATGCAGGGTCCAACGCTTTGGCTTAGGCGCAGATCAAAATAAGGAGTGCGGATATGAGCAAGAATATCTTCTCTCTGAAATGTGCATGAGCGTGTTCTGTACTGAAATTCTTGGTTATACGAAGGAGATATGGGAGCGACGCCCGCCGAAAAACGCGCCAGACCCGCTAAAAATACTTTACCAAAGTCGCAGCGACTTGGTGGCGAAAGTAACGGGTCGCCCGGTCAAGCGGGTATTGGAATTTGTCTTCGACGGGGAGTGACCCCTCTATGCCGGAGATCCTGTAGGCCGGCCATTGAAGCCTCGGCTTTCGTCAGCCCGCCGGAGAAACGCTAACCGAGGTCGACACCGAATTCGCGATGAAACATTCCTGGTGCGCCTTCGCGTGCAGCCGGCCGATATCCTCCGGGCCTGGAGTCTTCGGACCGGAATAGACGACTTTCGGGCGCAATTCGACCCGCGTCACCGCGAATTTGCCGGAGGCGTTCTTCTCGAGGAAACCCACGGCCTGGTCCTCGTAACTGTCGACGACGAATCCCTCAAGCGAGGCGAGGGCGAGGAAGGTCAGCATGTGGCAGCTCGACAACGCAGCGACGAACGCCCGCTCGGGATCGACGCGCTCGGGGTCGCCGAGATAGGCCGGAGCGGCCGAGGCGGGGACTTCAACGCTCGTTCCAAAGCGCCACAGGTGATCGCGCGGATAGTTTCTGTAGCCGAAGTCGACGCCGCCGCGCGCCCAAGAAATCGTGGCTCTATGTTCGGACAAGGGCCTCTCCTTAAGACTCGTTGCGAATTGGCCCGCGTGAAGCTAAGCAAATCATTGATCTAGGCGAGATCCCGCGCGAACCAAGTTCGAGCGCGTCAATAAATCGAAACGCGCGCAGCTTTTCGCGAGCGCGGCCGACCCCGCAACGAAAGACGCTTGCGCGAATCATCCCGAAGGACGAATCACCGCCCGCCGCTTGGCGATCCTTTCCCTCCTCCTCCGAGGAAGGGCGCGCTCATCTTTATCTAAATCTAAGGAAAATTGGTCGGAGTGAGAGGATTCGAACCTCCGACCCCCTCGTCCCGAACGAGGTGCGCTACCAGGCTGCGCTACACTCCGACTTGGCGGCTTTCCCGCAAAGCGGCGCCCACGGGCGACCGCGGGGCCTTATAGCTTTCCAAAGCGCGGGCCGCAACAGCGCCGTTTAGCCGGGGAGCTTGGGAGCAAAACCCCAGAATCTCGGCGCTCGCCCCCAGGCCGCTTGCAACTTCGCGCCCTCTCCCCGATATCCCCGATGCGCGCCCCGCGAGGCCAGAAGCGCCAATTGAGCCGCAAATCCTTGGGAGACCCAAAACCGTGACCGACGACGCAAACTCCGCGACCCTCGACGCCGGCCCGGCCTCGAGCCACGGCTTCACCGCCGATGTGGCGCGGCTGCTGCAGCTCATGGCGCATTCCGTCTATTCCGAGCGCGACGTGTTCTTGCGCGAGCTCGTCGCCAATGCCGCGGACGCCTGCGAAAAGCTGCGCCACGAGGCGCTCTCCGACGCGAGCCTCGCCGAAAAGGCCGGCGCGCCGCTCGTCACGATCGGGCTCGACAAGGAGAAGCGCCTCCTCACCGTGACCGACAATGGCGTCGGCATGGACGAAGCCGAGCTCGTTTCGGCGCTGGGCACGATCGCCAATTCCGGCACGCGCGCCTTTCTCGACAGGCTCGGCTCGGAAAAGACCGAAGGCCTCGCGCAAAGTCTCATCGGCCAGTTCGGCGTGGGTTTCTATTCGGTGTTCATGGTCGCCGACAAAGTGGAGGTCGCGACGCGACGCGCCGGCTCCGACAAGGCGTGGCTGTGGACCTCGGAAGGCAAGGGGACCTATACGATCGAGCCCGTCGAGCTCGAGGCCGCGCCCGCACCCGCGGTCGGCACGCGCGTCACGCTGCATCTCAACGCCGAGAGCGACGAGTTCCTGGAGAGCTGGCGCGTCGAGCGCGTGCTCAAGGAACATTCCGGCGCGGTCGCCATTCCGATCGATCTGATCGGGGCGCCGGGCGAGGAGCCGCGCCGGATCAGCGACGGCCAGGCGCTCTGGACCAAGTCCAAATCCGAGATCACGCCGGAAGAATACACGGACTTTTATCATCAGCTTTCCGGCCAGTTCGACGAGCCGGCGCTGACAATCCATTGGCGCGCAGAGGGCCGCACCGAATACACGGTTCTGGCCTTTATCCCCGGCGCGCGGCCTCTCGATCTCTTCGATCCGCTGCGTAAGAGCCGGGCGAAGCTCTATGTGCGGCGCGTGCTGATCTCCAAGGAGATCGACCTCTTGCCTGCCTGGCTGCGCTTCGTGCGGCTCGTCGTCGACAGCGCCGATATTCCGCTCAACGTCTCGCGCGAGATGGCGCAGAAGAGCCCGCTGATCGGCCAGATCGGCAAGGCGATCACGACGCGCATCGCGCAGGAAATCTCCAAGCTCGCCGAGAACGAGCCCGAGAAATTCGCGCAGCTGTGGAAAAATTTCGGCGCCGTCGTCAAGGAGGGGCTGCATGAAGATCCCTCGCGCCGTGACGAGATCTTCAAGATCGCGCGCTTCGCTTCGACGCGCGCGCCGGAGCAGGCCCGCACGTTGAAGGACTACGTCGGGGATCGGCGCGAGAACCAGACCGCGATCTATTATCTCCTCGGCGACGATCGCAAACGTCTCGCCTCGAGCCCGCAGCTCGAGGAATTTCTGGCGCGCGACGTGGAGGTTCTGCTGCTCGAGGATCCCGTCGACGCTTTCTGGGTGACGAGCTGCGTGGGCTATGAGGGCAAGCCCTTCAAATCGGTGACGCAGGGCGCGGCGGACTTGAGCCTCGTTCCGCTCAAGGAAGGCGAGACCGCGCCGGAAGCGCCCGAGGCCGCAAGCGAGGTCGCGGCGCTCGCCACGCGTCTCAAGGAGACGCTGAAAGAGCATGTCGAGGACGTGCGTCTCTCATCGCGCCTGCGCGACAGCGCCGTCTGTCTCATCGCGCCGGAGCACGGTCTCGATCGCCGGTTGGCCAAGCTCCTCGCCGAGCACGGAGAAAGCGGCGCGCTCGGCAAGCCGGTTCTCGAGATCAACCCGCGCCACGCCGCCATCCTGGCGCTCGCGAAAGTCGGCGACGGCGAAGAGGCGAGCGACGGCGCCTTCATGCTGCTCGACCTCGCCCGCATCGCCGATGGCGAGCCGCCCCTTGACGCGGCGGCCTTCGCCCGTCGACTCACCGCGCGTCTCGCGACGCTCGGCGCTTGAGCGAAGCGAGCGCATTCGAGACGCGTCCCGATGAGACGCGCGAGAAAGCGCTCGCGCGGCTCGCGTGCTTTCTCGAGGCGAGCAGCGTCGAAGAGGCGCGCAAGGACGCGCGGCTCCTGCTCTTCGACGCCTGCGGCCTGACCCACGCGGAATATCTGCTCTCGTCTGAGGCGCCGCTCGGAGAGACGGCGGCAAGTCTTCTCGCCGAACACGCCGCGCGGCGCGCGGCGCGGGAGCCCGTGTCGCGCATTCTGGCGACGCGCGGCTTCTGGACGCTCGATCTCGCCGTATTCCCCGATGTGCTCGATCCGAGACCGGATACGGAGAGCGTGGTGGCTCTGGCGCTTTCGCTCGTCGCCGGCCGGCGCGACGAAGCCTTGCGCCTGCTCGATCTCGGCTCGGGATCCGGCGCGCTGCTCTGCGCGCTGCTCGCCGAGCTCCCCAAGGCCTTCGGCGTGGCGGTCGATCTCTCGCCGCAAGCCTTGCTGGCGACGCGGACGAATATGGCGCGCTGCGGCCTTGCGACGCGCGCTGCGGTCTTGCGCGGACTCTGGGGCCGGGCGCTCGGCTCCGCCTTCGACCTCGTCGTCTCCAACCCTCCTTACGTGAAGAGCGACGAAATCGATCAGCTTTCGCCGGAGGTGCGCCTACACGATCCCCGCCTTGCGCTGGACGGCGGCGTCGACGGATTTGGCTGCATTCGTGAAATTGCCGCAGATTTGCCACGGTTGCTTGCGCCGGGCGGCGTGGTGGTCCTGGAGGTCGGCCTTGGGCAGGCGCGTGAAACGGCGGCGCTGCTTGCGGCGGCCGGGCTAGAGGAAGCTGGAATTCGCCGAGATGCTGGGGGTCGCGAACGCGCCGTGGCCGCGCGCCGCCGACTGTGATATAGTTATCACGGTTGAAGCCTTTTTTACTGACAGCTTGCGGGAGCCCTTGGCGAAGCGGCGCGCGTCTTATATAGAGGGAGAAAGACGTCGGCTTGCTCGTATTGTAGCGATGCAGCCAAGGCGCTCGCGAAGAGGCGAGCGCGGGCTGCGAAGTTGAACCTTCGGGCAAAGGATATGGTCGTCGAGGGTGGCGATCGGGTTTTTCCTTGGTTCGCCGATGGGGTCGCCTGGCTTTGAGAGCGTTCCGCAGCGGAGCGCGCAGCAATCGCCGGGGCGTCAAACGAATCCGGCATGGAGACGAAGGCGCGTCGCGCGCCGGTCTCGAGGAGTGGCGGGGGCCTCCGGCGCCGCCGACCCGAACAGTTAGCCGAGCGTGATCACATCCGTTTAGGGAGCCTTGCTGCGGCCTGCGGATGGAAGCCTCAACGCAAAAGGAACGCACGGCTTCGCGCCTGAATGAGGATCATTGGGGACAATCGATGAGACCAGGACAAAACAAACGATTGCGCGGACGTCCGGGGCGTAAGGGACCTAATCCGTTGACGCGCTCCTTCGAGTCGAACGGACCCGATGTGAAAATCCGCGGCACGGCGCAGCATGTCGCCGAGAAATATCTCCAGCTCGCGCGCGACGCCCAATCTTCCGGCGACATTGTCCTCGCGGAGAATCTGCTGCAGCACGCCGAGCATTATTTCCGCTTGATCTCCGCCGCGCAGCAGCAGCAGAACGGCGGCTATGGCCGCCCCTCTTACGAGCAGGAGGCCGAGCTCGAGGACGATGACGATTTTACGGGGGTGGCGGACCGCTTCGCGCCGCTTTCCGAGAGACTTCCCTCGCCCGCCTATGCGGCGCAGCAGCCAAATTTCCAGCCGCCCTCCAATTTCATCGCCGGAGGGGCGCCGCAGCCGAGTTTCCAGCCGCCGCAACCGCAGCCGCAGCCTTTCGAGGAGCGGCCCGCCTATTCGGAAATGCGGCATGAGCGCCCCGTGCGCTCCGATCGCGTGCAATTTGGCGGTCGCAATCGCGATCGCGGCCAGGAGCAGAACGCGGAAAGCGGCGAACGACCCGAGCGGGGCGAACGTCAGCCTCGTTTCGGCTTCGACCGTAATCGCGAACGTCCCCGTTTCGAGCCGCGCCGAGACCGAGATCGCGAGCGCGACCGCGAGCCCTCTTTCGGCGCCGAGCAATCCGGCCCGCTCGAAGGCGGCGCTGGCCTGCCGGCCTTCATCACGGCGCCCCCCACCGCGCCGCGCAACGGCCCGGGCGAGGCTCCGGAGTCCGACGCCGGCCAGGAGAACGCGAGCGGCCGTGGCGGCTTTTCGATGACGCCGCGCCGTCGTTCGCGGGCCCCGCGAGAGGAAGCGGCCGGCGAGGAAACGGCCCGGGCGACCGGAGACGCGTCGCTCGGCGAATAAACGCGACCAGCGCCCTAGCGCAAAGGGGTCGGGATGGAGCGCGTGCTCAGGCGCGCCCCAAGTCCCCGACCTTCACCTCGCCGCTTTCGAGGACCTTCGCATAGACGCCGCAGTCGATGTGGCCGAAGTTCTTACGCAGAGTGTCGACGATATCCATGTCGCGCGCGCCCGTGTCGGGGTCGACGCCGGTCGCGGCGCATCGGTCGATCATTTTCACGACTTCGAGCTTTGCGTCGCCAAGCGTCAGCGTCTTGCCGACGAACTCGGTCTCGGCCCAGGGCTCCATGTCCGCGAGATGGATATTGGCGCGAAAGCGTAGCGGATCGACAGATTTCCCCGCCGCCTCGGCAATGGCCTCGACGCTCGAAAGATTGATCAGCGACACGAAGCCGGATTTCGAATCCATGAAGCGATGCCCGTCCGGCGCCGCGAGCAGACGCACGGGCCCGCGGATCTCCTCGCCCAGGAACGTCGTGAGATAGGCCTCGATCGCCGCGCGTCCGTCGGGACGGTCGAGCCTCCCTTGCGCGACAGGCTCGCCTTGGCGCTCGATGGTCAGCGTCTTCATCGCATCGTCGTAACGCGTCGCGAGGGCGGCCAGCGCGCCATTGCGCATCAGCATTAGGAACTTGATTTTCGGCAGATGCGCTGGCGCCGCGGGATCGAATCCGGAGGGTCCATTTTCGAGCGCGAACAGGCGATCGCAAGGAAAATGGCCGCCTTCGACGAGACTGGCCGATTTCAAGGGTTCGGGCGACAGGCCCTTGACGGGGTGACGGTAGAGGTGGACCACTCGCATTGATATCTAGAAGATCCTTCGTGCTGCGCGCTTCCTTCCCGCTGTGGGCCGGCCGCCCTCATTGGCGCGCCAACGCCCGGCGCGACCGCGGGCGGCATCATAAGCTTTGAGCCGCGCCTCTCAAGAGGGCGAAATGGCGTCCTCAGAATCCCGTGGCCTGCCGTCGCCAGAAGCGCCGCGCGGCGCTATCTACCGGCTGCAACCTTGATGCGCGCGGCGTGAGGAGGAACGAAGTTGAGCGAGCATTGGGTCGTATCGGGAGGCAATCGCGGCATCGGGCTCGAGCTCGTCCGCCAGCTCGCCGCGCGCGGAGAGCGCGTCACCGCGACGCTGCGCAATGAGGCGGCGCGCGACGTGCTGCTGGCGTCGATCGCCGCGCAGCATGCGCAGGTCGAAACCAGGCTCTTCGACATCCGCGACGGCGCGGCGATGCTCTCCGCCGCAAACACGGTCTCGGGACCCATCGACGCGCTCGTCGCCAACGCCGGCGTCTCCGAGCCGTCGCCGCAAACGCCGCTCGAAATGGACTTCGAGAAGGCGCTCGACGTGTTCTCGATCAACACGCTGGGGCCGCTGCGCCTCGTGCGCGCGTTTTTGCCGCAGTTCGCCGGGGCCGCCAATCCGCGCATCGCGCTCGTCTCGAGCCGTCTCGGTTCGACGGCCGATGTTCGTCCGACGGCCGCCGTCTACGCCGCGAGCAAGATCGCGCTCAACAAATTCGCCCAATGCCTCGCCGAGGAGCTGAAGCCAAAGGGGATAACCGTGGTCGCGTTGCATCCCGGCTGGGTTCGCACCGACATGGGCGGTCCCAACGCGCCGCTCTCCGTGCAGGAGAGCGTCTCGGGGATCATTGCGACGCTCGACGCGCTTACGCTCGCCGACAGCGGCGGCTTCATCGATTACCGGGGCGAGCGTCTTCCCTGGTGAGGGTTCAGGCGCGCCGCGTCACCCGCGCGGCGAAAAAGCCGTCGACGCCGGCGAGGCGTGGATCTTCGTGCGGCAGCATTTGCGGGGTCGTGCGCAGATCGCCGTCGCGATTGAGGAATTCCGGCGGCGCGCCGAGCGCCACGAGATCCACAGCGTCCCGCCGGAAATCGGGATTGCGCCTCAAAAACGCGGCGATCTGATTCTCGCCTTCCTCCGGCTCGAGCGAGCAGACGCAATAGACGATCCGTCCTCGGGGCCGCGTTAGCGCCGCCGCGCGATCAAACATCTTGGCCTGTAGCGCGACGAGCGTCTCGATGTCGCCGGGCTTCTTGGTCCAGGCGACGTCGGGATGACGGCGAATCGTGCCGGTCGCGGCGCAAGGCGCGTCGATCAGAATGGCGTCGAAAGGCTGGGCGGAATAGCCGGTCGCGTCGGCGACCGCGATATCGGCGTGGAGCTTCAAGCGGTCCAGATTGGCGGCGAGGAGCTTCAGACGTTCGGCGGAGCGGTCGAGCGCGGTCACGCGCGCGCCCCCGCAAGCGAGCTGCGCTGTCTTGCCGCCCGGCGCGGCGCACATATCGAGGACCCGCTCGTCCGGCTTCACGTCGAGGAGGCGCGCCGGCAGCGCCGCCGCCGCGTCTTGAACCCACCATTCGCCCTCGTCAAAGCCGTCGAGCGAGACGACCGGCTCGCGCGTCACAAGACGCACGGAGCCCGTCGGCAGAACGAGGCCCCCGAGACGCTCGGCCCAGCGCGCGGGCTCGGACTTCGTCGTGAGATCGAGCGGCGGCTCGCGCATCTGCATTTGGATGATGCGTCTCGCCCCAGTCTCGCCATAGGTCTTGCGCCAGCGCTGCGCGAGCCACGGTGGGGCGTCGAATTCGCCGCTTTCGGCGAGCGCCAGGAATTCATCGCGTCGGCGGACCAAATTGCGCAAAACGCCATTGACGAGACCTGCGAAGCCTACCGTCTTCGGCTCGAGCCGCACGGCGCGAACGGCGAGGTCGACCGCGGCGTGATCGGCGGCGTCGAGAAAGAGAATTTGCGCGGCGGCGGCGATCAGCGGCCATTCGAGGCGCGTCGCCTGACGCGGCAGGCCTTTTTCGAGCAGCAGCGAAAGCGCCCGGCGGATGACGCCGAGGCGGCGCAACGCGACCGTGGCGATGGAGCGGGCCAGCGCGACGTCGCGGGCCTCGAGCCCGGCGATGCGGTTGGGCACCGCCGACGCGCTGAAGCACTCGTCAAGCCGGTGACCGCCCTGCACGACGTCGCAGATCACATTCGCGGCGGCGAGCCGCGCCGGCAGGCCGGGGATTTTCTGCGCCTCGGACTCGCGCGCCTGTTCCGGCGGTATGAAGCTGGGACGCGGTGGAGCCCTCATGGCGGTCTTGGCTTTCGGAAGGAAAGATTTAGAGTTTTGATTAGCCAATCGACGGTCTCCGGTCCCTGCTGCGGCACCCATAGCACGCTACGATCCGAAGCTCGCGCGAAGATGGAGGCAAGATGAAGACAAAAAGCGCCGAGACGCGCGCGGAATCGCAAGTTTCCATGGCGAAAGAAGAAGTTGAGCGCGCCGAGCGGGTTTTTGCGGCGGCCCGTCGCGCGCTCGCCGAGGCCGAAGCCCGCCGCGCCGTCGTTCCCCCCGCCTCGCCCAACGACGAAATCGGCGGCCGCGGCGGCCTTGAGCCCACCCGCTATGGGGACTGGGAAAAGAAGGGGCTCGCGAGCGATTTCTGACCGCAAAAGCGAATTCCGCAAGAGTTGACTGACTTTTGCGATCAGAATTCGCTCCAACGTTTAGATTTGGCGCGATTCTCTTTCGCTCGAACGATTTCGTTCGAGCGGGGGACGCGCTAGCGCGCTCCGGTCGAGCATGCTCCTGTCCAAAAGCCGCTTAGAGCTTTTTTGGCAGGATGCTCAGGCTGCGCCTTGCTGTTTCAGAAAAGAGAGCATCCGTGCGAAGGCGTCGCGCGCGGCCTCCTCTCGATAGGTCTCGCGGTAATCGGCGAAAAAGGCGTGAGGCGCGTCGGGATAGACGACGATCTCGCCTTGCGCCGGAGCGGCCCGAAGACGTGCGCGCATCTCCTCGACGAGCGGCGGCGGAATGGACGGATCCGCGCCGCCATAGAGCCCGAGGTATGGAACTGCGAGCCGGTCCGCGAAGTCGATCGGCCAATGCGACTGGTTCTTTGTGCGATCGCCGTCCAGGCGCCCGTACCAAGGAACGGCGGCTTTGAGTTTCGGGTTATGGGCCGCATAAAGCCACGCCATGCGGCCGCCCCAGCAAAAACCGGTGATCGCGGCGCGCGTCGCGTCGCCGCCGAGCGAAGCCGCGAAAGCGAGCGCCGCGTCGAAATCGCGCATGGCCTCCTCGTCGGGGACCTTCAAGACGATCGTTCGGATCACCGCGATATCGGTTTCCTTCGACGGATCGCCGGCGCGAAAGAAGAAATCAGGAGCGATCGCGAGATAGCCTTCCCTCGCAAAGCGACGCACGACGTCGCGAATGTGATCGTTGAGGCCGAAGATTTCCGCGACGACGATCAGGATCGGCGGATGCGCGGCTTCTATGGGCTTCGCCACATAGGCCGGCATCTCCCCCACGCGGGCTTCTCTTGCATCGATGAGCGGCGCGCCGCTTTGGCCCAATGATTGCGACATGGTTCTATCTTTCAGGCTCGGCTACTTGACGCCTCGAATTTGGCCGCCTCGGGGCGGCTTCTCAAGCCCGCAAAAGAATTGTATAGGCCCCGCCGAGCCTCGCGAGGGAGAGGTCGCCCTCGCTACGCCTCTTTGCGAAAGGTCATGGAAGGTCGCTGGATGGCCGATAATACGACCGCGCAGATGGGGCGAGCTGAGCCTTCGCCCGCCGGCGCGCCGGTGGAGACTTCGGCCGAGCCGCACGCTAAGGCGCCACTGCCCGCGCTCGTCCTCGGCGCGATTGGCGTTGTTTACGGCGACATCGGCACGAGTCCGCTCTATGCGCTGCGCGAATCGCTCTCGCACGCCTCCAAGGCCGGAAAGCTCACGCCAGAGGCGATCATCGGCGCGACGTCGCTACTCATCTATGCGCTGATTTTCACGGTCACGGCCAAATATGTGCTGTTCCTGATGCGCGCCGACAACCGCGGCGAAGGCGGCATCCTCTCGCTGATGGCGCTCGCGCAATCGGCGTTGGGGAGACGCGCCCAAGTCGTCTTCCTGCTGGGCGTCGCCGGCGCGGCGCTGTTTTCCGGCGACGCGATCATCACGCCGGCAATCTCGGTCCTTTCGGCCGTCGAGGGTCTCGACCTCGTCACGGAGCGCTTTAAGAATTATGTGAACTTCAAGGAATATGTGCTGCCTATCACGATCGCGATCCTCGTCGGTCTCTTTTGGGTGCAAAGCCACGGGACAGCGAAGGTCGCGGCCTTCTTCGGCCCGATCATGCTCGCCTTCTTCCTGGTGATCGGCGCGCTCGGCGCAATTCACATTCCCGACGCGCCGCATACGCTCTACGCGTTCAATCCGCTGACCGGATTGCGCTTCCTGTTCCATCATGGCTGGCTCGGATTCGCGGTGCTCGGCTCAGTGTTCCTCGGCGTGACGGGCGCCGAGGCGCTCTACGCCGACATGGGCCACTTCGGCCGGCTGCCGATCCAGGCGGCCTGGAGCTTGTTCGTGCTGCCGGCGTTGCTGCTCAACTATCTGGGGCAGGGCGCGCTGATTCTCTCGGATCCGAGCGCGATCGATAATCCCTTCTTTCGTCTCGCGCCCGAATGGGGTCTGCTACCGCTCGCGCTGGTGATCCTCTCCACGATTGCGACGGTCATCGCGAGCCAGGCCGTCGTCACCGGGGCCTTCTCGCTCGTGCGCCAAGCGATCCAGCTCGGTCTGCTGCCGCGTCTCGAGATCACGCACACCTCGGAAAGACAGGAGGGCCAAATTTATATCGGCCGCGTCAACCGGCTGCTGCTCATCGGCGTGCTGATTCTCGTGGTTTTGTTCAAGAGCTCCTCGGCGCTCGCCTCCGCCTATGGCATCGCCGTGACGGGCACGATGGTGACCACCACCGCGCTGGCTTTCGTCGTGGTGTGGAAGCGGTGGCGCTGGCCCTTGTGGGCGGCCATTCCTTTCGTTGCGGCCTTTCTCATCGTCGATCTCGCCTTCCTCGCCGCCAATCTGATGAAGGTCGTCGACGGCGGCTGGGTGCCGCTGCTGCTCGCCGCCTGCTCGATGGTGGTCATGTGGACCTGGGTTCGCGGCACGCAGCTCTTGGCGGAGAAGACGCATCGCGACTCGATTCCGATCCGCGATCTCATCGCGATGCTCGAGAAGTCGAAGCCGACAAAAGTCAAGGGCACGGCGGTGTTTCTCACGAGCGATCCCAATGTCGCGCCCGCCGCGCTGATGCACAACCTCAAGCACAATAAGGTGCTGCACGAGCGCGTGCTGGTGATCTCCGTCGTGACCGAGGACGTGCCGCGCGTTTCTCTGGCCAAGCGCTTCGAAATCGAGAAGCTCTCCGACGACTTCACGCGCATAAGGCTGCACTATGGCTTCATGGAGAGCCCCCGCGTGCCGGCCGCGCTTGCGCAATTGCGCAAGACGGGCCTGAAATACGACATCATGACGACGTCCTTCTTCTTAGGGAGGCGCTCGATCATCCAAAGCTCCGGCTCGGAAATGCCCGGCTGGCAGGACAAGCTCTATGTCGCGCTCACGCACCAGGCGGCCAACGCTACTGACTTTTTTTCCATTCCTTCGGATCGAGTCGTGGAGCTCGGCGCGCGCGTGACCATTTGACGCGGTCGCTAGCGGGCGCTTTTTCGCACTGAAAGCCTTCCGCCGAATGGAGCGCGTTCGAAGAATTCAGAGCCGAACGCAATCGGTAAGAAATTGGGCGCGCTCATCGAAAACCGCTTCGCCTTCGACGCGTCTGTCTCGAGATTCAGGCGGCGGCTCACGCCAGGACGCCGCCTGGAGCGTGCGTTCGCCAAGAAAAGGCGACGGCCCTGCCGCTAGCTGAGCTTTAGGTTTCCGGCTTACCTCATCTCGCCTCGGGGCGGCCTCTCTGCGGGAACATTAGCGCACGCCGCGAGGTTAAAAGGGCAACTGAACTCTAGCCCGCGAGTGAGGGATGAAAATTGCGCTAGTCTTGGCGGCCCTTTTCTCGGGCGCGCTCATGGCTTCAGGTCCGGCGCAGGCGCGCGGCTGCCTCAAAGGCGCTTTGGTCGGCGGGATCGCGGGCCATTACATGGGCCACCACGGATTTCTGGGCGCAGCTGCCGGATGCCTCATTGGGCGCCATGAGGCGCAAAAGGCCGACCAGCACCGCTATCAAGACAGACCTTACGGCCAGGGACATCGCGGTTGACGCCAATGCTGTAGCCAAGCGCCGGCCGCCAACATCTTCGCCAGCTCGGCCCTGAGCTGCGCCATCGCCAGCAACTCCTCGGCCAGAATAAGCAGGCCTGCGAGCCTGGTCGCTCCCGCGTTCAGCGCGTTGTGAATGCGCCGGCGCCTCCCAGGGGCCTCAGCACCACTGCGCGCCATTCCAAATCCAAGGCGGCGAGAAGGTGGTCACGTGTTCGGCCGGCCTTGGAGATGGTCTGACGCAAGGCTCGGCGAGCGCCGCGGTGACCCGCGGGCGCGCCGGAAATGCCGTTCTCGGCGCTTAGCTTTTCGCGCCCGCAGATCAATCCATGTACCAGCCGTGGCTCACCACCAGAGACTCGCCCGTCATGGCGTTGTTGGGTGAGGCGGCGAAGAAGAGCACGGCGTTCGCAACGTCGTCGGTGGTCGTGAACTGGCCGTCGACCGTATCCTTCAGCATGACCTTGCGAACGACGTCTTCCTCCGACATGCCGAGCGCCGCGGCCTGCTCCGGAATCTGCTTGTCGACGAGGGGCGTTCTCACGAAGCCGGGACAGACGACATTGGCGGTGACGTTATGCTCCGCGCCCTCTTTCGCAAGAACGCGCGCCAATCCGAGCAGTCCGTGCTTGGCGGTGACATAGGGCGCCTTCAGCTTTGACGCCTCCTTCGAATGGACCGAGCCCATGTAGATTACGCGGCCGTAATTTGCGGCGTACATGTGCTTCAGACAGGCCTTCGTCGTCAGAAAGGCGCCGTCGAGATGGATGGCGATGAGTTTTTTCCAGTCCGAATAGGGGAAGTCCACGAACGGGTGGACGATCTGGATGCCGGCGTTGCTGACGAGAATATCGACCTTGCCGTATTTCTCGACCGTATCTGCGACGCCCTTTTCGACTTGCGCCTCGTCCGTGACGTTCATCGCGACCGCGAAGGCGTCGGCGCCCTTCGATTTGATCTCTGCTGCCGTCTCTTGCGCAGAGCCGAGATTGAGGTCGGCGATAACGGGGATGCCGCCTTCCGCCGCGAGGCGGAGGGCGATCTCCTTGCCAATGCCGCTCGCGGAACCTGTGACAATGGCCACACGGCCATCAAAACGCGCCATGTTTGACTCCTGTGCTTTGTTCGGAGCGCCGACCGTGGCGCCTTCAAGATAGTAGCGAACCTGCTCGCAAATGCGCAGGTCGCAATCGACATATCGCGCGTCGCGGGCCTCTCGCCGTTGCGGCCACGCGGGGAGGGGCTTAAATGTGGATGATGGGGGTGTCACCTATGTGTCCGGCCCGGGACAGGGCCCCTAGCGGTGATCCACTACCGCTGCACTCCCGCCCGATTTCAACGGCGTGTTTTGGAGCGGCGGTCGAGCGATTCGCCTGATGTGGACATGTGTCGCGGCGCGCGATGGAGCATCTGTCTCCTCGATGCGCGGCGCGTCCGCTCGCAGCGCCCGAGCGACCAGGGGACTGTCGACGAGCAACGCCGGAAGCGCGGGAACAAAAGCCCGCCTCGCTATTTGAGGGCGTAACGCAGGGAATTGATCATCACCAGCGGCCTGTCGTACGAGGAGGAGCTTTGCGAGAACAAGCTCAGGTCTAAGAATATCGCTGCGTTAGCGTGGGACGGCTTCACTTGTTCGTCCCAGTTCATGATGAAATTCCCGAGGTCTTCGGAGAACTTCGTGATCGACGCCTTTTCGTCGTTGATGGAAAGCTGAACCGACGGCACGAACGCCACAGGCAGCAGGGGGACGAGACGCTCGTCTCCAGACGCGCTCCCGCTCTTGGCGCCTCGAAGCGCAACCGTGGAGCCGCTCGCGGCGACGCGAGAAAGCTCGTAACCATAGCTGGCGGCGATCCGTATTGTGCAGATCGCATTTTTGGGCGCCTCCGGCCGGTTCAGAAACGACCCCAAGAACTGCGCCAGCGCCGCCCCGAGTCCAGACACCGGGCCGCCGCCGATGTCGAAGTCCTCTTCGATGGTCACCAGGGGAACCAGGGCTGACGCGAAGCCAGTGAAGGGCGTACGGTAGACGAAAAGGGGGGAGGTTTCGGCTCCGCTGACAAGATTGGCGTTTCGCACTATGCTTACGCTGGGATCGAAATCAGCGATCCTAACGGCGTCGAGCTTTCGCAGCGTCACCTGGTATTTTAGCGGACGCCCCTTTGGCACCCCTTTTGGGTACGAGTAAGTCGCCTCGGCCGGAGTCTTGGACTCGAGCGTGAGTAGCCGCATGCCTGCGCCCGAGCCGTCATCCACAGCAAGATCAGGCCATAGGGACATGGGATTCATTGGATATTCTGCTGCGAACGCCGTCACTGTCGTCAACTGGCTGGAGCCGTCGAAGGGACGGATCAGGGTATATCCATAGGTCCCAGGAAGAACCTCCGCGGAGTCCGAACGCGATTGATGCTCGAGCTTGGTCGGCGCATACGCCTTGTTGGGCCAGGCGGCGGCGATCTTTTCCGCCATGTCGGCGAACGCGGATATTGCGGACGCGCTCACCGGATCGCTCGGAGACTGCGCCGTGCGCGACGGCAGCAGGGCGAGGTCGAGGCTCAAGGCCGGCCACACGGTGATGAACTGCGCAAGGCATCCGAAAAGCGCCTCGACGTCCATGGTTTCGAAAGGACGATGCGCTTCGCTGGTCTTCGAAATTCCGACATCCATGAGCAGCGCGGCCGCGTCCTGGTCGGCGTCGTCGTGAGCCCAAATCGCGCTTGCGTCCCAATAGGCGAGCTCCGCAGGCTCGTTGATCGGCGTTTGGTAGGACGCGCTGGCCTGCTGCGAAAGAAGCGAAGGCGGTCGAGGATAAGCCCGCAAAGGAATAGGCAGCGTCACGTCGACGATCCTTCCCCTACGGTCCGAGAGGGGGTGGATCAATTTGAGCCAGCTCGAGGGCTGGTAACCGTCTTGGTTCGGCGGCCCGGATGGAACTTCGATCTCCGCAATCTCGTATTTAATCGTCGCAGTTATGCTGCGCGCGCTCGTGGGCGTCTGGACCGTCAGCAGGAAAGAGGCTGTGGCCGGCGCCTCCGACGTTGTGGCCGCAAGCGGAATTTTCGCCGTGGAGAGCGACGCATTCTTGAGGTCGCCGGCAGAAGATCCTTTGTCGGGCGCCAATGTCGCCTTGCCGGAAAGACGCGGGGCAAGCTCGGCGTCCGGGTATGGGGACTCGACGTCGAGAGCCGCTTGCACGACGGACTCGATCGTATAGGCGTTTCCGAGCTGAACCAGCAGCGCTTGCCGCATGGAATCGATCGCCGCGCGCCGCCGCGGATCCGGGCGGTCATAGGCGCCCGGCCCGCCGCCCGCCAAAACATATTGCAGACGCGCGGAGATGGCCTTGGCCAGCGTTTGCTTGGCGCTGACGATCTTGTCGAAGTCGGTGAGCGAAACTTCTTGAGCCGGGACCGCATAGACGGGCGCCAGCATTTGATCCATCGCGGCGAGGAACGTCGCCCCCCAGGCGTCGAGGTCGATCCCTGCGAACACGATATTGAGCGCGTCGCCGCTCAGGCCCTTTCCAGAGACATAAGGCGTCACGGGGACCTTTCCGGAGGCAAGCGACGTGGAAAGCGGCGGAATTGCAAAGCTGCGAAGCGCCGACGCGGGCTCGAAGGCGTATTCAAGCTTAGGACCCCGCTGGTTCGAGAAGTTCACGATCCAGAGCGCGCCGCGTCCTGGCTCGTCCCCGGCGGAAGCGCCGGTCGCAACCCGCACGCCCGGCAGAGCCGTCTCGAGGGCATTCGCGAAAGCATCGAGCGCAAGCAAGCCCGACTCGCCGGAGGCGGATTGCGGCGGCGCGGCGAATTTCGTCGCGGCTACGTCCGGCGTTGAAGCGAAGCCCTCGGCGACCCATTCTGGGGTCCGGCTTTCGACGACAGTGACGCCCAGGGCCGTCAGCGGCGTTTCGAATTTCGCCGCGATTGAAATCGTCGTCGCCGCCGCGATCGGCGCTGGGAGGATCAGCGCATCCGGCGTGATCATCGCCACATCCTTCAACGCTGCAGCAAGCGCGTCGATCGCGGGCGCTGCGCCTCCCGGCGGCGTGTATACGCTGAGCAACGAATTAAGCGTCTCGTTTGCGCGAGTCGTATGCTCGATTCCGTTGAACGCCGGCAGCGCCACGCCGGTGGCGAGAAATCCGAGCACGCCTGCGTTCGTTCTCGCAACGACCTCCAAAGTCTGGCCATACCGCCCCGCGATCCGAGCCAGGCTGTCGCCCTCTCCTGCGCGTAGCGCGATGGCGATCTGCGGGGGCGCGATCCATAGCGCGCCGAGGCGCACGAGATTCGCCGTTTTTGCATTGTCCCGCGCGAGCGAGCGCGGCGTGACGGGATGGCCGCTCCGCTTGAACGCATCGACCAATGAAAGGAATGTTGAATCCGCCGTTGTCGGCTCCGACGTTCCGCTGGCTGCGTCCACAACCCGCGTTCCCGGCACGAACAGTCCGAAAAGATCCACGTTGAGCTCGCCGAGGCGGCCCGGATCGTTCCCGAGGAACTTGGCCGCAATGGTGGCGATATCGATGTCCGTGTCCTGCGCGCGATAGGGCGCATACCGGCTCTGGCCGGCATTGACGATCGTCGCCGGAATCGTGAGCGCGCCTTTTGCTGCGAGCGGCGCGCCGGAGTTGACATTGGCGGGCGACGCCGGCGCGAGCCCGTTCCAAAGTGCAAGGCCGAGCGCTGGCAGCGGGATCTGATTGTTCTGCGCAAATTGAGAGAGCGTGGTTCCTACGGCTGGAATGACCGCTGTCGTCCCTGGCCCGACATAGAGCGAGGCGCCTGCGGCAAACACATTCGGCAACGCGAGATTGAGTGACGCGAGAGTGTCGAGGCTGAAGCCGAAACGTTGCTGCAGCGTGCCGAGTGAGTCGTGCGTCGCGGGCACAATGTCGTCGACTTTCAAAGTGATCGGGGTCGGGAAGAGTTCCTCGATGGTCTGGTTCGCGATAGCAATCTCACCAGCTGTGACCACGATCCCGCGCTGTGTGAATTTGTCGACGAGGGTCTTGAACGTGTCGTGCCTGGTAATCTCCGTGACGCCCGCCACGGCGATCACCAGACCGTCCGTCAGGGCGGCTTCCAGATTCGCCATGGCGAGGCCGCTTACCGAACATTGGTTGGCGCTTGCGATCGAGGCGAGACTGTCCTTCGCTTTCGGCGTCACGCTGCGCGTGGGCGTCGCGAGATCGATCGTCGTGTTGAGCGGCGCCCAGGGGTTCTGATTGACGAGCTTCGCCACATCGATGACGTTGGCCTTTGCGACGATGCTGGCGAGCGAATCGCCGTCAACGACTGAATAGAGCTCCGGAACTTGCAGCCGCGTCGTTCCGAACACCGCCGAATATAAGGACTCGCCATTTGCAACGAAGAGATCGGCGAGCGCCACATTGTAGGTTTCGGCGACCGAGCCGATGGTCTCGCCGCCAGCCGTCGTGAACACTGCCGGGCGGCTCGCGCATATTGAGTCGAGCGCGAGATAGGCCGCAGTGACAAAGCTACGGAAAGGCTCAGCGTCGACCAAGTGGCTCACCGGTTTGCCGTCGACCGGCGGCTCCAACGTCGTGCTTATTGCAAAGCTCACATCCGGCTGCGCGAGCTGATAATACGCTCGCATGTAGGTCAAGCGGTCGGTTGCGGCGTTTCGTCCCGCACGCTCCGCCGAAAGACTTGGAGAGACGGTGTATTTGTCGACGTGAATGCTTATTTCGACGGTGACTGTCGGATCGGCGCTTCCGTCCCCTCCGATCGAGTAGCTCGCCGCCGCCGAAGGCCAGCGCGCGATTCCGACGAGCTCGTCAAAATAGCGGACCGGCTGGACAAGACTCCGCGCGTTGGGCGGCGATTGAAGCTCGTTGCCGTATGGATCGGCAAAGCTGAAAGCAAGAGTCACTTGCGTCTCGGGACCGACCCCGGCGTAAGGATTTTGCGCCGCGGGCGGCAAAGCTGGACTCGCGCTTCCGAAGGCGCTCCGTGCGAAGGGCGCGATGGCCACCGCCTGATGATAGTCCCACCGATCGTTCGCCGTATCGGGCGGCGGATTGCCGCCATTCTCGGTCGGCGCGCTCTGCGCGGGGCCTGTGGGCACGCCTTCTCCGCTCTTGAAGAACCAGGGATCCTCCGTATCTGTTGCGACACGATTCGTGACCATGTGGAAAAGCTCGGCGACTATCTTTTCGCCGTCCATCTCGGTGGCTTTGAGCTGATTGCCCGGATCGGGGTTCGCCCGGGCGAACTGGAACCCCGCGGCACCCGCGGACATGGCCGTGGCTCTCGACAGCGCGTTCGCGGTGAACTGAATAAGGCCAGTGGGCGTCAATATCGCCGCGGTCGCATTCGCGCCGAACGTGGCCAAGGCGCGAGGGGTTGAATGATTGCGCGCAGCGAGAGTCGCCAGCGTATCGTCTATGCGGATCGCGTCGGTCTCCTTCGCGCCGGGAACCGCAACGACGGCGCCCGGACGCAGCAGCTGGGGAATGCTCGCGTTCAGCTCGGCGATCGTCGCCACGTCGATCTCGAGGCCGAACGAGTTCAGCGCGTAGGCCGCTGCGTCCGTGAGCGATGACGACCGCGGGACGAGCCAGGCCGCCGGTTGCACGAATACGTTGCTCGACGCTGGATCGACATTGTCGCCGACGATTGCGCAGTTGTTGAACGGGAGTATTTTAGCGAAGTTCGCGTTCTGCGAATTCAGAACGACGAGAAGCGTGATTTCGGCTGTCGGGCCGTTCGTGAACAGCGAGGGCGGCAACGCGCCGCCGCCAGCCGGCGCATAGCGGATATAGTAGCCGCCGCTGCGAACGATCGAGCACTCCCACAGCATCTGAAGAAACGCTGACGCGTTGGACAGCGGCGCGACATAGGTGGAGGCGCCCGTCACGGCGTCGCGCAGAAACCCCGAGCGCTGCTCGATGAGCGCAGAAGGCTCGCTGTGGCTCAGCGTCGAAAGATTGGTCTGCACCAAAGCCGTCGCCTGGTCGAGGTCGTCCGAGTAAAGGCCGCCCTCGGACGAGGCCGGGTTCGGCGAATAGAGCAGGAACAGCTTCGCGTCATCGCCTTTCGCGAGATGGGCGAGCAGCGAGCCGAGAAGCGCCAGACCAGCGTCGTCCGCGCCCTGTGCCAAGGCGATCGAAGCCGCCGTCTTCGTGGCGAACGCGTCGGCCGGAACCTGCTGGATCGACAGGCCTATCGCTGTGGCCCACGCATAGGCCCGCGCGTTGGCGACGGTCATGCCCGCCTGGGCGGTCTCGTGCGTGCCGACGAACACGGCATAGGGCGGCTGATCACCGCCGTTAGCCGCGAGGCTGTCGACAAGGGCGTCAGGGAACATCCACAGGTCTGGGACTCCGGTGACGCCGCCCGCTTTAGCAGGCGAATACACGGCGTCCTCCGGAAGGCGCGCGGGTTGCCAGGATATGTGCTGCTGCAACGTGTAGCGCGTAGGCGTAAGGCGAAACGGCGGCAACGCGTCCAGCTCGACCTGCGGAGCGAAGCTAGCGCTCGCGATCGCCGCGATCAATTTGCGCTGCTCGGCGGTAAGAGGAGCGGTCACGGGGTCTTGGTTCGTGATCCAAGCCGCGCCGCCAGTGGGCGCAAGCACAATCCCGTAATCCTTCGGCGGGGTCGTCGCGATCGCAAATTGCTGTCCAGTTTGCACGTAAAGCGGCAGGGTCGTTATCGCCCCGAGCTTTTGGGGATCGCGCATCTCTTCGATGGTCAATTTCTTGAAGGCGTCGTCCGTCGGATCCGGAAGGCGCAGTCCCGACAGCATGAAGCGCGACGCCATCGGCGCAAGAGTCTTCCATTGAGTCGCCGAAAGCGCGGTGGCGAGGTTGTCGACAGTCGTTTGCTCCACATCGGCTGCGACAACCTCCGCGCCTGGCGCAAAGATCGCGGTTGGCGATTCGTCGAGCGCCTCAGCGAGCCCGTCCAGGGTGAGGTTGAACAAGGCGGCGATCGAGGCCAAGGTGTCATCCTCGCGCACTCCATAGTGGAGCGGCGGCAGCCACAGCATCGCTTGCGGCTTGAGCAGCTGAGGCGTCGATGGAGAGGCGAGGATCGCGGCGATGACGGTCGGTTTGTCAGTGAGGAGCAGCGTGGCGAGTCCTTCGATGCTTTCGCCGAGCTGCAGCTCATGGCCGACCGTCGGCAGAACGATCGTCGTTCCGAGGGGCAGCGGCTGCGATGGATCGGTGACCGGCAGCGTGTTGTGCGCCAGCACCCACGCGGCCCCTGAGCTCACGTCAACGTAGTTGCTGGCGAGGCAAATCGCTGTCGCCGCGATCGAGATGAAAGTATCGCCCGGCGCGGTTGAATATTGCTGGAACGGCGCCGCCTCTGGCATCTCGAGCGTGGGAAACTTTGCGGCGTCGATCGGCGTGCGCAGCGCGGCGATCGGGTCAATTCCTTGGATAAAGACGCTCGGATTCTTTGCGAGCATCGCTTGCGCAAGCGCCTGCAGGCCAGGAAGCTGCTGCAAGAAGGATTGCGGCGCAGCGCGGGTGTACAGGCGCGCGACCACGAGATCGACGCTCTCGCCAGAGAGCGTTTTCCAAGTCAGATTGCTGAAGGAAATCGACGCGCTCGGCTGGAACAAGGCGCCGTTTCCCGCATTTGCGTTAGCGATCCCGGACCCAGTGATCCATCGTTCTTTGGGCAGAACGGCGTTGAAGGCCTTGGCCACATTGTCGAAGCTGTCGCCGATCGCGACCTGATGCCTCACGCTCGTGAAGCAGATGAGCGCCCTTTGCGCGAGAATATTCGACTTGTCGCGGTTCGGCGAGACCACGTTCATTGGCGGTAGGCCGGGATCCTTGAGCTGCAAGCGTATTTGAGCGATCCCGAACGCCCGCGAAGCATCGTCGAGCCTGAAGGGATAGCGCTGCATCACGTCGCCTGCGGCTTTGACCGCAGCGCGCATGAGCATCGCGAAATATTGCTCGAACGCCACTTCCGCCATGGGGGTGAGCGAGGATGGCTGGACGGCTTCGGGCGCGCTCGGCGCGGCTCCAGTCTGCGCCACATATTGCTCGTAGTTGACGCTGAGCAGCTCGAAATAGGCCTGCATCTTCGCAAGCGTTGTCGCGTCCAGCGCGTTGTGCTCGGCGAAATTGACCGGCGCATCCGTTCCCGCGGTCATCGTCAGCGCCGGCGGCATCGGAAGCAACGCGACGCCGGCGTCCTCGCCGTTGGCTTTCGGCGTCGGCGCCTCGATCGTCAATCGGTAATTCGCGCCCAGGAACGCGTTGAGATAGCTCTTATAGTCGATCGCGGCGGATAATTCATCATCGTCGGAGAAGGCGCGCGCGAGAAGAGTCACGTCGTCATAGCTGACGAGCGTGTCATCCGCTTCTCCCAAAGTTGCGCGCGCATTTAGAATCGCCCACCGCACGAGCCCTTCGAGGATGTCGCCGATCCCGGGGTCCGGGTTCGCGCTGCTCGGCCGCACATGGGCTTGCAGGGTCGCCGCGCGCGCCGGAATGTTGTCGGACGTCCCAAGAAGCAGGACGCCGGCGACGTCACCCTCGATTTTCGTGAAGGCCGGCATCATGTGGACGGTGAGCGCGCGCGGCGAGGGGAACACCGTTCTCACATCCCAGATCAGCGAAATATCGCCGGCGTCGAGACGTCGCTGAAACAGCTCACGACGCATGTGGCGCGTAAGCTCTGCGAACATTCTATGCTGCGCCGCATGCACGCCGTGACGGCTGGCGAAAAGCTGAAAGCGGCGCGGAGCCGCATTGCCGCTGGCGATTTTCCAGGGCGTCGGCGTCGCCGAGCCGATCGCGAAGGAGGCGCTGATCGTGGCGCTGAAGGAGCAATGTATCGTGAAGAACACGATCTTGATGCTGACTTCGATCGACACGCCGACCGACATTGAGATCAGGATCGGCTGGTGAGCCTCGATCACGAGCGTCACGCTCGCGTAAGCGGTGACGGAAAGACTGGCTTGGATGACGTAAAAATTTATCGAACCATAAAGCCGTCCGACGATCGAAATCGTGCCCTGCAGCCAGTAGTACTCGGTTTTTTCGATCGCAGTGTCCGTCGGATTGAACCAGCCGATGACGCCTTCGACGATCCCGTTCACGACGACCGACAGCCCCCCCGCCAGCACGCCTTCGTCGATCGTCTTGCCGACGCCAACGGAGAGCGCGACGCCGAATTCAATGACGGGATCGAAACGTCCGTTGGTGATTTTCGGCACGCGCGTGGACGTGTCCCCGTTGAGCAAAGCAAAGTAGAACCCGCCGTAGCCCAGGAACGGAAAGATTTGCAGGCAGAACGAATTGCTGAAGTCCATTCCCTTGGGGAAGCCGAGATCGATGCGGAAATTCCCATTCGTGTAGATGTCGACGATGATCACCGGCAGGGTGAGCGAGACCTCGCCGAACTCGAGGTGGCGCATCACGTCGGGCAGCTTCAGCTCGATGTGGTAGACGCCGATGGCGTCGGTGACCTTGCGATAGAGAATTTCGAATTTGAGGCCGGCGAAGCTCTTCGCCCGCGCGCCGGACAGGCTTATGAGTAGCCCATAAAGCGACGGATCGTTGAACACGAAAGCCAGCTGAACCGTGCCCAAAACCGTGAAGTCGGCGCCGATAAGCCATCCGCTGTCGCTGCGGAAACGCAGCCCGTCCTTCGAGGTGAGATTGGGGATGTTCGAACCGCCGGCGGGGAGCGCGAGTTCCTCCAGCTTCGCGATGACGGCCTCGACGTTTTCCGGCTGCCAGCTCGGGTCGAACCCGACATGCTGGCCTATCGCGACGTAGCGCAGATCGAGCAGCTTGTCGCCGCCGCCGGGAAAAGCCGGCGGGTTGTCGTTCACCGGGTCCCACGCCAAGGGCGGATTGCCCGAATCTCCGCCAAAGGAAATGCCGATGAGGCTGCCCTCGATCGTGATCTTGGTCGCGCTCGGACCGCCCTCGTTCTTCTGCCATGCGAGCCCGAGCGTGGTGATGGTGAGGAAACCGAGATCGATCGTCTGGACATAGTCGATCTCGACGGACTTCTTGGTGATGTTGACCTTGAGCACGAGGGCGTCGAGGCTGATGTCGAGCAGCTTGTCCCACGGCGCGTCGAGGCGGATGTCGAGCGTCGGATCGACGAGATGCACGAGATGCCCCAGCATCGAGCCGACCGTCTCGTCGACGAGATGCGCGGTGAAGGAGCAGCCGATGTTCTTGTCGCTGCTGAGTACGGCGTCGACCTGGGCGGTGATCGGCCCGAGGCTGATTTGGCCGTCGAGCGTGGCGCCATAGACCTTTTTTTGGCCGGAATCGTCGACGGTGACGCTGATCGCCATGTTTGTGACCGCGAGCAGCTGGGCGCCGAAAAGCGAGATGCTGGCGCTGGCGGTCGCACCGATCCCGAGCGTCTGGCTCGGCTTGTTGATGTCGATCCAGAAATTCCCGACCGAAACCTTCAGAAGGTCGGCGGGAACGGTTATGGCGCCGTCGAAGAGCTTGTCGCTGACCTCGCCGAGATCGAGCGTGATCGGATCGCCGCTCTGCGCTCCGGTGATGCGTACGCTCGGCAGATAAACGTCGACGTCGAACTGCATCTTCTTGTCGAAATCGAAGCCGGCGTGGAGGAGCAGCGTCTGGGCGGCGTTGGAGCCGAGAAATATGACGGACCACTCTGCGTCGAGCTGCAGCGTGTAATTGTTCCATAAACGCCAGGCGCTGAGCGTGCCTACGCGCAGCGTCAGCCCGGAAACCTTCGCCGACGTCGTGATGCCCATGGTGTAGCCGATGAAGCCGAACGTATCGAAGTAGTCTTGGAGCGGAGCGGCTGGCCCCTGGAAGAAGTCGTCCCACGACTTGCCGGCGACCAGGGACCCGAGGCTCTTGAGGCTCGCGTTAAACCGGTCCTTGGGCAGCACGCTGAGCTGCAGAATCGGAAAGCTGTTGTCCGAGATCGGCATGCCCACGCTGACTTCAAGGTCGACCTCGCCGCTCTCGGCGCCCTGGCTTGTCGTCGAACCGAACGCGACGGTCGCAACGAGCGAAATGTCGCTGAAGCTCTGGAGCGTTCCGTCCTTGGCGGGAAGCTCCCCGTATTCGACCGCGACTCCGGGGTTTTTGAGCGTGATTATGTTATCGATGCCGAATGTCGGAATCCCCAAGTCCGCGGTGAGCGAAAGCGACAATTCCCCCTTGTCTCCGCGTGCGGCGTCGCCCGCGATTGAAAAGGTCGACTTCTTGAGCCCCAGCAAATCCTCGATGGCCTTCAACACGCCGCTCACGGTGAGCTCGCTTGTGAGCGCCAATCCGGTTTGCGGAGTCGCTGTAGCAAGCATGAGTTGCGTGTCCGCCAACTCGATCTGATCGTACGCTTGATCCGCGAGCTCCGGAAAGCTCGTGCTCAAGACCCAAGGGGCCGCCGCGCCGTTCGAGTATTTCTGCGGCGAGAGAGTGAGCGTCACCTCGATCGTCGTCCCAAAGGCGAAGGTGATCGACGCCAGTCGATTGTCGAGCTGCAAGAAACCCTTCGTCTCGCCAGCGGGAACGGCGGCGTTGCCGACGGTGAACCCTGAATTCGGCGGCGAGTCGGGAATCTGGCTCGCATCGACGGTGAGGATGAGGACTCCGTCGGGGCGCGACAGATCACGCCGGATTAGATCGTCCAGCCCCGTGATCTCGAGCAGGGCGTCGTTGACTCGGATCTCTCCGCTTGCGGCCGCTTGTTGCTTGAGGATCTTGGCAAGCTGTTGCGCCGAAATCATACGCTCCTCCTCTTATACCGTCAGGAGAATCGGGAGATGGTCGCTCGTTCCGTCGGTGAGGATCGCGGGAGAGCTTTTGAGCTTCGCCGGCGTGCCGATCTTCGCGTAATTGTCCCTGCTGCGGAACGTGGCGAGATCGAGCGGGTTGTTCTGGCGAAGGAAATCTCCGAGTGGATTAAGCATTGCGGAAGAAAAATCCTGTGGCGCACCGGCAACCCTGTCGACAACAAAGCATGTTGGCTGAGGCACTGGCGTATTTACGCAATTGAGCATTCCAAAGTCAAGGGTTTCGTTCTTTGTGTACTTATCTACCTGCGCGTACTTATGGGAATATACCAAAGTTGGCGGATATTGATCGAGTTTCCCGAAAACCTTCTGTGCTGGGCCTGGATATAAGTTCCCGAACGATTGTCCAAGCTCTCCCAAATATGTAGATTGTCCGGTCGTTGGAGCGCTGACATCGATATTGAAGTCGCCGGCTATCAAGTATATATTCTTTCCCTGCTCAAACGGAAGCTTTGTCAATGCATAAGCAGCCTCTCCGCCTTTATAGGTATCGCAGTGAACAGAATACAGCGCGAGCGACCGCTGACCGCCCCCGATCTCGGTGAACGTCGTGCAGAAGGGAATTCGCGAGTGTTGGTCGGGGAAGCCTATTCTACTTCCTTGATTGTCCTTGAAATAAAGACAACGCCCGGCCGCCGTCGTATTTATCGGGACGCATCCATTCCATGGAGCGCCATATGCAATAGCCGGAAATGCGGTCGCTGGTCGTATGCCCTGCGCCGTGTTCGCCCATGGACCGGTGAAGGTCAGACGGTCGGAACGCCAATAGACGCCAACGCATTCTGTATATTTTACGCCTTTCTTCTCTGGATCATCGGGCTCGACACGCGGTTCGTTGATTCGCTGAGGCGGCACCAGCCACCAATTCTGGTCCAGAAGCTTGAAATAGGTGAGCAGATAAATCAGCCCGCTAGGCCCACCGCTGGTGGCTTCCGCCAGCGTTCCCGGGTCTCCGGCGGACGCTCGCGGCTCCAGCACGACAAAAATATCAGGATCCGCCTGTTGAACTGTCGTAAAAATGTAAGTCAGCGCACTCATGGCGCGCTGCCCATCGTTGAGATTAAGCAGCTTCCTCTTATTCAAGTCGTCATCTAGCGATGTTTGCGGAGTGACGCGGGATTTCGTGAAAAACTTGATGTTCCAGACGAGTAGTTTCATGGGAGCCTCCGCAAGCCCTTCGTCAAGGCGCGCGTCGTCGTCTCGCGCAGCGCCGCATGGGCCCTGCGGTCCTTGGCGCCGCTCTGCTTCTGCGCTTGGTCCTTGGTGTAGGCGGCGTACCAGCCGAGGCTTGAATTGTGCTCGTCGGTCGGATTGCCGAACAGCGCCATGTCGATCTGTCCGCCGGGCGGGAAGCTGACGCTCAGCACCTTCAGCGTCAACGCATTGAGCAGCAGGAAATAGTCGGCCTCGCCGATGCGGCCGAGAACGATCGCGCGAAACGCCATGTTCAGCACGCCTTCAATGCTGATCACGCCCTTGCCGCCGTCGCTTCCCGGCAGCTTCAACCCGACGAACACCTTGTAATCGGAGTCGGAGGGGCTCCACGCCGCGATCAATTGCGCGACGAATCCCGCCTTCGCCGCCAGCGCGCCGAGCGTGCCGAGATCGACGTTGAGCACGAGCCCGTACCAAGGCAGTTCCAGCGCGCTTTGTGTGAGCGGGCTCTGCACGCCGAGGAATCCCGCGCCGCCGGGCGTCGTCACGGCGTCGGCCTGGAGGATTCCGGAGAGCGAGGCGGGAAAATGATTGTACAGGCTGTTCGCTCGCGCGAAGCTCGTCGCCGGATCGAGCGTGATCGAGCCCGCATCGAAGGCGAAAACCGTCTGGCCTCGGCCAGCAGGATCGAAAGCCATCCGGATCAGCAGCTTGGCGTATTGCAGCCCGGCCGGCTTTCCCGACGCTTCGCGGCCGAAAGAGAATGCGTCCAGCTCGAGCTCGCGGAAATCCAGGAAGCCCGCCAGCGCGAAATGGGCGTGGGTCAATCCGCCCTGCGCGTCGTCCAGTTCGGTGACGAACTGAGCGCTCGAGATTTGGATCGCGTTGAACACATTGCCTGGAAACGCCAACAGCAGCGGCTTGTCCTGCGGGGTCTGGAACAAATAGGTGTCATAGACGACGCCGGCGATCGTCTGACGCTGCAAGGCGCCGTAGAGATAGAGAATGCTGTCTTCGGGCGGCGGCGCGACCTGATCGCCGAACAGCTCACGGATCATGAGCTTGACGACGCTCGAGAACGAGGAGACGGCTGAATTGACGAAAAGGATCTTGAGGGATTGCACCTGGAACTGGTAGGCCGCGCCGGTCGGCGAGAAGGTGTTGGGCGCCGCGGAATAATTGATCAGAGCGAACATCGACGAGGGTTTGACAGAAAGCGCGTTATCGCTGTGTTCAATCTTCGCAATCTCGATCGCAACATGGTGGGCGCGAAATTGCTTCGGATCTATGCCGACGGCGAGGCCCTTGCACTGATCGGGAAGCTGGGTCAGCGGCGTCTCGACGTTGAAGAACAGGATCCCCTGCCACGTCGGATCCGTCACGGCCTTTACGAAGGATGCAAAATCGCTGTCGCCGTTGTCGTAAGCCTCGATCGCATCTTGAACCTGCTTTGAAAGACGCGCGCTCGTCGCCGCGTCATCCCTGTTGAAAGGATTCGGCGCGGGGCCGCCATCGCTTTGGGCTTTCGCCCATGCCCCGGTGTCGCTTAGGAGGTCGACAAGCCGACCTTGCGCGAATTTGAAGACCATCGCGGTGTCGAGCGAGGTCGAAACGCCGGGGAGGATCCAATTCTTTGAGTCGAGCGCGAAAGCCCACCCTTCGATCGTGATCTGCGACTGCGCGGAGTCGAGATAGGGCGCGATCGCGTCGGGATTGCTCAGGACGAGAAAGAGCTGATTGCTCGCCAATGCTGTGCGAAGCGGATCGCCATAGGCGATCTTGCGCAGGGAGAAGCGGTTTGGGCCGGGCATCTGGGCGAGAACGAGCTCGTCGATCACCTGCAGGCTTTGATCGACGAAGGTGGCCAGCAGCCCTTGTGGCGTGGCGGCGTTGAATCGTACGTCCCCAGCGTCGCGCGCGTCGCGCGCTTCCTTCTGAGGCGGCGTCTTGCCGAGGGCGGCGATCGTCGCCCGCCGGCTTGGGCTGACGACCTGCTTCTCGAGCCGCTTGTAAGCCTTGAGATCCGCGCTCTCCGAAGCGACTCCGGCGTAAGGCAGCAGCGGAACCGCGTTCGCGGCGTCGATCGTCGCCGGGAGTAGATTGGCGGGCGCCTCGAGATAGACGAGAGGGCTCAGGCCTTGCGCTTGCGTCGGTTGGAAGAGAACGGAGCCGTCGGGCTGCGCGAAATAGATCAACGGAGCGGACTTTCCGCCCGCGAAGGAGCAAGGCAAGGCCCAGGCGGTGGTCGCGTCGGTCGTCAGCCTGGTCGGCGCAGCCGTCGTCGCATTCGGATCGAAGCCTTCCGCATAAGCCGCTCCACCCGGGAAGAATGAGAGGCCGCTGCCGTGCTCGGCGAGACCGATGTATTCTACGCCGGACAGGCCGCAAATGAAGCGCGAGTTGGGCTTTGTCGCCGCCACGGCGCCGGCGTCGGGCGCTGCGCGCTCGGGCTCTCCGGATTCCGGGACAGCGATCAGAAAGTCGCCTTCGGGAACGAAAGTATAGAGGTCATCGGCCGAAGGCGGAAACGCGCTCGGGCGCGCGGCCAGCACGAGATGCGCCGGTTTTCCAGATGGTCCTTCCCCGTCTTGCATTGGGGCCAAGGTCGCGCTGCGTCCGGTGACCGTGCTGTAGCAGGACTGCAAGGGGCCGGTTGAGGGCGCGAACGCGAAATATGTTCTGTCCGCCGCCGCGCTCCAGGGCGCAAAATTGCCGAGCAAGCCTGGTTTTTCGGACGTATCCAGCAGCGGATAGGAGAGCGAGCTCACCAGCCCGCCGCCGTCTGGCGTCGGATAAAAGGCGCGCATGCCGATATCGAGGTGGATGAGATCCGAGACGCCGTTTGTGACCCCGATTTGGAGCGGGAACTGCAACGCGCCCGCCTGATCGCCTTGCAGGGGAATGGCGATGGAGCCGAGTCCGTTGAGCGTCGTCGCGCCGAAGCTCGTCGAGAAGCTGATCGCGTGCGCGGCCGTTTGCGCGAGCGTGAAGACAGGCGCGGGCTCGGTTAGAAGGCCGAGCTCAACGCCGATTTCGACGTCGATCGCATAATTGCGGTACGGAACATGGAGGGAGCGGGACGTCGCGACGCCGCCCGGCGCAAGCGAAAGCACATAGGCCTGCAGCGCGCCATGGACAGGGACGGCGGAAGAAAACCAGGCTATGCGCGGCGAAGTGAAGCTCGGCGCATTGAGCAGCCGCCAAGCCGCGTTTGCGAAGGCGGCGTCGCCGCGCTCGGGCAATGGCTCTTCCAGGAACAGATAGGTCCCGCTGATCGCCCAAGTCTCCCCGAGCGTCAGCACGGCTTTCGCCCTGGCGCCTCTCGGCAGCAGAAACCAGCGCGTCTCGGAGCCTGGCGCCGGAGGCTTGCCGTCGTCTGACGCAGCGTAAAGCTCGGGGACGTCGTCGGTTCGAAAGAACGCCAGTTTCGAGGGGACCGCGCGGGCCGGCTGGTTCTTTATCAAGGTCGCGAGCTCCTTCTCATTCGGGAACTTTGCAGAGCCGCCATCTCCCTCTTGTGCGGCTAGTTTTGGCCGAGAACGATGGTGAGGTAGTCGCCGGGCAGCAGTGGAAGCGCGAAGGCTCTGAGATCGTTGACGGCGAGGCCGGGCCGCCCAAACGCGACATTCCAATAGGACTGGCCGCCTTGCGGCCACCAGTTGGGGTTCAGCGCAAGCCTCTGGAGCTTGAGAACGTTCTGCCCCGGGTTGAGCGGCAGCCAGCGCGTGAACCGCTCAAGCAGATTCATCGGCGTCGTTCCCACAGGAACCCAGATCATTTGCGGGTTGGTGTTGGACGTCAGCTGAAGCCAGATCGCAATTTCTGGAACGACGATGTCGCGGCCGAAAAAATAGGCCTGATAGGGGGGATTGGCTTCTAGGTCGGCCAGGTTGTCGGCGCCGATGATTTGGATGTTCGTCGCGGCGCCGCTTTCGCCAGGAGCCCCTCCCGCGATAATGTTCTGCGGGTAGATTAAACGGTAGTATTTGAACGCGCCGCCGGTTTGCTGGAGGTCGATCAAACCGTATATCGGGGCCGGAGAGGAAGGCGGCGGCGTCACCTGTGGCGCGGCGATCGTGCCGAGAAACGGATCAAAGGCCTGCACCGCCGTTCCGGCCGAGACATTCGTCGACGTGATCCACTCGAGCGCGCCGCTCGAGACATAGCCGGAGAAGGACTGGTTGGGAGGCGAGAGATATTGGCGCGCCGACGGCTCGCTGCGCAGGCGCATTCCTGGAACGACGTCGACGGCGGCCGGGGCGGTGGAGCCGATCCCCGTTTGGAGTCCGCAGCCGTAAAGCAGCGCTTCGGAAACCGGCAGCGGCATATATTGGGCGAGCGTGGAGCCTATCAGCGCCGTCGCGCCCCGCACGAGCAGTGGCGGCGACCCGAGCTCAAGTTTCTTCTCTACCTCCGCGAGAAGAGAGAGATAGTTCGCGCGCAGGCTCGCACGCGCCGCGCTCCGCGTTTTCCAGGCGTTCACGCCCGTGAGCTGGAGTGTGACATAGACATATGCGGGCGACGCCGGGCCGGTGCTGATCGCCCCGAGCACGAAATCCTCGTTGGAGCAGGCGATGGATTTAAAATCGCCCTCTCCGGTCCAGAGATACGGAAGCCTCAGCGGCGGATCCGGCGTTTTGCCTGGATCAGAGTCGGATTTGTAGGAGTAAGAGGGAGGCAGCAGCCAGCTTTGCGGAACTGCGCCATTGTCCGGTCCTACATATGACGTGTCTACCGAATAATTAGACAATCCGGGAAGTGGGGGACCCGCCATGGACATAAACCTTTCTCTTGGTCTCGGCTATAACACCGTAAGCCGGCGGCGCCCGGAGACATAAAAATTAAGCGGTCGAAGCGCTCCCGCGGTGATGCGCAGTTCGATTTCGTACGTTTGTGTTTCCAAGAACCTCGCTTCGCGACGTGCTATGTTGTATGTAACCTTGATCGGGGAAGCCTGAGCTTCCAAATACCTCGCCCTGCGAGACCCTGATCGCTACGCTGTCTCCCGAGCCGGTATCGTATCGATCGGACCGGTCGAATGGCCGATCAGTGGCGCGTAGCAGCGACCAAATTCTTCTTCGCTAAAGCTTTCCTTCACTAGATCTTCCCGCGTAGAGCTGATTATCACTAGAGCTTACCGCGTCGAGCTGATTATCGAATACATAGACGCCCTTCGAGATACCGATTCCACCGCGGCACAAGCCGTATCGACGGCGATTGCGCTCTGGGCTTGCGGATTGGCCTGGTGGCGCGATCGGGGCGCCGCGCGGACAAAGACGCCCTCTTTGCTCATGCTCAACTCTAAAACAGTGACCGGTTATGCGGATGACCTAGGAAGTCTTTTACCCCCAGACACTGACGCCGGGATTGTTCAACGGAACTGGAAAGCCGCTTCCTCCGAGCAGCGTGAGGTTGATATTCGCCGAATAGTTAGCGCACCCCACATTTGGCGCCTGTCCGACAAATGCGTCCTGGGTGCCAGGTTCTGTTTGGCCCGAGCTTCACCAAGCTTTCCAATTGCCGATCTACTAAATCTGCGTTGCCAGATAATTTTGGGTCTATCGTGAACTCCTGCCAAGCGATGAACGCTCCTTGCCGGGAATAGGTTACCAATTTGGGTGGTCCTCCCCTTTGACTACTGCACAATACTCAGCCGTCAGCAACATAGATATCGCTGGCGCTGTTGGCTTGCGCGGAGTTCGTGTCCACCCGGATTTGGATGAACACGCTAGCCGCGGATACGGGAGTTGTCATATGCATGACTTGCTTTGCGGGTAATATCGCCCGATGTCAAACATAGATCACGTATTCCTACAATATACATCCTTGGTCCCTGGAAATGGCCCACTTTTGAGCCCGACGACGACCGTATAGGCAAATCATTGCCCAGCTCATCACCTATTCATGACCTGCGATCTATGCTTTTATCCAAGCTATGTTAAGCATAAAACATTTTCTAGCGGTGTCAATAGAAATTCAGTTCGGGCGCGTGCTCAGCGAGCGAATCGTTTGGACATCGGATTTCGATTTGTGCGGGCAGGGCGTCAAGAACTCGGGATGCCGTCTTTAAATAACGAACAGATTCAGTGAGCAAGCGTCGTTCCGCTAGGCCTTGTAAAATGCAGGTGCTTCGCTGGCCCCGAACTTGTCGGGCTTCGGCTTGGCCCGCAAAAACCGCCAAGGCACAGCGTTCCCTAGAATCTTTCCGAGAGTGACTGAATCGGGAGGGGATTCCCTTTTTTAGCGCGATCTGATTCAAGCTGCCGTCCGGGATTCGGAGGCCGGGAGCCA
>Ga0335078_10001488_pt1 | contig 35348 bp, 29 predicted proteins | sample Lox_Sample_32_FD_206711 | JGI IMG/M metagenome (GOLD analysis project Ga0335078, IMG submission 206711) | Soil microbial communities from Loxahatchee National Wildlife Refuge, Florida, United States - Lox_Sample_3.2 | ecosystem: Environmental > Terrestrial > Soil > Wetlands | place: USA...
GTGAGGCCGCGAATCTCATTTGATCGCATGCCGGTGTTGAGGGCCAGCATTACGACAGGGTAGAGACTGCGGCATCGGCTCTTTGAGGTCGCGTCGAGCAGGCGGCATTCCTCGTCAGCCGTGAGCGCCCGGCCCGGCGAGGGGCTTTCTTTGAGAAAGTCCACGTCGGCACTGATAGCTTCCCACATCCGATAGCGCCGGAGAATGGCCCGGAGCACGCCTAGCTCAAGGTTCACAGTGCGATTGCTTACTCCGTCGCGCTTGCGCCGCGTCTGGTACGCCGCCAAGTCCTCCGCGCTCAAATCGCAGAGCAATTGCTTTCCGAAGTCCACCGTCAGTTGGGAGATCGCAAGTCTGTAGCTGCGTTCCGTGGAAGGTGCAATGCTTGTGCGCGTCTTGAGCCAATCTGCCGCCGCGATTGAAAACAGGGGCGGCAGTTTTCGACGTTTAATCTGATTCCAGCTTTCCTCTAACTCGCGCCGTCGCGCCCGCTCCGCCTCTTTCGCAATCGTTTTGCTTCCACTCTTAGAGGATTCACGGATCACCTGGCCAGCGAAACGGAATTTGTACCACCAAAAATCACCGCGCTTGTACACGCTCATCTTGAGTTTCACCTCTTTGGCGGCCTGCCACCCTTCTTACCCCACTTGCTCAGCGTGGCCTTGTCGTATTTCTTGGCCCGCGCCTTGCCACCCTTCCGGGCAATTTCAGTGAGGTATTGTCGGATTACTTTTTCAGCGTCTTTTGCCATAAGTTACCCGGTAGGTTACTACTTGCCCGGCAGGTTGTCAAGTGCTAACCTAATTGTGCGCGGCTAGGGTCGCTCCCGAAAGGCGGTACTTCCCGGCCTGCCTGCCGCGCTCATTCCAACACCGGGATTCCACGCGGGAGGTGGGAATGGGTTCAGCTTCCGAGGATCGTCTCGCCAGTTTTCTAGCTCGGCAACCGTCTTGGGTGAGGAAGTCTCTTCAAGGTGATTACGCTCTTACTCCGAACGAACGTGCTGAAATGTTAGAAAGCGACTGGCCCGAAGTTTTCGGCCAAGCTCAAGATGAGTATCGGGAATTGCTCCGTCCTTGTCCCGCAAAATTGCGCGAATACCGCAAGCTCCAAAAGAGGCTGGCAAGCGAGTCCGCGCTTCAAAGTATTCCCTCAGTGCCACTGGGAGCGCCGCGAAAAGACGCGCTCGCCGAAGAAGCGATGACTCTGCGACTAGAGGGGCTGTCCCAAAACTCAATCGCGCGGAAATTAAACGAAAGACACCCAAATCTTGCAGACCGCGCAGGCAATCCCCGGCCTATCACGGGCGAGGTTGTTCGCAAACTCCTAGCCACTCGCAGGCAGCGAATTCCCCCGGAAAAAACCTAATCGGGATTATTTCCGCCCCGGAAGAAATACCAACACATGTTCCTTCCTCTTGGCTGATAGCAGTCCTGCACCGTAGTCTCCCTTATCTCGCGCGGAGCGCGGCAAGGAGGAATAATTCGAATGAATAATGCAGAGTTGACCCTGCTGAGTATCCCGCAGGCAGCCGAGCGGTTGAATGTTACGGTGAGTTGCGTGCGGAGGTGGGCGCTCGAAAGGAAGATCGCGACGGTCAAAATCGGCAGACTCGTTCGCGTTCCCGTCGCAGAGATCGCACGCTTAGTTGCTTACGGGACGCGCCCGGCGCGTCCGAGGTAGCGAATGCCACGCGCACTCAAGGACGCTGCCAGTACGGAGATTCTCGCGACGCTTGAGAGAACCTATGTGAAATACTTGGCGCTTGATGCGGGATTGCCGCTCGTTCTGGCGCTATGGACGCTCGCGACATATCTGTTTGATTGCTTCGATGCCTTCCCGTATCTAGCGATCACTTCACCTACGAAACGCTGCGGCAAGACAAGGCTCGCCGAGATAGTCGAAATGCACTCGGCAAATGGTTTGCGACTCGTGGGAGCTACGTCCGCGGCGGTTTTCCGCACAATTGGAATGTACGAACTCGACGGACAAACGGTCACGCTTATCATGGACGAAGCTGAGATGCTCGGAGTGAAGAGTGACCGCTCCGAGGCGCTTCGCGAAATTCTCAATGCGGGTTATCGCAGGGGTCAGTCCGTTCCTCGATGTGAGCGTAGTGCCGAAGGGGCTTTCTCGGTGAAGAGGTTTAACGTTTATTGCCCCAAAGTGATCGTTCTAATCGGAAATCTCACCGACACGCTTGCGGATCGCTGCATTCCTATAGCGATGCGCCGGCGCAAACCTGGTGAGGATGTCGAGCGCTTCTTCCACTCGCTGGCGGCGCGCGAAGCAAAGCGAAGCCGGAGAGAATTGAAAAACTGCGCGAAGGCAAACCACCTCAATGTGAAGAGTCACCAGCGGCGCGACCTGGAGTTCCTTGAAGACCGTGAGGCAGAGCTTTGGCAGCCGTTATTTTCCGTGTGCCGCGCGGTTGCCCCGAAACGCCTCGAAGCACTGAAAGCGACCGCGCTGGCACTCTCACACCGGAAGCAAGGCGATGAGCCAGCGGAATTCGGGGTGCTGCTGTTGAGGGACATTCGAGACATATTTGGCCGCGAGCGGACTGACAGGTTGCCGACTGCCAACTTGCTGTCGGCACTGGCGGCAGTTGAGGAAAGTCCCTGGCACCAATGGGGGCAAGGTAGGGGACTGGATGCGCGCGGCATCGCAAGATTGCTCCGGCCCTTCAGGATCGAACCTCGTAATTTACGTTTGGATGAAAATCAAATCGCCAAGGGCTATCTGCGAGATGATTTCAGCGAGGCGTGGGCCACGTACCTTCCTCCCAGCATAGCCGCTACACCGCTACAAGGGGCATGAATGCAGGGGAAAGCTGAGATGCCGCATCCGCTACGAAGCGGCTACGTAGCGGCAGAGCAATCCGCGAGAAACGTAGCGAAAATGCGGGATGTAGCGCTGTAGCGAATAATCCGGGGGGTATGACCTGTCAGTGATTCTGCGTTCTCCGTCGCCCATCCTCTCCCCCTTAGCCGCTTCGAAACTTCCCACGGCGCGCGTTTTCGTAACACGCGCCGCGCCTGGGTGACGCGGACGATGCTGTCGCACGACACTCGAATACTAACGTCCGGGTTGTGCGCTGGGCGGGGCTTGCAGGGTGGACGCGAGGATACCGATTGCCGCCGAGAGATATTCACGCGAGACGCACGGAGGTCGAAATCCCGCGATTCGCGCATCAGCGGGCCAAACTGACGACGGGCTGTCAGCCGTTCGGTAGGTGACGGTTGTCTGCCGCCTGCGGGCTCTAGCGACGAGTTGTCCCCCAGGGAATGCGCTCGTCAGCCATGAAGCCTTCACGCCACGTCATACCTTTTCTCGCCGATACCTTGTCTTCAAACCAGCTGTCCCATTCCTCCTCAACAACGGCCAGAGGGACGTCTCGCGTGCGGGCCTCGATAATGTTTAGCTGCCGGCAAATCCTCCAGAATACGAGGTTCGTCCGCCTCGCCGGAGGAATTTTCCAGAGAATCCACAGCAAGAGTACGATTACGACTCCGAATTCCCAGTCCATAGAGTTCCCCTTTGTTAACGATTCGTGCCTGCCACGCAAAGAAAATGCTTTTCGATCACACTCTCGCGGCGCAGGGGAAGGGACGCTGCCGCCGTTTGTCGTCGGTAGCCCTAATGAGAAGGCATATCAGCGTGGAGGCTAACTTCGCCGCTCGTGATCTGGATCGTCCGCGACCAGTCTTTTCCGCCAATCGTGATCTTTACGAGGTGTTCCCCGGCGGCGAGGGCTATATCGGACGGCGTATTCCCGATGAACTTTCCGTCCACATAGATTTCGCCGCCGGTCGGCGATGAGGTGATGTGGACTCTTGCACGCTCCGGCGCGGTCTCTTCCTTCGGCCGAGGCAACACCGCGCTTTGGGTGGTTGGCAATGGCAGCCCGGCCGAGCTTAGATACTCAAGCTTCCTTGGTTTTGCTCCGGTCGAATCCACGAGCCGTGCGTCCGAAGTATTGCGAATGGTGAGGGTGTATTTGCTCCCGATAGTGAAGGCGGGGCAATCTCTCTCTGCAATCGTTTCGATTAGCCCCTGCGACCTAACCCGCTCGCCGGGGCTTCCCGTCAATTGCGTACACGACAGGAGATACAACGCCTGCTCGCCCTTCACGATTGTGTAGTTCACTCTCTGATAGGTGATAAGTGTCGTCTCCGTGGGCGGCGAAATCGTTGAACTGCATTGCGTGCTCGTGCTTGCGAATTGGCCAAAGTAAAACGTATCCCCCGAACAGTTCGTAAAAGAGTGCCCAGGATGGGAGATCGTCGTGGTGCGCGGGACGTATTCGTAGGCGGTTGCAACCACTTCGACCGGCACGCCGGCCTTGGTTGGCTGCCCCTGAAAAGCCGCGATAGGCAGAGGGATTAACAGCGTGCAAATGAGGAGGGCACGATTCATCGGAATGCCTCGACGACTCCGCATCACATTTCAGGAATCCGGGATGCAGAAATAGTGAACTGCGACGCCATCGGAGTCAATAACAATGTGACTCATAGGATGTTTACCCATCGGCTGCTGCTGGCCAAGATTCGGACGCCATGCCCCTCGACATCCGCATCCGATTTGGCCGCGCAATCCGACGCGTGCGTGAGGAGCAGAAGATCAATCAGGAAGAGGCGGCGGAGCGATGTGGGCTTCACCGGACGTACTACAGCGGCGTCGAGCGTGGCATTCGGAACGTGTCGCTGGTGAATATCGAGAGGATCGCCAAGGGATTGAAGAAGAGTTTGCCTGACCTGTTCGGCCGCTTGTGAGAAAAACCAGACGCGTCCCTGCGTCCTACGCGATTTCTCCATTTTGTGAGTGCGTCATTGCTGAACACCACGCGCGCAATGGCGCACTGTCGGCGGCGTCCCCCCAATAAAAAATAGCTCGCAGCGTGTGTCAGGGGCGTCCCCGCAATCCCCGCGCGCTCGCGCCGGACAACTCAGCACTTCTGATGCGCCGAACGACTGTGCCCATTTTTGTGCCCACCCTCCATCAAAACTGGTCGCAATCGGTAGCAGAGAAGCGGCGCGGGAATCGTCACTATCGGCGCGAGAAATCAACGAGGTAGCAAGCAATCGCACTCCGTCCTAATTCTCTTTGGACGGTCTCTTAATCAGCGGGTTGCAGGTTCGAGTCCTGCGCGGCCCACCATTTTTTCAGACAATCCGCGGGGGAGTGCATTGCGGACGCGGTCGCGCGATTGAAGGGGCTGCGGTGCTCACTGTGGCGCTTGGTAGCTCTTGAAGACGCCATCGCGTTCGTAATATTTCAGCCGCGTGCGTAAACGCCCAGGTGTGGGCTTGACGAAGAATCTCGGCGCGACGACAACCGAGCTCAGCTTCGATCCGTCGGGAAACTTCGTCACCGGCACATCGCCGCTCTCCATGATGCTGCGAAGAGACGAACTCCGGGCCCCGCTCGTTGAAACCACCTCCGGCGTCTGGTTCGGCTGAAGTTTGAGAGTGATCGTATTTCCGGCATTGTCCGCCGCCCAATTGTTGTTTTTAGGATCGCTCGTCACCAAATTCCATTCCTTCGCGAGGTACCCGAACAGCGGATCGAGCGTCGGTGTCCAATCGATCGATCCTGGCATTGCCGCTTCCTCCGCGCTCCCCGCGATCGGACCATTGCTGGCTCCGCTCGCAGCAGCGCTGCTTTCCTGCGGCATATTCGCTGCGGCGTTCACGATCTCACTTTGCGCGAGCGCATACGCAGTATCGCACTGCGCGAACTCGGTGTTCGCGTCTGCGTAGCTTTTCTTCGCGCTCTCCTGCGCCCCAGTATTCGTCTCCGGTTGAGTGCTTGCAGTCGTATAACCTTTTCCATGTCCGCGATCGCGGCGTTTAGATGCGCGGCGCACGGCACGAACGCATCTCGCTCTTGTTGCGTAAGACCGGTGCCGTAAGCATTCATGCTGTTCTTCCATTGGTCTTGAATGGCATCAGGATACGGAAACGTCGGCGACCCTCCCGGATGATCCTCGGCCTCGTTTTTCGGATCGCTGATGATCGACTTCGTAACTTCGTAAAGATTCGCGAGCGCGCGCTGTGGAGGCTGCGCCGTTTGGGTCTGCGTCTGGGTTTGCGTTTGCGATTGGCCTGACGCCGACGAAATCGCCAGCAAGCTGATTCCCAGGGCGCTGGCGATACAGATTGACCGCCAAGACTTCGCAAAGTGAAAGCTCATGCCGGTTTCCTCGCTTCTTTTTCTTCGCGCTGACCCGCTCTTGTTAGGAATTCCCGAACGAGCCCTGGGGCGGCTGGCGTTATTTGCACCCATTACGGCCGAAGAAGCATCACTTCCGTGGACTTGATCAGCGCCGCGACGGTATCTCCAACTTTCAGCCGCATCTCGCGCACAGCGTCTGCGGTGATAATTGACGTAATCGTTTGCCCGCCGATGGAAAGCGTCACCTGCGCCAGCAGTTTGTCGTTCTTAATTTGCGCCACGCGGCCAATCAGCTGATTGCGCCCGCTGATTCGACGGAAACTCTCGCGGCGCCTCGGAATTGGTCCTTTGCTCTCTGCGCGGTACAAGAATTTATCGACCTCCTGCTGCGGAACACGATGGTGCCCGCCGGCCGTTTTGATCGTGCGGATTTTTCCCTTGTAGATCCATTGCTTCAGCGTCGGGTAACTCACGCCAAGAATCTTGGCGGCGTCTCGCGGTACCAGAAGCGTCTGAGTTGCCATTATGGTGATATTTCTACATCCTCACAACACGCGAGCGCAACACCTTCCTGTCGTCACCAGTGCAGCTTCAGCGCGAACTGAATTTGCCGCGAAGTTGTCGAAGTGCTCGTGATCACGCCGGCCGTGCCGGAAAGCCCCGTGGGATTCGTGGTCGTCGGCGGAGTGAACACGATTAGATTCGGCATGTTGAAGTTTGCGCGATTCAGCATGTTGAAAACTTCCGCACGGAATTCCAACCCCAGCCGCTCCGTCAGCTTCGTATCCTTGTGCAGCGCGAAATCCCAGGTGGCCAGACCGGGCCCTGTGAATGTCTCGCGGCCAATGTTGCCGTAGAAGCCTCCAGTGGAAGGCGGTGCGATAAATGCGGCCGGATTGAACCATTCATTCGGAGTGCCAACAATCACGTTGCCGGTGAAATCGGGGTTCAAGAACGGCCGCACGGGATTTTTTGAATCGCCGCTGTTCGTCGGGTTATAGCTGAGCTGCGGGGTGAAAGGGAATCCGGACTGCGCGGTGAAAATGCTCGTGGCGGACCATCCGCCCGCGAGCGTTCCTGCCCATCCGTGCATTCCATCGCCGAAGTGGCGGCCGGGGCCAAACGGCAGTTCATACACACCGTTGATCACCGCCGCATTCGTCACGTTGAACGTTGCAAGGCCCTTGTCCGCGGCCAAATCAAATGGATTGGACACCAAGCCCGGCGCATTATTCGCAGTCGTTTGATTCAGCGAATCGCCGTCGTCGAGCGCTTTGGAAAATGTGTAAACACCGCGCAGCGCGAAACCGTGGCCAAATCGGCGCCGAAAATCAATTTGCAGCGCGTTGTAGGAGCTGGTGCCGAGCGAAAACCACGTCCATGTGTTCGCAAGATTGGGGTTCTGTTTTGGCGCACCGACAGGAATGAAAAATGATCCGGCGGGAACCGCCGCGCCCGCGAGTGGTGAATTCGCTGGAAACCCCGTGTTGATCGTAACGCCCGTGGTCGCCGCCGAAGGGTAAGTTGCGGGGCATGGTGACGCGGGGCAAATGGTCGGGATCGGTTCGTTCGCGTCGAGCCCTATCAATTCGTGATAGCCGTGCGAACCGACGTAACCCACGCTGAGCGACGTGTTCGCGGAAAGTTCATGTTCAAATCGGAGAGACCACGAAATCAGCGTCGGCGTATCCATGTTCGGTTGCACGCCGCCCGGAACGAGTTTCGCGTTCGCAGGAACCTGCGCGGCTGGATTGATCGGCAGGCTCGTGACAGGCTCACTCGCAATTGTGTATGTTGGGTTGAAAGGGAAATTCTGGTCGGCGCGATATCCCAACGCGTCTTGCAAATCGTTGTACATGCCAAAACCGGTGCGAATCACAGTTTTGCTATCGAAAGGACTCCACGCGATGCCCACGCGCGGCTGCGGCAGCAATTTTGCATTGTTCACCGTGAAAAGATTGTTGCCGACGTCCGGCGTGGACGAAATCACTCCGTCCGTGAACGTGTAATTCGCCGCACGGCCGTGCGCTTCGTTCCAGCCGGTCGAGAATTCGTCGCGGAAGCCAAGCGATACTTCCAGCTTCGGACTGAACCTGAAAACATCTTCCGCGTAGAACGCGCCAAAAAGCGAGCGCCAGTTCATTTCCGTCGGCGATGGATCGTAGAGAAATGACGAAGTCGTCCCTTGCAAAAATGTCGTCAGGCTCGCGAAAGTCGCCTGGCCATACTGACTCAGCGCCAGCTCTTCATTCGATTGAAACTGCTGGAACCACGCGCCAAAACTGAATTGATGGCGGCCGTGAATCCAGGTGACGCGGTCCTCGTACGTATAAAGGTTGCGCGCTACGTGCAGATTGCTGCCGTTGTTGCTGCCGGCCAGGCCGATACTTGCTTGCGGGTTGGACGCCGCGCTCCCGCCGACGACTACCGCGCCGACGGGATCTCCAGTCAGGAATCCCGGAACACTCGCTGCGGGAGTGCCCGGCGTCGGCTCGCCCGTGAAAAAATATCCTGCGCGTGAATAGCCCGCGCGCGCCGTATTCAGCAAATTTGACGAAAACACATGCGTCTCATCGATGCTCAGCACCTGTTCGCGCAGATGCAAAATATCAGAGCTGTATGGATCCGCTGGTGTTTCCGTGAAATCGCCGCCGTCATCGATCGTGTAGACTCCCGAAGTCGTGTCCTTGCTCGAAAAAACGTGATCTACGCGCGTCGTGCCGAAATCTTCGCGAATCGTTTGTAGCGGACTGCTGAAAAATTCAGCAATTCCGTTGAAGTCCGGTGCGCCCGCCGGAGCGACTGGCCACAAATTCAGGAGCGGCTGCACGCTGGGCACCGCCAAAGCGCGCGAAGCTGCGTCTGGCACAAATGCCGCGGACGTTTGGTCCAGCCTCTGGCGGAATCCTTCGTAGTCCGTGAAGAAAAACGTCTTGCCCTTTTGAATCGGCCCGCCGATCGAGCTGCCGAATTGATTCCGCTCAAACGGTGGCGCCGCTCCCTGATCGAAAGAGTTTGGCGCATCCAGCCGGTTGTTCCGGATGAATTCATAAACATCCCCGTGCCAATTGTTGGTGCCGGATTGCGTCACGATCACCACTTGCCCGCCGGGATGCTTGCCGAACTCCGCGCCATACGAATCCGTCTGCACGTCAAATTCGCGCACCGCATCTACCCCGAGCAACATTCCGCTCGCGCCGCCGGGCTGCATGTTGTTTTCCGCCGCGCCGGTGAACTCTACGCCGTTCAGGAGGAACATGTTTTGCTGTGGACGATTGCCGGACACCGCGAAGTTATTCGCCGTGGTCGAATTGGAAATGCCTGTGCCTCCGGTTTTTTGTGAAGTGAAGTTCACAATGCCCGGGCTGAGCGACAGCAGCAGGTCGTAGCTGCGTCCATTCAGCGGAAGCTCACGGATGGCCTGCTCGCCCACCAAGTTGTTGACGTTGCTTGTCGTCGTGCTCACGATTGGCGCGTCACTCGTCACTTTCACTTCCGTGTTTACAGCCCCGACCTTCAAGCGGAAATTCACGCTCGCTTCCTCGCCGACTGTCAGGACGATTCCGTCGTGCACCGCGTCCTGGAATCCCGGCTTCGTCACCTTCACTTCATACGTTCCCACCATCAGGGAAAGAAACAGAAAGCGCCCGGTGTCGTCCGTTGTGGTCCTACGCGTGGCGGTTGTTTCAACGTCTGTCGCCATGACCGTCGCCTGGGCTACGCTGCCGCCGCTTTGATCCGTCACAACGCCCTTGATGCTCGCGGACATCTGCGCCGACGTGGGAATCGCGCAACAGAGGGACAAAAACACGAGCAGCGCGAGATAGCGGAACCGCTGGCGCAGGGAGCGAGAGGGATTTTCAAAACGATTGCTGGAATTTTCACCTGCGAAGAACACCACGTCTGATTCCATTGGCCATCCCCGGATGAAGTTGTGAAAAGCCTGCGGACACCGGATTTCGCCGCCCGGTAGTGCTCTAGCAAGGATTTAAATTCAATACGATTCAATTCGATATGTCAAGACGACTTGATGCGAATAGAAAGTGAACCGCTCGCGCCTGAAGACTTTAAGCATTTAAAGCTGCGCGCGGTGGCCGCCGCGCATCACATGCGTGACTAATCTCTTTCGCAGTGAGTATGATGAGGACGTTCCCTGATCGCGGGAGGCTGTATTGAAGTTCAAGATCCCTTGGATTGTCCCTGTCGCGCTCGTCACGCTTGGCGCGCTCATTGTCGCAGATGGCAACCATACGGGCGTTGCGGTGGCTGCGTCGGTCCCGGGACCGCAAAATTCCGCACAGCCCATCACGAAACTTTTTTCCGGAATGGGCAATCTGCATCACCCCATCCAGACGAAAAGCGCCGAAGCGCAACAGTACTTTGATCAGGGACTCACGTTCTATTACGCTTTCAATTCGGACGAAGCGGCTCGTTCCTTCAAACGCGCATCGGAACTTGATCCTTCGGCCGCGATGCCCTACTGGGGAATCGCGCTATCACTTGGGCCGAGCTACAACTCCGGCCCCGGCGGGGCGCACGCCAACCAAATCGCTTATCAGAATTTGCAGCAAGCGAAGCAACTGGCCGCGAACGGACCGGCGAACGAACGCGACTACATCAACGCACTTTCCGTGATGTTCACGCTCGATCCAAACCCTGACCGCGCGAAACTTACTAGCGACTACGTCAAAGCCGCGCGCGAGCTCAGTGAAAAGTACCCGGACGATCCCGACGCCGCGACGCTTTACGCCGAAAGCGTAGTGAATTTACACAATTGGGTGCTGTGGACGCCGGACGGCAAGCCCGTGCCGGACGCGATGGACATTGTTTCCGCTCTCGATCGAGTTTTGCGCCGTTGGCCTGATCACCCTGGCGCGAATCATTTCTACATTCATGCGCTCGAAGGTTCACCGGATTACGCGCGCGCGCTTCCCAGCGCGAAGCGCCTGGAAACTCTCGTCCCCGCCGCCGGCCACCTCGTTCACATGCCGTCGCACATTTACATGCGCACCGGCGACTATGATGCCGCGGTTAAAAGTAATCTCGCTGCTATCGCGGCCGATACCGAATACTTCAAATACCGCGGCAATGGAAACATGGCCTACCGCGGTGGCTATTTCGAGCACAACTTCTTGTTTCTGATCGCTGCTGCGGAAATGGATGGCGACTATTCCGACGCAGCCGCTGCCGCAAAGCATCTTGAAGCCGACGCTGCCTCGCTGCCTCCAGCGCTGGCCCTGGCTGACAAACTCTTGCCGGCCGTCTACTTCCTGCCCGTTCGCTTCGCGCGGTGGGACGACGCACTCGCAATTCCCGCACCGGACGCGAAGATTCCGGCGGCGGTGATGTTTTGGCACTACGCGCGCGGATGCGCGTTCGCTGCGAAAGGCAATGCGGTACGGGCGAAAAGCGAATTGGCCGCATTGGAACGGGCTTTCAATGCCATTCCCGCACAAGGGCCCGCGATGAACGGCATGATGATGAATGGATGGGCGGCGATGCACCAGCTTGCAGCAGACACTCTCAGCGCGCGGATCGCAGCGGCGAGCGGAGACATCTCGGCGGCGATCACGCACTGGGGCGAAGCTGTCGCGATGCAGGATCAAATCGGATACACCGAGCCGCCGGCCTGGTATTATCCGATTCGCGAATCGCTCGGCGCTGCCCTGCTGCGCGATAAACAATTCGCCGAAGCCGAAAAAGCATTTCGTGAAGATCTGAATCGTAATCCCCGCAACCCCCGTTCACTCTTTGGCCTTTGGAATGCTCTCGAAGCGCAACAGAAACCAGCGGAAGCCGATTCAGTCCACGCTGCTTTTACCTCGGCCTGGCGCGGTGCGCCGGATTCACTCCACATCGAAGATTTCTAGTTACGCGGTGATGCACAAGGCTCTGAATCGCATCTAACCACTGGAGGAGTGCGGGTATACTCGTATTGTCCGCATTTCGCGGATTCAAGTCATGCCGCGCATAAAAACAAGTCGCGAACTGTCTCAGCTGGTGGTCATCGTCGCTTTCGCCGCCGGTATTGCCGTACTTTATTTCGCGAAAGCCGTACTCGTTCCTGTCGCGCTTGCCATCCTCTTCACCTTCGTTTTGAATCCGTTGGTGCGGGGCCTCGAGAAAATCCGCATGCCGCGCGTCGCCGCGGTTCTGCTCGTCGTTTTCATCGCAGTGGCGGCGCTCGGCTCGACCGGCTGGGTGGTGGCCAGTCAATTGGTCAACGTTACCAGCCAGCTTCCCAACTACCGCACAAATATTCGCAACAAGATCGAATCATTTCGCAATTCGCGTCCCGACGGTCTGAATAAAGCAACTGAAGCCGTGCAAGTAATCAGCACGGAGATCGCCTCGCAGACAGCTAACCCGCCAGCGGGCATACCAACCACCGCCGCGCCGCCGTCCAAAGCGTCAAGCTCCAGGCTGCGCGCTGCCCCCGCTGCGACGCCCGAAAAGCCGGTTCCGGTCGAGGTTGTTCCGCCGCCGTCAAATATTTTGGAATCTATCGAAGCTTATCTTGGCCCACTCGGCACCGCCGGTATGGTCGTGGTCTTTACGATTTTCATGTTGTTTCAGCGGGACGAGCTGCGCGACCGCTTCATTCGCCTGGCGGCCACCGGGCGGCTGAGCCTGATGGCCAAAGCAATGGACGAGGCGGGCCAGCGCGTGAGCCACTACCTGCTCCTGCAATCCTTGGTCAATGCCTGCTACGGCCTTATCGCTGGAGCGTTCCTTTACGCGATCGGCGTGCCCAATGCGTTGCTGTGGGGCGTTCTCGCCGGCCTGCTGCGTTTTCTTCCGTACATCGGCCCGCCGGTTGGAGCGCTCGCGCCGGTGCTTTTCTCGCTCGCCGTTTTTGATGGTTGGAACCACGCGCTGATGGTGCTCAGCTTTTTTGTGGTCATTGAAATCGTGGTCGCCAATTTCATCGAACCGATGCTCTACGGCGCGCGCACGGGAATTTCCTCTCTCGCGGTTCTGGTCGCGGCCGTCTTCTGGACTTTTCTCTGGGGCCCTATCGGGCTGGTTCTTTCAACGCCGCTTACGGTGTGTCTCGTCGTGTTGGGCCGCCACGTCCCGAACATGCAGTTCCTGAACGTGCTGTTCGGCGACGATCCCGTCCTCGTGCCCGGCGCGCGATTTTATCTGCGCTTGATCGCGGCAGACGAAAATGAAGCTCACAAGATTCTGAAGCCGCAGCTCAAAGGCCGCACCGTCGAAGAATTCTATGACACTGTGATGATTCCCGCGCTCGCGCTCGCTGAGCGCGACCGCTATCGTGACGATCTGGACGGAGACAGCACCAAGTTCATTTACAAAACCGTGCGCGACTTCGTGAAGATTCTCGGCGATAGAAAAAAGATGGAAGCGCTCGCGGATCGCATGGAAAAACAGGACCATCCACACGACGCAACCGCTTCACCCAGAATGGCGTCGCGGCGTCCGGTGAATATCGTCTGTGTTCCGGCGTGGCGCGAGTCAGACGAGATCATCGCGCTGATGCTCGTGCAGTTATTGGAGCAGGCGTGCTACTCCGCAAAGTGCGTGGCGCTTGAGCCAACAGAGAACATGATCGCCCAGGTGCAGGAATTGAAGCCGGACATCCTGTGCATCTCCGCGCTGCCGCCGTTTTCCATCACCCATGCGCGCCGCCTGTATCAGGAACTCAGCCCGCGATTTCCGCATCAGAACGTCGTGATTGGTCTATGGAATTTCCCCGGCAACGTCGCGAAAGCTGCCTCCAGAATCGATCCCTCGCAGCAGATTCAGGCGCACACGACCTTGGCGGAAATGATTCGACAGATTGGAAATCTGGCCAATCTGCAAAGCGAGCAACCCGAACAGCCGCACGATGTGCGCAATGGCGTGGCTGTGAAATGAAAAAAGCGCCGGAATCCTCCAGCGCTCTTCCCGAAAAAAGTTGGTTGAAGTTCTAGCGCCTTCGCCGCGCGCGCTTCGCGGCTGACGAGATCCGCTTCACCGCCCGCTTGGCTTCGGCGCGGACTCTACGCGCACTGCGCTTAGCCTCGCTTCGCGCGCTTTTCGCCTCCCGCTTGATGTGGGCGCGGACTGTTTTTACGTCGCGTCGCGCCTGTTTACCAGCGTGCGCGGCTTTCCGCTTCGCCACGCGGGATTCGCGCCGAGCAGCCCGGTTCGCCGCGTCCGCGGTTGCCACTACCGCGCCCAGCGTAGCGCCGATTGACCGGCCAATATCCTCGAACACGGCCTTTTCTTTTTTCTCGAATTCGGTTGGGTGCTCCATGTTTCGCTCCTGTTTTGCAGTCAGTAGCTACAACCGCCAACGTACCTCAATTTGTTCCGATGCTCCGGCTATCTCCGCGGACTCTTAATCACCGGCACGTCTCGGCCCAGGGCCGTCGCCAGTGCGACCAGGTGATCCTGCTCGTCCACCAGGATTTCCCGAATCTGTTCCGCGGCCGCGAATTCTCCCAGTTGCTCGCACTGCCTGACCCGTTCGCGGTAATTGCGGATGGTTTCCTGCTCGCTTTCCAGATCGAATTGCAGCATGTCTTTGGCTCTTGGAGATGTCCTCACCTGCGTCGGCGTCGTCGCCGGCATTCCGCCCATGTAGTCGACCAGGTTGGAAACGGTCAGCGCGTGCTGCAATTCCTGGCCGGCGTGCTTTACCAGTTCACCGGCAATGTTCATGTACTCGGCGCCTTTCAGAGCTTGCGAATACACGACGTACGAAATGATTGCCTGATATTCCCTGCACAAATCTTCATTCAGCAACTTGACCAGCTCTTCCCGTGTGATGCTGTCCGTCTTTCCCGCCGCAGCTGATTCTTTCATCGGAGGCTCCTGTCTGTGGGTTCAGAGGTATGTAATATGGCGCGAGTCCGCCGGCGAATCCGCGGCGGGACTTCGCCAGTCTAGTGTTACATGGTTCGCGCTCTCCGTTCACCAGGAAATTGTGGCGAACACGCACCGCGCGTCAGTTATTTTTTGCGAAGCGGCGGAAAAAGCTGTCCGCCTTCCAGGACGGCCGCGCGTCAGCATCAGCAACGCGCAGCGCGAGCGCTTCGAGCAGCGCGTTAAATTGCGCGGCAGCCTCCTTATCCACGGGCTGATTCACGTCATCGCTCGGCGCGTGATAACGCACGCGCACCCATTCCTTGAACGTCGCCTCTTCCGGCGTTCCCGGCACCCATCCGAATTTGAACGCCAGCGCAGGAATGCCTTTTTTCACGAAGCTGTATTGATCGCTGCGGATGAAGCGGTTTTGATCCGGTTCCTTATCGGCCTGAATGATCACGTCGCGCTGCGCGGCCACGGCGCGCACGTCGTCGCCGAGCGTGGATTCGTCCAGCCCCTGTATTTCCAGGTATTTCAGCGCGAAAAGCGGCAGGAACATATCCATATTCAAGTCGGCGACGATTGCGTTGCGGTCTACCGTCGGATGCGCGGCAAAGTATTCGGAGCCGAGGTCGCCTTTCTCTTCAGCCGTCACCGCCGCGAAAATCAGTGATCGCCGCGGATGCATGCCGTCGCGCTGCAAGTGCTTCGCAATTTCGATCAGCGTCGCCACGCCGGATGCATTGTCCATCGCGCCGTTGTAGATGCTGTCGCCGTTGATCGGCTGCCCCACGCCGACGTGATCCAGATGCGCGCTGATCACTACGTATTCGCTTTTCAAGTGCGGGTCCAAGCCTGGCAGCATGCCGATCACGTTCGGTGCGGTCACTTTGTGTTCGGTATACGCAATGCGCGCCTGAACGGAAACTTGCAGAGGAAATTTCGGCAGCGGTTGGCTCCTGTCCGCGAGCGCCAGCAGTTCGCTGATGGTGTGTCCCGTGTTCGCCAACCATTTATCGGCAAACGCGGCGTTGATGTTCGCGCTGAATTTCATCCCCCGCGCGGGCACGAGCGATTTATCTTCCAGACTCATCGAAGGCTGAAACCGCGCGAGCGTCGCGCGCTCCCAGGGAATCGATGCATTTTTTGGATTACTGATTACCGCGACGCCGATGCCGCCCGCTTTTTGCAGCGTGTCCCAGCGCTGTTCGAGCGATTGATAGTGCGAGCGCAGCGCGCTGGGAATCTCCTTTGGCCCGCCGGTGATGTAGACGGCGATCTTGCCGCGCAAATCCTGGCCGGCCAGCTCATCATAATTCGCTTCCGGCACGGCGAAACCGTAACCGACAAAAACTGCTTTGGCCTTCAGGTTCGCCGCCGGATCGCCGCCGACCCGCAGCGTCGCGTCCTCTCCCAGCTTCAGCGGCTCCGCCATTCCGTTTTGCACGAGCTCGAGGCTGCATTTCGGTTCGTCGATTTGGCGAACGTCGAAATTGACGGGCTGAAGAAAGCCGTTGGTTCCGGCCGGTTGCAATCCCGCGGACGCGAATTGCTTCGCGACGTAATCCGCAGCCTTCATGTACTCAGGGCTGCCGGTTTCGCGCCCCTTCATTTCATCCGAGGCCAGGTATTCGACGTGCGCCCACCAGGCATTACCTTCAGCGGCCCAATCAGGATGCGCATTCTGCGATTGCGCGCGCACGATGTGATGAGCCGGCGCGAAGACGGCGAAGAAAACCGTGACCAGCAGGCACGTCAGTAGCGCCGCACGAAACCTGACACCGAGTTTTTTCCTTCCCATCGCCCAGATGTCCATTCTTCCGCCTCCGTCTTTTCGCCACACCAACGAAATGGCATTCTACACGGAAACGGGACCCCCACCCCCGCCATGTTTTGGCATGAATATCATTCGCAAGGACTTAGGGGGTCGAGGTCAGCTAAGAATATGAGCGGTAAGGGTTTAGGTGGGTCCGTTGATGATTTTTCGAGGAGCTCCTTTCGCTGCCGCGATCTGCACGGTTCAAGGAACGTTAGCTGAAGAGTACAGTCGTGTCAACAAGATAATTATATAGTATATATTCGAATGAGAGGCGTATGAGGGAGGGATCGTTCGAATCGATTTGCCTCAGAGGACAAATTCGCAGACGACAACACCGCAACGGCTTCAGCACAGAGGTACAGAGAACACGGAGCCAGCGCGGAGACGGCGTCGCTACAGAGCCGTCCGGTGCCGCACGGCCTCGCAGGCAGTTATCCAGATCGTCTTGCGGACGCATGAACGCCGTGTGGGGCCTTTCGCTCCAGTAGCGCGCAGAGGCCGTCGGATTCGATGCCGAGCGGGCGATTGCCCAGGTTATAGAAATTCTCCAGCGCGTTGAGCATGGTGATTTCCGCGATCTGCTGGTCGCTAAAATAGCGTTTCAGTTCCGCGAACGTCGCGTCGCTGGCCGTTTTCGTCCGCGAAACCTCTTCCACGTAGGCCAGCGCGGCGCGCTCCGCGGGAGTGAACGCGGGGTCGGTGCGATAGTTTGGCAGCCTATTCAATTTTTCCAGCGAGCCGCCTTCATGTGCGACATACGCTCGCGAAATATCAATGCAGAATCCGCATTGATTCACTTCTGAAATGTGTGTGTGCAGCAATAATTGCAGTCCTTTATCAAGTGTGAAGCCGCTTTCCATCATTTTGGTGATTTCGTAGCTCATGCGAATGGATTTCGGCACGCGCGCGGTAATCACTTTGAGCGGCGTGATCACTTTACCGAATCGTTTGCGTGTGAAGAAATACACAAGCTTCATTTTGAGGCCTTGCGGATGTTCGATGGGTTCTAGACGCATGGCTCATCTCCTGCATTTTCGATGCGTGGATGTTCATGAGAGGTACAAGAAGTCTGGCGAGAAAATGGCAAGCGAGAGCACGCAGGAAGTGGGCCAGCAAACTATTGGGGTGAACGGATCGGCTTGAGTTGGATCATTCTCGTTTCGCTCTGTCCAATGGTCACGCGTTCAGCGCTGCCGATATTCCGGTCGACAAAATCGAGGGCAAAGTAAGTCTGTTCGGGATCTTGTGGAACGGCGAACAACAGATAATCGCCGGGCAGCAGACGCAACTTGAACCGGCCGGAGGCGTCTGTTGTTGTATCTCGCGGGTACACTTCTGAGGTCCGTAATTCTGGCGACGCCGGAATTGCCACGACCACAAAGTTACGGACTGGTGTTTCACCGTCCAGCACTTTGCCATTTAGGACGCTATCTTCGGCCGCCAATGTCAGCGTGCAGTCATTCAAATTAGTATCCGGCTCGATGGTGACTGCTCGAGCGGTGTAATCCACACCAGCGCATTCCGCGCGCTTTATATAGACCGTCTTCATGTTGCCTGGTCGATTTGCCAGAGTCGTATAGTTCGTCCTAAAAAAGTAGCTGCCTGGCGTAATTGCAGTAATCTCGAATGTGCCGTCGTCGTTGATTGGGCCGCTAAGACTGTGCTCATAAGGCGATGATTGCTCGGCCGGGTTGAGCCACACGACGAGAGACTTGAAAGATGTAACGGCGTTGCCACCATCCCATGCAATTCTGCCGCGCACTCCGCCGGGCCGTTCCATGGCGCCATTCAACTTGACGTCGGCGTCTTGTACATGGACGGATGCTGAAAAGCTCGTAGCGCTTTCCTTCTTGAGAGGTTCGTCCCCGAGCAACTGCCTCGCCACCAGATAATAATCGCCGTTAGGGATGTTGGGAATTGTGAACGCGCCATCGGCGCCTGTCGTCGTGTAGCCGGCATCGATGACGGGCCCAAATCGCAATGGAACGAGAGGAGTTAGCGATATCGAAGGCGCGCCAACAGGTTTGGGCGCGATATTGGAAAGAGTGCCGCTTACCGTGTGCAACTTCAATTGAGGAGTTAAGACGAAATCAATGTCCATGATTTCCGCGCCGGACGTCACACGGATGCGCTGCGCTTCCGCGATCGAAGAAGCCTGCGGATAAAAGATGTGGCCAAATTTGATTTCGCGAGGGGCACCGGCATAGCTCATATCGGCGACGACATCGCCGTTAGCGAAGATGCAATAGGACCCCGCATCGAGACCCGACAACCGATAGCGGCCCAGGTCGTCGGTTTGTGCGAACACCCGGTCGAAATTCTCCAGATCGATCGTTCCACCAGCCGTGAATTGGGGCTGAATCGCGGAGATCTCGAGGCCCTTTACCGGCACGTTGTTGTCATCCACGATGGTGCCGGAGATCACACCAGCTGGGGAAAGCTGCATGTCGACATCGTCCAGATTCTGGCCAGGCTCGAGATTGATGGAGGTGGAATAATCTTCAGCGTCGTCATCGTCACCTTGGTGGCGTTGAACGTATCTTGCGTCTATAAAGCCGGTCCGTTGCGCTCCGACAGAGTATTTTCCGGGCACCAGCTGACTGAAATAGTACGCTCCATCCGCCCCTGTTCTTGTGATCTGGTTATCGCCAAATTTCTGAGAGGTTGAATGATAAAGCGACACAAATGCGCCCGCGAGGGGCGCGCCCGTGTCTTTGCGGTAGACGTGGCCAGAGATGCCGCCGAGAGCTTGCTGCGGCGTCGGATGGGCGAAGGCAATTCCAACCGCGGACAAAATCATCGCCAGCAGAAAAGCGCGAACAAGCGCGCGTGAACGGAGCTGGGGCGCAAAGTTCACGGCAGAATCATATACCCGCCAAACGTCAAAGTTGCATATGGGACGCGGGCTTTCGCGCGGAGGTTGTAAGGACTCAACCGACTTGTGAACTAGCGCGTAAGGTCGGCTAGTTCACCACTGGTTGGGCGGGACGGGGCCGCTTCGCCACGATGCGGGCCATCCGATCGCTAACCATCCATGGCCCCCCTGGATGAAGCATCGCGCTGCCCAGGTGCTCAATCGAAAAGTGAAATTGCACGGTGATGTAGACCTCATGTTGAAACCCAACGGGCGGAAACGCGATAGTGTTCAGGAGGTCCAGCGCCGCACGATTCATCTGCGGATATGTATTCTCAAGCAGTTCAGCATCCAGCACCGTGCCATCGCGAGCGTCCAGGATCGCGTGAACCAACACAGGCTGATAGACAGGCGAAGGCGGCGCGCCTGCCGGCACTATGCGCGTCCAGATGCGATCGACGATTCCGAGAGCGGAAGGTGCACTCACCTCCACCATGCCGGGTTTCACCTCGAAAATGCCTGCGTCAAGATTCGTCGAGTCATCCAGTTCGTCCAGGTGAATGGTGACGACCAACTTGCCGTTTTCATAGATGGAGATTTGCCGCGGCAACGTGTGCCCGTGAAAATCCGTTGAGCCGGTGTAATCGCATTCCGCGTACATGCCCGGTGCGACGGACCACGACTGCAGCCGTCCCGTAGCGGTAGCCACGCAGTTCTCGGTCTCAAACCACGTCCTCGGTGGGCTACCGGCAACGACGTATCCACTGGCGAGCACGCACTTGATTTCGTTGCCGTCTTTGACTAGCGTGAGTTCGCGCAGCGTTTCGTCGTTTTGCGGCATGATCACAGGATTGGCGAGCGCCGAGTGCACCGTTTGTAAGCGCAGCGGCAATTGCTCTGTTGGATTCGCAAAAACGTGGCCCTCGAGGATGAGCATGTGCACGATCCTGTTTTGCAATTGCGCGATCCACGACCAGTGGCCGGCGCCGTCGGAAAGTTCCTGGACGTTGCCCTGGCCTTCGAGCTGAGTCGTTCCGCTCGTGTCAAACGAAGCGCGCAAGACATATGGCGTCGTCAGTTCGTGCAGATCAGAATTTTCGCGGGCTCGATCCAGCAGGGCGATGGCAGCCTGACGATCCGCGGGTTTCTTCAATAGACGCGGCGCGTGTATGACGGCTTCACGAGGATCTTTTGGAGGGGGTGTTTGCTGCAGTTGCGCGCCGGCGACCGAGGCGCACGCGAGCGAGCACACTGCGGCAAAAGTCGTGATGGTGGCTCTGGACGTCTGCTTCATCGCATTTCAGGCCGGGAGTATACCACTTCGTCCTATACGACTGGCACATTCGGAACCGTGATGACAGATGAGGCCGGCCAACATGGGAAGAAAGACGGGGAGAAAGTTAGTCTGTGAGCGCGGCCGCGACAGAAGGTGACGGCTTTTCTTTGCGGAAGTCGCCTTCCCAGCGCGCGACGACGGCCGACGCGAGGCAGTTGCCGATCACATTCATCGCCGTGCGTCCCATGTCCATGAATTGATCCACACCCAAGAGAATCAGAATCGGCTCCTTGGGCAGGCCGAACTGATCCGAAGCTCCGAGAAGAATAATGATCGCCGCGCGCGAAACTCCCGCGACGCCTTTACTGGTGAGCATGAGCATCAGCATCATCACAATCTGTTGGCCGATGCTAAGGTGGATGCCCGCGGCCTGCGCGACGAAGATCGATGCGAGGGATAGATACAAAGTTGAGCCGGTGAGATTGAAGCTGTAGCCGAGCGGAATTACAAACGCGACGTTTTGCCTCGGCACGCCGAACGCCTCCATGGATTCCATCGCGCGCGGCAACGCGGCTTCGGAGCTGGTGGTGCTGAAGCCGATGGTGGTCGGCTCGGCGACGGCGCGCACAAATTCCATCACCGGTAAACGTGCGATCAGGGCGGAAGGCAGCAGCACTCCAAACAGAAATACAAACAGGGACGCGTAAAAAGTAGCGACGAGCTGGCCCAGGTTGTAGAGCACGCCGAAGCCGGTGCTGGCGACGGTGTAGGCGATCGCTCCCGCGATGCCGATGGGCGCGAACAGCATGACGATGTTCGTGAATTTGAACATCACTTCGGCGAGGCTTTCGGCGAAGGCGAGCATCGGTTTGCGGCGCGCTTCATTCACCATGGCCAGCGCGATGCCGAAAATCATGCTGAAGACGACGACCTGCAGCACCTGATTTTCCGCGACGGACTTGGCGATATTTTCCGGGAAAATGTGCAGGATCAGGTCCGCGGCGGTCGGTCGTGGGGCAGCGATTTGCGCCACGCTACCAGAAGTGGCCGCGGGCAGCTGCACTCCCACGCCGGACTTGCTGATGTTGATGGCGGCGAGGCCGATGACGAGGCCGAGCGTGGTGACGATTTCAAAATAAATGATGGCCTTCACGCCCATGCGGCCCACTTTTTTCAAGTCGGCGTGGCTGGCGATGCCGCCAACGAGCGTCGCAAAAAGCAGCGGCGCGATGATGACGCGAATCATCCGCAGGAAAATGTCACTGAGGATGCGCAGGTGCATGGCAAACGCCGGTGTGTCATGACCAAGCTCCGCGCCGAGCACCATGCAGACGAGGATCCAGCCGGTGAGAGAGCGGCGCGTGAACGCGTAAATAAGCAAGACGGCGAGCGCGAGCAAGCGAATCACTTCGCCGGCTTGAGGGCTGACGGAGATGCCGTGCGCGGCGCCGATGGCCAGAATCGCAGCGATGAAATAGAGGGCGAGCGCGGCGATGAGGAGCTTGCTCTTCATGGAAAGTGGACGCGGCTTCTATATCACAAGAGGCGGTGAGGCGTCTTGCTTTGGCCGCGCGGACTTTAATTCGGGCCAGCGAGGCGGCTGCAGTTCGCGCCCCGCCGGGCCGCGCGCATTCAATATGCGCGCAAGCGCGAGAGCAGCGAGAGCGAGGATAATCGGGAAACATTCGAGGACGTAACGCGGCTCGACGGTTTGCAGTTGCGTCATGAATGCGGTGCGGATGATGAGGTAGATGAGGAAAAATTTGACGGCGAGCGAAGCTCGGTAGCGCCAGGCTCCCATGGCAGCAAGTGCGATGAGGATTATGTTGATGAGGCCGAAGATGGCCGTGGTGTCAAAGTCCTCGGGATTATCGTGATGCTTCTGCGCCGGCGGCCAAAGATCGCCGGAGTAGGGCAGCAGTTCGATGCGGGGAGTGAACCACATGAAAAATGCGCGCTCGATGGGAATTGCAAGATAGGTTCGCAGCGGATGGCGGCGCGCACGGTCGCGGGCGATGGCGGCGAATTGATCGTCGAGCGGAGGCGTGATGTGGCGAGGCGTGCTGGAATTGTAAAGCGCAAGCAAAGCGGCGATGCGCGTGCGTTCTTCCGCGGAGTCGAAAGCCGAAGCCGGCAACGTGTCGATCAGGATCGGCCGGCGCCAGCCGAGTTGCCACGGCGCGAGATAAGAATCGCCGAACCGAATCATCCATGTGTCCGTCCATTTGTAGAAACCGACCGGAATGTAGTCGCCGCCGGTCTGCGCGTAGCGCGGCGCGAGATATTGCACGTGTTTGAGAGTGACGACGTTGCGCAGCGCCCACGGCGTGAGCGTGAGGAGCAGGCTCGCGGCGAGCCAACCAAGGCCCAGCAAAACTTTCCACCAATCTTTTTCGTGCCACCAAACGCCGCAGAGGACGAGGCCCATCGCGATGAGCAGCAGCGGGCTTTCCGGACGGACGAGCGTCGCGAGGCCTGCAACGACGCCAGCGATGAAAAACCAGGCGACATATTTCAGCAGAATTTTCCGCTCGAGTAATGCGCGAGAAATGTGAACGTCAGGATGATTCAAGATGATGACGAACATCCAGATGACGATTGCGCCCAGAAATGTGGCGAGCGTTTCGGTGAGCACAGCGGCGGCGTAATCGGCGGTGAAAGGGCATAGCGCCGCGAGCCAGAGGGCAATGATGGCGACGAGCCTGCGTTTCTGCGCGGGAGCGATGCGCGCCGCGATATGCGCAGTGATGACGCAAGTGAGCAAGTCGATCACGGCCTGGACGATCATCACCGCGACGTCTTTTTGGCCAAAGATCGAATAGACGACGGCGAGAAAAGCCGGATAGCCGGGAACACGCATGTCCACGGGAATTAAGCGGCCGTGGATGACCAGACCATAGACGCCATGGTGCAGCCAGTTGAGCGCCAGTTCTTCGTAAAATTGCGTGTCGCCGGCGCGAAATGGGAATTTGAGAATGAAAAAAAGGCGCAGTGCAAAGCCGACAAGGAGCGCGGCAATCAGGTGCGCGTAGGGAATCAGCCCTGGTGTGCGGATTGGTGGTGTCGCGCTGAGCGGAGCGGGGCTTAGGTCGGTTGCTGTGAGATCCGCTCTTTCGGCCACGACTGATATTACTTTAGATTACGGCTGGCGCAGATTGTCTCAGTGGATTATGAACACCGAGCATAAGCGCTTTTGGCGTCCCGTCAGGACTTGATTTCGGCTCGATGTGAAGTCAAGATACGCGCCCGCTACGGCGATTGAAGTTGTGACCCTTTTCGCCGGGCTGCTGCATCCAATGTTCGTAAAACGGGGTCACTCTCTTCCGGTCCCTGCCGTCCCGAACTGTACCGTGCCGAGGTGAACTTTGCCGGCGTCTCGCACTGCCAAGACTAAAACCGAAACACTGCTGGGACGTCTGCGCGACGCTCGCGTTTCTTCCGACAAATTATTCGAGATTGTCCGAGAGGGATTTCTGTACGAGCGGCCGATTCCCGAGCGGCACCGCATCATTTTCTATCTTGGGCATCTGGAAGCCTTCGACTGGAATTTGCTGGCAAATCACATCGGCGCCGTGCGTCCACCGCAGGCGGAATTTGACAGGCTGTTTGCGTTCGGCATTGATCCGGTCGGCGGAGGATTGCCGACGGACAAACCGTCCGACTGGCCACGGCTGAACGAAGTGCGTGGCTACGCCATGGCGGTGCGCGGAGGGTTGGATGCCGGACTTGCGCGAGCGACGAATCGCGTGGAGGACGCAGACGTGCAGGATTTGCTGCACGTTGCGGTGGAGCATCGATTAATGCACCTCGAAACGCTGGCATACATGTTCCACCAGTTGCCGCTGGAGCAAAAAATCCGGAAGGCACGCATGCACGAGTTGACTTCGCGGCCGGTCCTGCCGCGGATGATGCGGGTTCCCGAGGGAGTTTGCACGCTAGGGCTTTCTCGAGCGAATGCGAATGAGTTCGGCTGGGACAACGAATACGAAAGCCAGACTGTGCACGTAGCGCCGTTTGAGATTGACGAATACATGGTGACGAATTCGCAGTTCCGGCAATTCTTGGAGGCGGGCGGATACCAGAGCAGCGAGTTGTGGTCAGACGCGAATTGGGAATGGAAAGCGAAGAACGACATTCGTCATCCAGTTTTCTGGAAACAGACTGGGAAGAGATGGATGTATCGCGCGATGTTCGACGAAGTGCCTTTGCCGGGAAACTGGCCGGCGTATGTGAGCCACGCGGAAGCGAGCGCCTACGCGCGCTGGGCAGGGAAAGCTTTGCCGACGGAAGCGCAGTGGCATCGCGCGGCGTATGGCACTCCCAGCAGCAGGGAAAGCGACTATCCATGGGGCGAGGAAGCGCCTTCCGCGTCGCTGGGCAATTTTGATTTTCGCGAATGGGACGCCATGCCGGTGAACGCGTCTGCGAATCACAGGAGCGGCTTCAACGTGGCCGGATTGCTGGGCAATGGATGGGAGTGGACTGCGACCGTCTTCGCGCCATTTCCTGGATTCGCGGCGATGCCGTTCTATCTTGGCTATTCGGCGGATTTTTTCGACGGCAAACACTACGTCATGAAGGGCGGATCGGCGCGCACGGCGGCGTGCATGCTGCGGAGATCGTTCCGGAACTGGTTTCAACCGCGGTATCAATATGCATACGCCGGGTTCCGGTGCGTTTCCAATAACTGCTGAAATCTCCGAGGGAAAATCATGCTGACGCATCTGATCACAACGAATCCCCTGACTGAATTTGCGCATGACGTGCGAGCCGGGCTTTCAAAGCCGGGTCAGAAGGAACTGCCGTCAAAATATTTGTACGATTCGCTCGGGTCGACTTTGTTCGAGGCAATCTGCCAGACGCGTGAATATGGAATTTCGCGCGCGGAAGAGCGAATCCTGCGGAAGCACGCGGCGGACATTGTGTCTCATCTTCCGCCGAACATGATGGTTGCAGAGTTGGGCAGCGGGACGGGAAGAAAAACGCGGTTGATTCTGGAAGCGCTGAGCCGGAAACAATCAACTTCGTATTATCCGATCGAGATTTCGCCCGCGGCGCTGGCGGTTTGCGAAAGGGAATTGCGGGACATCAACTCGATCAGCATCGTTGGCTTTGAACGCGAATATCTGGACGGGCTGCTGGAGGTGACGGCGCGGCGAGCGGAGGATCAGCACCTCATGGTGCTTTTCCTGGGGAGCACGATCGGAAATTTTGACGGAGCGGCGGGAATTTCCTTTCTTCAACAGGTGCACGCGTTGTTGCGTCCCGGCGATTCGCTGTTGCTTGGTGTGGATTTGGAAAAGCCGGTGCCGGTGTTGCACGCGGCGTACGACGATTCGCTGAAAATCACCGCGGCGTTCAACAAAAATGTTCTGGCGCGCATCAATCGTGAGTTGGACGCGAATTTCGATTTGGCCAACTTTGAGCACTTCGCGCGATTCAACTCTGACGCGCGGAGCATCGAGATGCACCTGGTTTCAACGAGATATCAGACGGTGACGATTCCGAGCGCGGGAATATCCATTGATTTCCGGCAGGGCGAAACGATATGGACAGAAAGCTGCCACAAATTCCGGCCGGATGAACTGGCTGAGATGGCGTCGCTTGCGCGATTCCACTGCGAAGCGCAGTGGGTTGACCACGAATGGCCGTTTGCAGAGTTGTTGTGGACGGTGGAGTAGCTCCGCGTTTTTACCAGCGCGGTTCGCGCGGCTGGCGGGCTGAATCGCGATAATCCTCGTTTGAATATCTGTCGCGGCCGCGGCCACCACCACCGCCTTTGCCACCACCACCGCCGCCATATCCGCCACGGCCGCCGCCCGGAGGGCCGCTGCGCCCGGAAGATTCCTTTGGCCGCGCCTCATTCACTTTCAGATTGCGGCCGGAGACTTCTTTCCCATCCAGTTCCGCAATGGCTTTTTTCGCCTCTTCGTCGTTGGGCATCTCGACGAACGCGAATCCGCGGGCCCGGCCGGTTTCGCGGTCCTTCACGACATGGACGCGGGTGATCTGGCCGAAGGGCTCGAACAGCGCGCGAATTTCGGCTTCCGTCATTTGAAAATTAATGTTGCCGACAAAGAGGTTCTTCATTTCTCAATCTCTCCTGCATTCAGTTTCCCGCGGCTCGTTGAGCGAGCCTGGGAAGTCATACTTGGCCCGACAGCAATTCTACAGTCGTTCATCGTACTTGCGCGACAAGGGAATTTATGAGGCCTCTAAGATGGTGTGTCACAGTCAGGCTCGGGCGGAGTATTGCCGGCGTAAGGTTGGATGCAGACTAGAGTGCCGGTGTTTCATCAATTTTACCGGTTGAAAAAAGGCGGGCCCGCGAGTTGCGGGTCCGCCTTTGGAGTTTACAGGCTGGTGACGTTCGCCGCCTGCAGGCCCTTGGGGCCGCGGGTGACTTCAAATTCAACCGCCTGGCCTTCGTTCAGCGATTTGTAGCCTTCCGACTGAATCGCCGAAAAGTGGACGAAAACGTCCTCGCCGGACTGGCGCTGGATGAATCCGAAACCCTTGCTGGCATTGAACCACTTTACTGTTCCTTGTTCTTTCAACTGTGTATCTCTTTTCTGTATGAGCTATTTGAGCTGCTGCATTGCCTCCAGCCGTAAAACAAAAAAGGCCGCAAGTTTGTACTTGCAGCCTCAGATCGAATCCAAAGGTTATACAAGAGCAACAAACGCGAAGACAGGATACCAGTAGCAGAGCGAAAAGTCAATAGGTGACCGGGAGCGGCATCCTGTTAGAGGACGCGAAGCGCGGTCACGCGACCAGCATGGCGGCCGATCGCCGGGCGGCACAAATACCGCCAAGGAGATTCTATGGGCGTATAATCCGGCGCGATGGTGGAGGGAGATCATGAAATTTTCATTCGAGAGAGGCCTTTCATTCCGACGAGCGCTGATTGCGGTGACACTATCCTCCGGGCTGTTTTTTGCCGGGCCGCGCGCGGCTGTGCCCCCGGCGCAAATTGCCGCCACGCCTCCGATGGGCTGGAACAGCTGGAATCACTTTGCACGACGCGTGGACGACGCCACGGTGCGCGCACAGGCGGATGCGATGGTGTCCACCGGGATGCGCGACGCGGGTTATGTCTACATGAATATTGACGACACCTGGGAAGGCCAGCGCAGCGCGACGGGCGAAATACAAACCAACGAAAAATTTCCGGATATGAAGGCGCTCGCTGATTACGTTCACGGCAAGGGCTTAAAGATTGGAATTTATTCTTCGCCCGGACCGAAGACCTGTGCGGGATTTGAAGGCAGCTATCAACACGAAGAGCAGGACGCGCAGACCTACGCGAAGTGGGGAATCGATTATTTGAAATACGACCTGTGCAGCTACCTCGACATCATGAAGACCGCGCCCACGCCGGAAGCGGCGCATCAAATGATGCTCGACGCCTATACGAAAATGCACAACGCGCTAGTGAAAACGGGCCGCCCGATCGTCTACAGCCTGTGCCAGTACGGTGATGACGCTGTTTGGGAATGGGGCGCGTCCGTCGGCGGAAATTTGTGGCGCACCACGGGCGACATTACGGATCGCTACGCGCGAATGGAAACGATTGGCTTCAGTCAGGCTGGACTTGCGAAATTCGCCGGGCCGGGCCACTGGAACGATCCGGATATGCTGGAAATTGGAAATGGCGGGATGAAACCGGATGAATACCGAACGCACATGAGTTTGTGGGCGCTGCTTGCGGCTCCGCTGCTCTCCGGAAATGACTTGACGCAGATGTCGCCGGAGACGACTGCGATTCTGACGAACAAGGAGGTGATCGCGATCGATCAGGACCCGCTTGGCAAGCAGGGAGATCGAGTTTGGACCGAGGGGCCGATGGAAATTTGGGCGCGTCCGTTAAGCGGCGGAGCGAAGGCTGTGGGGGTGTTCAATCGGCATCCCGGGCCGATGCATGTGGAAATGCCGTTCGCAGAAATCGGGTTCAAAGGGCCGGTGCATGTGCGCGATGTCTGGGCCGGAAAGGATCTGGGAATCCTGGATGGTTCGTATCCCGTGACTCTGCCGGGACACGGCGTGGTGCTGCTGAAGGTTGGGAAGTAGCCGCGGCGAGGCAGCGCAGCGGGTTTTGCCTGCATCTTTCTTTAAGGCGCACGGCGCGACGGAAGTTCGAGATTTTGCGAGCTCGCCGGAAACACGCCTAGGAGAATTTCCCGGCATGCCGTGTTCTATAAAAATGATTTGAATCGCCGCGCAGGTTTGCGAGCGCGCGCGACGATGAATGGGCAGAGAGAAGGAATGGCCAATGGCAGTTCGAGTTTGCTTGAAGGGAATTGCAGCGGCGTTGGCCGTGGCTGCGTTGATGAGCGGCGACGCGACGCGATCTAGCGCGCAGGCACAAAACGCCGAGTTGCCGACGGCGCAGGAAATCGTGGCGAAGTACGACGTTGCGCTGGGCGGAGAGGCGGCGATCCGGCGGCACACCTCCGAGACGATGCGCGGAACCGTGGACGCGTTGATGCCCGGCGGCAGAGTGACGATGCCGTTTGTGTATTACGCTGCGGCGCCGGACCTCCGTGTGGAAAAAACCACGCTGCCACGGAATCAGGGACAAGTGCTGACGGGATTCGACGGGCAGATTGCCTGGGGTCTCGATCCGCAGGCCGGCCCCACGATTGCAACGGGCAACGATCGCGAGTCAGTGCGACGCGATGCTGATTTTTATTATCCGCTGGATGAGTTGACGTGGTTTCGCTCGATGCAGACGGTGAGCGTCGAAAATTTTGAAGGGCAGCGTTGTTACAGGCTTCACGGTGTAAGTAATTGGGGCGAGCCGAACGATCAGTTTTACAACGTGGAGACAGGCTTGCTGGCGGGATACGAATTCACCGCGAATGCACCGAACGGCCCGGCGCTGATGCACGAAATTTTCACAGAGTACAAACCCGTTGATGGCGTGCAGGTACCAATGAGGCAGGAAATTAAGTTCAAGCCGCAGCGCGGAGGAGGCTGGCAAGTCGGTCAAACGCAGAAATTCACGGAGATCACATTTAACGATGTTGATCCCTCGGTGTTTACTCCACCGGCGGCGGTGAAAAATCTTGCCGCGATGAACGGTGCGCGAGGCAGTGGCAGGTAGCGCGCTTTTCGCTCCGCCTACTACGCAGACCAGGCGCGCGGGCGGCGATCCCAGCGATGGTTTTTCAATTCCCGCAATAATGCTGTCTCGAGCGGAGGCGCGTCACTGAGCGCCAGATCTTCGCGCACGTGCGCTGAATTTCGCATGCCGATGATTGTGGTGCTGACGACAGAGTTGGCCAGGATGAATCGCAGCGCCAATTCCGGCAGCGACATCCCCGGCGGCAGAATCGCTTTCAGTTTTTCCACGCGTCCTAAAGTGGCGCTCAGGTTTTCCGGACCGAAGTAGCGCGAACGAAAATCATTTGGCGGAAATGTGCTTTGCGGGGTGAGTTTGCCGCCGAGGCTGCCTTCGTCGAGCGGCACGCGCGCGATCACGCCGATGTTCAGCTCCTTGCAAACGGGGAAAAGTTCATCTTCCGGCGACTGGTCAAATATGTTGTAGATGACCTGGACGCAGTCAACGAGCCCGGTGCGAATCGCCTTGATGCCGTTTTCCGGTTCCCAGCGATTAAGGCTCAGACCAAAGGCGCGAATCCGCTCTTCATTCTTCAACTTCTCGATTGTCTTGCGAAAATCCGGCTCACCGGCCCAGTGATCGTCCCACACGTGAAACTGCAAGACGTCAATCGAATCCACGCCTAATTTTTCGCGGATCAGTTCGACGTATTTGAATACGTGCTTGGGCGGAAAAACGTCGCCGTAGGCGTCAGCGGGTGATGCGGGCCACTTACGATTCATCGGCGGAATTTTCGACGCGGCATACAGATGCGCTGAAAATTTTGCCGCGGCTGCCTGGCGCTTGCCGTAATTTCGCGCGAGCAATTCGCCGAGTAAGGCATCGCTCTTCCCATCTCCATAGGCCCAAGCGGTATCGAAGAAATTGCAGCCACCGTCGGCGGCAAGCTGAAGAGATTCGCGCGATTGTGCGTCGTCAGCGCCGGACCAGCCGCTCATACCCCAAAGTCCGTGGCCGATTTCGCTGACGTCGAATCCTGTTCGGCCGAGCTCTCTGTATTTCATGAGTGCACCTTCTTGGGCTATTGGGCCGAAAAACTGTAGATCGTCGTTTGCTTGTAAGTTTCGCCGGGGCGAAGAATCACGTTTGGAAAATTAGGATGGTGCACCGAATCCGGATAGTGCTGCGTTTCGAGGCAAAAGCCAGAATGTTTTGTGTAGGTCGCGCTCTTCTTGCCACTAAGCGTGCCGTCCAAAAAATTTCCTGAGTAAAATTGGACGGCAGGTTCGGTGGTCCAAACTTCCATCTCGCGGCCGGTTTCCGGTTCGTGGACAAGCGCGGCACAGCGAAGCGTGCCGGTTGCGCCATTGACGATGAAATTGTGGTCGTACCCTCCGGGATCGCCGGAGATCTCGGCGATGCGCGCGCCGATGGCTACTGGTTTGCGAAAATCGAGCGGCGTGCCTGCAACGCTGCGGATTTCGCCGGTAGGGATGAGCGTTGCGTCAACGGGAGTGTACGAATCTGCGTTGAGTTGCACGACGTGGCCGAGAACGTCGCCTGCTCCGCGAAAATTGAAATAAGTGTGATTGGTCAAATTGATTGGTGTGGGTTTATCTGTGCGCGCGGCGTAGTCAATTTGTAACTCGTTGTTGGGTGTCAGCGCGTAGGTCACGTCCACGGAAAGATTGCCGGGGTAGCCCTCTTCGCCGTCGGCGCTCTTATAGGAAAAATGAACCGCGGCGATGCTTGGGTCGGTCGCGGGCTTGGCCTGCCATACGTGGCGATCGAAGCCGGCTTTGCCGCCGTGGAGCGAATTTGGCGGATTATTGATGTCGAGAAGATATTCACGGCCGTCGAGCGCGAATTTCCCCCGCGCGATGCGATTGGCGTAGCGGCCCACGATGCCGCCGAAATGTGGATGCGGGCCCGTGTACGCAGCAATGTCGTCAAAGCCGAGAACGACGTCGGCGAGATTGCCATCGCGATCGGGCATCCAGAGCTTGGTGAGTGTGGCGCCGTAGGAAATCACGCGCGCCACAGCGCCATTTTCGCCGCGCAGCGTGTAGGCCTCGATGGGCGCGCCGTCGTGCGATTTGTGCGTGATTTCTTTTTCGACGCTGGAGGGCATTTTTGTTCTCTCTTGGCGCGGCGATTCGAGCGCGTTTCGCTGGTTCTGCGCGGCACTTGGCCGAATCGCCTCGGAAACTGTAACATCGTGCGCGCCCGCCGCACACAAATTCGCGCGCGGAGGAAAAGTCATGGACCCGGAAGAGTTTCGCAAGCACGGCCATCAACTGATTGACTGGATTGCAGACTACCGCGCGCGAGTCGAATCGTTGCCCGTCATGGCGCGCACGGCTCCTGGCGAAATTCGCGCGCAACTGCCGAAAGCGCCGCCGCAGAATCCGGAAAATTTCAGCGCGATTTTTCAGGATCTAGATCGCGTGATCGTGCCCGGGCTTTCCCACTGGCAGCACCCGCGATTTTTTGGATATTTCCCGTCGAACGGAACACTGGCGAGCGTGCTCGGCGATTATCTGAGCACCGGCCTCGGCGTGCTGGGGCTCTCGTGGCAATCCAGTCCCGCGTTGACGGAAGTGGAAGAAGTGACGACGGACTGGGTGCGGCAAATGTCCGGACTTTCCGACGCGTGGAGCGGAGTAATCACCGATACGGCTTCGACGAGCACGCTGATTGCGCTGATTTGTGCGCGCGAACGCACGACGAATTTTTCGCTCACGCGCGGCGGCCTGCAGGCGGAAGAGCGGCCGCTCAACGTTTACGTTTCCGGGCACAGCCACAGCTCCGTAGAGAAGGCTGCGCTGCTGGCCGGCTTCGGGCGCGTGAATGTGCGTCCGGTGCCGCACGACGCGGAATTTGCGATGCGCGCGGATGCGCTCGCGGAAATGGTGCGAGCCGATGCGAAGGCGGGAAAGAAACCATGCGCGGTGGTCGCGACGGTGGGCACCACGACCACGACAGCCTTCGATCCCGTGGCGAAAATTGCGGAAGTCGCGCGTGCACACAACTTGTGGCTGCACGTGGACGCGGCGATGGCGGGCTCGGCGATGATTCTGCCGGAGTATCGTGCGCTCTGGGACGGTGTGGAGTCCGCCGATTCGCTGGTCTCCAACACGCACAAGTGGCTCGGTGCTGCGTTTGATTGTTCAATTTATTTTGTCCGAGACGAGCAACATTTGGTCCGCGTGATGTCCACCAATCCAAGCTATTTGCGTTCCGCGGTGGATGAACAGGTGAAAAATCTGCGCGACTGGGGCATTCCCCTCGGGCGACGGTTCCGCGCGCTGAAATTGTGGTGCATGATTCGCGAACAGGGCGTGACGGGATTGCAAAAACGTTTGCGGCGAGACATGGCGAACGCGCAGTGGCTCGCCGGAGAAATTTCGCGCACGTCGAACTGGCGCGTGCTCGCTCCGGTAAGACTGCAAACGCTTTGTGTGCGGCATGAACCGGCCGGCATCACGGGTGAAGCTCTTGAAAAGCATACGCAGGCGTGGGCGGATCGCGTGAATCGCTCGGGAATCGCTTATCTCACGCCCGCGCTGCTCGAGGGGCGATGGATGGTGCGCGTTTCCATTGGAGCGGAAACCACAGAGCGCGAGCACATCGCGCAGTTATGGCGCGCGATGCAAACGGAGGCGGAGCGCGACTGATTTCGCGCTCCCGATTTGCCTTCAATTATTTTGGTGCAGGAATCGGAATTTTCTTGGTTCCGGCGAATTCTGCTTCGGTCTGCGCGATGTTTGTCTTCGCCCGATTCGGAAAGCCGGACCAATCGCCGTACTTATCTTTTAATTTCGCTACCACGTCATTCGTGAGGGCGTCGCCGGATTCGCCCGCCGCACGTCCCGCCTGCACGTCCTTACGCAAATCGACCAGATATCCGCGGAATGCAGCGACGTCGTCGGCCGTCCCGACATCACCGTGGCCAGACACGAATGTGCCCGCAGGGTGATGCTGTAGCGTTAGGTCAAGCGTGGCGATCCACGGCTCCGTGCTCGCGTCAATCAAGTTCGGCAGGGTGTGGCGCCAGAAAATATCTCCGCAGAAGACGACGTTTGCATCCGGAATCAAGAGCATCGTATCGCCGCCGGTGTGGCCGGGAAAGAAATGCAAGTAGATCTGCCGCGTGCCGAGATACAAATTGAGCTCGTTGTCATACGTCACGTCCGGGCTTTTGATCGCTTCGACGGAGGCGCGTTGCTCTGGCGTGGGATTCGCGCCATAAAACTTCAGATTCTCCGTGTGAATCCAACCGGGAACATTGCGGTGCGCGACGATCGTCGCGCCGGCATCGGCGAAGACCTGATTTCCCGTCACATGGTCAATATGGTAGTGCGTGTTTACGACAAAGCGGATCGGAAGCGGTGTCAACTTGCGAATGTCGGCAAGCAGCGCGCGCGCGGCGTCAACCTTTTGAAATGTGTCCACCACCAGCACGCCGTCATCTCCGATGACGAAGCCGGCGTTGCTGCCGGAACTGGTCGGCCCGGGATTGGCTATGGCCGCAAAGATGTTGTGGCCGAGCGGCTTCAGAGTATAGGGAGGCGCCGGAGTCTGCGCGGGGGCAGTTTGCACGGGTGCCGCGGCGGCTTGCGCCTGCGGCTGCCACCGCGGCGTGGCGAAGGCGATGAGGGCGAAGATCGCGGCGAGCGAGGCGAGTGGCAACAATTTCGTCAGTTTCATGTGTAATGTCCTGAGTTTTTCCGCGCAAGTTTACAGAAAGCTGTGCGCTGATTCGCGGCTCTGGTAATTTAATGCCCCGAGGGGGAAATCACAATGGGCCTGGCGCGCCGCACCATCATCGCCGCATCGCAAAGCGTCTGGCTGCGCGAGCACGCCATGCGCTGGAAATTTGTGAAGCGCGCCTCGCGAAGATTTCTGCCCGGCGAAACAATCGAAGACGCGCTCGCTGCGGCGAAGGAGCTGGCCGCGCTGGGCATCGGCGCGATGCCGTCGCGCGTCGGTGAAAATATTACGGAAGCCGCGGAAGCGAACGCCGTCGCGGATCATTACGTCGACGTGCTGGCGGCCATGCGCGCGGCGAATCTGCCCGGAGCGCTTTCGATCAAGCCGACGCAACTCGGGTTGGATCTGGATGCGGAGCTCTGCCACGTCAATCTGGTGCGGATTCTGAGCGCTGGCGATACGCACGGAATTATTTGGATCGATATGGAGTCCGGCGCGTATACAGATCGTACGCTGGAGCTCTTTCGTCGCGTGCGCGCGAACTTTTCCAACGTCGGTGTGTGCGTGCAGGCGTATCTGAAGCGCACGCCGGACGATTTGGAAACGCTGCTGCCGCTCGGCGCGGCGA
>Ga0335078_10001489_pt1 | contig 35341 bp, 28 predicted proteins | sample Lox_Sample_32_FD_206711 | JGI IMG/M metagenome (GOLD analysis project Ga0335078, IMG submission 206711) | Soil microbial communities from Loxahatchee National Wildlife Refuge, Florida, United States - Lox_Sample_3.2 | ecosystem: Environmental > Terrestrial > Soil > Wetlands | place: USA...
GGCTGACCGCCTGCGTGCCCTCAGACCGGCAGGGCGGCACCGTTGATCAGCCCGGACTCCGGCCGGGCCAGGTACAGGAACGTCCCGGCGATGTCCTCGACCTTCGGCCACGCGGCGTGGTTGGCGTTCGGCATGGCGGCGCGGTTCGCCGGCGTGTCGATGATGCTCGGCACCACGCAGTTCACCGTCACCCCGCTGCCGCGCACCTCGTCGGCCGCCATCGCGACCAGGTGCAGTACCGCGGCCTTGCTCACCGAGTAGGCGAACCCTGTACCCGACATGACGACCCCCGCGCGGCTCGCGGTGTGCACGATCCGGCCCGCCCCCGCGGGCTGCATCACCCGCAGCGCGTGCTTGGTGATCAGCGCCGCCGTTACCAGGTTCAGCTCGAGCTGGCCGGTCAGCTCGCCGCGGTCCAGCTCGGCCAGCGGCCGCGCGGGCGCGTAGCCGCCGACAGTGTTCAGCACCGCCCACACCGGCGCCATGGCGCCGACCAGCGCGCCGACCGCGGCGTCGTCGAGCACGTCCACGGCCTCGTACCGGACGCCGTCCAGCCGGCGGCCGGCCGCCGGCGTCATCTTGTCCGCGCCGGTCACGACCGCGCCGGCCTGGCTCAGCGCCGCGGCGACGCCCGCCCCGAGCGCGCCGCCCGCCCCGAACACCAGCACTGACCTGCCGGCGATGCCCTCTGTCATGCGGGCAGTGTACGGCGTGCGCTACTGCGGCCAGGTGTGCACGGGCTCGTTCGTGTGCATGAAATCGATGTAACGCTGGGTCATCTGCCGCAGCGCCTCGTCCCGGCTGGCACCGCCGTCCTGCAGCGCGGCGGCCGTGGCGATCTGCCACGAGGCGCCGTTGCGGCCGGTCAGGCACCGCTGCTCGATGACCGACAGCAGCCGGTCTGCCTGCGGTGCGCCGACGCCCCACCGGCCGAGGCCGTCGCGTGCCATCGGCAGCAGCCGCCGCAGCACCAGCTCGGTGACCGGCACGTCGCCCAGGCCCGGCCAGTACAGGCTCGCGCCCAGGCCGTGCCTGGCGGCCTCGTGCAGGTTCTCCGCCGCGGTCGCGAACGACATCTGCGTCCACACCGGCCGCTCCGACTCGGCCAGCACGCGCACCAGGCCGTAGTAGAACGCGGCGTTGGCCATCACGTCGGCGACCGACGGGCCGGCCGGGAGCACCCGGTTCTCCACCCGCAGATGCGGCGCGCCGCTCACCACGCCGTATACCGGCCGGTTCCACCGGTACACCGTCCCGTTGTGCAGGCACATCTCGGCCAGCTCGGGGCAGCCGCCGGCCGCCAGCACTGCGACCGGGTCCTCCTCCTCGCAGATCGGCAGCAGGGCGGGAAAGAACTGGATGTTCTCCTCGAACAGGTCGAAGACCGAGGTGATCCACCGCTCGCCGAACCACACCCGCGGCCGCACGCCCTGCCGTTTCAGTTCATCGGGCCTGGTGTCGGTTGCCTGCTCGAAGAGCGTGATCCGGGTCTCGTGCCAGAGCTGCCGCCCGAACAGGAACGGCGAGTTCGCCGCCAGCGCGACCTGGACCCCGGCCACGGCCTGGGCCGCGTTCCAGTAGCCGGCGAACGCCTCCGGACTCACCTGAACGTGCAGCTGGACGCTGGTGCAGGCCGCCTCGGGCGTGATGCTGTCGCAGTGCGTGAGCAGCTCCTCGGCGCCCTCGATCTCGATCCGCATGTCCTCGCCGCGCGCGGCGAAGATCTGCTCGTTCAGCACCCGGAACCGCTCGTTCGCCGACATCGTGCCCGCGTGCACGTCCGACTTGCGCAGCGTCGGCAGGATGCCGATCATGACCAGCCGGCTGCCGGTGCTGCTGGCGCGCTCGTCGCCGTGGTTGAGGCTGGCGCGGATCTCCCGCTCGAGGCCCTCGACGGCGGCGCCGGCCAGCTCCCTGGGCGGCACGTTGATCTCCAGGTTGAACTGGCCGACCTCGGTCGCCCAGGACGGGTCCGCGATGGCCGTGAGGACGTCGGCGTTCCGCATCGACGGCGCTCCGTCGTCGTCGACCAGGTTCAGCTCGATCTCCTGGCCGACCAGCGCCGGATCGGACTCGAACATGTGCTCCCGCAGCATCGTCGCGAAGACGTCCAGGGACCGCGCCAGCTTCGCGCGGTAGTTGCGGCGGTCCTCGCCGCTGATCGTGATTGCCTGAATGTCCCGGCCCATCTCCCGCCTCCCTCAGGCCGCAGTCACTCTGCCGCTCTCGTCGCGGACCCACATGCCGAGCAGGCCGCGCAGGTGCGCGATGAACTTGTCGTGCTCGTGCGCCGGGTAGACCGACCGCACGGTGTCGACCAGCAGCGCGTCGAAGTCCTCGCCGGCTACCCAGTCCAGGACGATCTCGTCCAGCCGCGCGAGGCTGGCGGCGCAGAAGTCCTGGTAGCGCCCCGTCTCGAAGTAGCCGTCGGCGAGCTCGCGGTAGGCCGCGAGCTTCTGCTCGTAGGTCGCGGCGGTGTCGTCGGCGATCTCGAAGTACTGCCTGGTGTCCAGGTCGAGGCGCGGGCGCCGGCCGGTCACCAGGGCAAACACCGACCACCTGACCAGTGCCTTCATCGCCCACGGGAAGTAGTAGTGCAGGCTGGTCAGGGCCACGTCAGGGCACGCGTTCGCATAGTCGATCGGACAGACGTCGCCGTCCTTGACGAGCGTCTCGCAGGAGTTGAACTCCCACCGGAAGAACGCGTTGACCAGCTTGCCGATGGTCACGACCTCGGCGCCCGCCTGCGGCGAGAGGAAGCTGTGATCGACGGCGTAGCGCAGGTGCATCGGCTGGTCTGGCTGGAACCGCATCACCATCGTCTCGGCGCCGATCGACAGCGACCGCGCGAAGACGTCGTAGTCGTCGACCGCCTTCTGCAGGTGCATGAGCATCTCGCCGCTCTGGTCGTAGGCCGCGTGCAGCTGGACGGCGTCGGCGATCCTGGAGACCCCGCGCCAGGCGCCGCCGTCGTAGGGCTTCATGAACAGCGGGTAGCCGATCTGCGCGGCGATCGCGTCGAGGTCGAAGGGGCGGTTGTACTTCGCCGCGGTGTAGGCGTACCGCGCGTTGTCGACCGGGTTCTTGTACGGCACGAGCACGGTCTCCGGCACCTTGAGGCCCAGGCGCATCATCGCGCAGTATGCCGCGTGCTTCTCCATGGACTGGAACGTGAACGGGCTGTTCAGCAGGTACACGCTGTCCATCAGCGCGACCTTCTTCAGCCACTCGCGCGGGACGTAGTACCAGTACGCGAGCCGGTCGATGACTAGGTGGTAGCGCGGCTTGTAGGACAGCCGGAACGGCTCGATCGTGATCCGCTCGCAGTCGAAGGCGTGGCTCGCGCCGCCCGGCCCCCGAACCGGGCCCAGCCGCCTGAGGATCTCCTCGAACGCGCGCGGCCAGTCCTCCTCGGTCCCGAGAAGCAGCCCGATCAGGTGGCGCTCGTCGCTCATGGCGGCTCCCTTCGGCGGGGTCCCGGGCCTGACCCGGGGCGGCGGTGTCAGCAGAATCTCGGCAGGTGGTGGGCGACCTGCGCGCGCCAGGACGGCCAGTCGTGCGGGACGTCGTGCCCCCAGAGGTCGAGCTCGTGCCTGATGCCCTTCGCGGCTAGCAGGCCGGCGAACTGGCGCGTGCTGGCCAGCGCGCCCGTAGTGTCCTCCCACTGGCCCTGGCCGCAGACCAGCAGCAGGCTTACCTGCGCGCGCAGCCAGGCAAGGTGATCGCCGCCCATGTGCCCGACGTAGTCGAGCGGGTTGTTGAAGTAGGCCGCGTCGCCGCGCTCCCCCCAGCCGTGCCACGCGGCCGGGTCGTAGCTGCCCGAGAAGCACAGCGCGAGCGGGAACAGGTCGGCCCGGCGCAGCGCGAAGTTCGCGGCGTGGAACGCGCCCAGGCTGCAGCCGAGCGTCGCGACCTCGAGCTTCCCGCCGCAGTCGGCGTAGATCCACGGCAGCACCTGACCGAAGACCCACGACTCGTAGCCGCCGTGCCTGACGGCGCGCTCCTCCAGCGAGATGTCCCGGTTCGACCACGTCGCCGCGTCGTAGCTGTCGACGCAGTACAGCTTCACCCGGCCGGCCTCGAGCAGGCCGCCGACCGCGTCCACCATGCCATTGGACTCGAAGTCGGCGGCCCGGCCCTGCTCGGACGGGAAGACCAGCACCGGGCGCCCCCAGTGGCCGTACCTGATCACGGTCCCGGCCGCCCCGATGGCGTCCGACCACAGCTCGACCGCGTGGCGGCTCACGCGACCGCCCGCTGCAGCAGGCCGGTGAGGTACGGGTCGAACGCGTCCCGCCAGGCGGTGTAGTTGTGCATGTCGGGCACCTCGTGCAGGCTCGCCGGGTAGTCACGCGCGGCCAGGGTCGCGGCCATGAGCCGGTTGTTGGCGACGTTCTCCTCAATCGCCCCGCAGGTCAGGACCACCGGCACGGCGCGGGCGGGCAGGCCGCCGCCGTGCGCGTCCGCGGTGAACCCGATGATCCGCCGGTAGCAGGGGAACCTGCGCTCCTGGCTGTCCAGCCGCGGCACGAAGAAGCTGCCGGACTGCAGGAAGAGCGCGTCGAACGAGTCGGGGTGGCGGCAGTACGCGTGCAGCATCGCGAGCGCGCCGAGGCTGGTGCCCATGCCGATCCGCGGGCCGGCGGCGAACCTGCCGGTGAGGGCCGGCAGCACGGCCTGGCACAGCGCCCTGGCGTAGCGGGCGTTCGCGGAGTACCAGCTGTTGCGCGGTCCCGGGCTCAGCAGCGCGGCGCGCAGCGGCGGCAGCCACTGGCCGGCGATGCCCGCGGCCAGGTACCGGGTGATGCCGGCGAGCGAGTCGTACTCCGGGCCGTCGTGCACGACGAGCAGCGGCAGCCGGTCGGCGTCGGCCGTGCCGTCCGGCGCCCACACGCGCACCGGCAGCGATTCCTCCGCCACCGGCAGCTCGAACGTCACGGTGCCGCCGCCGGCCGCGGGCGCGGACAGCCAGGCCGGCGGCGCATAGCCGGGAAACTCCAGCACGCTCCTGGGCCCGAACGCGCCGGGCGCCTGCAGCGGGTTGGCCGGGTCGGTGACCACCTTCGCGCCGCCGTCCGCGTACCGCAGCGCCAGCAGGTATTCCATCCGCAGCACCGGCGGCCGGGCGACGGTCAGCTCCCAGCCGCCGGCGGCGCGGCTGAAGTCCAGCTGCCCGGCCGGGATCCGCGCCTCCTGGACGAGGCGCACGCCGGCCAGCACCCGGTCCGGATCGGCCACCCGGAACGTAAGCGCGTCGTCACGGACCGACGGCCCGGCCACCGCAGCCGGCGATTCTGGCAAGGTAGCCCGCCGGGGAGATTCGCCCATTACCCGCTCATGCTGCCCGTTTCGCGCCGCCGTGACAATGGCGCGGCCGCCGGGCCGGGACCGCTGACCTGCTCACCCCCGCGCGAGCCGCTCGGTCGCCGGGTCGCCTGCTCCGGCGAAGTACTGCTCCAGGACCCGGCGGAAGACCGCCCGCTGCGGGTCGGCGAGCAGGAACAGCGTCATCGATGACCGCAGCTTCATCGCGTCGATGCCGCCGAAGATCTGCTCGGCGGTGCGGCCGGAGAGCCCTGCGACGATCCGCGCGCAGTCGGCGAGCCGGGGCCCGAGCACCGGATGGGCGAGGTAAGCGTGGGCTTCCGCCACCGAGGAGATCGCGTAATGCCGCGCGGCCGGGCTGGAGCCGAGGCCCGCGATCTGCGGGAACACGAACCACATCCAGTGGCTGGTCTTCGTGCCCCGGCGCAGCTCGGCCACGGCCTGCTCGTAGGTCCCGCCCGAGTCCTGCGCGGTCACGAATCTCTCCAGGTCGTACGCGTCGCCGGCGGCCATCCCGACATTGTCGCCGGCCGGGCAGCCGGTCCCGCACCCGGCGGCCGGCTGCGTTCCGCTGCAGGCCCGGCAACATGTGGCTAACGTGACGTAAGTGCCCCGCCGTCACGCCCGACCGCATGACCGCAGGTTCCGTCGTCGCTATCTGGTGCTCGCCGGCAGTGTCGCGGTCCTCCTCCTGGCGGTGATCGCCGTCCGGCTGGCGACCGGCGGTCCCACCCTCGCCCAGACCGACGCGGCCGCGCGGGCGGGCGGTACCTCCTGCGCTGCCGGGGCTGCCTGCGCCGCGCCGTCGGGCGCGACGCCGTCCGCGACGTCCGCGGCGCCGCGGACGTCGCCGTCGCGCCCGGCGGCCGCCAGAACGCACCGCACGCGGCGTCCGGCGGGCACCCCGACCGCGGCGCCGTCCCCGCAGCCTGCCCCCCAGCCCGCGCCGTCGGCGGCCAGCGCCGCCGGCGCCGTGCTCGCGGTGATCAACCAGGCGCGGGCCGGGGCCGGCCTGCCCGCCTACACCGTCACCAGCGGCCTGCGGCTCAGCTCGAGCCGGCACAACCAGCTGATGGCCAGCGGCTGCGGCCTCTCGCATCAGTGCCCGGGGGAGCCGTCACTCGGCGACCGGGAGACCGCCGCCGGGGTGCACTGGACCGCCGCCGGGGAGAACATCGGCGAGGGCGGCCCGGTCTCCGACAGCACCGCGGCCATCACCCAGATGGCCGTGGCGCTCACGCAGGACATGCTGGCCGAGAAGCCGCCAGACGACGGGCACCGGCTGAACATCCTGAGCTCCGCGTTTACCCACGTCGGCATCACCGTCCAGCGCTCCGCCGACGGCACCGTCTGGATGACGCAGGACTTCTCGAACTAGCTACGGCTTGCGGCCGACCGCGCCGTAGGCGGCCACCCCGCCCGCGGCCGGGGTGGCAACGCGCTCGTTGTACCGCCGCTGCGCCCCGGCCTGACCCGGATGGATGTCGAGCGCGGGATGCGAGATCACCAGGTAGCTGCCCGGCGGCAGGGCGCCCGTCGGCCGCGCGACGATCTCGTACGGCCCCCTCGGGGTCCTGGATCAGGTGCAGGACGCCGACCAGCAGCAGCGCCACCGGCCTGGCAGGATCCAGGGTCGAGGCCGCGTACTGGGTGGCGTCCTGCGGGCCGCCCCGCGAGCAGCGGGCCGGCCGCGCCGGCCGCCCGCCACGTCAGGCGAGCCCGGCCAGCGCAGCGGCCAGCGGCTCCAGCACCGCGGCCGTGTGCGGCGGGCGGAACGTCACGATCGCGAGCTGGACGCCCGCCGCGCCGAGCTCCGCGGCACTGGCGGCGGTCTGCGCCGGGTCACCGGTGTAGGGCACGTGGCTGGACAGCAGGATCTCAGCCGGGTCACGGCCGACGTCGGCGCAGTGCCGGTGCAGCACCTCCCTGGCGCGGGCGAACTGCTCGGGGGTGCCGCCGACGAAGTTCCAGTGCTGCGCGAACCGGGCGGCAGTGCGCAGCGTCCGCTTCTCGCCGCTGCCGCCAATGCACACCGGCGGGTGCGGGCGCTGGACCGGCTTGGGCTCGCACCTGGCGTCGGTGAGCTGGAAGTAGCTGCCCTTGAATGTCGTGGTCTCGTTCGCCAGCAGGCTCGTGATGACCTCGCAGGCCTCCTCGAACCGGTCGCTGCGCTGGCGCGGCGTCCCGAGCTCGATGCCGTAGGCGCCCGACTCCTCCTCGTTCCAGCCGGCGCCGATGCCCAGTTCCAGCCGGCCGCCGCAGATGATGTCGAGCGTGGCGGCCATGTTGGCCAGCACCGCCGGATGCCGGTAGTGGATGCCGGTGACCAGGGTGCCCAGCCGCAGCCGCCGGGTCGCCTGCGCGAGGGCGGTCAGCGTGATCCAGCCCTCGAGGCACGGCCCGGTCGAGTCAGAAAAGATCGGGTAGAAGTGGTCGAATGTCCAGCCGGACTCGAATAGCTCGATGTCGTCGGCGGCCCGCCACACGTCGAGCATGGCGTCCCAGGTCGTGTGCTGCGGTGCGGTCTTGATGGCGAAGCGCATGAGCTAACGCTACGGCACCCGGCCGTCGCCGACCCTGTCCGGCTACCCCGCATTTGCCCCGTGATCTGCGCCTTTTCACTACGCTTTATCGCTAAAGTAATATCCGTGACGACCGAGATAGCTCATCCAGCCTCACCGTCGGCTGCGCCCGCATCCGGCCGGGGCTGGCTGCGGGCCGGGCCCACCGCGCACCAGGCGGGAGTGGCCGTCCTGACCGCGCTGACGGCCGCGGGCTACGCGGGCTACTCGCTGACGCTGTTCTACCGGGCCAGGGCCCGTTCCTATGACCTGGTGATCTTCGACCAGGCGATCCGCTCCTACGCCCACTTCCAGCCCGGCATCTCGGTGCTCAAGGGCCTGCACAACGGCTTCGGCCCGCACTTCTCCGTCCTCGGAGATCACTTCTCCCCCATCCTCGCCGCGCTCGCGCCGCTGTACTGGCTCTACTCCGGCCCGCAGACGCTCCTCATCGCCCAGGCGGTGCTGCTCGCCCTCGCGATCCCGTTCCTCTGGCGGTACGCCCGGCGGGCGCTCGGCGGCGGCACCCGCGGGACGGCGGCGGCCTACCTGGTCTGCATCGCCTACGCGCTCAGCTGGCCGATGGCGTCGGCCGTCGCCGACGGCTTTCACGAGGTGGCCTTCGCGCCCGTGCTCACCGCCCTGGCGATGGAGCGCCTCCAGGCGGGCCGGTCCCGGCAGGCCCTGCTGGCACTCGGCGCGCTGCTGCTGGTCAAGGAGGACATGGGGCTCCTGGTGGCCGGCATCGGCCTCGCCCTGGCGGTGGCCAGGAGGCCGATGGTGCGCCGCCAGCGGCTGCTGGGCGTCAGCCTGTTCGTGCTCGGATTCGGCTACACAGTGCTCGCCGTCTACGTGCTCATCCCGGCGTTCGGCGGCCACTCCGACTACTACTGGGCGTACACGAGCCTGGGAGCCAACGCTTCGCAGGCCCTGACCCACCTGCTGCTGCATCCGTGGAGCTCGCTCCAGGTACTGATCACGCCCGCCGGCAAGGCCCGCACCATGTTCTGGCTGGTCGCCGTGCTCTGCTTCCTCCCGCTCCTGTCCCCCGGCGTGCTGGTGGTCGTCCCGCTGCTGCTCGAGCGGATGCTGAACTCGAGGTTCCCGAACTGGTGGGCGACCGCCTACCAGTACAACGCCTACCTCGAGATCGCGCTCGTCTGCGCCGCGGTCGACGGGGCCGCCCGGCTCGAGCGGCTGGCGGCGTGGCTGGCCAGGCGACGGCCGGCCGGCGCACCCGCCGCGTCCGCTGCGTCCGGTGCACCCGGCGCGTCCGGCGAGGCCACGGGCGGCCGGGGCATGGTGGCCCTGGGCTGCGCCTCGGCGATCGTCCTCTGCACCCTCTGGACGCTGCCCGGCTTCGCCTTCGGCAAGGCGCTGCACCCGCAGTTTTACCGGCTGAGCGGCCGCGAGCGGGCGGCGGAGCAGGCTGCGGCCCGGGTCCCGAGCGGGGTGCGAGTCGAGGCCGCCAACAGAATCGGCCCGCTGCTGACCCGCCGCGACACGGTCCTGCTCTGGGACGGGGAGCACCCGCCCCTGGGCGCGCCGTGGGTCGTCGCCGACGTCCGCGGCGTCGAGTTCACGTTCGCGGGCTCCGGAGCCGAGCGGGCGCGGGTCGCGCTGCTGCTGCGCAGCGGCTACCGGGTGGTCTTCTCCCGCGGGGGCTACATCGTGCTGCACCGGACCGGCCCGCGGGTGCCGAGCGCTAGTACCGGGTCCGCGTCCGGGTGAGCGCGAACCCGAACCTCGCCAGCGGCAGCCTGGCGCCGCAGCTCCCGCCGTCACCCGCGGCCACGGGCCAGCTTCCCGACGCTGCCGGGCGGCTAATCCGGGTGGCCAGCGTGCTGCCCGCGGTGCTGGCGGCGGCATGGCTGCTGGCCGGCCTGCCGCTGCTGCTGCTCGGCGAGTTCCGGCCGCTGCCCATGCTCGTCACGGCGCTGCCCATCGCGGCTGTCCTCACGTGGCTGGCACTGCGGTACGTGCCGGCCTGGCTGCCGGGCTTCTCCTCGGGCGCGGAGCGCACTCCCTGGTGGAGCGTGGCCGCCCTGTTCGCGGTCGCGATCGCGTTCGGCGCTGATCAGTTCGCCTACCACTCGCAGCAGATCATCGTGCGGCGCGATCCCGCGTCCTACATCCAGTTCGGCAACTGGCTGGCCCGGCACGGGTCGCTGCCGATCCCCGACGATGCCGCCGCCTTCGGCGGCACGCACCACGTGCTGTCGTTCTACAGCCCCGCGTTCGACCCTGTCGGCCACTCCCTCGCGCCCCAGTTCATGGCCGGCCAGCCGATGACGCTCGCGGCCGCGTTCTGGCTCGGCGGCGTGGGCCTGGCTGTCGCGATGAACGCCCTGCTGGCCTCCTGCGGGGTGCTCGCGCTCGGCGGCCTGACCGCGCGCCTGGTCGGGCCGCGGTGGGCCCCGCTGGCCGCGCTGGCCCTGGCGGCCACGCTGCCCGAGCAGTTCACCGCCCGCTCGGCCTACAGCGAGCCGCTGGCGCAGCTGCTGTTCCTCGGCGGTCTCTGCCTGGTGCTCGACTCGCTCGCCGCGGACGGCGCTGCCGCGCGCCGGCTGGCCGCCCTCGGTGGCCTCGCGATCGGCATCACCCTCGTCGTGCGCATCGACGGCGCCAGCGACATGCTGCCGCTGATCCCGTACTGCGGCCTGCTTGTCGCCCGGCGCCAGCGCCAGGCGCTGCCGCTGATCGCGGCCCTCATCGTCGGCGTCGGCTACGGGCTCGCCGACGGGCTGATCCTGACCCGGCCGTACCTGGACAGCATCAGCGGGTCGCTGGTGCCGCTCGCGATCATCGCGCTGGCGCTGACCGGCGCGACGGTCGTCGCGGTGCTGGTGCTGTCCGTCCGGCGCCCGTCCTGGACTGCCAGTGCATCCTGGCGCGGTGCCTGGCCAGCCCGGATCGCGGCCGCGATCCCGGTCATCATCGTGGCCGGATTCGTCGTCCGGCCGTACGTCCAGGTCGTGCACGGCAACGCGACCGCGGGCGCGCGCCTCGCCATGGCCCGCTACCAGGTGCTCAATCACCTGCCCGTCCAGCCGACCCGGATGTATTACGAACTGAGCCTGCACTGGGTGTTCTGGTACCTGGGCGTGCCTGCGGTCGTGCTCGCCACCGTCGGTGCCGCGATCATCTCGCACCGGGCCGTGCAGGGCCGGGCGCCCGCCTGGGTCCTCCCGCTGCTCACGTTCGGGTGGATCATCGTCGTCACGCTGCTGCGGCCCGCGATCACGCCCGACCAGCCATGGGCAAGCCGCAGGCTCGTGCCCGGCGTGCTGCCCGGCTTCATCCTGCTGGCCGTCTGGGCCAGTGCCTGGTGCATGCGCTGGCTGCGCTCGCACGGCGCCGTCGGCGCGGTCCGCGGCAGCCTGGTCGTGGTGCTGGCGGCACTGCTCGTCCTGCCGGCCCTGCGGACCAGCTTCGGCCTGGCGCACAAGCCCGGCGGCCCGGCTGGCATCCGCGTGGTCGCGACCGGGCTCGCCGTCAAGCGGACCTACCAGGGTGAGATCGCCGCGGTCGATCGCCTGTGCGCCGCGCTTCCCGCCGACGCCTCGGTCGTCTTCGTCACCGCCGGGACCGGGAATCAGCTGGCTCAGGTCGTGCGCGGCATGTGCGGCCTGCCGACCGCCACCATGCAGCGGGCGGACCCGGCGGCACTGCGCGAGGTCGTCGCCGGCATCCGCGCCGCCGGGCGCGCGCCGGTCCTGCTCGCCGCGACAAGGGCAGAGCTGGGCCAGCCTGGCGGCCGGGTACGCCAGGTCATGAACCTGCGCGGGCGCGAGGACACCCATACCCTCACGAAGCCGCCCCTGCACACCGACCCGCTGAAGATCACCGTCTGGATGTCGGAACCCGCGCTGTGACCTGGCGGTCCGCTGTCAGCGCGCGGGCGGCGGCACCACGACGGTGCCAGTCGCCGTGACGGCGACGACGGGCTCGTCCAGGACGGCGGCGGCCGACGGGCCGCGCCCGGGCTGCGCCCGGCAGACCACCCTCGCCTCGAAGCTGACCTGGCGGCTGCGGGTGCCCACCCGCGTGACGGTGCAGGTGACCTCCAGCACGTCACCGGCGATGACCGGTGCCCGGAACTGCACGTCGGAGTAGGAGGCGAAGAGCCCCTCGTCGCCGTCGGCGCGGATGCACGCCTCGGTGGCGACGTCGCCGAACAGGCCCAGCATGTACGCGCCGTCCACCAGGTTGCCGCCGTAGTGCGCGTGGCTGTAGGGCACGTAGCGGCGGTGCGTGACGGTCAGGCCGAGCCGCGGGTCCGCGCTCACGCGCCGGCTCCAGCCAGCGCGGGTCCCCCGGCCGCGGCGCCGCCATCGGGCGCGAGTGCGTACGCGAGGTAGCTGGCGACCTCGCCCGGCGTGGTGCCCTTCCCGAAGATCTTGTCGACGCCCAGCTGGGCAGCCATCGACGGGTCGAACCGCGGGCCGCCGACGACCAGCAGCGGCCGCTCCGGCGCGCCCGGCTCGGCCGCGGCCGCGTCGAACGCCGCGGACATCTCCTGAGCGTTGGAGATGTGCGCGTCCCGCTGCGTGACGACCTGGCTGACCAGCACCGCGTCCGCGCCCTCGTCCCCGGCCCTGGCGACCAGGTCCGGCACCGATACCTGGGAGCCCAGGTTCACCACGTTGATCTCCCGGTAGTACTCCAGGCCCTTCTCGCCGGAGTGCCCCTTGACGTTCAGGATCGCGTCGATGCCCACGGTGTGCGCGTCGGTGCCGATGCACGCGCCGACCACCACCAGCTTGCGGCCGAGGTTGCTGCGGATCCGCAGGTTCACCTCCGCCGCGGACAGCAGCGGGAACTCCCGCTCGGTCACGTGCACCTCGCCGAGGTCGACCAGGTGCGATACGCGCCCGTAGACGATGAAGAAGGTGTAGTCGGGCCCCATCCCCTTCGCGTGCACGACCATGGCCGGGTCCAGGCCCATCTTGCCCGCCAGCTGCATCGCGGCGCCCTCGGCCCGCGCCTTCTCGGTCGGCGTGCCGAACGGGACCGGCAGCGTGAACGAGACCTGGATCCTGCCGTCTCCGGTGGTGTCACCGTACGGCCTGACGATGCTGCCGCTCACCGCGCTGCCTCACCTTCGTTGCGCTCGAGGAACCCCGACGCCGGGTTGAAGTAATCGTCGGCCCGGCTGATCACGCCGTCCAGGCCGCGGCCGCCGTCGGCGGGGCGCTTCGTGATGCCGAAGGTGCCGTCCGCGATGGCGGTCAGCAGGCCCTCGTCGCTGATGCGCCGCAGCAGCCCGACCGACTCGTGCAGCACCTGCTTGGCCCGCTGCTCGATGAAGCCGCCCGGCGCGGGCACGAAGCTCTCCCCGAGCCGCCCGGCCGCCTCGCGCACGTACCGGACGTTCTCGATCGCCAGATCGCGGTCGGACAGGAACGGCGTGTGGATTCCCTCGGTCATCATCCCGATCAGCAGTATCGACTGGTCGGTCATCACGCCGCACAGGTTGAAGAACGCGTCCAGCAGGTACCCGGCGAACACGTTCCCGGTCATGTGCTTGGTCGGCGGCATGTACTTCAGCGGCGCGTCCGGGAACAGCTCGCGGACGAGCTGGGCGTGCGCGAGCTCGAGCAGGAACGAGTCGGGCACCGCCGGGTTGACCTCGAAGGCGTGCCCGAGGCCCAGCTGGCTGTCGGCCAGCCCCGCCTCCTTGGCGAAGAACTCGTTCATGAGCTGGCTGACCACCACGGTGTGCGCGGCGTCGACGGCGTCGGCCGTGGTCAGGTAGTTGTCCTCGCCGGTGTTGATGATGATCCCGGCGCGCGCGTGGATCTGCCGGGAGAACCGCTGGTCGATGAACGTCCGGCGGGGGTTGATGTCGCGGAAGATGATCCCGTACATGCAGTCGTTGAGCATCATGTCCAGCCGCTCGAGGCCGGCCAGCGACGCGATCTCCGGCATGCACAGGCCGGACGCGTAGTTCGTCAGCCGGACATAGCGGCCCAGCTCCCGTGACGTCTCGTCCAGCGCGGCGCGCATCAGCCGGAAGTTCTCCTGCGTGGCGTAGGTGCCGGCGAAGCCCTCGCGGGTGGCGCCCTCGGGCACGTAGTCCAGCAGCGACTGGCCGGTCGAGCGGATCACCGCGATCACGTCCGCGCCCTCTCGGGCGGCGGCCTGTGCCTGCGGGATGTCCTCGTAGATGTCACCGGTGGCGACGATCAGGTAGATCCACGGCTTGCGGGGCTCGGCGGTCTCGTCGATCAGCTGCTGCCGGCGGGCCCGGTTGGCGTCGATCCGCGCGAAGCCCCGGCCAAGAGCCTGGACTGCGGCCGCCCGAGCCTGCCGGGCGTCCGTCGCCACCGGGATCCGGAACTTCACCTTTCCCTGCGACGCGGCGTCGGCCAGCGCGGCCAGGTCCTCGTGCCCTCCGGCCTGCAGCGCGTCCCACGCGGGCAGCGCGACACCGTGCTCGAGGCCGACGGACTCGCGCACGGCGTCGACCAGCCGGTTCACCCAGGGCATGCCGTCCGGGTCGGCGCCCTGCAGGCCCGCCAGCCGCAGCACCGCACGCTCGACCGACACGGTGGTGTGGGTGCTGGCCATCTCCACTATCGGCCGGCCCGCCTTCGCGGCCAGCTCGCGCGCCTGGCGGACGACCGCGGGATCGAGGTTGAGTCGAGTCTGCATTGACTACTCCGGGTGCTGCTCTGCTATGCGCTGCTGGAAGATTCGCCGGACACCCGGCTCGGCGCGGATCAGCTCCAGCGCGAGATGCGCATGTCCGGGCACGTATCCGTTGCCGACCAGCATCGTGACGTCGGCGGCAACCCCCTCCGCCCCGAGCGCGGCGGCGGTGAAGGAGGTGGCCATGGAGAAGAAGATGACCGTGCCGCCCTGGGCGGTGGACAGGATCGCGCCGCCCTCGCAGCCCGGCACGTCCACGCACACGACGGTGACGTCGGCGGGCCCGCCGGCGGCCGCTACCGCCGCCGAGAGGCCGACGGGGTCACGCGCGTCCGCGATGACCACGTCGTCGACCAGGCCATGCACTCCGTCGCCGGACCGCGCCGCGCGCAGGGTCTCCGCCTCGCGCTCGTGCGGCACGACACCGATGATCTTGCTGGCCCCGGCGCCGCGGGCCGCCGCCGCCGACAGCGACCCGCTCTTGCCCGCCGCGCCGATGACCGCCACTACCGGGCCGGCGGCCGGGCTCGCGGCCACGACCCGGTGGGTCAGGGCAGGCGCACCGCAGACGTCCAGGACCGACAGCGCGAGCTCGGCCGGCATGTCGCCGGGCAGCTTCGCGGCTATCGACCGGCCGAACAGGATCGCGTGCCCGTCGCACGGCACCTGCTCGGACTTCCCGTCCCAGCAAGCCAGGCCGTCGGTGATCACCAGGGGCGTCAGGCTGAGGGAGACCAGGGTGGCGATCTGGTCGCCCGGCCCGAGCCCGAGCGCCGAGTCGGGGCCCGCCTCCTCGACGGTGCCCAGCAGCATGCCGCCCGATCCAGTCACCGGGTTCTGCATCTTGCCCCTGCTGGCGACGATCTCCAGCACGGCGTGCCTGATCTTGTCCGGGTCGCCGTCGCAGGACTCCGACAGCTGGCGGAACGACGCGGCGTCCAGGTTCAGCCGCCGCACCCGGACCCGGACCTCGTCCGGCCAGATAGCCGGGCGCGCGTCCAGCCGCCAGGCAGCCTGCGGCAGCACGCCGGCCGGCTCAAGGACCCGGTGCAGGCCGAGCGGCGAGTGCGGGTCGAGCTGCGCAGATGACAACGTACCTGTCCTTCCGCCGACGGCCGTCGCGGCCCGTTAGCGGTGCCGCGCGGCAAGGGTACCCGTACTCACGAAGATTCGGTAGAATTTCTTGTCTAAAACTATACAGACAGTATGTTCTTGCGTAGCCTGCGGGCTCAGCGGGCCATCGTCCTGGCAGACGCCAGGCAAGCAGTGCAGCAGCAGTGCAGCACACACACAGGGGCAGGTGCAGCAATGATCGACCAGCCGTACGTCTACCGGCACCGCGAGCTGGTGGAGCCTGACTGGCGCCGCCTGCCCGGCTGGGCCGGCGTGACCGACGAGGAGTGGGCGTCCGCCCAGTGGCAGCGGGCACACTGCGTCAAGAACATCCGCCAGCTGCGCCAGGTCGTCGGCGACGGCCTCGCCGAGAGCTTCTACGCCGACCTGGAGCGCGACCAGGCCGAGCGCGCCACCATGTCGATGCTGGTGCCGCCGCAGATGGTCAACACGATGGCGGGCCACCTGGCGCCGTCCGACCCGGGCTTCACCGAGGCGTTCTACGCCGACGCGGTGCGGCGGTACATGATCCCGGTCTTCAGCGACCGGCGGGCCGACTGGCCGTCGCACCCCGAGGCATCGAGGGACTCGCTGCACGAGGCGGAGATGTGGGCGGTCGAGGGCCTGACCCACCGCTACCCGACCAAGGTGCTGGCCGAGCTGCTGCCCACCTGCCCGCAGTACTGCGGCCACTGCACCCGGATGGACCTGGTCGGCAACCCGACGCCGCTGATCGAGAAGCACAAGTTCGGCATGGCCCGCGACGACCGCCTCGGCGCGATGCTGGAATACCTGCGTCGCTCTCCCGGCGTCCGGGACGTCGTCGTCTCGGGTGGCGACGTCGCGAACCTGCCCTGGCCGCGGCTTGAGTCGTTCGTCACCGAGCTGCTGGCGATCGAGAACGTCCGCGACATCCGGCTGGCTACCAAGGCCCTGGTGGGCCTGCCGCAGTACTGGCTCACCGACGAGGTCCGGGCCGGGATGGAGCGGATCGCGCTGCTGGCACGGCAGCGGGACGTGAGCATCGCCATCCACACGCACGCCAACTCGGCGCAGTCGGTCACGCCGCTCGTGGCGAAGGCCGCGAAGGCCATGCTGGAGACGGGCATCCGCGACGTCCGCAATCAGGGCGTCCTGCTGCGCGGCACCAACGACAAGACCGAGCAGCTGCTTGACCTGTGCTTCGCGCTGCTCGATGACGCGAAGATCATGCCGTACTACTTCTACATGTGCGACATGATCCCCAACGCCGAGCACTGGCGGCTGTCGCTGGCCGAGGCGCAGCAGCTGCAGCACGACATCATGGGGTACCTGCCGGGGTTCGCGACGCCACGGTTCATCTGCGACGTGCCGTACGTCGGCAAGCGGTGGGTGCACCAGGTGTCGAGGTACGACCGGGAGCTGGGCATCTCCTACTGGACGAAGAACTACCGCACCGGCGTGGAGATGGACGACGCGTTCGCGCTGGAGCGGGAGCACGAGTACTACGACCCGATCTACCTGCTCCCCGAGGCTGGCCAGAAGTACTGGCGCGAGCGGGTCGGCGCGGTGGCCGCTAGCTGAGGCCCGCTCGCAAGCCGACCGGACCCGGATCCAGGCTGCGGGCCTGAACTCGGGCCAGGATTCCAGCCAGGGCGTCCTCGGCGGGCACCATCGGTAGCTGGCGGCCGTCGCGCAGCCGCAGCGAGACGCCGCCGGCCTCAGCCTCCTTCGCTCCGACTATCGCGAGGTACGGGACCAGACGGCTGGCCCGGATCCGGGCGCCGAGGCTGCCTTCGCCGGCCCCCGCCAGCTCGGCTCTCAGCCTCATGTCCGCGGCCCGGCGGCACAGTGCCTCGGCCGCGGCTCGCTGGCCGTCCCCGACCGGGAGGATCGCGAGCTGGGTAGGGGCGTACCACGGCGGGAAGGCGCCCTCGTGGACCTCGGTGAGGTGCGCGACGAGGCGCTCCAGGCCGCCGATGACGCTGCGGTGCACCATGACCGGGCGATGCCTGCCGTTGTCCGGGCCGGCGTAGCTCAGGTCGAAGCGCTCGGGCTGGTAGAAATCAACCTGGATGGTCGAGAGCGATGCCTCGCGCTCGCTGCTGTCGGCGACCTGCACGTCGATCTTCGGCCCGTAGAACGCGGCCTCCCCCACCTCGCAGTCGTAGGGCAGGCAGGCGTCTGCCAGCGCCTTCCGCAGGATGTCGGCTGCCCGGTCCCAGCTCTCCCGACTGCCGACGTACCTGGCGTCGGGGCTCGCCAGCGAGAGCCGGTAGCGGGCCGGCTCGATGCCCAGGTCCCGGTAGGCCTGCCGGATCATGGCCAGCGACCCGGCCACCTCGGCCGCGACCTGGTCCAGGGTGCAGAAGATGTGCGCGTCGTTCAGCTGGATCGAGCGCACCCTGGTCAGGCCGCCCAGCACCCCGGAGAGCTCGGCGCGGTACATGCCGCCGAGCTCGGCGATCCGCAGCGGCAATTCGCGGTAACTGTGGCCGCGGGACCGGTAGATGATCGCGTGGTGCGGGCAGAGGCTGGGCCGCAGTACTACCTCCTCGGCGCCGATTCCCATCGGCGGGTACATGCCGTCGCGGTAGTGGTCCCAGTGCCCGGAGATCTCGTACAGCTCGCGCTTGCCCAGCACGGGTGAGTGCACGTGCTGGTAGCCGGCCTTGCACTCAAGGTCGTAGACGTACTCCTCGAGCGCGTGCCGGATCGCGGCGCCGGCTGGCAGCCAGTACGGCAAGCCGGCACCCATCAGCGGGTCGGTGTCGAACAGCTCGAGCTCACGGCCGAGCTTGCGGTGATCCTGCATAGCGGTGCTCCTCATCGAGTGAGGGCGAGTGCACCGCAGGTGTCAGCCAGCCAGCATGACGAAGCCCCGGGGCACCCGCCCCGGGGCTTGCGAAGACAGCTGTCAGCGCGCCGGGACGTACTCCGGCGTCGTCGTCACGAGAGCGCGCTGCATGCCAGCCAGCGTATCAGCCTCGGCTCCGGTGGTGCGGACCGCCATGTCACCGGACCTGCTCATGCCCGGCAAGGTCGTCGGGCGCGACGGCGCTGGCGCCGCCAGCCGGACCCGCGCGGTCGCCGTCCCCGGACGCGGGGCCGGTGTCCTCCGCCGCGGCCGGGTCAGCCGCCGCTGCGTCCGGCTCGGCACGCCCGGCGCCGCCAGGACCGGCGCCGACCGCGGGCCCGGCTCCTCCGGCTTGCACCTCCGGGCCGCGCTGAGCGCGGGCGAACCAGGCCAGCCCGATGAGGGTCATCACGGCGGCGACGTAGAAGTTCAGCCGCAGGCCGAGGAAATGCTCGGACGAGTCGATCCGGACCGACTCCTCGAAGATGCGGAAGGCCGAGTACCCGGCCACGTAGAGGGCGAACAGCCCCCACGACCGGATCCGCCTGTGGTGGCCGAGCCACACGAGGAACGCGGCAAGCGCCAGGTCCCAGATGATCTCGTACAGGAACGTCGGCTGGAACGTCCCGTAGCCCAGGTACCCGGCAGGCCGGTGTGCGAGCGAGATCTCCAGGCCCCACGGCAGCGTGGTCGGCTTTCCGAACAGCTCCTGGTTGAAGTAGTTGCCCAGCCGCCCCACCGCCTGGGCAACCAGCAAGGCCGGGGCAATCGCGTTGGCGAACTGGCCGGGGCTGGCGCCAGCCCGTCGCACCCGCCAGATGCCCGCGGCCGCGCCGCCGGCGATACCGCCCCAGATACCCAGTCCCCCTGACCAGATCGCGAACACGCCCCACCAGTGGTGCGGTATGTCATTGGGGGTCGTGATGTCGAAGTAGATCCTGGCCACGATCAGCCCGGCCGGGACCGCCCAGATCGCCACGTCACCGACCAGATCGGGGTGGCCCCCCATCGCCGCCCAGCGGCGCCGGGTGATGATCACGGCAAGGGTGATCCCGATCACGTACATCAGGCCGTAGTAGTGGATGAACAGCGGCCCGACGTGGATCCCGTTGCTCGACGGGCTCGGGATGAAGCTGAGGACGTGCTGCATGCGAAAAGCGTATGCGGTCTCGACCGGTGCCGGTCTGCCGCAGCGCAGGCTTGGCCCAGTCGTTACGACGCCACGTCGTACGCGGCCTGGGGATAGCATGCCGGTCCATGACCAGACGAAGCGAATGGCTCAGCGCCGAGCTGGAAGACTACGTTGTCGCGCACAGCGCCAGCCCGGACGATCTCCTCAACCAGCTGGCCGCGGAGACCGCCGCCAGCTACCCGCGTGCCGTGGGCATGCAGATCGGCCCGGAGCAGGGCGCCTTCATGACGATGCTGACCCGCCTGATCGGCGCGCGGCGGGCGCTGGAGATAGGCACGTTCACCGGCTACTCCGCGATCTGCATCGCCCGCGGGCTGGCCGAGGGCGGCCACCTGACCTGCTGCGACGTGAGCGATGAATGGACGTCGGTGGCCCGCAGGTACTGGGGCATGGCGGGTCTCGCCGACCGGATCGACCTCCAGCTGCGCCCGGCTGCCGAGACGCTGCGCGCGCTGCCCGCGGGCCAGCAGTTCGACCTCGCCTTCATCGACGCGGACAAGGGCGGCTACATCGGCTACTGGGACGACGTGGTGCCGCGGATGCGCCAGGGCGGCGTGATCCTGGCGGACAACACGCTGTTCAGCGGCTACGTCGCAGACCCTGCCAGCACCGATGACACCGTCGTGGCGATCCGCGCGTTCAACGATCACGCGGCCGCCGACGACCGGGTCGAGCTCGTCGTGCTGCCCCTCGGGGACGGCCTGACGATGGCCCGCAAGCGGTAGCAGGCGAGCGGGAGGCCCCGGGCGTCCGCCCGGGGCCTCCGTCCTGCGTCGTGCCCGGCTACCGGCCGGGATTGCGGCTGGCGTTGCGGTCCGAGCCCATGCCGCCGCCGCTCGCGTCCTGCTGCTCGGGCTCGATCTCGATCCGCTCCCGGCGGATCTCGTCCCGGATTGTCCTGTCTTCCTCGACCTTCCGGGCGAGGAGCCGGACACGCTCGACCGGCACGACCTCCTTGCGCAGGACGGCCCGCTCCTCGTGCAGGATGATCTCCTGCTCGCCTTCCTCGAAGCTGTGGGTGCGCTCGTCGCCCGATACCGGGATCCGCTCGATGTCGTATTCCTCATGGAATACGTGCACCGCCTGCTCGACCGGCTCCACGTCCACGTACCGGTGCAGGCGGACCCGCCCCGTCTCCAGCATCTCCTTGCCGATCTGCAGCCGCTCCTCCTGGCGGACCAGCCAGTCCGCGTCGGTCAGCTTGCCGCCGGACTGAGCCTGCTCCTGCTGGCCCTGCGCCTGGGCCTGCGCCTGGGCCTGGGCCTGGGTCTGCTGGGTGGGGACCGTCAGGCCGTAGTAGCGGCTGAGCTCCTCGGCTTGCGCGGCGGACATGTGCTGCCCCGCGTCGATGTTCGGACCGCCCATGATCTTCTGCGTGTCGAACGGGACGCTCAGCCCGTCCCTGGTCACCTGGCTGCTGCCGAGCGGCACGAAGCGGCCCGTCTTGCCAGCGCGGACGCGAGCCCACGCGGGCGTCCCGTCCACATCGTCCCTGAATACCTGCTCGACGGTGCCTACTACCTTGCCGTCAGCGCCGGATACCTGGGCGCCGAGGAGTTCTTCGGCCTGCGTTGTCATGGTGACATCTCCCCCCGAGTCGCTATCACCGGACAAGTCACGGGCATCGGCCGCAGCACCCCGCCCCGATGCTCGCCTACCAAGTGTAATCTACCCACTACCGCCCGTTTCAACGGCTTGACTGGCCCGGATCGCTCGCGGCCTCGCCGTCACCACCAGGCACTTGCGTCACGAAATGGCAGCGAGCGAACGGCTCTATGCGCAGAGTGTCACCTTGGCACGCCCGGCTCGGTACGATGTCCCGCTATGGCGGCATTGTTCAGCCGGATCATTCCGATCCTGTTTGTCGGGGATTTGCAGGCAGAGCGAAGGTTCTACGAGAGCCTGGGCTTCCACGTGACCTACGAGGGCCCGGAGTACCCGTATTTCCTGGCGCTTGGCCACGGGAAGCTGGAATTCGGCATCGAGTGGCGGGCCGATTTCTCGTCGTCTGGCCCGGACCGGGTGCTGACGTGGCAGTTCGGCGTCAGCGACATCGACCTGGCCAAGAAGCGCCTCGAGGAGGCCGGCGTGCGGTACCGCGAGGAACTCATGGCACCGAGCGCCGACTGGCAGTATCGCGTGCTGCATGCCAGGACGCCCAACGGCTACCACCTCCTGCTGGAGGAAGGCAGCGACTGAACCGGCCCCGGCCCGCTACTCGTCCGCCACTATCGAGCCGACCCTGTCCGCAAGTCCGGGGTCCCGCCGCGTCAGGATCAGCGCGTAGAGCACGGAGACGACCACGATGCCGAGGGCCAGGTAGGGGAACCAGTCCAGCGGCGCGGCCTGCCCCGGCTTGACCAGGTAGTACATCGGGACGCCCACGGCCACCATCCCGAGCACCGGCAGTATCGCGTGCTTGACGAGGCTGAACTCGGCAGCGCGGTACCGCCGGTAGTAGAACGGCAGGGCCAGGTTGGCCAGGAAGTACACGATCAGCACGAGGATCGTGCCCATCGTGCCCGAGTCGTCGAAGAAATTCAGCGGGTTCATGGTGCCCCGCTCGGCGTGCCCGCCGATCAGGTGACCTATGCACCAGACCACGATGATGAGCCCGCCGATGCCGGTGAAGGCGAAGATGGCGTTGCGCGGGGTCTGCCTGCCCGGCTGGACCCTGCCGATCCAGCGCGGCAGCAGGCCCTCGCGGCCGGCGTTGAAGATCAGCCGTGCCTGCGAGTTCACGGCGGCGATCAGCACGCCCATCGTGGATGTCAGCCCGGCCAGGTACGCGAAGACGGCGAGCGCGGCCAGCGAGCTGTGCGCGACGGTGATGAACGGGATCGGCGCGGCGCTCAGCGCGGCGCCGTTGTTGGCGAAGCCGCTCACGGTGGCGTAGGCGAAGATCAGGTAGCCGATTCCCATCATCACGATGGACAGGAACACCGCGCGCGGCACGTTGCGGCGCGGGTTGTCGGTCTCCTCGGCGAGCGCGGCGGAGTTCTCCCACCCGATGAACAGGTAGACCGCGAGCGGGAAGCCCGCGGCCAGCCCGCTGAAACCGCCCGTGATGTGCCTCGGCTCGAACGGCGCCAGGCTCAGGTGGCTGCCGTTCCTGGCCAGCGCGACGACCGACACCACGAGCAGCACGAGCATCTCGAAGCCGAAGAAGACCCCGGCCAGCCTGGTGGACACGCCCACCCCGCGCAGCATCATCCAGACCGCGCCGGCGGTGAGCAGCACCGAGAAGATGACCCAGGGAACGTTCCAGCCGAAGTAGTACTGCAGCGTGTCGGACACGAACCCGCCCGAGATCGCCAGCACCGACGAGATCGCGATGATGTAGCCCGCCCCGCACAGCAGCGCGGTCGTCACGGCGCTGGTGCCGCCGAACGTCTTGCCGACGAACGTGATGAAGCCGCCGGTGGACGGGTGCGCGCGGGAGAACTGCGCGAGCGTGTTGCCGAGCAGCGCGATCGCGATCACCGCGGCCACGATCGTGAGCGGCGCGGCGATGCCGGCGGTGAACACCAGGAAGCCGAAGCCGAAGAAGAAGCTGTAGGCCGGGCCGATGTTGGCCATCGTCGAGGCCGAGATGTCGATCAGGCTGAGCGCACCGCGATGCAGCCGGTCAGCCGACTCGGGCGCCTTCGTCTCGGTAAACGGAACGGACCCGTGCTCGCTCATCTGCCACCCCTCGACCGCGCGCGCCGCGTGGAACCCTTCTGGTGGAAATTGTCGGTCTCGCCGCGATGAAGAGGAAGGGGTGAATCACGGAAACAACTGCCGCCACGCACCGGGCATACCGGCCCGACTCGCCGGGACGGCAATCAGCCCGGAATCGGGGCGCCGTGCCCGCCGTCGGTGACAATGGCGTCAAGGCAGGCCGGTGCCGGCGGGCCGGGGCCGTCGGGCCGGGACAGGCAGCGGGCGCTCAGCGGATGCGGGGGTGGCCTTATGGGCAGGTCAGGCGGCCCGGTCTACCTCCGCGTCCTGGACGACCTGCGGATGCGGATCCGGGAGGGACTGCTCGCACCCGGTGCCAGGGTGCCCTCCCGCAACGCGATCATCGCGCGCTACGGCGTCGGTGAGACCGCGGCGAAGCACGCGCTGCAGATCCTGGCGACCGAGGGACTCATCGAGGCAAGGGCCGGCTCGGGATCGTACGTGCGCCAGCTGCCGGCCAGCCGTTACCTCGAGCACGACCGCCTGCTGTCCCCCGGCTCGCCGTTCGGGCTGGCGGAGACCGAGCACCCGGCGCTGCGGGTCAGCTGGGAGCACCAGACCGAGCAGGCGGCTCCGCCGGCCGCCGTCGCGCGGCGCCTCGGCGCGTCCGCGGCGACGGCGCTCGTCACGGTGACCCGCTACCTGCTCACCGCCGGCGGCGAGCCCGTCCAGCTCGCCATCAGTTACGAGCCGGCCGGCCTGACCGAGGGCACGCCCGTCGCGCTGCCCGAGCAGGGCCCGCTGGCCGGGCGCGGCGTGATTGAGAGGATGGCCTCCATCGGCATCGAGATCGATCAGGTCGTGGAGGAGCTCACCGTGCGCCAGTCCTACCTGGCCGAGGCCGAGGTGCTCGCGCTGCCGGCCGGGGCGCCAGTCCTGCACATCGAGCGGCTGCATGCGAGCGCGGGCATGCCCGTCGAGACGGCAGACATCGTGATCCCGGCGGAGCGGTTCCGGGTGCGCTACCGCTTCCCGGCCCCGCGGCCATCGCGATGATCAGGCGGGCCGCGCCAGGTGACGTGCCCGAGATCCACGCGCTCATCCGCGACCTGGCCGAGTACGAGCGCTCGCTGCCGCACGTGACGGGGACACCGGAGCAGCTGCGGGCCGCCCTGTTCGGACCCGAGCCCGCGGTCTTCGCGCACGTGGCCGAGCACGACGGCAAGGTTGCCGGGTTCGCGCTCTGGTTCCTCAACTTCTCCACCTGGCAGTGCCAGCACGGCATCTACCTGGAGGACCTGTACGTGCGGCCGGAACTGCGCGGGCACGGCTACGGCCGGCGGCTGCTGACCGCGCTGGCCGTCCTGTGCGTCGAGCGCGGCTACGGCCGGCTGGACTGGTCCGTGCTGGACTGGAACGAGCCGGCCATCGGCTTCTACCGCGCACTCGGCGCCGTCGGCCTTGACGAGTGGACGACATTCCGGCTGACCGGGAGGGCACTCGCGCAGGTGGCAGCAGGCCGCGACGGCGGCTGAGCCCCGGCCCGTGCGAGCATGTGCTCATGCGGATCAGCGGCGTGACCTCGACGGAGCTCTTTCGCGGAACGGCAGCGCGGCCGCTGCAGGTCGTCCGCGTGCAGATCGTCAACGACGGCACCGCGATGGCCGGGCCGCAGGACACGGTGACGGTGCGGGTGGACGGGCCTGGCGTCGGCACGCCGGAGCCCGAGCCGGTTACCAGGCTGCAGCCGGGCGCCGAGCGGACCGTGGAAGTCGGGGTCGAGATCGCGGCGCCCGCGCAGCCGGGCTCGGTCCGGCAGGTGCGCGCCAGCCTCACCGGGCCGGACGGCGAGCCGTCCGGCGAGCTGGCCGCCGAGATCTCGGTGGCCGAGCCGGGCTGGGTCATGTGGATGGTGTGCCACTTCCACTACGACCCGGTGTGGTGGAGCACGCAGGGCCAGTTCCTGCAGACGCGCCTGCTGCTGCCCGACGACCACGGCGAGATGCCCGAGGTACGGACGGCGTTCGAGCTCGTCCGGCTGCACCTGGAGGCCGCCAGGCGGGATCCCGACTACAAGTTCGTGCTCGCGGAGGTGGACTACCTCAAGCCGCACTTCGACGCGCACCCGCAGGACCGGGCCGACCTGCTCGGCTTCATCCGCGCCGGCCGCATCGAGCTGGTCGGCGGCAGCTACAACGAGCCGAACACGAACCTGACCTGCGCCGAGTCCACCATCCGCAACGCGGTCTACGGGATCGCCTATCAGCGGGACGTGCTCGGCGGCAGCCCGCGCACGGCCTGGATGCTGGACGCGTTCGGTTTCGACCCCGGCTATCCGGGGCTCATGGCCGCGGCCGGGCTGGCGGAGTCGGCGTGGGCGCGCGGGCCGTTCCATCAATGGGGGCCAGCCAGATCCGCGGGCGGCAACGAGCTCATGCAGTTCGCCTCGGAGTTCGAGTGGCTGTCGCCCGACGGCACGGGCCTGCTCACCAGCTACATGGCCAACCACTATTCGGCCGGCTGGCTGGCCGGGCATCACGCCAAGACGCTGGAGCGCGCGCTGGCCGACGCGTACCGGCAGTTCCGCGAGCTGGCACCGGTGGCCGCCACCCGCAACGTGCTGCTGCCCGTGGGCGGCGACCACGTGATCCCGCCGCGCTGGGCCACGCCGATCCAGCGGGAGTGGAACGCCAGGTATGTGTGGCCGCGGTTCCAGACCGCGGTGCCCAGCGAGTTCTTCGCGGCCGTGCGGGCCGAGGCGGCGGAGCGCGACATCTGGATCACGCCGCAGACCCGGGACATGAACCCGGTCTACACCGGCAAGGACGTCACCTACATCGACACCAAGCAGGCGCAGCGCGCGGCGGAGGTCGCCGTCCTGGACGGCGAGCGGCTGGCGACGCTCGCGTGGCTGGCAGGCGCCAGGTATCCCGCCGCGAGCCTGGACAAGGCGTGGCGCCAGCTGGTGTTCGGCGCGCATCACGACGCGATCACCGGGACCGAGGGCGACCAGGTCTACCTGGACCTGCTGGGCGGCTGGCGGGAGGCCTGGGAACGCGGCCACGACGCGCGCACCGCGGCGGCCGGCCACCTGTCCGGGCTCGCCGACACCGCGAGCCTCGCGCCGGAGGATTCCGCCGGGCTCGCGGTCGTCGTCGTGAACTCGCTCTCGCTGCCCCGGACCGCGATGGCCACCGTCCGGCTGGAGCTGCCGGCCGGCTGGCCGGGCTGGCTCGAGCTGACCGACGACGCCGGCGCGACAGTGCCGTTCCTGGCCGAGGGCGTCGCCCGGCACGCCGGCGGCGGCCTGGCAGGCGTCACGATCACGTTCCCGGCACGGGACGTGCCCGGCATCGGCTACCGCAGCTTCCTGGTCCGGTCGTCCGTCGCGCAGCCGGAGCCCGGCTGGAGCCCGGCCGACGACACGACGACGGTGCAGAACGCCGCGCTGCTCGTGCAGGCGGACCCCGAGCGGGGTGGCACGCTCGGCCGGATCCTGGACAAGCGCACCGGCACCGAGCTGCTCGCGCCCGGCGGCGGCGGCAACGAGCTGCTGCTGCAGCCCGAGCACCCGGCGCACCCGCGCTGGGGCGAGGGTCCGTGGCTGCTGTGCCCGGCGGGCCCCGCGGCCGGCAGCGCCGGCCAGCCGGCCACCGTCCGGGCCGAGCGGTGCGCGGTGGGCAGCAGGCTGGTTTCCGAGCTCAAGCTCGCCGGCCTGCGGATCACCCAGGAGACGCTGCTGTGGGACGCCGGCGGCCGGGTGGAGTTCCGCACCCACGTCGACGGCTCGATCGGCCAGGACCACCTGCTGCGGGTGGCGTTCCCGACCAGCGTGCGCGGCGGCCTGCCGGTGTTCCAGACGGCCGTGTCGGTGATCGGCCGCCCGCCGGGCGAGGTCGGCGTCGACGTCGCCGAGCACCCCTACACGCTCGACACGCCCGCCGCCGAGTGGTTCGCGGTCGGCTCGACCGCGCGCGTGTCGGTGCCCGGCCCGGACGACGGCAGGCAGCTGCAGGCGATCGGCGTGGCCGAGGTGGTCTGCCCGGTCGCGCTGCGCCCCGTCGCGCGCGAGCTGCTCGCCGCGCTCGCCCGCCAGGGCGTGACCGCGACGTGCTCGGTGCCCGGCGGCACCAGGTACGGCTTCGCAGAACTGGACTCGAACCTGCCCGACTTCCGGATCTGCCTGGGCGGTCCGGAGGAGAACGAGTTCACCGCGCAGGTGCTCGCCGCCGCCGGCCCGGCAGCCGCCGAGGCATTCGAGGAGCAGGCTGCCGAGGGCAGCGTCCGCCTCTGGCTGCCGGCCGCGCGCAGCCGGGCCGACGCGTTCGGGCCGGCCGCCGACCTGCGCGGCGCACTGGACCTGCCGGTGCTCATCGTCGCCGGGCCAGACCCGCGGGCAGAGGTCTACGAGCTCGCCGCCGACCTGGCCGACGCCGTTGTCGATGCGCACGCCCCCGCACCCGGCGGCGGGGCCGGCGCCGCGGGCGGCGACAGCACGGCGCTGGCTGGCCACACCGTCGCGCTGCTCAACCGCGGCACGCCGAGCGGGCTGGTGACGCCGGCGGGCACGCTCACCATGGCGCTGATGCGGGCGTGCAGCACCTGGCCGTGCGGGGTCTGGCTGGACGGCCCCAAGCGCGCGACGCCGGACGGGACGAGCTTCGCCTGGCAGCACTGGAGCCACACGTTCGAGTACGCGCTCGCCGCGGGGCCCGGCGACTGGCGCACCGCGGGCTTCGCGGCGGCCGGGCAGGACTATAACCACGACCTGATCACCGCCGTCACCGGGCTGCACGGCGGGCCGCTGCCTGCCAGCACGGCGCTGGCCACGGTCGAGCCAGCCGCTGCGCTGCTGTCCGCGCTGAAGCCGTTCGGGAACCCGCTGGCCCCCGCGGCGCAGCCGGAGCACGCCGACGGCATCACCGTCAGGCTCAGGGACAGCGGCGGCGCCGGGCCGCAGGAGGCACGGGTGGGCCTGCACGCAGGCATCCACGGCGCGCGCCTGGCGTCCCTGTGCGAGGACGCAGCGGGCGGCGAGCTGCCCGTGGAAGACGGCATGGCCGTCATCCCGGTGCCTGCGGCGGGCGTGGCCACGGCCGTGCTGGCCGCCCGCGAGCTCGCCGTGCCGCCGGGCCCCGTGCTGCCCGGCTCGGTGCTGGCCGCGCCGGTCCTTGCCGGGGCGGGGAGCATTGCAGCCGAGTCGGCGTGGCACGTCCTGGGACACGCCGAGGCCGTGCCCCCCGAGCCGGCCCAGCCGGTGTACGCGCGCTACTGGCTGCACGGCAAGGGCCCGGCGCCGGCGGGCAACATGCCGGTGGCCGTGCACCTGACACCACCGCAGCTTGCGCTTGACGACCCGCGGCGGCCGCTGCTGCGGCTCACCGTCGCGTGCGGGCCGCACGGGGCCGCGGGCTGGATCGAGCTGACCGCGCCGGACGGCGTCAGCCTGCAGCCGCCCGGCCCGCTGCGCTACGAGCTCCCGCCCCTCGGCCACCAGGGCTTCGACCTCGACGTGGCGACGGCACCGGGGGTTGCACCCGGCCGCGGGTTCGTGACCGCGCGCATCACCGATGCGTGCGGCCAGATGATCGAGGACAGCGTGCTGCTGACCGCGGGGCAGCCGGTGCCGCCGCCGATCGACACGCCGCTGGTGGATTTCGCGATGCAGCAGCAGGCTGCCGACGACGCGCAGAGCTCCGAGCTTGCGGTCGAGCTCGCGGTCGCCGCCCTGACGTTGCGGCCGGGCGAGGCCAGGCCGGTAGAGGTGCGGCTGACGAGCGCGTGCGTATCGGAGCTGCGCGGTGAGGCGCAGCTGCTGTCGCCGTTCGGCAGCTGGCAGCAGAGTGGCCCGTGGACGACCGGCTTCACCGTGGCGCCCGGCGCCAGTACCGTCGTGCGGTTCGAGGTGACGGCCGCCGCCACCGCGAGGCCCGGCGAGCAGTGGTGGGCGATCGTCAAGGTCATGTACTTCGGCCGGCTGCACTACACCGAGCCCGTGCAGGTCACGATCGGCTAGCCGGCGGCCCGCCCGCGGCCACTTCAGGTTCGCGGCATATGGCGAGCTGCGCACCATCAGGCAGCTTCGGTGACAGAATGCAATGGCACCGCCCGGAAGTACCGAGATGACTACTGCGATTACTACCCCAGCCACGGCCTGGCTGCCGTCCGAGCCCAACAGCTTCGTCGGCCGCGAGCGCGACCTTGCCGACCTCGCGATGCTGCTCGCCGACGTCCGCATGCTGACCCTCTGCGGACCGGGCGGGGTGGGCAAGACCCGGCTGGCCGCCCGGCTCGCCAGCCAGCTCAGCGACCGCTTCGCGGGGGCGGCGTGGCTGATCGAGCTCGCCGACGCCGCCGACCCGGCGCTCGTCGCCGTCCGGGTGGCGACCGTGCTCGGCGTCCGGGAGGAGCCCGACCGCCCGGTGACCGAGACGCTCGCGGACGCGCTCCGCCAGCGCCAGCTGCTCATCGTGCTGGACACGTGCGAGCACCTGATCGAGGCGGTGGCCGGCATCGCGCACCGGCTGCTGACCGACTGCCCGCAGGTACGGATCCTCGCGACCAGCCGCGAGCCGCTGCGGGTGCGCGGCGAGACGGTATGGCGGGTCCCGCCGCTCGCGCTGCCGCCGCCGGGCAGCCGGCCCGCAGGTCAGCTCGCCGAGCTCGGCACGTGCGAGGCGGTACGGCTGTTCCTGGACCGGGCGGCCGCGGTCCGTCCGGGCTTCGCGCTCAGCCAGGGCAACGCCCAGGCCGTCAGCCAGCTGTGCCGGACGCTGGACGGCATCCCGCTGGCGATCGAGCTGGCGGCCGCGAGAATGCGGGCGCTGTCCGCGGAGCAGATCTCGGCCCGGCTAGACGACCGGTTCCGGCTGCTGGCTTCCGGCGACCGCACCGCCCCGCTGCGCCAGCAGACGCTGCGCGCCGCGGTGGACTGGAGCCATGACCTGCTCACCGAGAGCGAGCAGGTGCTGCTGCGCAGGCTCGCTGTCTTCGCCGGCTGGACGCTCGACATGGCCGAGCGGGTCTGCGCCGACGAGCTGGTGCCGGCCGGGCAGGTGCTCGACCTGCTCGCGGGACTGATCGACAAGTCGCTGGTCACGATGGACGGCGAGGTTCACGGGCACGCGCGGTACCGGCTGCTGGACACGATCAGGGAGTACGCTGCCGAGCGGCTCGAAGCCTCTGGCGAGGCAGCCGCGATCCGGCAGCGCCACCTGCGCTTCATGCTGAAGCTGGCCGAGGACGTGATGGCCGGCGCGTTCCGGCGCGGCAACCCCCCGTGGCCGGACCGCGTCGCGATGTACGAGCGCGTCGAGCTCGAGCTGCCCAACTTCCGCGCCGCCCTCAGCACCGCGCTCGATCACAGCCAGGCAGAGGTGGGCCTGCGGCTGTGCAACGCCCTGCGGGCGCCGTGGGTCGTGTACGGCGACGTCAGCGAGGGCATGGGCTGGTTCGACCGGTTCCTGGCCATGCCCGGTGCCGTGTCGCCCGTGGTGCGTGCCCGCGCGCTGACCATGAGCGCGGAGCTCGCGTTCGAGCAGCAGGACTATGGCAAGGCGGCCACGGCCGCGCAGGCGGCGGCCGACCTGTGCGCCGCCGCCGCCGTCCCCGGCAGCTCGGGCGCGCTGCGGCTGCTCGGCCTCGTGAGCCTGCGGGCCGGCCAGCCCGCGCAGGCCAGCGCCAGCGTCCAGGCGGCCATCGACGCCGCGCGCGCGGACGACGACCCGTGGGAGGAGGGCCTCGGGCTCACCGCCCGCGCCACGGTGCTGGCCCGGCTCGGCCAGCCGGACGAGGCCGGCGCGGCCTTCGCCGCCGCCCTCGAGGTGCTCGCGGACAACAACCAGTGGGGCGTGGCGCACGCACTGTACGGATCCGGCAGCCTGGCCAGGGCGCGGGGCGACAACGACACCGCGCTCCGGCACTTCCGCAGCGCGCTTGCCCTGTTCGCGGAGATAGATGCCAGGACCGAGATCGCCAGGTGCCAGGCCGGGATCGGCTGGGTGTCGCTGGCCGCGGGCGACCTGCCCGCTGCCGCCGTGAGCCTCAGCCAGAGCCTGCAGCTGAGCCTCGCCACGGGCCAGCGACTCGGCATCGCGCGCGGCCTGGAGGCGGTCGCGGCGCTCGCGGTAGCGGCCGGCGATCCTGCGACCGCGATGCGGCTCGAGGGAGCGGCCGGCGCGGTGCGCGAGATAGTCGGCCCGGTCCGCTCGGCGGCCGCCCAGCGCAGGCTGGATGACGTGCTCACGCACGCGCGCCGCCAGGTGGGCGAGCAGCAGGCGGCCCGGCTGCTCGCCGACGGCGCCAGGCTCGGCGGGTACGACGCCGTCGGCTCCGCCGTGGCGTTCGCCGACTCGATCGCGCGCGAGCCCGCAGCCGGCAGCGGGAACGGCGCCCGGCCGCACCCGGCGGCCACGGCCCCGCGCGCGGCACCGGGCACGGCACCGGGCACGCCCGCGCTGACGGCGCGCGAGCAGCAGATCGCCAGGCTGATAGCCCGCGGGCTGTCCAACCGCAGCATCGCCGCCGAACTCGTCATCAGCCCCGCGACCGCGGCGCGGCACGTGGCGAACATCTTCGGCAAGCTCGGCATGACCTCCAGGGCCCAGGTGGCAGCGTGGACCGCGGAGCGCGCCCGCGACTAGCCCCGCGGCCGCCTGACGCTCAGCCCTTGACGCTGCCGGCCAGCAGGCCGCGGGTGAAGTAGCGCTGGAAGGCCAGGAACACGATCAGCGGGATGACGATCGCCAGGAACCCGGCGGGCGCCAGCAGCTCCTGGTGAGCACCGAAATTGCCGCCCAGGTTGACGATCCGGGCCGTCACCGGCTGACCGGAGGCGTCCGAGCCGCCGAAGATCGTGGCGACAAGCAGGTCGTTCCACACCCAGAGGAACTGGAAGATCGCGAAGGACGCGATCGCCGGCTTGGCGAGCGGGAGCACGATCGACCGATAGATCCGCAGGTAACTTGCCCCGTCCACGCGGGCCGCCTCGATCAGGGAACCTGGCAGCTGGGCAATGAAGTTATGCAGCAGGAACACGGCTAGCGGCAGCGAGAACATCGTGTGCGAGATCCATATCTCGGCCAGCGAGCCCTCCAGGTGCAGCCCCGGGAAGATCGTGACTGACGAGATGTGCGCCCCCGTGCTGTAGAAGCGCTGGAGCGGCACGAGCGCCATCTGCAACGGGACGACCTGCAGCGCGAACAGCCCGAAGAAGATGAAGTCGCTGCCGCGGAAGCGCACCCAGGCAAGCGCGTAGGCAGCCATCGAGGCGAGGAAGATCGGGATGATCGTCGCCGGGATCGTGATCGCCAGCGAGTTGACCAGCGGGAGCACCTCGCCGCCGTTGGCAAACAAAACCGTGTGGTAGTTGGTCAGATCGAAGCTGGGGTGCGCGAACCAGGTCCACCAGCCCGAGCCGTAGACCGCTGACTTGCTGCGCAGGGAGTTGAGGAAGAACCCAAGCGTCGGGATCGTCCACAGCACCGTCAGGACGACGACGATGAACGATGCGATCGGGCTGCTGAATGCCGCCCGGATGGCCCTGCGGGCCGCCTGGCCGCGCAGCACGTTGCCAGGCCGCAGCTGCCGACCCGCTCGGGGCAGCTCGGCGTCGAGGATCGGCGGGTTCGACGAGGTCATCCGATCGCCCTTTGCCTACGGATCTGCCTGATGTTGTACGCCACCAACGGCACGACGCAGAGGAACAGGATGACTGCCAGCGCCGCCCCCCGGCCAGACTGGAATGTCACGAACAGGTCGTCGTACATCTGCCGGGCGAGAACATCGGTGCTAAAGTCGCCGTTGGTCACCGTGCGAACGATGTCGAAGATCTTCAGTGACATGATCGTGATGGTCGTCAGGACCACGACAAGCGTGCCCCGGATCATCGGGATCTGGACCTTGGTGAACAGCTTGTAACCGACAGCACCGTCGACCTGAGCCGCCTCGATGATTTCGTCCGGGATCGCCTTCAGGGCCGCCGCGAGTACCACCATCGCGAACCCGACTTCAATCCAGATAAGGATCATCATCAGCAGGAACGTGTTGCCGGGCGGAGTCTCGATCCAGTTCGGCGGGTGCTTCCAGCCCAGCCACAGCACGAGCTGGGAGAGCAGCCCGGTCTGGCTGCCGGCCTGGCCGTTGGGCTGGTAGACCGGCGCGTTGTAGATCAGCTCCCAGATCAGCGAGGCGCCGACGAACGAGATGGCGGTCGGCATGAAGATCATCGTCTTGAAGAAGGACGTGTGCTTCATCCGGTCCATCAGCAGCGCGAGCAGGAGCCCGATGGCCACCGTCATCAGCGGCACGATCACGATCCACAGCACCGTCCGGATCAGGGTGCCGCGGGTGTAGGGGTCGGTGAAAGCGAACCCGTAGTTCTGCCCGCCGACGAATTTCGCCGTGATCGGGACCAGCTTGCCGTTGACGAGCGTGAACTTCTGTCCGGTCGCGGCGGTGTTGGTAAGGCTAAGCCAGAACGTGTTGATCGCCGGTATCACAAGCCCGACCATCGCGAGCACGACGGCCGGCCCCACGCATACGACGATCGCTATCGGCCGCTGCAGGCGGCCCCGTGCGCGCTCGGCAACGAGGAAGATGATCAGCAGGACGGCGACGAACACGCCGACGACCTCGACGACGTCGAGCAGCTTTGTCGTGGCCAGGCCGGCCGTCGAGCTCGCCAGGACGAGCCTGGATGCTTCTGCCGATGCTGTCATAGGAAAGCCCCGATTCTCGACCGGCCGGCCCCGCAGAGCCCGGCCGCCGGCCCGGCGGGGGCGGTCCGCGAGCACATCTGCCGCGGACCGCCCCCGTTACTGGCGCTGGTCACCGCCGGTGCAGGTCAGCTACTCGGCCAGGCCGCGTCGATCTGCTTCGCGATGGTCGCGACGGGCGTGTTCGGGCTGCTGAACCAGTTGACCATCGACTTCCACTCCTGGCCCGCCCCGACCGCGGCCGGCATCGCATCGGAGGCGTCGAATGCGAAGGTCGCGTTCGGGTCGGCCAGGTACTTCGCCGACAGCTGGTCGATCGGGTCGGTGTAGAGGCTCTGGTCCACCTTCTGGTTCGCCGAGACCCAGCCAGGGGCGACCTTGATCCGGCTGTCCGCCCACTGCGGGCTGGACAGGTAATTCTGCACCGCCTGCGTCGCCGGGTCGGAGGAGAACGCGGTCACGAACTCGCCGCCGCCTTCGACCGGGGTGGGGATCTGCGGGTTCACCGCGGGCAGCTTGAACGCGAATATGTCCCCGTTGGGACCAACGGTCGTGCCCTTGGGCCACTGCGCCTCGTAGAACGACGCCTGCTGCAGCATCGCGCACTGGTTCTTCTGGATCGGGAAGCCGGCGTTCTGGAACGTCGTGCTCGCGATGGTCTGAACGCCGCCGTAGCCGCCGTTCACCCACGCCGGGTTCTGCATCCAGTTATGCACGATGGTCATCGCGTTCAGGATCTGCGGGCTGTCGAACTTGACCTTGTGCGAGATCCAGTCTGCATAGACCTGGGCGCCGTACTTGCCGAGCACGACTTCCTCGAGCCAGTCCGTGGCCGGCCAGCCACTTGCCGTACCGGAGCTGATCCCGCCGCACCACGGCTTCACGGTGCCGCTCTTGGCGATCTGCGCCGACAAGGCCATGAGCCCACTCCAGGTGGTCGGCACCTGGTAGTTGTGCGCCTTGAAGAACTTCGGCGAGTACCACACCAGCGACTTCATGTTGGCGCTCATGGGAGCGGCGTAGAACGTGCCGCCGACCGAGCCGTAGTTCTTCCAGTACTGGCTCCAGTTCGCCTCGTTGGCGACGGTCTGGGCCGGCGGCTTCTTGACGGCGCCGGCCTCCACCATCTGGGTGAGCAGGCCGGGCTGCGGAATGAGCGCCAGGTCTGGCGGGTTGCCGCCGTTGACCTTCACCGGAAGGTCGGACTCGAACGTGTTCGAGCCGGTGTAGTTGATCGTGATGCCGGTGCAGTGCTCGAACTGCGACCAGGACGTCTGCAGCG
>Ga0335078_10001490_pt1 | contig 35337 bp, 27 predicted proteins | sample Lox_Sample_32_FD_206711 | JGI IMG/M metagenome (GOLD analysis project Ga0335078, IMG submission 206711) | Soil microbial communities from Loxahatchee National Wildlife Refuge, Florida, United States - Lox_Sample_3.2 | ecosystem: Environmental > Terrestrial > Soil > Wetlands | place: USA...
CCGCAGCCACCACGCCGACGGGCTATTCAAGCGTGCCTGAAACGAGCCAGGAACCACTCAAAACAGGGCAATCAGCCCCTTGACACGGCTCCGCTCCTTCAGGGATGACCTGGTTCATCGCGATCGGCGCCGTGATCATTCTCGGCGCTGTGGCCGGCGTTGTCTGGGCAGACTGGAAAGCCGGCCGGATCCAAGGCCGACGGCCGGACGGCGTCAGGCGCCCCTAGTACGCTTCGCGGCGCGGGCGCCTGGCCACCGCGGCGACGATCACCAGGACGATGCCCACGGCGATCGCGGCGTACGCACGGAAGTGGTGATGCCCGTCTCCCTGCCCGCCGGAGGCGTGGCCGGGGAAGAACGACGGCAGCGAGTGCACCGGCTCGACCAGGTAGATGACACCCACGATCACCGCCAGGACACCGAGCACCACAAGCACGACCCTGACAAATCCTGGCATCCCGGGCCTCCTTTGCGGCAGCCCAATGCTAGGCGACAGCGGCCGGCGCAGGCAGGCCAACCATCAACAAAGCCACGTTCTGGTGACGTGCGGATGACGCCGGGCGGTCAGGCAGGTGGCGTCGCGTCAGCCGCCCTGGGCCACCGCGGCCTGGTACTGCTGCACCACGTTGGCCGGGATGCGCCCGCGCTCGCTGACCGCCAGGCCGTGGTCCTTCGCCCAGGCCCGGATGTCGCCGCTGCGCTGGCGGCTGGCCGCGGTGCGACCGGCCCGGCGCGGCTGGGCCCGCCCGGCCTTGCGGGCGTGGCCGATGAACGGCGCGAGCTGCTTGCGGAATGCGGCGGCGTTCTTCTTGCTGAGGTCGATCTCGTACTCCGACCCGGCGAAAGCGAACCGGACGGTCTCGGCCGCCGGGCCGCCATCCAGGTCGTCTTCGAGCGCGACCGTTACCTTCTGAGCCATCTGGCCTCCCGTGCTGCGATGGTGCCTGCACCGTATCCAGGCCGGGGTCTTCCCCCAAACCGCAACGCCGCAGATCAGCTGCGGCTTCCATCGTTTTCTTGCCCGCCTGCCCTAGCTGAGCAGGCGGGCGAGCGAGTCCAGGGCGGCGTGCGGGTCCGGGTAGGCCGGGATGAGGACCGTCCGGCTGGCGCCGCCCTGCCGCAGGACGGCGAGCTGCTCACGGGCGCGCCGCGGGGTGCCCACGATCGCGAGGCGGTCGACCCAGCCGTCCGGGAGGGCGGCCGCGAAGGCGGCGGCTGATCCGGTGGCCCGGCGGAGCCCGGCGAGCTGCGCCGCGAAGTCGAGCACGGCTACGTGGGCCCGCCAGTCCGGTTCCCCGGCAATCGCCAGGGCGCCCCGGGCCCGGTCCCGGGCCACCGCCGGGTCATCGTCCACGGACGCGATGTTGTAGGCGACGATCTCGTGATCGGTGGCGGCTATCCGCGCCGCCGCCGCCGACAGGTACTCCGGCGTCACCGGCTCGGCGAGAACCGTTCCCTGCGCGACCTCGCCGGACAGCCGCAGTGACCGGGGCCCCCGTACGCCGGCAAGGACCGGCGGCACCACCGACGGCGGATGCACCAGGCGCGCGTCGCGCAGCCGCACGTAGCGGCCGCCGTAGTCCACCCGCTGCCCGGTGAGCAGCTGCCGCAGCGCCTGGATGTACTCGCCGAGCAGGGTGAGCGGGCTTGACGGCCACGCACCCGCCCGGCCGAGCCAGCCGGGCATGCCGTGCCCGACGCCCACGGTGAGCCGGCCGGGGTGCAGCTCCGCCAGGGTGGCGACCTCCATGGCAGCGAAAACCACGTTGCGCGCGGCGGCGGGGGCTATCCCGAGGCCCACGTGCAGCGACCTGGTCGACGCCAGGACCGTGGCCGCCTGGGCGAAGCCACCGTGCCGGAAGCAGTCTTCCGCCACCCACACCTCGGCGAACCCGAGCCGCTCGGCCTTGCGCACATAGCTGACCAGCTGTCCGGCCGGGATGCCCGATGGCAGCAGGACCCCGGCATTTTCGCGGGCCGGCCCAGCTTCGTGCATGAGTCCCTCCGTCCGCACCAGGTGCCGCCGCTGGGTGAAGGCCGGGCGGCGGCACCCGGGCGGCCGAGTGCCGGTGGTCCCGCGCTACCGGCCGAGCGGGACCTCGAAGACGCGCGTCCCCCAGTTGCGGAACCCGTTCGTGGTCTGGCTCGGCTTGGGCGGAATGTACTCGGTGGCGAGCCACGCGGAGTCAGATGTGCCGTCCGGGACCGCGAAGGAGTAGTCACCCCAGCGCGTGGCCTTCGGGCTGTACGGCCCGGTGCCGCGCGCCGCCACCACCGGCGCCCCGAAGCTGCGGCGGCCCGCCGCCAGCGTGGCGAAGGCGGCGCTCGGGAACCGCGTGCTGCCGGTGAGGGTGAAGACCACCGCCGCGTTCCCGGCCGCGTCCGGCTGCACCGCTGGGTAGATCAGGTACCGGCCGGCCGCGTCCAGGTAACCCTGGCGGACGATCGACGCGCCGGCGATCCCGGTGCCGCCCAGCTTCGGCCGCACCTGGAACCAGGCGCCGCCCGCGCGCACCACGCTGTCCCCGGCCGGCCGTACCGCCGTGGTCAGCTCACCCCAGACCGTGCCCCCGGTGAACGCCACCTGCTGCATCCGGTCGTCGCCGGAGTCCAGCTTGCTCGCCGAGCCCTTCTGCGGCGCCGGCGGCGGGTTGGCGTACGCCTCGGCGCGGATGACGGTGCTGGACAGCACCGGCATGCCGCCGGTGCCCACCTGGCCGCGCCGGGTCATGGCCCACACCGCGATGCGGTGATCCCCGCGGCCGGCGAAGTCCAGCGAGCTGAGGAAGTACTCGGCGTTCGGCGTCCCCGCCGACAGGGCAGGCTGCGGCGCCACGGTGAGCTGGCCACCGACCCTCAGGTAGGGGAAGCGCACGAAATGCAGCCTCGTGGCGCCGGCGACCAGCTCGGCCTTGTCGAACGCCCACACCTCCGCGCCGAGGAACTGCGGCCCGAGGATGGAGAACTCGTCGTCGGTGACGTACAGGTTGTCCTGGTCGATGCCGATCCTCGGCTGGTCGCCGAAGCACGGGCAGCCGTTGGCTATGTCGGTCGTGTTGATCTGGTACTCGTTCCACAGCCCGAGCGGGTCCCGGGCGTGCCGGACGGCGATCAGCAGATCGCTCGCGGTGGAGGTGTCGTTGATGAACAGGATGGTCGCGAACCAGGTCTGGCTCGACGGGTCGAACCAGCAGCGCGGGTCGCTGGTGAACTCCTTGCCGCCGACGTTGAACAGGTCGTTGATGTTGAACGGCCCGCGCAGCGACTTCCCGTTGGTGTTGTAGAAGCGGTACGCGGAGTTGACCGCTTCGAGCACGTAGCCGTGGCCCTGGCACAGCCCCTGGTCGGGCGGCTCGAACAGCAGGTTGTAGTTGGTGACCTGGCTGTCCCGGCTGCTGACGCCGTTGAAGTTGGCCAGCGTGGCACCGGTGCTGGCCGCGCCGGCCGCCCGCGCGCCGGGCACCGCCTCCGCCGCCGAGAAGGTACCGGACCGCAGCCGGCGCGTCCCCTTCGGGATCACCCGCACCGGCCCGGACGTGGCGGCCCGTGCGTCCCTGGGCACCAGCCGGGCCACCCCCGGCGTACCGGCGTGGTAGGTCACAGCGGGCGCCGCGCGGCCTCCCGGGGCAGCCGCCTGCGCGACGGCGGGCACCAGCCCCGCCCCGATCGCCGCCAGGCCCGCGGCGGCAGCCACGCCCAGCCTGGCCATGCCCGTCAGCTTCATCTCATGCCCCCTCCGGAGGATGGCCGGCCCACCGTTCCTCCCGGGCATTCTGCACCCGCACGCACGATCTTGTACATTCATGATCATCCCGCGGCCGTGGCCGGGGCCCCGGCGGGCCGGGGCCCGGCTCGTTGCGGCCGGCCGCGGCAGCGGCGAGGATGGCGGCTGTGGCCACGGTTCCCGCGCCAGATCTGCTGACCCTGTACGCCTCATCGCAGCCGGGCAAGCTGGCCGTCATCGACGACAGGCCCGGCGAGGATGCCATCTCGTGGACCTACGCCCGGCTCGAGGCCGAGGCGAACCGGCTCGCCAACGCGCTCGCCTCGCTCGGCGTCGGCCCCGGTGACAAGGTCATCTGGTGCGGGCCCAACTCGCCGCAGGTCGTCGCGGTCGTCAGCGCGACCAGGAAGCTCGGCGCGGTGGCGGTTCCGCTGAACTACCGCCTGACGGCCGAGGAGGCCCGCTACATCGTGGTCCATTCCGACGCCCGGGCCGCCTACGTCGATGCGGAGTACGCGCACCTGGTCCCGGCGCCCGCCGGGGACGGCACCGGCAGCCTTGAGCACGTGCTCGTGCACGGTGGCGCCGCGCCGGCCGGGATGCTCGGCGAGGACATCGTCGCCCGGGCCCCGGCCGGGCCCCCGGCCGGGGCGGCCGGCGGCGGCACGGCGACGATGATCTACACCTCCGGGACGACCGGCAAGCCGAAGGGTGCCTACCGCACCATGACCGACCCCACCACGGCGGCGGCGCTGATCGCCCTGATCGGCTACACGCCGGACGACGTCTACCTCACCAGCGGCCCGCTGTATCACAGCGGCCCGCTGGCGTTCATGGGTGTCGGGGTCGCGCTCGGCCAGACGATCATCCTCCAGCGCAGGTTCGACCCGGCCGACTGGCTCCGTCTCGTGCACACCTACCGGGTCACCTCGACCTTCGCCGCGCCGCCGCCGATCCGCCTGGTGTGCGCGCTGCCCGCCGAGGTCAAGGCGCGCTACGACCGGTCCTCGATGCGGATCATGCTGGCCAACGCCGCGCCGTGGAGCCTCGCCCTCAAGCAGGCCTACCTGGCCGACTTCCCGCCCGCCTCGCTCTGGGAGATCTACGGATCGACCGAGCTGGGGGTGAACTGCGTCCTGGCGCCCCAGGACCAGCTGCGCAAGCCCGGCTCGTGCGGCCGGCCGGCCCCCGGTGTCGGGATCCGCCTGCTCGACGTCGACGGCAGCGAGGTCACCGGCACCGGCCCGGAGAACTCCGGCGAGCTGTACGTCTCCTCCGACGGGGTCTTCACCGAGTACTACAAGCAGCCCGAGAGCTACCGGGCCGCCGCGCGCGGCGGCTTCCACACCGTCGGCGACATCGCCTACCGGGACGAGGAGGGCTTCTACTACATCTGCGACCGCAAGCACGACATGATCATCACCGGCGGCATGAACGTCTACCCGGCCGAGATCGAGGCCGCCCTCGAGCGGCATCCGGGCATCTTCGACGTCGCGGTCTTCGGCATCCCGTCCGGGGAATGGGGCGAGCAGGTGCACGCCGCCGTGGTGCTCGCCCCGGGCGCGTCGCTGGCGGAGCCGGACGTGATCGCCTATGCCCGCGAGCACCTGGCCGGGTACAAGTGCCCGCGCTCGGTGACCTTCATGGCCGAGCTTCCCCGCACCGGCTCGGGCAAGCTGCTCAAGCGCGAGCTGCGGGCACCGTACTGGGCCGGCCACGCGACGCGGGTCAGCTGATGCCGCCGGGTGCCCCGGAGCCGGCCAGGCCGGGGCCTCAGCCCGGCCGGGGCGGGCCGATCAGCGGTCCGCAGCGGCCCGGCCAGCCCGACGAACGCGACCATCTGGTGGCTGCCGGGATTACGCCGCGCGAACGGGATCTTCCGCCAGTTGTTGGCGACCGGCGCCGCCGCGGGCGGGGCACCTCGCCCGGCCGGCCAGCACGTCCCGGACGGTCAGCACCACACCGACTGGACGACGCAGGCCACCAGCGCCGCCCAGGTCACCACCATGCAGGAATTCCGCGCGGCGGCAGCATCATCAAGACGATGGGCGACGGGGTCATGTGCGCCGTTCCACCGGCTTGACGACGCGCTCGGCACGGCGATCTGGCTGCAGTCCAGGTCACCGCCTGGTGCCGGGAGCAGGCCATCGACCCGCCGCTCGCGCTCAAGGTGGGCGTCCACCACGGCCCGGCGATCGCGATGACGGCCAACGGCCAGCTCGACTACTTCGGCCGTACCGTCAACCTGGCGGCCAGGGTGGCCGACCAGAGCCACGGCGGCGACGTGGTGGTGCTGCGGGGGGTGCTGGACCAGGCGGACGGCCCGCTGCTGCGCGGCCGCGGCGACATCGCGCCCGAATCCTCTACCGCCACCCTGCGCGGCCTGGCGGCCGGCCAGCGCCTGGTCCGCCTCACCGTCACCACCGCGGAGCCGGGCACCGCCGCGGCGCGGGCGAACCGGGGCCGGACATGACGAAGGGCCCCGCCTCCGCTTCTCGCGGATCTCGATTGCGCGGTGCTCGGCTCTGGTCCGGTTCTCCGCGTCTGTCCGGGGTCCCTCTCGTCACAGTCATTCCACTGCGCCACAGAAGCTGACGCCACGGACCAAGGTCCCAGGTTCCCGGGACCTTTGCTGACAAGGCTCCCGGGAGGCCGGCCGGGGCTGCGCGGTGGGAGCGGCCATGCTGGCCTGGCCGCTAGAGGCGGAGGGCGTCGACGATCAGGACCGCCAGGGCCAGCGCGGTGAACAGCAGGTAGGCGCCGAGCGCCCGGCCACGGTCACCGTGGCGCAGCTGCCGGAACAGGACCCAGCCGAACGCCGCGGCCTCCAGCCCGCCGCCCGCCACGCCCGCGGCGGGCACGAACAGGCCGGCGATCACCGCGGCGCTGCCGGCCAGGTGCACCACGCCGAGCACTGTGGCGGCCCACAGGTTCCGGCCCTCCAGCAGGCCGAGCCGGGTGAGCTCGTCCAGCCGGGTCAGCCCGGCACGGGACCGGGTCAGCCCCGCGATCGCCGAGGGCAGCGTCTCCAGCAGCAGCAACACGGTCAGCACGACCGACACGACGAACACCGGCACTCCGTTCGGCGCTGGGACGCGGGGGGCGGGACCAAACTACCGGCGGGCCCGGACGCCGGGGCCCCCGGGCCCGGCGGCGAACGCTGGGCGAACGGCGCGCGGGCTAGCTTTCGGGGCCGGAACGCCGAGCAGGGTCCAGGGGAGCCGCATGAACGCCGCATCAGCCGGGGCGCCGGGGAAACCGAAGCCATCGCCCGTCCTGTTCGTCATCGACGATGACGCCCGGGTCGCCGGGGCGCTGCGGGACGATCTCGCCCGGCGGTTCGGCGGGGACTTCCATGTCATCGCCGAGTCGTCGGCCGCGGCGGGGCTCGCGGTGCTGCGGCGGCTGGCCGGCGCGGGCGAGCCGGTGGCGCTGCTCATCGCCGACCACGGCCTGCGTGCGATGCCGGGTGCTGACTTCCTCGCGCGGGCCCACCAGATGCACCCGCTGGCCAAGCGGGTGCTGCTGGTGGAACGGGACTACTCCGCGCGCAGTCCCGTCGTCCGGGCGATGACCCTTGGCCAGGCCGACTATCACCTCACCAAGCCGTGGCTGCTCGAACAGGATCTCTACCGCACGGTCGGTGGCTTCCTGGCCGAGTGGGCCAAGGACCACCAGGCCGGCTTCGAGCTGTTCCAGGTCGTCGGGAGCGGTGACCGCGAGGACCACAGACTGCGGGACCTGCTCACCCGGTTCCACGTGCCGTTCCGCTTCCACGCCGCCGGGAGCAGGCAGGGCCGCGCGCTGCTCACCGACAGGAGCCTGGACGGGGCCCGGCTCCCGGTCATGATCCGCCACGACGGCCGCACGATCGTGGCGCCCACGCTCGCCCAGGTCATCGAGTGCACCGGCGGGAGCAGCCGCAGCGATATCGACCACTGTGACGTGCTCATCGCCGGGGCCGGCCCGGCCGGTCTCACCGCGGCCGTTTACGCCGCGTCCGAAGGCCTGCTGACCGTCGTGCTGGAGGAATCGGTCTCCGGCGGCCAGGCCGGAAGCAGCCCGATGATCCGGAACTACCCCGGCTTCCCGCATGGTGTCAGCGGCAGCGAGCTCACCCGCCGGGCGTGCGAGCAGGCCTGGATGTTCGGCGCGCACATGGTGTTCTCCCAGCGCGCCGCCGGCCTGGAGTGCCGGGGGAGCGCACGGGTCGTGCGCCTGGCCAGCGGCCACCAGGTCACCGCCCGGGCGGTCATCGCCGCGACCGGCATCTCCTGGCGCCGCCTGGGCGTGCCGAGCCTGGAGGCGCTGGTCGGCTCCGGTGTCTTCTACGGCGCCGCCGGGGCCGAGGCGCAGGCGATGGAGGGCCTCGACGTCCTCGTGGTGGGGGCCGGGAACTCGGCCGGCCAGGCGGCGCTGCACCTGGCCCGCTATGCCCGGCGGGTGACGATGCTGGTGCGCGGCGCGGACCTGGCCCGCTCGATGTCGGACTACCTGGTCCAGGAGATCGGGGCCACCGGGAACATCACGGTGCGCCGGTGCACCGAGGTCAGCGAGGGGCATGGCGCCGGCCGCCTGGAGGCAGTCACGCTGCGCGACCGGCACGGCCGGCTGGAACGGGTCCCGGCGGCCGCGCTGTTCGTGCTGATCGGCGGCGAGCCGCGCACGCAGTGGCTGGCCGGGACGGTCCAGCGCCACCGCGGTTACATCCTGACCGGGCGCGACGTGGCGCGCGACGGCCCGGAGCCGTGGCGCTGGCGGCCCGGCCGCGCGCCGCTCCCGCTGGAGACCTCGGTACCTGGCGTGTTCGCGGTGGGAGACGCCCGGTACCGCTCGATCAAGCGGGTCGCCGCCGCGGTCGGTGACGGTGCCACCGCCGTGCGGCTGGTGCACGAGTACCTCGCGGCGGACGCGGACCGGCCCCTCACCGCCGTCGGCACCGAGGGTTCTTTACCCTTACTTGAATAAATCACGGTATTTCGTTTAATCTAAGGGCTCAGGAGATCGCATTTGACGTGCTGCGGGTATCGCTCTTGGGGGAGCAGGTCATCACCGGCGCCGGGCCAGGCGCCCGGTCGTCCCGCGCGGTCGCCCTCGTCGCCTTCCTCGCCGTGCACGCCGGGTCACCCCAGCCGCGACAGCGGATCGCCGGCCTGTTCTGGCCGGACTCGACCGACGCGCAGGCGCTGACCAACCTGCGTCGTGAGCTCCATCAGCTCCGGCAGGTCCTGGGCGACGAGCCGTCGCTGGTGGTGACGTCGACCGATCTGTGCTGGCGTGATACCGGGACCTGCCACGTTGACCTGCGCGCCTTCGCGCTCGAGCGGGAGGCCGCCCTGGCGGCGGCGGCGCGCGGCGATGACGGCCGGATCCTCGCCCATGCCGCCGCCGCCATCGCCGAGTACCAGGGTGACCTGCTGCCCGGCGCGTACGACGACTGGGTGCTCGATGCCCGGTCGGAGGTCGAGCGCCAGTGCGTCGGCCTGTGCGATCTGCTGTGCCAGGCGCGGGCCCGGGGCGGTGACCTGGCCGGGGCGGTGGAGGTGGCACGGCGCCGGATCCAGCTGCAGCCGCTGGAGGAGACCGGCTACCGGATCCTGATGCGGCTGCAGGCCGACCTGGGTGACCGGGCCGGCGCGGTGAGCACCTACCACCACTGCGCGTCGGTCCTGGAGCGCGAGCTCGGCGTCGTCCCGGACCCGGCCACCCAGGAGGTGTTCCAGCGCCTGCTGGCCCGGGCCGGGCCGGCGGGCCCCCAGGCCGGGCCTGCCGCCGGGCGGTCCGGCCCGGCCGGGGCACGGCTGGTCGGCCGGTCGCGGGAACTCGGGCGGCTGCGGGGCCTCTGGCGGGCCGCCGTGGATGGCAGCCCCGGCCTGGCGGTTGTCCGCGGCGCCGCGGGCGTCGGGAAGACCCGCCTGGTGGCCGAGGTCGCCGAGCGCGCTCTGAATGATGGCGCGGTCGTGGCGGGCAGCCAGTGCTTCGGCACCTCAGGGCGGCTGGCGCTGGCCCCGGTGGCGGACTGGCTGCGCAACCCCGCCGTCCAGTCGGTGGTGGCCTCGCTCGATCCCGCCTGGCGCGCCGAGGTCGGCCGGCTGGTGCCGGCCGACGGTCATGGCGGGCGCGCGACCGGGTCGAGTTCGATGGCGGATGCCTGGCAACGTCATCGCTTCTTCGAGGGCATCGCGCGGGCGCTGCTCGCGGTGGGCCGGCCAACGCTGCTGGTGCTGGACAACATGCAATGGTGCGACCAGGAGACGCTGGCGTTCATCACGTTCTGCCTCGGGCTGGCCGGCGGCGCCCCGGTGCTGGTCGCCGCGACACTGCGCGACGACGGCCAGGACGACGACCCCGAGCTGGTGCGCTGGGCGGTCCGGATGCGCGCCACCGGCATGCTGACCGAGCTGACCCTCGCCCCGCTGGACGTGGCCAGCACCGCGCACCTGGCCGAGGCGGTTTCCGGGCGGCCGCTGCGCGCGGCCGACACCAGCCTGCTGCACGCGACCACGGGAGGTTACCCGCTGTACGTCATCGAGGCGGTGCGCGGCACCGCGGGCGCGGGCGGCACACCGCCGTCGCCCGGCGATCTCGCCGCCGTGCTGCGCAAGCGCCTCGACCAGGTGGCCGCGCCCGCCGGCGACGTGGCCGGCCTCGCCGCCGCGGTGGGCACGAACTTCACCCTCGACCTGCTCACCGAGGCGAGCGACCTGGACGCCGATGCCGTCGTGGCGGCGGTCGACGAGCTGTGGCGGCACCGGATCCTGCGGGAGTTCGGCGACGGCTACGACTTCTCGCACGACCTGCTGCGCGAAACCGCCTACGCCGGGATCAGCCCGCCGAAACGCTGGCTGCTGCACCGGCGGGTCGCGCAGGGCCTCGAACTGCTCCACGCCGAGGACATCGACACGGTCGCGGCCCAGCTCGCGGAGCAGTACGCCCGCGGCGGGCGGCCCGGCCGGGCACTGGCCTACTACCGGCGGGCGGCCGGCGTCGCGGCGGCCAGGTTCGGCCACGCCGAGGCGGTCCGGCTGCACCAGAAGGCGCTGTCGATCATCGCGGCCATGCCTCCCGGCCGGGACCACGACTCCCGCGAGCTGGCGGTCCGGCAGGCGATGGCGGCACCGCTGACCGCCAGGGACGGCTACTCCTCCCCGCGCCTGCAGCGGAACCTGGAGCGCTCGGTCGCCCTGGCCGAGGCGATGGGCCACAAGGAATCGACGGTCTCCGGCCTGGTCGCGCTCTGGGCCTCGCGGTTCGTCCAGGGCCGGACCGCCGACAGCTACCAGATCGCCAACCGGGCGCTGGCCCTGGCCGGCCCGGGTTCCGCGCTGAGCGGGCCGGCCCATTTCGCCGTCGGCGGCGCGGCCGTCAGCCTGGGGATGCCCGCGGAGGGACTGTGCCACCTCGACCTCGCCGCCGAGCTGGGGCCCGGCGCGTACCTGAGCGTCGGCACCCGGGCGGACATCCACGCGGGGTCGCTGGCGGCGCACGCGCACTGGCTGCTCGGCCACGACGAGGACGCCCTGGCCAGCACCGCACGGGCCATGGCCACGGCCAGGGCGATCGAGCACCCGTACAACCTGGCCGTCACGCTCGCCTACGCCGCGGTCGCAGACCAGATGCGCCGCGACGTGCCCCGCCTCAGCGCCACCGTGGCGGAGCTGCACGAACTGTGCGACCGGTACGGCTTCGCCTACTACCGCGAGTGGGGCGTGATCCTCGATGGCTGGGCGCGCATGGATGAGCCGGGCATCGACATGGCCAGGCAGGGCATCGGCAACCTCCGGGCGGAAGGCTCGTTCGCCCGCATGCCGTACTGGCTCGCGCTGCTGGCCGACCTGCTGGCCGGCAACGGCCGGCCGGACGCGGCGCGGGCGACCCTCGACGCCGCCCTGGCCGCGGCGCAGGCACACGACGACCTCTGGTGGCAGCCCGAGGTGATGCGGCTGCGTGCCGCCCATGACGCCGAGGAGGCCGCCGCCGCGCGCCTGCGCGGTGCCGCCCGGCTGGCCGCGGCGCACGGCAGCGTCGCGCTGCTGCGGCGCTGCGAGCATGACCTGCGCGCCCGCGGCCTTCGCCCGCCGGCCCGCGACGGCCGCCCGCCGGCCCGCGACGGCCGCCCGCCGGCCCGCGACGGCCGCCTAGCGCCGCGAACGCTGGCCGAACGCTCCGGTTTCTAACGTCGGGCTGCGATTGCACCGGACCTACCTGAAAGGCCTGACATGACCACCTCAGCCATCGCCACCGCTCCGTACCAGGACCTGGCCGCCGCCCTGCGCGGCAGCCTGGTCCTGCCCGGGGACCCCGGGTACGACCAGGCGCGCGCCGTGTACAACGGCATGGTCGACAAGCACCCGGCCGCCGTCGCGCGCTGTCGCGACACCGCCGATGTCATCACCTGCGTGCGGTTCGCGCGCGAGCACGGCGTCGAGATCGCCGTCCGCGCCGGCGGCCACCACGCGGCCGGCCTCGGCGTGCAGGACGGCGCCCTGGTCATCGACCTGTCGCTGATGCGCAGCACCACGGTCAGCCCGGGCGGCCACACCGTCCGCGCCGACGCCGGATGCACCTGGGGCGATGTCGACCACGCCACGGTGGCGTTCGGCATGGCCACTCCCTCCGGCTTCCTGTCCTCGACCGGGGTGGCCGGCCTGACGCTCGGCGGCGGCATCGGCTACCTGTCGCGCCGATTCGGCCTCACCGTCGACAACCTCCTCGCCGCCGACGTGGTCCTCGCCGACGGCACCTTCGTGACCGCGAGCGAGAGCTCCCACAGCGACCTGTTCTGGGCCCTGCGCGGCGGCGGCGGCAACTTCGGCATCGTCACCTCGTTCACCTTCCGCTGCCACGACATCGGCGAGCACGGGACGATCATCGGCGGGCCGGTGCTCTACGACATCGCCGACACCGCCGAGGTGATGCGCTGGTACCGGGACCTGGTCCCGTCCCTGCCGGAGGAGCTGAGCGGCTGGATCGCGCTGCTCACCATCCCGCCCGCGCCGCCGTTCCCGGAGGAACTCTGGGGCCGTAAGGCGTGCGGCATCGTCTGGTGCTACACCGGGCCGCATGACCGGGCCGACGACGTGCTCGAGCCGGTGCGGACGTTCGGCTCGCCGCTGGTCGTCGGCCTGCAGCCGATGCCGTTCAGCGTGCTGCAGAGCGCGTTCGACCCGCTGCTGCCGCCCGGGCTGCAGTGGTACTGGCGGGCCGACTTCTTCAACGAGATCTCCGACGAGGCGATCGACGTGCACGTCAAGTACGGCCCGCGGCTGCCGACCGGCCTGTCGACCATGCACATGTACCCCATCGACGGCGCGGCCAGCCGGGTCGCCGCGGACGCGACGGCCTTCGCCTACCGCAGCGGCGGTTTCGCCGGCGTCATCGTCGGGGTCGACCCGGACCCCGCCAACGCGGGCCTCATCTCCCAGTGGGCGCGGGACTACTGGGAGGCACTGCACCCCACCTCGGCGGGCGGCGCCTACATCAACTTCATGATGAGCGAGGGCCAGGACCGGATCAAGGCCGCCTACCGCGGCAACTACGACCGGCTGGCGCAGGTCAAGCAGCGCTACGACCCCGGCAACGCCTTCCACCTCAACCAGAACATCCAGCCCGCCGGCGGCTGACGCGCCCCGGCCGGCCAGGGCCGCCATGATCCGGGACGATTTTCGGCACTATTCGCTCTAAATCGTCCCGGATCAAGAAAGCTGGGGCGGAAAGGGCGGCTGCCGGGGATGGTGGCACATCTGGGAGTCGGACCCAGCGTGCGCGAGGGGCGGACCCACGTACCGCGCCGTCCCGGCCGGGACTGCGAACCGTCGCTGTGCCGTGGCCAGCACCTGGCTGGCTTGTGAATACCTTCACAAACTAGGTTAGGGGGCCCGGCCGTGGTGCCCCAGTGACCTAAGCCCTCACCTCGGGCCCGGCCGCCGGTCATCCGCCGGGACGTTCGTCAGCCAGCCGGCGGCCCGCCGCGCGGTGTGGTCACCAGGTCCGCTGGCCCGCAGCGGCCGCCGCGGGGACGCCCGCCGAACGACCGGGCGCCAGCCCGCCGGCGCTGTGCCGGCGGGCTGGCGCCCGGGTTGTGCTGCGGTTACTTGGACAGGACGATGAAGGCGTCGACGTCGATCCGCGGGTGCCCGGCGGTGCCGAGCACGCTGACCACCAGCTTGTGCGAGCCGTTGGCCGCGGCCGTGACGACGTCCACGATCTCCGCCGTCTTGGGCGAGCCCGTGTTCGTGTTGATGGTCGCCGCCGTGCCGGAGTCCAGCTTGACGGTGGCCGAGCCCCGGGTCGGGCCCTGGGTCGACATCCAGGCGGCCTGGAAGCCGGTGAACGTCAGCGTCGCCGTCTTGCCCTTCACGGTGGCGTAGTCGACGTCCCCGCCGTTGGCGCCGGTGAGCTTCTGCCGGGTCCAGCCGGCCGAGTACTTGACCGCACTCGCGTTCTCCTGGAACAGCGACAGCTTGTAGGTGACGCCCGCCTTGGCGGCACTGGTGTTGCCGGCGTTGTCGGTCGCGGTGACCTCGAACTGGTAGGTGTGACCGGGGCCGAGGTTCTTGTTGAAACTCTTCCCGGACTGCGAGGCGATCTGGGTGTACGCGCCGCCGTCCTTGCTCTCGTACAGCGTGTAGTGGTTGATCCCGCTGGTCGCGTCGGTGCCGTTCCACGAGATCGTCACCGGGTCAGCGGCCGTGACCGGGCCGGTGTTGTTCCGCAGGCTCACCGTCGGCGCCGTGGTGATCTTCGGCGCCACCGAGTCGTAGCACAGCGGGCCGTCGCTGGCCACACCGGACTGCAGGCCCATGTTGTCCCACGCCTCGGCCTCGAGCGTGTGGCAGCCCTGCCCCTCCGCGGCCAGGTCCACCGTGGTGCTCCCGGTGTTACGGAACTGCGGGCCGTCGTAGAAGGCGTTGCCGCTGCCCGGTTTCGCCTCGCTGGTGGGGTCGGCCGGGACCGAGCCCCAGCCGACGTCGAACCCGGCCACGCCGCTGGGCGGGAAGCCGCCGCCGGTGTCGGCGACCGTGACGCCGATCGTCTGGTCGGTGTTGTAGTAGTGGTTGGCCACCGGCCCGGAGTAGCTGACCGTCGGCCGGCCGTCGTCGGCCAGCAGGTGCCAGTTGAACGCCCAGGCGAGCTGCAGCATGTTCGCCGAGCCCCAGCCGGTCACCAGGTCGTACCCGGTGCCCGCGCAGTACCCGGTGCCCACGTTGTTGGTGTTGCAGCCGGAGGTGGTGTCGTAGTACGGGTCGTGCGGCGCGCCGTTGATCCCGGTCTCGTAGAGCGGGAAGTTGGCGTTGCCGAACGGCGCGCACGCCGACGCGCCGGAGCCGCAGATGTTCCCCTCGTACAGCAGGTAGGAATCCTCCTGGGCGAAGAATCCCGCCAGTTCCGGCGCGACGATGCTGGTGCCTCCGTTCCCGGACAGGGTGCCCTCGAAGTAGAAGTTCTGCGGGGTGTGGAACCAGTCCGCGTTCAGCGAGATGTCCGGGACGCCCCGGGACCCGCTGCCGCACGGCAGGTTGGACTGGAACGACGGGGCACTGAACACCGCGCTGCAGCCGCCGCCGGAGCCGCCGTCGTTGGAACCGCAGCCGTCCGGCCCGCCGGACCAGGCGACCTCGCTGCTGAACACCGGGCCGGAGCTGAGGCTCAGCTCGGTGCCGCCGGCGCCGACCACGTTCGGGTCCGAGGCCGGGAAGCTGACCGCCAGGTGCGAGCAGTCGTCGTAGGCGCCCCGGTCACCGGACGCGGCGACCAGGGTCCAGCCCTGGCCGGCCATCTCGCTGAAGATGGCGTCCCGGGTGCTGATCTCGCTGGAGGTGCACCCGTAGGGGGGCTCGGTGCAGCTCCAGCTGGTGGAGAACACCCGGGCCAGGTTGTCGCTGACCATCTTGTTGTACATGTCGGTGAACGTGGCGTCGTTGAAGTTCGCCCCGTCGTAGAGGTACACCTTCGCGGTGTCCTGGAACGAGCCGAAGCTGTTGGACATGGCGGTGGACCACTCGGCGTCCATGGTCCCCTCGGCGTCGCAGCACGCCGGGGTGCCGTCGATGTTGACCTCCTGGATGCTGTAGGCCAGGTAGGGGTACTGGGTGTGGAACCCGGCGATGTCGCTGAGCTGCTGCGAGCCGAACGTCGCGACGGCGATCGACGACTGGGCCGGCGAGCTGCCCGGGTTGCCCAGCGGGTTACAGCAGTGCCCCTGGTTGTAGAGCGCGTTGTAGTCGTAGGCCTGCGAGCTGTAGATGTCGGTCGGGTCGTAGGCGCCACCGGTGATGTGCACCTTCGCGCCCCTGGCCGCGGCCTTCCCGCCGCGGGCGGCCCGCAGCGCGGCGAGCAGCTTCGCGCGGCTGCCGTTGGCGGCCGCGTGCGCGCCCATGGCGGCGACCGGGCCGGCCACGTACGCCGGGCTGGCCGGCTCGTGCGGCGTGGGCGACGCGGGGAACATGGTCTGCAGGCTGGACAGGCCCTCGACCGACGTCACGATGCCCGACAGCGACGTGGGCAGCACCGGGTCGCGGTCGTTGGCGAAGAACGTCTTCGCGCCGAGACGGTAGTTGTTTATCTGGACGCCCAGTGCCTTCTCGATCCGGCCCACCGGGCCGGCCAGGTCCACCACCAGCCGGTTCGGGTACAGGTTCGTCACGGTCAGCCCGGCGCCCCTGGCCCAGGAGACGACCGCACGCTGGGCGGCCGCGCTGGGGCCGAAGCGGGCCGTCCAGCCCGCGACGCTCAGGTAGTGGTGGAACAGCGGCGAGTGCTTGTCCTGGATCTGGCTGAGGAACTGCTGCTCGGCTGCCATGTGCGGCGGCCGCAGCCCGATGGCCAGGCGGATGGTCTGGGACGCGTTGTAGGCGCCGAGATCGCGGGCCGACCCGTTCCGCACCGGCAACGGGGTTTGCGACATCGCCGCGGGCCCGTGCTGGGCCGCGACGGCGCCCGTCGCCGGCAGCACCAGGGCGGCGGCAACCCCCGCCGCCAACAGCCCCGCGGCCGGCCGCAGCCGCCGCAGCGTTCTTCCGATGCTCATGCTGGTACCCCTTCGGACTCGTCGGCCCGGAGCGGCTGGTCCGCCCGAGGCCATAGGGCGGCCTCGGCCCCCTAGCATGCATAGAGCACGTCATATGCTGGTGAATACATGGTCAACTAGCAAGGCTGACACCAGCCAAGATTCATCGGCCGGGCACAGTGCCGCGACTGCCGCACGCCGGGACGGCTCGATGACCGGTCCGGTGCCGGCCCTCCCCGGGCGGGCAGCCGGCACCATCACACCCAGGCCCCGGAATCAAGGCCCGCCACACGAGCCGGCCGCCATCTCAAGCCAGCGAGCGGTCAGCGTAAATGATCAGCGTTAAGGATCTCGGCCCTGGCGGGCTGTGGCAGAATGGGCGGGCGGAATTCGACCGGGGCGGAGGATTGAGTGAGCGGCAAACGGACAGGCCAGGTCCAGCGCAAGACAAAGGAAACGAGCGTTCAGGTCTCGGTCGATATTGACGGTTCAGGGACTACGGATATCTCCACGGGAATCGGCTTCTTCGATCACATGCTCGGCCAGCTCGGAAAGCACGGCCTGTTCGACCTCGCAATTCACGTCGAGGGAGACCTGCACATCGACTCCCATCACACGGTCGAGGACACCTCGCTCGCGCTCGGCGAAGCGTTCGCCATTGCCCTTGGCGACAAGAGCGGGCTGCGCCGGTTCGGGCATGCTTCCGTCCCGCTCGACGAAGTGCTGGCGGAGGCGTCTGTTGACCTGTCGGGACGGCCCTACGTGGTGCACAGCGAGCCGAGCGGCATGGCCCCGATGGTCGGCGCGTTTCCCACGACGCTGACGCGGCACATCGTGGAATCATTCGCCGCGCAGGCGAAGATCTGCATCCACCTGCACGTTCGGTATGGCCGCGATGCGCATCACATCATCGAGGCGCAGTTCAAGGCGCTGGCGCGTGCCCTCCGTGAGGCGAGCGAGCGCGACCCGCGAGTCCAGGGAATCCCGAGCACCAAGGGCGTTCTCTGACCGGGAGCAGACGTGGCGAACATCAACCTGATCCGGCTCAGCGGCCTTCCGCCGGCCGCGCGACAGCAGCTGCTGGCCCGGGCTGCGAGCGAACTGGAGGCCGTCGAGCCGTTGGTCCGGGAGATCATCGGCCAGGTTCGCCAGCGCGGTGATGACGCGGTGGTCGAGTACACCGAGCGCTTCGACGGGGCCGCGCTGACGCCTGCCACGATGTGCGTGAGCCCCGCGGAGTTCGCGGCGGCCGAGCGGGCGCTGGACGGTGAGCTGCGCGCGGCGATCGAGACGGCTATCGAGCAGGTCCGCCACCATCACCGGCAGCAGCTCGGGGGCGACGGCTGGATGACCCGGACGCCGGCCGGCGCGATCAGCGGGGAGCGGGTCACCCCGATCGAGTCGGTCGGCCTCTACGTTCCCCGCGGCAAGGGATCTTTCCCGTCCGTGGTGATGATGTTGTGCGTGCCCGCCGTGCTGGCCGGCGTGCCCACCGTCGTGATCTGCACCCCGCCCGGCCCTGATGGCCGGGTGGACGCGGCCTCATTGGTCACGGCCCGGCTTTGCGGGGTGGAGAACATCGTGAAGGCGGGCGGCGCCCAGGCGATCGCGGCGCTCGCGTTCGGCACCGGCCAGGTGCCGCGAGTGCGGAAGATCCTCGGCCCGGGGAACCTTTACGTGCTGGCCGCGAAGAGGCTCGTCTACGGCCACGTCGATCCGGGGCCGCCGACGGGGCCCAGCGAGTCCATCATCCTGTGCGACGCTCGCGCGGACGCGCAGACCGCAGCCGTGGAACTGCTGGTCGAGGCCGAGCACGGCCCGGACTCGGCCGCGTTCCTGGTGACGCCGTCGGCGCAGTTGGCGGGCACCGTGCGCGAGCTGGCCGCAGCCCTGACCGCCCGCCTGCCTGCGCCGCGGCGCGGCTACTGCGAGAGCGTGCTCAGCACCCATGGCGGGATCGTCATAGCAGATGACATGCGGCAGGCGCTTGATTTCGTCAACGACTTCGCGCCTGAGCACCTGCGGATCCTGGCGGAAGATCCGTTCTCGCTGCTCCATGAGGTCAGGAACGCGGGGGAGGTGCTGCTGGGTGCGAACACGGCTATTCCCTTCGGCAATTTCGCCATCGGGACCAACGCTATTCTGCCCACGGGGGGAAGTGCCCGAAGTTATTCCTGCACCGGTGTAGGCGACTTCCTGAAGAGATCATCTTTCGCGTACGTACCGGACCAGGCGGTGCAGGCCATAGGAGCCGTTTCGCTGGCTCTTGCCCGGTATGAGGGTTTCCCCGCGCACGCCAGTGCCGCGGAGCATGTCATGAAACGGGCCGGCGTACTATGATTCGTCCTTGGCTGGCACTGCCGTAAGTCATCTGGGGGGACCGTGCGCCGACCGACGGGCGTAACCGGGGCGCTCCTGCCGTTCATCATCATTTTGATTCTCCCGGCGGTGACCAACATCGCGGCGGGGGATCTGCCCCGCGCGTGGCGGCCCCATCTGTGGATCGCCTGGGTGCTCGCGCTATTGCTCAGCATTCCTGTCGTCGTGGTGGAGGTCAGGAAGGCCCGCGCCGGCCAGGGCGGCCACGCCCGGGGCGCTGCGGGCCCGCACGAGAATGGCGCGCGGCCGCCGCGGCGCGACCTTCCGCGGGACGTGCCGGACTTCACCGACCGGGACGCGGAACTCGGCCGCATCACCCAGCTTCTGGGGAGCGCACGGCGGCAGTCCCCGGCAGCACCGGTGGTGGCCATTCACGGAATGGCAGGGGTCGGCAAGACGACGCTGGCCGTGCATGCGGCGCATCGCATCGCGGCGAGCTTCCCGGATGGGCAGTTGTTCGTGGACCTGCACGGGTTCGCGGCGAACGCCGCGGTCGATGCGGCCGAGGCGCTTAAGATCCTGCTCCGCGGGGTGGGCGTGCCCGCCGGGCTGATACCGCCGTCGTTGGCCGAGCGGGCCGGCATGTACCGGGACCAGTTGGCCGGCCGGCGGATCCTGGTGGTCCTGGACAACGCGGCATCGGAGGGCCAGGTCCGCCCGCTGCTGCCCAGTGCCCCGGGCTGCGCGGTCCTGGCCACCAGCCGCGGCCACCTGACCGGCCTCGAAGGCGCGGTGCATCTGCCGGTCGACGTGCTCGGCCCGGAGGCGGCCGCCGAGTTGTTCACCAAGATCGTCGGGGACCGGCGCCTGGACGGCGACGCGGCGTCGGTGGGCGAGATCACTGACATCTGCGGACGGCTGGCCCTGGCGATCAGGATCGCCGGGGCGCGCATGGCGACACGGCCCGCGTGGTCGGTCGCTACGCTGTTGCGCCGGCTGCGCGATCAACGGCAGTGGATTGAGGAGTTCCGGGCCGGCGCGCTGGACCTGCCGGTGGCGTTCTCGCTCTCCTACGCCCAGCTCGATCCGGTTGCCCAGCGGGTCTTCCGGCTGCTCGGCCTGCACCCGGGCATCAGCTTCGACGCGGAGGCGGTCGCGGCGCTCACCGACGTGGGCCCGCACCTGGCGGACGAGATACTCGATGGCCTGCTGGAAGCCAGCCTGCTCGGTGAGGCCGCGGCCGGCCGTTACCAACTGCACGACCTGCTGCGCCAGTACGCCCGCGAAGTGGCCACGGCGACGGACAGCCCCGAAGAGCGCCGGGCCGCGCTTGCCCGCCTGGCGGGCTACTACCTGCGCCGGGCCGGGGCCGCGGCCCGGCTGCTCGACCCGGAGCGGCGAGATGTCGTGGCCGCTGGCGGCCCGGTGGCGGGCGGCCCGGCTCCCTTCGCGACCTATGCCGAGGCACTTGCCTGGCTGGAGTCCGAGCGGACGAACCTCGTGGCCGTCCTGCGGGCCGCGGCTGGTTCCGGGCTCGACGCGGACGTCTGGCGCCTGACCTACGCCATGTATCCGTACTTCTTCCTGCGCGGTTCCACCCACGACTGGATCGAGACGCACGAACTCGCCCTCGCGGCGACCCGCCGGCTCGGCGAGCCCCTGGCCGAGGCCGACATACTGTTCGGCCTCGGCGTGGCCTCCCGCCGGGACGGCCGGTATGACCTGTCGCTCGGCTACCAGCAGCAGGCGCTTGCCCGCTACCGTGCGGCCCGCGACACCGAGGGGCAGATCAGGACCCTCACCAACCTCGGCATCGCCTACCGCCGCCTGGGCCGCTACCGCGAAGCGCTCGATCACCACGAGAACGCCCTGGCGCTCTACCCAGACGTCCAGGACAGGCGCGGCGAGGCCGCTGCGCTGACCAACCTGGGCATCGTCCACGAACGTCTCGGGCACTACCAGGAGTCACTGGGATACCACCTGCGAGCGCTCGGCCTGGCCCGCGAGGCCGGCGACCGGCATGCCGAAGCGATGACGCTGACCAATATCGGCATCGTGCACGAGCACCTCGGCGCGCTTGGCGACTCGCTGCAGCACCACCAGCAGGCGCTCGGCATCGCTCATGACATCGGTGACCAGCATGTTGAGGGACACACCCTGAACAACATCGGCGTGGTGCTGAACCGGATGGGCAGGCATGCCGACGCCATCGCGCAGCACCGCGCCGGCCTGGAACTGCTCACCAGGACCGGCAGCCGTGGTGACGAATGTGAGGCGCTCATCGACCTGGGCGACAGCCTCCGCGATCATGATGAGGGACGGGCGGCGTTCGACCACTACCAGCGGGCGTACGTGCTGGCCGGCCGGATTGGTGACAGGTACCTCGAGGCGCGCGCACTGGCTGGCCGCGCCAGCGTGACCACAGCCACGGACGCGGCCGCCAGCCGCCAGGACCTGGAGGCCGCGTTGCGGATGTTCACCGAACTCGGCGTTCCTGACGCTCACCGCCTCCAGCATCTTGTCGCAGGCGATGGGTGAGCGCTTTTAGCGAAGCCGCTCCGCCGCGTCGTCCAGCGCCCGGTCGAGGATGCTCCGCTCGCCAGAGCTCTCCGCGCCCATTTCGACGGCGAACGCCAGCCCGAGCAGCCCGATGTCGGCAGGAAAGACCGACCGGTCGGAAAGGTCCTTCGTCAGGAATGCGCAGCAGAACATGGCCGCCTTCAATCGCTCGCGCCACCCCGGCTCCTGCGCGCCACGACGGCGGAGGTCCCGCAATAGCGGCACAAGGACGTTGTCGAGCTTGCTCGACAGGAACATGCGCCGCAGGCCGCTGAGCCGGTAGTCGTGATCGAGGAGGACGCTGTCGTCCCGGAGCTGGAACCGGAGCCGCAGCCCCCGGCTCTTCGCCTCCGGGAAATACATCCACATCGCGAAGGTGTTGTGAAACAGCGGCTTGGCGAGATCGAGGACAGGACTGTGCCGTCCGCCGAAAGCCGGGTCGAAGTAGACCAGCCGCCCCTCGTCGCGGCGCAGGAACAGGTTCCCGTTGTGTGCGTCCCCATGGCCGATCACCGAAATCCCGGCCTGCTCTGGGTCCAGCAGCCGCAGGCTTCGGGCGATGAGCCCGTCCAGGGTGTCCGCATACCGTTGCCCGTTGATGGTCCAGCTGCGCTGCCGCAGGTCTGCCATGGTCAACGCGCCGTCGGGCAGCGTGAAGACCGACTGGGGAGCATAAGAGTCCCGCGGCAGCCGTCCGGTGAGGCGGTGATAGAAGAGCTGATGGACTGGCGCTTTCGCGGCCGCGCCGGGTGGCTGGGCTGCTGCCGTCCGCAGGTAGATGTCGAGCAGCTCACGATCGGACCGTTGCTGCGCCGCCGTCAGGATGCCTTCCATCTCGCCGTCGCCGCCCTCGATCCGCCAGGCGACGTCGAACACCGTTGGGTCCTGCACCGCAGGATAGATGAGGAATTGGCGGCCAGCGGCTATCGAACTGTACAGCGGCTCTATGAGCGGATAGCCAGCCTTGGCGAGAATGTCTACGTTGTAGTACTCGCGGACGACCGAATCTGGCTCGGTGTGCGTCTTGAAGAAAAGCCTCGTCCCGTCAGCTAGTGTGAGAAAGCCGTTAACTGAATTCAGCGAGACCGCTGACGGGCGCAGTTCTACCGTCCGGACATCCAACGGGAAGTTATTCCTGATGAATCCGAGCAGTGCCTGTTCCGCCCTGTCCCGCTCACCGAACTGCCACTGCTGAACCCGAAGCAACAGGCCGTCATCCATCATCGTTCTTTCTATCGAGCCCGCCGGGCATCGGCAGTGAATATCGGGTGAATGCGCAGGAGACTGCGGCCGCACAATGCCGGGGCTCGCCGCGCAGCCCGGGCCAGCATACCCGCGGCGCCCGGGCAGCGTGCTCGAGCCTGGGCGGCGCGGCCGGTCAACCGTCGTTGCCCGGGTGCTTGACCGGCACGGCCCCGCCGGCGGGGCCGCTGCGAATGCCTGCGCGAGCGTGCGGGCCAGTCATGCCTCCGGTGTGGGCGCGACGAGACTCACGTCGATCACCTCGAGACCGAAGCCGCTGATCCGGTCCATCAGCCCGGACAGGGCGCTCTGATCGGGCAGTTCCGCGCGGAGGGTGGTCGTGCCGGGGCCGATCCGCACCTCACAGTCGTCGAACTCCGCCCGGAGCGCGTCGCCCGCCTTGCCCATGAACGTGATCTCGTAGGTATGTGCTCGCATAAGGTACGCCTCGCGGTCCGCCTGTTCCTGCGTCCTGCCAGAATGTCTCCCCGGCCGCCGTGCGTCATCACCCACCCGGGGGTGACCGGGCACCCCTCGCGGGTGATGCCCGCGCCCGCCCGGCCACCGATGATAGAGCCAGCGCCTCCAGGGCCGGCCGGTGCGGGACGGCGGTCACGAGCGAGGCCCGCAGCGCAGTACCGAGCGAGGAACCGGTGGCCGGCGTGACGCCAGAGCAGGCCGCAGCGGGCGCCACCCGGGGCGCCCGGTTCGCCGTGTCGAAGCTCCGCCCGCCGGCCCTGCCTGCCACGCTGGTCAGCAGGCCGGAGCTGCACGACCGCCTGGCGGCCGGGCGCGGCAAGCGCCTCACCGTGGTGGTGGGGTCGGCGGGCGCGGGCAAGAGCGTGCTGCTGGCGAGCTGGGCCAGCACCCGCCCCGCCGGCACCACGTCCTGGCTGTCCTGCGACATGGCCGACCAGGATCCCGTCCGCTTCTGGTCCGGGTTCATCGAGGCCCCGCGGGCCGTGCTGCCGGAGTTCGGCGCCGATGCCGCGGACCTGCTGGCCATGGACCGCGCCATGTCTGCCGACGTCACCGCGGCGATCGCGAACGACGCCGCGAGGCTGCCCCCGGGGTCGGCGCTGATCGTGGACGACTTCCACCTGGTGAGCCATAAGGCCGCCGCGGACATGACCGGCCTGGTCGAGCGCTGGCCCGCCGGGAGCGCCCAGCTGGTGCTGTCCAGCCGCCGCGATCCTGCGCTGCGGCTGCACCGGCTGCGGCTGGCCGGGGAGCTGTGCGAGCTGCGCGACCGTGATCTCTACTTCTCCCTGGCCGACAGCCGGGACCTGCTGGCGCGGCTCGGTGCGGCGGTGACCGGGGATGAGCTGGCGCTGTTGCACCAGGCGAGCGAGGGGTGGGCCGCGGCGCTGCAGATGGCGGCGCTGGCGCTGCGCGGCAGCCGGGACCCGGCGCGGGTGGCGCGGGCCCTGGCCGCCCACAGCCACACGATCGCCGAGTACTTCATCTCCGAGGTCCTCGACCAGCAGCCACCCGAGCTGGCCCGGTTCATGCTCGACACGTCCATCCTCGGTGAGCTGACCGAGGCCACGTGCGTGGCCGTCACCGGACGGCAGGACGCCGGGGCGCTGCTGCGCGGTGCCTACGCGGCCGACCTGTTCCTGGTCGCCCTCGACCAGGAACGGGCCAGCTTCCGGTACCACCACCTGGTACGCCAGGTGATGCGCGCGGAGCTGACCAGGCGGGACCCGGGCCGCGAGCAGGCGCTGCAGCTACGGGCGGGGGAATGGTTCGAGTCGGTCGGCGAGACCCGGCGCGCAGCGCGCCACTATCTCGCGGGACGGATGGCCGACCAGGCCCTGGCCCTGCTGCAGGACACCGTCGTGCCCGACTTCATGCACGTCCCCGTCCTGCCGCCCGCGCTGGATGTCAGCATGGTCAGCCCCGCGCTGCTCGCCGATTCCCCCGAGCGGCTGCTCGGGGTGGCCACCGACCTGCTCCTGTGGGGGGATCCCGTGCGCGGCGGCGAATACCTCGACGCCCTGGAGCACGCCCGGCCGGAACTGGCGGCCGGCTCGGTGCTGGCCGTCGGGCTCACCAGCATGCGGGCGTTCCAGTACGCGATCACCGGCCGGCTGGACGAGGCCGTGGCGACGGCGCTGGCCGCACGGGCCAGCCAGGAGCGGGCGCTGCCGGCCAGCGACTGGAACGCCGTCATCCCGCTCATCCTGATGCGCATCTACTGCTGCCTGGAAGACGTCAAGGCGGTGGCGGCCGAGGCGGCCGCGGTGCTCGCGATGGCCGGGGTCGCCGAGTCGGTCCGGCTGGTGTGCGTGCCCAGCACGCAGGCGCTGACCCTGTTCCAGGCCGGGTTCCTGGCCGAGGCCGCCGAGATGGCCGGGGCGGCCGACGCGGCCGCGCAGCGGCTGGGATTCACCGAGCACTTCTTCGCCGTGGACTACCTGCGGGTGCTGGCCGGGACCGCGCTGGAACGGCGTGACCTCGACGACGCCGCGCAGTTCGCCGAGCGGGTCATCTCGATCACCGAGCGACGGCGGCCGGTGTTCGAGTTCCTGGCGCTGCTGGACCGGGCCCGGATCTGGGCGGCCGCCGGACAGGTCCAGGAGGCGCTGGCCGCCGTCGGGTCGGCGCGGCGGGTGCTGGCGGGCAGCAGATCGGTGCTGCTGCCCCGGGCCGACGAGACCGAGGCGCTCATCCGCCTGTCGATGGGAGACGTCCGCGCCCCGGCCGGGCTGGCCAGCGGGCTGCCACCGGCCGGCCGCAGCCTGCTGCTGGCCAGGATCGCGCTGGCCGGTGGCGATCACCACGCCGCGGCCGGGCTGCTGCGGTCGCCGTCGCTGGACGACCTGGCCCCGCGGCGCGCACTGGAACGCCAGGTGCTCCTGGCCGCGGCGGCTGTCGAGCGCGGCGACCCGGTGGCCGCCGGCCTGGTAGGCGGTGTCCTCCAGGCAGCGCGGGCAGGCGGCTTCCTGAACACCGTCGTGACCACCGCGCCCCAGGTGACGAGGTACCTGATCGAGCATGCTCCGCAGATGCGGACCGACCCGTTCCTGGAGCGGCTGGTGGGCGCCGCGCTCGAGGTGCACGCGGTACGGCCGGCCGGAGCGTCCCGGCCCCCCCATGCGCTCGCCCAGCCGCTGACCGACACCGAACTGCGCATCCTCAAGCTGCTGCCGACCAGCACCTACCTGCAGATCGCGGCGACCCTGTACATATCGCGCAACACGGTCAAGACCCACCTGCGGTCGGTCTACCAGAAGCTCGGCGCCACCTCGCGGTCGCAGGCCATCCAGCGGGCCGTCGACCTGCGCCTGCTCTGAGCCCGTGGCATTGCTTCCGCGCTGGTGACGGCGCCGGCGGACGCCCCGATGGGGACCGCGGCGTGACGCTGCACCGGAGCGGTTCAGCACCACGGGGCGGGGGCATCTCAGTCCTGTGCGTTCCGGTAATGTCGAGTGATTCTCGCTGCTCGGCGGGTTGAGGAGGATCACCATGCCCGAGGCGTCCTACCGGCAATACCTGCCCGGCCGGAGCTCCGCCGGCCAAAGCGGTGGGCCGGCTCTGGTCCGGCTGGCCAAGGTATTCGCGATGATCGGCGCCGTGCTGGCCGCGCTGACCGTGGGAATTTTCATCGGTAATTCTGCCCGGAAAAGGATCGACCGGGCGGCACATGGCATCTCCTGATCGCCGGTTCGCCGCCCGGCGGCCGGCCCGCCCGCCCGCGGGATGCCCGGTGAGTTCACCCTGTGGTGGGTGATGCCCGCGTCCCGCGCGGGCGGTGAACTATCGCCATGTCCGAGTTGAGCGCCGGCCACCCCGGCGGCGCCGCCGAGCCGGCCGGCCCCGGCGGTCCGGGTGACGCCGGCCAGCCGGCTGCGGGCGCCGGAGCGCCCCCGGCCACGGTCACCGCTGCAGGCCCGCCGCCCCCGCCCGGCCCGGCGAAGCGCCGCAGGCTGCTGCATGTCACGCTGCCCGGCTGCTGGGGCGGGCTCGTCTTCGCGTGCCTGACCTTCACCCCGTCGCTGCTCCCGCGCGGCGGGCTCATCCAGGGCGTGATCTGCGGCATCACCGCGGCGATCGGGTACGGGCTGGGCGTGTGGGCGGCGTCCATCTGGCGCGCGTTCGCCGACCGGGGCCCCCGCCGCCCCGGGCGCCGGGCCTGGCGCACCTTCGTCATCAGCGCGGTCGTCCTGTTCGCCGTCGCCTTCGGGCTCGGGCAGTACTGGCAGCACGAGATCCGGAAGCTGATGGGGGTAACGGAGTACAGCATCCCGCTGGCCGTCGCGTCGCCGTTCATCGCCGCGGCCTTTTTCTGCCTGTTCCTGCTGATCGGGCGCGGCCTGCGCGGCCTGTACCGCTGGGCCGCGGCGCTGCTCGGCCGCTGGATCGGGCCGCGTGCCGCCCGCGGGGTGGGCTGGGTCCTGGTGGTCGGCCTCACCTACCTGGTGGTCAGCGGCCTGCTGCTCCAGGGCTTCATCGGCCTCATGAACAAGGCGTACGCGGTGCGCGACACCACCACCGCCGAAGGGGTGCACCAGCCCTCGACCGGGCTGCGCTCGGGCGGCCCGGGCTCGCTCATCCCGTGGGACACGCTGGGCTACCAGGGCCGCAACTTCATCGGCAAGGGCCCGTCGGTGAGCGACCTGGAGAGCTTTGCCGGCCACCCGGCCATGGCGCCGATCCGGATCTATGCCGGGCTGGCCTCGGCCAAGGGCGCGCAGGCCCAGGCGTCGCTGGCGGTCGACGACCTCAAGCGCGCGGGCGGCTTCGAGCGCAAGAACCTGCTCGTGGTGACGACCACCGGCAGCGGCTGGGTGGACCCCGCGCTGGTCGACTCGTTCGAGTACATCAGCGGCGGCGACTGCGCGACCGTGGCGATCCAGTACTCCTACCTGCCGTCCTGGATCTCCTATCTGGTCGACCAGTCGAAGGCCCTGGCCGCGGGCCGCGCGCTGGTCGACGCGGTCTACGGCGCATGGGTGAAACTGCCCGCCGGCCAGCGGCCCAAGCTGTACGTCGCCGGGGAAAGCCTGGGGTCGTTCGGCGGTGAGGCCGCCTTCACCGGCGAGAACGACATCGCCAACCGGACCAGCGGCGCGCTGTTCGCCGGCCCGCCCAACTTCAACACGCTGTTCCGGGAGTTCAGCGACGACCGCGACGCCGGCAGCCCCGAGGTTCAGCCCAGCTACCAGGACGGGCGGATCGTCCGGTTCACCAACGACCCGGCCACCGGGATCCCGCCCAAGGGCAAGCCCTGGGACGGCAGCCGGGTGCTGTACCTGATGCACCCGTCCGACCCGATCGTCTGGTGGAGCCCGCACCTGATCTGGAGCCAGCCCGACTGGATCAGCGAGCCTCCCGGCCGGGACGTGCTTGGCAGCATGTTCTGGCTGCCGGTCATCACCTTCTGGCAGGTCACCGCCGACCTTCCGTTCGCCACAGGGGTTCCGGACGGGCACGGCCACAGGTACTCGGCCGAGTATGTCGATGGGTTCAACGCGGTGATGCGGGCCGGCCTGACCCAGCCGCAGCTGGCCAGCCTCAGGAAGATCATCTCTGTGGTGAGGTGACCGCGGCTCCGCGCGGTGCGGCCCGCCCCGGCTACCGTGCGGCCAGCAGGCTGCCGTGGTGCACCGCGAACCACGCGACGGTGAGCGCCACGCCGTTGGTCGCGGCGTGGGCCATGACCGGGGCGATCAGGCTCCTGGACCGCAGCCTGAGCCAGCAGAACACCAGCCCGGCCACGAACGTGACCGCTACCGCGCCGAGCACCAGCAGCACCTGCCCGGCGGTGCTCGCCGCCGCGCCCCGGAACTCGTGGTTGTCGGTCATGGTGTGCAGGGTCGGCGCGATGTGCCACAGGCCGAACAGCGCCGAGGTGACCAGGCTCGCCCGCCAGGGGCCCCACAGCCGCAGCGCCGACCCCAGCAGGACGCCGCGGAAGGCGAACTCCTCCGGGATCGCCGTGAGCAGGATGATCGGCACCCCCAGCTCGTAGAGCAGCCGCCCGCCGCTGATCTGAGCCCGCGAGTCGTGCAGGAAGCCGTTCGCCGCCGGGATCGCGGCGGCAATGATCAGGACCAGCAGCACGACGCCGAGGGCGGCGGCGCCGTAGGCCAGGCCCGCGCGCATGTCCGCCGGGCCGAGCCCGAGGTCAGCGAGCGCCGCGCCTGCGCGCCAGGCGATCAGGGCCAGTGCCGCGGTGAGCAGGCCGACGCCCAGCGGGGCCGGGCCCAGCAGCCCGAACGTACGGGCAACGCTGAACAGGGCCAGCACGCCCGCGGCCTGGACGAAACAGCGGCCGGCGTGCACAGCCCGGTCACCAGCGGCCTGGCCGGCTATCTCTGCTCCAGGATGCGCCGCTTGGCCGCGGCGTAGTCGGCGTCGGAGAGAACCCCCTGCTCGTGCAGCCGCGCGAGGTCGTGCAGCTGGTCGATCCAGGGCATGGCCGCACCGGCCGCCGGCGGCGGGGGCGGCACCGGGCCGGCCGGGCGGGCGGGCGGCCCGGCCGGCGCCGGGGCGGCAGCGGCCGCGCCGAGGCCGGCCGGCGCCACCACCTGCTGGCCGGCCGGGTTGATGCCGAGCTGGCGCCAGAACCGCTGGACCTGCGCCGCGTACTGGGCCTCGGGGAACCGCCCGGTCCGGAACGATGCGGTCGCCGCGGACATCGACCGCAGGTGGGGCAGCTGGGGCTGGCTGACCCCCAGGCCGCGGCTGCAGACGGGGCACACCAGGTAGTGATCGGTGCCGTAGGGCACGACCGGCACGAAGTACAGGCTCACCCGCTTCTTCGACTGGACGTGATGAAAGTAGACCTGGTTGTGGCAGTTCGGGCACACGCCCGGCGCGACCTCGCCCAGGTCCTCCGGGCTGCCCCGCCCGAAGCCGAAGATCACCACCATGCCGCCATTGAAGCACCGCCGCGCCGGCCGCGGTTCACCCGCCGATGGTGATAGCCCGCCCCGTTACCCGGGCCCGCTGGCGGCGGGCGGCCGGGCGCCCGGCGGCGGCGGGAGGTCACCGGGCGGCGGGGCGGCCTCCGGGGCCGCGAGATGAAACTCGACCCGGGCGGCGGGGATGCGTTCCTGTTCCCGGGCCAACAGGGTCAGCGCCCGGACGTCGGCCTCGGTCGGGCGGTTCAGGTCCAGCGCCCGGGGCCACAGCCGGGCATAGCGGACCGCCGCGATCTCGGCCGAGTACACCAGCGCCTGGCCCACCAGGTAGAGCAGCGCGAACATGCCCGCCACCGTGGCGAAGCTGCCGTAGACGGGCCCGGCCTTGGCCACCAGCCTGGCCAGCAGCGGCGCCCCGACGGTGAGCACCACGGTCACCGCCGCCGCACCCGCCGCGGCGCCCGGCCACAGTGCCCCGGCCGGCGCGGGGCGTACCAGCAGCAGCCTGGCGCCGAGCAGCAGCACCGCGAAGACGACCAGTGCGGACCCGAGCACCGCCGCCGTCCGTTCTACCCCGGGTTGGCCGTGCAGCGCGGTGGCCACCACCGTGAGCGCCCCGACTGCCACCGCCCCGAGCAGCAGCGTCGCCAGCATCAGCAATACCCGGGCATACCGCGGGAAGAAACCGGCCCGCAGTCGGTGCCGGACCGCCGCGACATGGTTCAGCGTCTGGTAGGCGGAGAACACCACGCCCGTCCCGGAGAACAGCAGGCCGATCAGAGCGGCGATGAACGGGACCGGCGACGTTGGCAAGGTGGCCATCGAGTGGCCGACCGTGGACTGCAGCACCGGCGGCACGATCTTGGTGATCAGCCGCTGGCGCAGGTCCGGGTGATCGGCCAGCACCCGGGACAGCACCGCGACCCCCAGCAACAGTAGCGGGAAGACGCTCAGGAACCCGTAATAGGTGATGAGCGCCGCTTCCCGCCCGCCCTCGTCGTCGCCGTACTTCTTCACCACCGCATAGGGGAACCCCAGCACGCCGTGGCTCCGCTGCGTCCGGTCCGCCCAGGCGATGACCTGGTTCACCCAGCCGGTCAAGCCCGCGAAGTTCATGGATCCAAGCCTGCCCGCCGCGGCCCCCATGGTCCGTCATTCCCCGCTTGTGCCCTCGGCGCGGCGCGCTGCCGGCCGGGAGCCGCGCGGCGCGCCGCTGCGGCGGTCCTCAGGCCCCGAGCACCCACTCGTCATCGCGGATGATGTCCACGGTGCCCTTCGGGCCGGTGCCGGTGACCGTCATGCCCGCGCCGCCGATCACGACGTCGGTGTGCACGGTCGAGCGGTTGAGGCCGTATTCGTACCGCTGCTCGTCGCTCATCTCCAGGCCGCCGGCCACCGCGAACGGGAAGCTCTGCCCCCAGGCGACGTGGCAGGCCGCGTTCTCGTCGAACAGCGTGTCGTGGAACAGGATGCCGGCCCTGGCGATCCGCGAGTCCCGGTCCACGAGGGAGACCTCGCCGAGGCTCCGGGCGCCCTCGTCGGTGTCGAGCTGGGCCCGTACCGCCTCGGCTCCCGCCGCCGCGGTGACCTCGGCGATGCGCCCGCCGGAGAACGTCACCCGCAGCCCCTCGACCACCTGGCCACTGACGATCACCGGCTTGGTCAGGCTGATCGTGCCGTCGGCACGGCGCCGGTCCGGGCTGGTGAACACCTCTTCGGTGGGGATGTTCGGCATGTACGGCACGCCGTTGCGGTCGTTCCCGCCGCCGCCGGTCCACCGGCTGTCCGGCATGAGGCCCACGGTGAGATCGGTGTCCGCGCTGCGGTAGTGCACCTCGGCCAGGTCCAGTGCGTTCAGCGCGCGCCCGCGCGCGTCGAGTTCCGCGGCGCGCTGCCGCCAGGCGGCGACCGGATCGGGCTCGTCGAGGCGCATCGCCGTGGCGACCGCCGCCCACAGGCGCTCGACATCCGGTTCGCCGAACACCTCCCGGGCCCAGCCCGGGTTCGGCGCCGCGACGATGGTCCACCGCAACTGCCGCCCGAGCAGCGCCTCCTGGAAGGCCTTCGCCTCCTCCACCGGGAAGGCCGCGGCCTTCGCCGGATCGACGTCGTCGAACAGGTGCGGGTCGGGATCGCCGGTGAGCCGGATCGCGACGCCATCCCCGGCCGCCCACTCCCTGGTCCGCTCGATCGCCCACGGCCGCGGCCTGGTCAGGCTCTCCAGGCTCGCGTGGGTCAGCCGCGAGTGCCGGATCGGGCCGTCGGACCAGTCGACCTCGACCCACGCGGCGCCGGCGGCGTAGGCGCGCTCCACCACCGCCCGGGCGATCTCCAGGTGGGCGATGTCGGCGCCGAGCAGGACGCCGCAGCCGGGCTGCACATTGACACCGGCCCGGACGACCAGGTCGGCGAAACGCTCGAGGTAATCGCTGGCTGGCACAGCAGCCATAGTAGGACGCAGCGCCCGTCCCGGCGCCGGAATATTCCCGCCGCCCCGCGGGCCGGACGGTCAGAGGCGGGCCACCCCGATCATCGAGTCCCGGGTGACCAGCCCGGCAAGCTCCGCCTCGGTCATGCCGCCGGTCCCGGCCGGCCGCTGGGGCAGCACGAGGTAACGGACCTCGGCGGAGGAGTCCCACACCCGGATCTCGACGTCACCGGGCAGCGGGCAGCCCATCTCGGCCAGCAGCGCCCGGGGCTCCCGGACCATCCGGGCCCGGTAGGGCGGGTCCTTGTACCAGGCCGGCGGCAGCCCCAGCGTCGGCCACGGATAGCACGAGCACAGCGTGCACACGATGACGTTGTGGACCGCGGGCGTGTTCGCCACAACCACCATGTGATCGCCCTCCGGGCCGCCGAAGCCAAGCTCGGCGATCGCGGCGGTGCCGTCCGCGAGCAGGCGCTCCCGGTACGCCGGGTCGGTCCAGGCCCTGGCCACGACCCTGGCCCCGTTCATCGGGCCGACCTCCGACTCATAGCGGCGGGTGACCTCGTCGATGAACCCGGCCGGCACCAGGCCCTGCTCGGTCAGCAGCGCCTCCAGCGCGGCGACCCTGGCCTCGGCCGGCGCCACGGCGGCCTGCCGCCGGCCCGCCTCGCTCATCGTGGCTCCAGGTAGCTGTCCCAGAGGTCGACGTGCACCGACACGCCGGCCTGGCCGTCCTGCCACAGGTCGGCCGCGTCGAAGCGAACCGAGTAGGTCGGCTCCTGGCGGCGGGCCGTCCCGTGCGCCTCGACATCGGGCACCGAATGGGTGCCGTCGATCCGCAGCACCACCCCCGGCTTGCCGCGGACGTACCGCGGGCAGCGGGTATGCCCGGCCGGGTGCCACTCGCGCACCCGGACCTGGTCACCGGCCCCGAAGCGCGGCTCGCTGACATCCGGGCCGGCGTCCAGGACCGGCGGCGCGAGCACCGGGCCGCTCAGCGGGAACCGGCCGCCCGCACGGGCGTCAAGCTCGCTGCTGGTCACCAGGCCGTGCTCGGCCGCCAGCGTGGCCGCCGCGGTGAGCCACCGCTCGTAGTAGCCCGCCGCCAGGTAGTGCCCCGGCACCATCCGCTCGATCGAGTGCCGGAACTCGCCGCCGCTCGCCTGCACCGCACCGGCGACGACCATGAGCAGCGCCCGGGCCGCCGCCTCCCACCGGTGCTGAAAGGCCGGCTCCGCCGGCGAATGATCGACCGGCCCGAACCCCTGCATGCCGCCCAGGTCATGGATGCCGTCCACCAGCAAGACATTACCGGCCCGGTGCTGCCTGGGGGGGCCGCCGTGCATGGCGCGCCCGCCGGCGCGGGCTGCCAGGCGCCCGGGCCCGTGGCGCGCCCGCCGGTCAGCGGCCGGTGAAGCGGCCCGCACGCCGCTCGGTGAAGCTCCGCACCCCTTCGGCGGCGTCCTGGCTGGCCAGGATCGATGGCAGGATCGAGGCGAGGTGCTCGCGCGCCGCGTCCGGGCCCGCGCTGCGCCCTGTCCGCGCGTTGGCCAGGGTGCCCCGCACCCCGAGCGGCGCCTGCCGGGCGATGAGCTGGGCCAGGTCCCGCGCCCGGCCGAACTGTGACCCGGCGGGCACGACCTCCTGGACCAGCCCGATCCGCAGTGCCTCGGCGGCGCCGAACTCCTCGGCGGTGAGCAGGAAGCGCATCGCATTGCCCCAGCCGAGCTGGGCGGGCGCGCGGAAGGTGGCGCCGCCGAACGGCAGGATCCCCCGGCCGATCTCCAGTTGCCGGAAGCGCACGTCATCGGCGGCCACCACGATGTCGGCGGCGAGGGCCAGCTCGATGGACAGCGTGTAGGCGATGCCGTTGACCGCCAGCACCACCGGCTTGGGCACCGGCTCGCCCCAGACCGCGAACGGGTCGAACCGGTGCCCGCCGGTCAGCGCGCCCGGGCCCCGCTCGGCCACCGCGGGCCCGACCTGCGCCAGGTCCAGGCCGGCCGAGAAGTGGTCCCCGTGCCCGAACAGCACCCCGGCCCGCAGGTCCTCGTCGGTGCCGAGCGTCTCGTACGCCGCGCCCAGCGCGTCGATCGTCGCCAGGTCGAAGGCGTTGTGCTTGGCCGGGCGGTTGACCCCGATCAGCAGTACCTGCCCGTCCCGCTCGACGGTCACGAGATCGGTCACGGTCGCTCCCTGCGGGCCGGCGATGCTGGTCCACCCGACTTTACGGCCGCCGCGGCGCGGGTGCGTAGCGTGGCGGGCGGCGCTGCCACTAGCATGCGCGACCATGCTCCGGTGCGAGGGAGGGCGAATGAGCCGGGTGGATGTGGACGGGGTCGGCATCGAGTACGAGGTGGCCGGGGCGGGCCGGCCGGTGGTGCTGCTGCACGGCTTTCCCGATACCGGCCGGCTCTGGCGGCACCAGGTGCCCGCGCTGGCCGGCGCCGGGTTCCAGGTCATCGTCCCCGACCTGCGCGGCTACGGCGGCTCGGACAAGCCCGGGCCGGTGGACGCCTACTCGATCCCGGTCCTGGCCGGGGACGTCCTCGCGGTCCTCGCCGAGCTGGGGATCGGCCGGGCCCACGTGGTGGGCCACGACTGGGGCGCCGCCCTGACCTGGGCACTGGCTGCCTTTGCCCCGGACAGCGTCGACCACGCGGTGGTCATGTCCGTCGGCAGCCCGGTCACCTTCCTGCGCACGCTGGAGCAGCGCCAGCGGTCTTGGTACATGCTGCTGTTCCAGTTCCCCGGCGTGGCCGAGCGCTGGCTGAGCGAGGACAACTGGGCCAACTTCCGGAGCTGGGCCGGGCACCCCGACGCCGACCAGGTGATCGCGGAACTGGAGGCGAACGGCTCGCTGACGCCGGGCCTGAACTGGTACCGGGCCAACATCGGCCCCGAGGCGTGGGCCGGGCCGCCGGTGCAGCTCCCGCCCGTGCAGGCGCCAGTGATGGGGCTGTGGAGCACCGGGGACCCCGCGCTCGGCGAGGTGCAGATGACCGATTCGGCGCGCAGCGTGGCCGGGCCGTGGCGGTACGAGCGGCTCGACGGGCCGGGCCACTGGCTGCAGCTCGAGGCGCCCGCCCAGGTGAACGCGCTGCTGCTGGACTTCCTGCCCCGCTGATACCCGCGCGCCGGTGTTGCTTTCCAGCCGGATGGCGATCAAGGTGGTTCCCTGAGG
>Ga0335078_10001491_pt1 | contig 35315 bp, 31 predicted proteins | sample Lox_Sample_32_FD_206711 | JGI IMG/M metagenome (GOLD analysis project Ga0335078, IMG submission 206711) | Soil microbial communities from Loxahatchee National Wildlife Refuge, Florida, United States - Lox_Sample_3.2 | ecosystem: Environmental > Terrestrial > Soil > Wetlands | place: USA...
GAGGATGCTCGCGGCCATGCCGACCCCGAACACCGATCCGATCAAGAAGAACAGAATCGTGTTGGTGTTCGAGGTCGCGGTGAGCGCAGCTCCGCCCAAATATCGACCTACCCAGATCGAGTTGATCGACCCGTTGAGAGACTGAAGGACGTTGCCCGCCAGAATCGGCAGCGAGAAGAAGACGAGTGTCTTCGTGATGGCGCCGTCCGTCAGGGACGGAGCGCGATTCACCCGCCGATGAGTCGGTGAACGCGATCGTGCTCGCGTTGCAGGATCGTCATGGCGTTCGCCAAACCGAGCTCCGCGGCGACGGCTTTGAGCAGCGTCTCTGCGTCGCTGGATCCGACGCGGTGCCCCGCGTGAGCCGAAACAACGCGGTGTCCGCGCGCACTCCCACCACCTTTCTTACGCCGCGCGATCGAACGGATCGTGTGAACGTAAGCAAGCGAGAGCTTCACGTTGGCGGCTTTGCCTTTCGCGACGATCTCCTTGGCGGGCGTCGACGCGGGGAACGAAAGGACGAATGCGGTCTTCGATGCGGGCTTCTGTTTGGGCATGTCGAAACTCAATAACACGAATCATCGTCCATGAGAACGACATCTTTGCGTGCCACCTGATATTAGACTTATTTACAATGCAGCAGCGAATTCACGCGCGAACTCGAGCGGCATCGGGCGGTCTGCTGGTTTGAGCGCGGTCGCCGCGCGGAGCAGCTTCGCGATCGCGACGGGCCACCCGCGCAGGCGCTCCGGGTTTTCGAATGGGTCCTGCCGCATGTGCGCGATGACGCGGTCGCGCGGGCTCTGAATGTCGTCGAAGAACGCGCGGCCTGTCGTCACGTTGTAGATCGTCCCGGCGAGAGCATAGATGTCGGAGCGCGGATCGAGCTCCACCGGATCGAGAACTTGCTCCGGCGCGATGTAGCCGGGCGTTCCCGCGACGAAACGGCCCGCGGCGTCTTTCGGGACTTTGATCGCGCGCACCATGCCGAAGTCGATCACCACGGTGGCGAGCGGCGTCGCGATGGCCGGGTTTCTGTGTTTCTCGGGCTCGAACCTCACACCTCCGGCGAGCGGAAGGCGGAGCCACAGGTTCGCCGGCTTGATGTCGCGATGCACGAGGCCCGCGCCGTGGAGCGCTGCGAGCCCAGCACAAGATTCGACGACCACCTGACGAAGCTCGTACAAAGACATGCGCTTCGCATCCGAATATTGTTTCAGGTCCGCGCCGATCAAATATTCGAGCACCAAGAACGGAACGTTGCTGACGACTCCGCGATCGATGATGTTCGCGACGTTGGGATGATAGAGGCCGGCGAGCGCATTCGCCTCTTCGATGAACGACGCGAGGATTCCGGCGCGCTCGGTGTCCGTCGCCGTTTGAAGCGCTTCGGCCTTCGGGATCTTGAGCACGAAGTAACGATCGGCGCCGGGCTTGCGAACGAGCCACACGGTGCCGATGCCGCCTTCGCCGAGCGGCTTGACGAGCTCGTAGCCTTCGACGAGCTTCGGCTCCGCTTTCTTCGGTTGCGGCGGCGGAGGCGGCGTGCGCTTGATCGCGCCGCGCACCGCGGCTTCGAGCAAGCTCGACGTGACCGGACCGAGCGAGGCGAGCCACACGTCGATCACGCTGGGCTCGCGGGCACGGATCGCGCGCGCGACGAGACCCGCGACGCGCGGCGCGTTCTCGGTCGATTTGCGCGCGAGCGAGTCCGCGTTCGACTCCTCGACGGCGTCGTGGAGCGCCTTCACCGGATCCGCGAGCGCGGCTTGCATGCGATCCCCCGCCAGCACGAGCTCGGTGCAGAGCGCTTCGAGCGTCGGCTCGCCGCCCGCCGCGTTTTCGAACGACGCGAGGGCGCGCGCGAGACCTTGGAGCGCGCTCGCGAGCTCCGTGTTCTCCGCGTGGAGCGACGCGACCGCTTCGGCCGCGGCAGGTCCCCACTTGCCGGCTTCGCTGCCCGCCATGATCACGCCGCGAAGCGTCTCGGCTTGCGCGCAGCATTTCTCGAGCGCGCCCTGCGACATCATCGGGAGCGCAGTGGCGAGCTGCATCAACATCGTCGGTTGATCGATGACGAGCCCCCACCAAGCGGCGAACGGACCGAGCCACTCGACGTCGTCGACTTCGCCGAGCGCGGTGCCACGCGTCGTGTCCACGAGTCGCCAGAACATCGTCGAGAGCGCGGCTTCGAGCGGCGGCGTCATGTCGCGCGATCCGTCCGCGAGCCCTTCGACTTTCCGCAGCATGCGACACGCCGCGTGCGCCGTCGGACCTCGCCCGACCTTCGCCGCGATGTCGCCGCCGCACGCATCGAGCGCGTAACCGCCAAGACGAATCGCGAGCACTTCGAGCGGGAGCTCGTCGTCCATGTCGACGAGGTCTTCCGCGGCGCGTCGCTCCTTCACGAGATCCAGAATCTCCATCGGCGCGGCGGAGAGGAGGGACCAGATCTCGTCGAGGTTCGGCGGCTCGATCGGATCTTCGCCCGGGCGCGTCGCGAGGAGCGGAACCCACAGGCGGAGCGCGAACGCGCGCGCGACGCCTTCGAGCGCGTTGATCGCGGCGGCGCGGTGACGCAAACGTCCCGTGCCGAGCGCGACGCGGCGCGCTTCTTGAAACGCGGGAGCGAGCGCGACCGCGAAACGCGCGGCGCGCGCGTCGGCTTCTTCGTCGTCGTACTGCGCCGCGATGCGCATCAAATTCTCGAGACCGAGCTCGAGATCGAGCGGATCGCGCTCGGCGTCGTCGACGATGTCGGTCACCGCGATCGTCTCGAGCCAGCGGCGCGCGTCCGCGAGCTGCGTCGGACGCGCGAGCCGCGCGAGCTCGCGCACCGCGCGCAACGGATTTTCGATCGCGGGATCGCGCAGTCCGCGCCGCCACAAAGTCGCGAGCCCGCGGGCGACCGCGCGCGCCGCGATCGCGCCGGACTCGCCCGCCGCGAGGATGCGCTTCACGAGCCGCGTCCAGAGCTCGTTGCGCTCGAAATACAAATACGGCGTCGCCGCGGCGATCGCGCCGAGCACCCAGCCGTCTTCGCTCGGCGACGCGATGATCGCAGCGAGCTGACCCGAGTACATCGCGAGCCGCTCCTTCGGCATGGACGCGAAAGCCGTGAGCGCGCGCTGGCGAAGCAGCGGGTTGTCGCTGAGCACCCAGTCGAGCACCGTTCCTTCGAGCTGTTGCATCGGAGCGGTGAGGCGGCCGAGCGCGCGCGCCGCGTGCACCCACACGAGCGGCTCGGGGTGAAGAAGAAGCGGTTGAAGGACTTGGAGCGTTCGACCTTGGAGATCGGGATCGGTCGTTGGCGGCATGCCGCACGACGCGATCTCGAGACATCGCGCGGCGACCACGCGTCCGCGGAGCGCGCCGTGCGCGGGTTCGTGGATCATCGCGTCGAACGTCGACGGCGACGACCAAATCCATTTTCCGAGCGTGGGCACTTCGAGCGCGCTCGCGCCCGCTTCCCACACGAGGATCTCGAGTCGCGCCTTCGCTTCCGCGTTCTCGTCGCGCGCGAGCTGCGTTCCATCGCCGAGCAGGGGCGCGCACGCGATCGCGTCGTGCATGGGGCCCTCGACGACGCGCTCGCGCGCGATCCCGATCGCGCGCTCGCGCAGCGCGTCTTTCGCGTGCGCGGCGGCGAGCAGCGTCGCCATGTGCGCGTCGCGCCGCCACGTGCTCGCCGCGCACCACGCCAAAATCACGGGGCCCTCCGGACCATCCAGCATCGCGACGAGCGCGTCGGGCGACTCCTTCGTCATCGCGGGGAGCGCGGCGGCGAGCTCGTCGACCGCCGCGCGCTTCTCCGTGTCGAGCGAGGTCTCACCGCGCCCGTCCGCGCGCCATCGCGCACGCGCGCCGTTCATGAGCGCTTCGTCGGTCGTGATGCTCGCGAGGACTCTCAGCGCGTCGGCGATGGGCATTGACCGTGCATTTTACACGCGATCGCGCGCTTCGTGACGCGCGATCACACGGCGAGCGCGCGCACGACGAACACGATCCCGCCGCCGACGAGCGTCCACAGCGGGCTCGCTCGAAAGCGAACGAGCACGCCGAGCGCGAGGACCGCGACGATGGCCGCGAGCGCGTCGTGAACGCTCGCGCGTCCCAAGCTGATGGTCGCCGCGAGGAGCATGCCGATCACGGCAGGGGCGAGGGCGCGCAGCGCGCTTTCGACCACGCGGCTCCTGCGAAAACGATCGACGGAGTGACCGACCGCGAGCGCGACGGCGATCGCCGGCGCGAACATCGCGAACGTCGCGACGAGCGCGCCGACGACGCCCGAGACGCGATAGCCGATGAACGTCGCGCAAATCGCCACGGGACCCGGCGTGATTTGTCCGAGCGCCACTGCGTCCGCGAAGGTCTTTGCGTCGAGCCACCGCTCTTGAATGACCACGGTGTGCTCGATCGCCGGGACCATCGCGAGGCCGCCGCCGAACGTGAGCACGCCGATCGGAACGAACACGCGCACGAGCCCGGCGAGCGCGCCCGCGCCGGCGACGCCGAGCACGACGGGCCAACCGATCGCGTGCAGTCGTTCGCTCTTGGGCTCGTCGTTCTTCGCGCCGCGATCGCCGATGATCGCGCGCAGCGCGCCGATCGCGACGGCCGCGAACGCGATCACCGGCTCGGACACGACGTGCAGCGCGAGGAGCGCGGCGCACGCGAGCGCGGCGAGCACGTCGAAGCGATTGCGCAGCGCGCTCCGCGCGAGATCGATCGTCGTCGCGGCGACGACGCCGACCATCGCGCACGCCATCCCGTCGAAGAACGGCGCGAGCCACGTCGTCTGGCGCATCGTCGAATAGGCCGCGCCGCAGGCGATCATCAACGCGGTGCTCGGGAGCAGGAACGCGAAGGCCGCGAGCGCGCCGCCGCGGACTCCGCCGACGCGCTGACCGAGCAGCGCGATGAGCGTCGTCGCGGGAGTTCCCGGGAGGCTCTTCGACAGCTCCGCGAGCACGAGGAAATCCTCCGCGGTTATCCACTTGTTCTGCTCGACGATTCTCCGGCGAAGCTGCGAGAGCACCGAGAACCCGCCGCCGAACCCTGCGACGCCGTAGAAGAGCGCGAGGCGGACGATGGCGCCGAGCGGGATCACGCGTTCTGCTGTAGCACCTCCGCGCTCGCGAGCGCGGCGTCGAGATCGGGCGCGAGCACGACCGCGCCGTGGTACGCGTGCGCGAGATCGGCTTTGTCGAAGATGGAGCGCGGATGCGGGAAGGGGCCCGCGAGCACGATCTTCTTCTTGCGGCGCACGAGCGCGCTGAGCGCGTTGTCGAGCGCCGCGAAGCCCGTCGCGTCGATGACGGGGACTTTCCCGAGGTTGATGATGATCGTGTCGAACGCGTCGCTCTCGCTCGCGTGGAGCGAATCCATCGCGCGCTGCGCGGCGCCGAAGAAGAGCGGACCGTTCACTTCGTAGAAGCTCGTGCGCGGCGGGAGGCGCAGCGCAGCGCGCTCTTCGGTGTTGTCGATCGTGAGCTTCGACTCGGTGAGCTCGGACATGCGGCGCATGAAGAGCACCGCCGCGAGCATGAATCCGACGCTCACCGCGACCACCATGTCGAACGCGACGGTGAGCACGAAGCACGTGACGAGCACGACGACGTCGCTGCGCGGCGCGATCTTCACCATGCCGACGAACGCGTGCACCTCCGCCATGTTCCACGCGACGAGCATCAAGAGCGCGGCGAGCGAAGCCATCGGCACGTAACCGACGAGCGGCGCGAACACGAGCATCGCGAGGAGCACCAAGATCGAGTGCGTCGCCGCCGCGATCGGCGATTTTGCGCCCGCGCGGATGTTGGTCGCCGTGCGCGCGAGCGCGCCCGTCGCGGCGATGCCGCCGAAGAACGGCGCCACGATGTTTCCGACGCCGAGACCGACGAGCTCCGCGTTGGGATCGTGCCGCGTGCGCGTCATGCCGTCGCAAATCGTCGCCGAGAGGAGGGACTCGATCGCGCCGAGCACGGCGATCGCGAACGCGGACGTGAAGAGCTCGCGCATCGTCGAGAACGAGAGACCGCCGGTCGACCACGGGAACGCGGGCGCGGGGATGGTGCGCGGGATGCCGTGAAAGCGCGACGCGATCGTCGCGACCTCGAACGAAGGCACGAAGCGATGTGCGATCCACGCGGCGAGCGAGACGAACACGAGCGCGACGAGCGGCGCGGGAATTCGCTTCGTCACGCGCGGAAAGCCGACGAGGAGCGCGAGCGTCGACGCGGCGATCACGAGCTCGTGCCAGCTCGTGGTCGCGCGCGCCTGCCACAGCGCGGCGATGCGCTCGAGAAAATGATCCGGCATCGACGCGACGCGGATGCCGAGCGCGTCTTTGAGCTGCAGCGTCGCGATCACGGTCGCGATGCCCGTCGTGAATCCGGTCGTGACCGGATACGGAATGAACTTGATGAAGCTCCCGAGCTTGAACGCGCCCATCGCGAGGAGCATCACGCCCGCCATGAAGCCCGCCGTGAGAAGACCGGAGAGCCCGTGCTTGTTCACGATCGGCGCGAGCACGACGACGAACGCGGCGGTGGGCCCGGTGACTTGGAACTTGCACCCTCCGAGCAGCGCGGTGACGAAGCCGGCGACGATCGCGGTGTAGAGACCGTGCTCGGGCGGCGCGCCGACCGCGATCGCGAGCGCCATCGAGAGCGGAAGCGCGACGATCGCGACGACGCTCCCCGCGAGCAAATCGCTTCGCAGCTCCGCGACGCCGTAGCCTTTCTGAAAAGCACGACGGATCGCGTACGCGACGGGGACCTGCACCGTTTGCGCGCGATCCGCGGATGTTGCGGTGGATTGAGTCACGGCGTCGTGTGCGTCGCTCGCGCGTGATCGAGATCGCGGAGGGCGCGGAGCGCGTCGATCGTCGTGAAGATTCCGACGACGTGCCCACGCTCCATCACGACGGCGCACCCGTATTTGTGGGCGATCATCTCTTCGACCACGTCGCGCAGCGGCGCGTCCGCCGCGACCATGTACGGCTCGGGCGTCATCGCCTCTTCGACCAACGTCGTTTTCGCGTCGGTTCCCGCGATCGATTCGACGAGGCGCACGTCGCGCTCGCTGAGAATCCCGACGAGCGCGCCGCCGTCGAGCACCGGCAGGTGCCGAATGTGATGCGTGAGCATCATCTCTTGCGCAACCTCGAGCGGTTGAGCGCGCCCGATCGTGTGGGGGCTCGGCGTCATGTGCTTGTAGATGCGGAGCGTGGTCATGCGTTTCGCCATTGCATGCGCGGTGCCAATCGCGAAACCATAAACCATGGCCAGCACGCGCGCGATGGTTCTCGATCGGCCCGCTCCGATTGGCGAACGTCCGCTTCACGCGACGACGCGCGAAGCGCGCGCGCCGGGCGAAGATGACATCGCGATCGAGGTCCGCGCGTGCGGCGTGTGCCGGACCGATCTCCAACTTTGCGAAGGCGATCTCGCGGCGCGCACGCTGCCGATCGTGCCGGGTCATCAAATCGTCGGACGCGTGTCGGCGATCGGATCGCGCGTGACGCGCTTCGCGGTAGGTGATCGCGCGGCGATCGGCTGGCTCGCGAGCGCGTGCGGCGCGTGCAAGCACTGCCACGCGGGACGCGAGAACCTCTGCGAGCGCGCGGCGTTCACTGGTTGGGATCGCGACGGCGGCTACGCGACGCGCGCGATCGCCCGCGCCGACTTCGCGTTTCGCGTGCCCGAGTCGTTCTCCGACGCGGACGCGGCGCCGCTCTTGTGCGGCGGCGTCATCGGGTACCGATCGCTCAAGCGGAGCAACGTCGCGCCCGGCGGCAAGCTCGGTCTTTACGGTTTCGGCGCGTCCGCGACGCTCACGATCCAAATCGCGCGCGCGCGCGGCGATCGCGTCTTCGTGTGCACGCGATCGATCGAAGAACGAACGCGCGCGATCGAACTGGGCGCGGAGTGGGCCGGCGGTTACGACGAGCGGCCGCCGGAGCCGCTCGACGGCGCGATCACGTTCGCGCCGTCGGGTGACGTCGTCGTCGCGGCGCTCCGCGCGCTCGATCGCGGCGGCACCGTCGCGATCAACGCGATCCACCTCGATCGCGTGCCCGAGTTTTCGTACGACGCGCTCTGGCTCGAACGAAACATCGTGAGCGTCGCGAACTACACGCGGGAGGACGCGGAGGAGCTCCTCGCGCTCGCCGCGCAGATCCCCGTGCGAACCGTGTACGACACGTTCGCGCTCGACGACGCGAACGTGGCGCTAGAACGGCTTCGCGCGGGCCGCGTGCGCGGCGCTGCCGTGCTCGTCGCGTGACTCAGTGCGAGTCGAGTCGCTTGAGCGTCTCCGTGAGCGCGGAACGAATGCTCGCGCTTTGTTCTTCGAGCGCGACGCGCAAATCGATCGGCAGCGAATCCGCGACGCGCGCGACGTTGCCGTAGACGCGCAGCGCGGCCTCGAGCTCGTTGATGCACTCGCGGACGATGGGCACGTCGCGGTGCATCGGCTCGAACGATCGCACGACCTCCATGAGCTCACGACGCGCGGCGCCGCCCAGCGAACCTTCGTTCTCCGGCATCATGCCCGCTTTGCCCATCTGCGCTTGGAGCGCGAGCACGAACGCGGCGCGCTGATCCGAGTACCGTTGAAACGCCTCTTTGAGCGCGGGAGCGCGCACGTTCGCGGCGGCAATGGCGAAGAACTTCTGACCATCGACGCAGACCTCGATGCAATCGTTGAGCAGCGACGTCGCGCGCCGAGTCTCGACCGTTTCCATGTTCGACATGACGCAATCTCCTTTGCTCAGGCATTCCACCAACCGCCGCCGAGAGCGACGTAGAGCGCGATGGTGTCTTGCAGGCGCTGCGCCACCGACTGCAAGTACGTGATCTTCGCCTGAACCAGCTGTTCGTTGGCGATGATGACCTGCAAGTAATTCGCGATCCCCGATCGATAATTCGCCTCGACGAGCCGCGACGCCTCTTCCGCGGCGTCGACCGCTTCCTTCGCGACTTTGAGCTGCTCGGCGTCGTGCTCGAGCGCGCGGAGGGTGTCGGCGACCTGCTCGAACGCGGCGAGCACGGTTTGCTTGTACGTCGCGAACGCTTGATCGCGCGCCGAGACCGCCGCGCGCCGTTGGTTCGCGAGCGTTCCGCCGTGAAAGAGCGGCTGCGTGAGCCCCGCGCCGACGCTGCCGAACAGACCGTTCGGCGCGAACAAATTGTCGAGCGACGTGTTGTTCGCGCCGGCCGTCGCGCTGAGCGTGATGTTGGGGAGCATCGCGGCGGTCGCGACGCCGATGAGCGCGTTCGCCGCGTGGAGCTGCGCCTCGGCGATGAGGATGTCGGGCCGCTGTCGCACGAGCTTCGACGGGAGGCTCACGGGGACCTCGGTCGGAAGCGCGAACTCGGCGAGCGCGATGCGCGGCGCGACGAAGCTCGCCGGCGTTTCGCCGACGAGCGCCGCGACGAGATGATCCTGCTCGTCCGCTTTCTGCTCGAGTTGGGGCACGAGCGCCTCGGTCGATGCAATCTGGGACCGAATCGAGAGCACGTTGGCGTAGGGAACGGTGCCGCCGGTGGCTTGCGCTTCGGTCACGTGAAGCTGATCTCTCTCGAGCGTGACGATTTCACGCGTCGCGTCCGCTTGCGCGCGGTACGCGGCGCGCGCGACGAGCGCGCTGATCACGTTTCCGCAAAGCATCACGTACGCACCGTCGAGCGTCGCGCGCGCCGCGTCCACTTGCGCCGCGAGCGACTCCACTTGCCTGCGCTGACCACCCCAAATGTCGATCGTATAGGAGATGGTTCCCGAGAGCGTGTAGAGCCCGAAGTCGACCGGCGGCGTACTCTGTCCGAACTTGAGCGCGGAGACTTGCTGATATGCGCCACCGAATTGAGCATCCGCTTGCGGGAAGAACGCGCCATACCCCGCGCGCATGAGATCCTTGCTTCGGCGCAAGCTCGCGCGCGTCGCTTCGAGGTTCGGGTTGTTCGCGACCGCGCGCGAGATGGTCGCGTTCACCGCGGTCGAGCCGAAGAGCCGCCACCAATCCGCGACGACGTTCGCGCCGGGCACCAGTTTTTGCGTGCGTCCGTCAGCCTCGACGGTCGTCTTCGCGTCACCGCGCGCGTCGAACGAATCGCCGCGGGGCGCTTCTGGGCGGTGAAAATTCGGACCCACGGCGCACGCCGTCGTGAAGAGCGCGAAGGCACAAGCCGCGGCGCGCATCACTTCGCTCCGATGTAGACGTCGACGAGCTGGCCCGGATATACGTGCGCGTCTTTCGGCGGCGTGAATCGGAAGATCACCGGCAGGACCCTTAGATCGACCTTCTCTTGCCTTTGGTTCGAGAGTTGGATTTTCGGCGATACGTAAGGTTGAACGCGCACGAACTCGAGCGGTAGCTTGAGGTTGGTTCCGCGCACGGACATCTCCGCGCGAATCGACTCGGGCGGCGGGAGTCGTGGGATGAGGATCTCGTCGATGTAGCAGCGCACGTCGAGATAGCTGCCGTTGTTCCCCATGACGATGACGGGAAGAAACCCTTGCGTGTAAGTGTCGTAAGCGCCTTGTGGCGACACGTAGCTTCCGACCGAGGTCTGGATCGACATGATGATCCCATCGGTCGGCGCCTTCATGACGTATTTGGCGAGCAGTGCGTCCGCCGCGGCGTAGGACTTCGTCAGCGCTTCGAGTTGCTGCTCTTGGTTCTTGACGTCGTAGATCCACGCGCCGGCTTTCGTGAGCTCGTATTGACGCGTGACGAGCTCGAGGTTCGCCTGCGCGACGTGCGCCGCGTTCGCCGCGCTGTCGAGCGCGTCCTTGCTGACCGACTCGGGCGCGATCTCGTACGAGCGCTTTTGTTTGTCATACGTGTCGTTCGCGCTCTTGAGGTTCGCGGTCGCGAGATCCACCTGCGCGCGCGCGATCGCGAGGTTCTCTCCGCGCGGCTGCGCGCGCAATTCGTCGAGCATCGCGCGCGCGGCGTCCGCTTGCGCCTTTTGCTGCTCCGTCGTCGCGCGTTGCACGCTGCCGTCGAGCGTCACGAGCGGACTACCCGCGGTCACGCGTTGCCCTTCGCTCACGTGGATCGTCTTCACGACTCCCGTGACCTCGGGGTAGATGTTGGTGTTCGCGCCGCTCGTTTGATCGCTCTCGATGATTCCGTTCGCGAAGACCCCCTGCGCGAAGGGGTTCGACGCTGGAGCAAACGCAGGCGGCAGTTGCTTCGCGGGAACCGCGTAGACATACGCGCTGAAGATCGCGCCGAGTGCGCCGATGACGACGAGGGCGAAAATGATCTTGTTACGCATGTGCAACTCCACCTCGATCTTCGAGCAATCTCCCGTCCTCCATGTAGAGGATGCGATCTGCGTATGGATAGATGCGATCGTCGTGCGTGACGATGACGATGCAGCGGCGATCCGTGAGGACCTCGCTGCGCACGAACTCGACGATCTTCTTTCCCGTGTCGCCGTCGAGCGACGCGGTGGGCTCGTCGAAGATCATCACGTCCGGACCCGACGCGAGCGCGCGCGCGATCGCGACGCGCTGTTGCTCGCCGCCGCTGAGTCGGCCCGGCGAGAGCTTCGCGCGGTTGCTCAACCCGACGACGTCGAGAAACTTCGCAGCGACCTCGAGCGATGCCTTCCACTCGCCGCGCTTGAGGACGAGCGGAATGGCGACGTTTTCGAGCGTCGTGAGGTTCGGAAACAGGTGATAGTCCTGGAACACGAAGCCGATCTTCTGGAGTCGCATGTCGGCGATGCGGTTCTCGCTCTGCGACCACACGTCGATGTCTTCGATCGACACGGCGCCTTCGTTGGGACGAAGGATTCCCGAGATGATGCTGAGCAGCGTCGTCTTTCCGCTACCTGAGGGTCCGACGATGTAGAGCATCTCGTGAAAGTGCGCGTCGAACGTCACGTCTCGCACGGCAAACGTCTTGGCTTCGCCTTGCCCGAACCACTTCGTGAGGTGCTCTGCGTGAATCGCGGTCTGCATGTCATCCTCGGAAGATGTCGTAAGGATCGATCCGGAGGACCTTGCGCACCGCGACGTAGCCCGACAGAAGCGAGATCACGAGCACCATGCCGAGCGCGAGGAGCAAGTTGCCGGCCGTGATGATCGACGCGTAGTCCGGCATGCGAAGCCTCGCGAGCGCGATGAGCGCCGCGCAAAGGCCCACGCCGAGCCCGTACCCGGCGATCCCCGTGAGCCCCGCTTGGAAGAAGATCATCGCGACGAGCTCGCGGCCCTTCGCGCCGATCGCCTTGAGCGCGCCGAACTTCTCGAGGTTCTCGAGCACGAACGTGTAGAACGTCTGACCCGAGATCGAGAGGCCGACGATGAACGCGATCGCCGTCATGAGGAGGAGGTTCATCCCCATGCCGGTGCGGAACATGTACCAGTTCGTGATGCGATCGATGAAGCCTTGCTCGGTCGTGACGTCGTAACCGAGCTTTTCGACTTCCTCTTGGATGTGCGGGATCGCCGCCGGGCTCTTCGGTTCGACGAGCACGAACGACATCGTGTAGCGCATCGACGGGATGTATTGAATGGCGCGGCTGTACGTCGTGTAGAGCGTCGGCATGCCGAAGAGACCGCTCGCCGGGACGTTCGCGATGCCGACGATCACGCCGCGGTTGTCGTTGAGCTCGAACTCCGTCCCGAGCTTCGGGTTCTCGAGCTTGCTGAACTCCGGATCCTTCACGACGACGAAGCCGTTCTCCGCGTAGATGTCCTCGATCGTTCCTTCGATGAGCTCCGGGCGGCCGAGCAAGCTCGTGTCGTCGAGGCCGATCACCGTCACGGGTTGATACACGCCGCTCTTCAATCGAACGAGCGCGCCGCCCGAGTAGAGCGGCACCGCATACTTGACGCCTTCGATGCTCCGCACGGCGTCGAGCACGTAATCGGGGAGCGGGATCGCGCTCTGCACGTTCGTCACGGAGCGATCCATCACCCACATGCGCGAGCCCGTGTTCGTCACCGTCGACGACGCCTTCTTCATCATGCCCGAGAACATCGACGTGACTTGGATCATGAGGAACACGGAGAAGGTCATCCCCATGAGCACCGCGATGAACTTGCCCCGGTCGTTGACGAGCAGCTTGTAGGCGATGCGGAGAATGCCGAGCACGCGCTCGACGAGTGCATTCGGCGTACCGCGCGACGCGGCACGAAATCCGAGCACGCGCGTTTGCGCGGCCCGCACCATTTGCACGGCGCCGAACATCGTGCGCGTCGCGCCCCGCGTCGCCGCGCGTGGTTTCGATGAGTTCGGCTCGGCAAGCCGATTGCAAACGTGTGCCGCTCATGAATCCGACCCGCATTCTCGTCGCCACCGACTTCAGCGAGCCGAGCAAGGTCGCGCTCGATTACGCGATCGCGTTCGCGAAGCAGCTCGGCGCCAAGCTCACGGTGCTTCACGTCTGCGAAGTGAAGCCGCTCGCGTACGACGGGATCGTCGTGCCCGTCGAGTTGATGGTCGCGCTCCGCGACGCAGCGGAGCAGTCGATGAAAGATCTCTGCGCGACGTACGCGAAGAACGGCGTCGAGCTCGCGTCGATCGTTCGCGACGGGTCGCCGTGGCAAGTGATCGAGAGCGTCGCGGACGAGATCGGCGCGGACATCGTCGTCCTCGGCACGCACGGCCGTCACGGAATCGCGCACGCGCTCATCGGAAGCGTCGCCGAAAAAGTCATTCGAACGTCGAAGCGCCCAGTCCTCACCGTACGCACGAAGGAGAAGAAGTGATGGAGAAGAAAGCACGAGTGCTCGTCGTCGACGACGAAATCGCCGCGCGAACCGGGCTCGCGAAGCTCCTCGCGTCCGAAGACTTCATCGTGGACCTCGCCGAAGACGGCGCGAACGCCGTCGCGATCGCGAGCGAGCACCCGCCGGACGTCGTCATCACGGATTTGAAGATGCCGAAGATGGACGGCATCGAGCTCACGAAGAAGCTCCACGACGAGCGCCCGGATCTTCCCATCATCGTCACGACGGCGTTCGGCGACTTGACCAACGCCGTGAGCGCGATGCGCGCGGGCGCGGAGGACTACCTCACGAAGCCCGTCGATTTCGACGGTCTGATGGTGATCGTCCAGCGCGCGCTCGAGCGCCGTGATTTGAAGCTCGAGGCCGAGAGCCTCCGCACGCAGCTCCGCGAGCGCGACGGCGAAGGGCTCCGCGGTCTCGTCGGCGCGAGCGCGCCGATGCAGAAGGTGTATCGCCTCGCGAAGCAAGTGGCCTCGTCTCGCGCGACGGTGCTCGTGACCGGCGAGAGCGGGACCGGCAAGGGCGAGCTCGCGCGCGCGATCCACGAGCTCGGTCCGCGCAAGGACAAACCGTTCGTGTCGCTGCATTGCACCGCGCTCGCCGAGTCGCTCCTCGAGAGCGAGCTCTTCGGTCACGAGAAAGGCGCGTTCACCGGCGCGGACAAACGGCGCATCGGGCGCTTCGAGCAAGCCAACGGCGGAACGCTGTTCCTCGACGAGGTCGGCGAGATCCCTCCGCTCACGCAAGTGAAGCTCCTCCGCGTCCTCCAAGAGCGCACGTTCGAGCGCGTCGGCGGAAACGAGCCGATCACCGTCGACGTGCGCGTCGTCGCCGCGACGAATCGCGATCTCGCACAAGACGTGCGCGACGGAAAATTCCGCGAGGATCTCTACTACCGCCTCAACGTCGTCAACATCGAGATGCCGCCGCTTCGCGTGCGCGGCGAGGACGTGATGACGCTCGCGAATCACTTCTTGCGACGGTTCGTGCGCGAGAACCACAAGTCGATCGAAGGATTCACGGACGCGGCGCGCGCGAAAATCAAATCGCATCGCTGGCCCGGAAACGTGCGCGAGCTCGAGAACGCGATCGAGCGCGCCGTCGTGCTCTGCGAAGGCGGGCGCATCGACGACAAGGATCTTCCGTTCGAGTCCGCCGCGGTGAATTCCGGGAACGGCGTGAAGATCCCGGGCGCGACGATGGCCGACATCGAGCGCCACGCGATCACGTCGACGCTCGCCGCGTGCGGCGGGTCGACGACGAAGGCCGCGGAGATGCTCGAGATCAGCGTTCGGACGATTCAATACCGCCTGCACGAGTACGGCATGGCGAAGTCGCAACAGCAGGCGTCGTGAAGGGCGGCTCCAAAGTTGCGCGACCGACGCAGCCGGTGCGCCCGACGGCAACGCGCGCAGCGTCGCGCGGCGAGCGATCGCCGTCTTCCGAGTGGCACGAGCGTCGCAACGAAGCAGGCATGCTCAGTCGCCACACCAGCGCGCGCGAGGCTCGGACGCTGCTCGAGCGCGATCACGCGCGCGTCGAGGAGCTCCTGAAGCGCGCCGCGTGCAGCGTGCGCGAGGATTGCCGGGAAGACGCCGAGGCGCGCTGGAACGAGCTCGAAGAGGCGCTCCTCGCGCACCTCGACGTCGAAGAGATGTTCGTCATTCCGCACCTCGCGCGCGTGAACGCGAAGGAAGCGCAGTCGATCCTCGACGAGCACACGCGCATTCGATGCGAGCTCGGCGACATCGGCATCGCGTTCGAGCTCCACACCGTGCGCGCCGACGCGGTCGACGCGTTCTGCGCGCGACTCCGCGAGCACGCCGCGCACGAAGAGGCGCTCATGTACCCGCTCGTCGAGACCGAGCTCGAGCACGCGCCGCTTCAGTCGCTGCTCCGCCGGCTTCGACGCGGTCGCGGGATCCTCGGCGGAATGCGCGACGCGATCGTGACGCTGTCGGGAGGGGACCGGTGAACGACGTCGCGACGCTGCATGCGCTGCGGCCCCTCGGGCTCGACGCGCTCTTTCGTCCGCGATCCGTCGCGGTCATCGGCGCTTCGCGCTCGCGCGAAAACATCGGCGGACAGATCTTTCACAACATCGTGTCGCAGGAGTTTCGCGGGCCGGTGTATCCGATCAATCCGCACGCGATCGACGTGCAGTCGGTGCCCGCGTACGCGTCGCTCGGCGACGTGAAGGGCGACGTCGATCTCGCGGTCATCGCGGTGCCGCGCGCGCACGTGATGAGCGCGATCGAAGACTGCGGAAGGAAAGGCGTGTCGTGCGCGATCGTGATCACCGCCGGCTTCGGCGAGGTCGGCGCGGAGGGGCGCGCGGCGCAAGACGCGCTACGCCAGCGCGCGCTCGCGCTCGGCGTGCGCATCGTGGGTCCGAACTGTCTCGGCGTGCTCAACACCGACGACTCGGTGCATCTGCACGCGAACTTCGCGCAGGCATGGCCGCTCGCGGGCAACATTTCGTTCTGCTCGCAGTCCGGCGCGCTGGGGCTCGCGGTGCTCGACTTCGCGCGCGACCTCGGGCTCGGGCTGCGTCACTTCGTCAGCATCGGAAACAAAGCCGACGTGTCCACGAATGATCTCCTCGAGTACTGGGAGCACGACGACGGGACGAACGTCATTCTTTTGTACGTCGAGAGCTTCGGCAATCCGCGTCGGTTCCTCGAGATCGCGCGCCGCGTGTCGCGCAAGAAACCGATCCTCGCGCTGAAGAGCGGACGGACCGAAGCGGGCGCGCGCGCGGCGAGCTCGCACACCGGCGCGCTCGCGGGCACGGACGCCGCGGCCTCCGCGCTCCTCGCGCAAGCCGGCGTCGTCCGCGCGACGACGCTCGAGGAGCTCTTCGACGCCGCGCGCTTGCTCTCGACGCAACCCGCCGCGAGCGGACGCGGCGTCGGAATCCTGACGAACGCTGGAGGCCCCGCGATCATCGCGGCCGACGCGCTCGCGGCGCGCGGGCTCGTCGTGCCGGCGCTCGCGGAGTCGACGCGCAAGAAGCTCCGCGCGGTGCTCGTGCCCGAGGCGTCCGTGGCGAATCCCGTCGACATGGTCGCGGGCGCGAAGATGACGGATTACGACGCCGCGCTCCCGAGCGTGCTCGCCGACCCGAGCATCGACGCGGCGCTCGTCGTGCTCGTCCCGACGAAGGCCGCGTCGCCCGAGGAGCTCGCGCCGACGCTCGCGCGCGCGCAGAGCTCGGGCAAACCGATCGCCGCGTGCGTGCTGGGAGAGTGCGACGCGCGCGCGCGCGCCGCGATCGAAGACGCGCGCGTTCCGCTCTACGCGTTTCCGGAGAGCGCAGCGGCCGCGTTCGCGATCGCGGCCGAGTACGCGAAGCTTCGCGCGCGACCCGAAGAGGTCGAAATGGAGATCGCGAGCGCGCCGTCGCCGCGCACGAGCTTCGTCGGCGATCGCTGGCTCGATCCGCAAGAGGTCGCGTCGCTGCTCGCGAGCTTCGCCATCCCCGTCGCCGCCTCCGAGGTCGTGCGCAGCCCGGGGGACGCCGGGCACGCCGCGGCGCGGATCGGATTTCCCGTCGCGCTCAAGCTCGTGTCGAGCACCATCACGCACAAAACGGACGTCGGCGGCGTGGCGCTGAACCTCGCGACGGCGGACGAAGTGCGCGACGCGTACGCGAGCCTCGAGCGTCGCATCGAAGCGCAGGGAAGGCGCGCGGAAATGGAAGGCGCGCTCGTGCAACGCATGGCCGCGCGCGGCATCGAGCTCTTCGTCGGCATGACGCGCGATCCGCAGTTCGGTCCGCTCGTCGCGTTCGGCGTCGGCGGCACGTACGTCGAGCTCTTCGGCGACGTCGTGTTTCGCGTCGCGCCGCTCACCGTGACCGACGCCGACGAGATGATCGACGGCATCCGCGCGCGCAAGCTGCTCGATGGTTTCCGCGGCGCGCCCGCCGCGGATCGACTCGCGATTCGCAACGTGTTGCTCGCGATCGGGCGGCTCGCGGTCGAAGCGCCGGAAATCGCCGAAATCGACGTCAACCCGCTCGTCGCGTTCGCACCCGAGCACGGCGTGCTCGCCGTCGACGCGCGCGTGCGCGTCACATCCACGAGGAAATCATGAAGAACGTCATCGTAGGAATTGCTTCGCTGCTCCTCGCGTGCGCGGGATCGAACGCGCGCGTCGAAGCACAATCGCCCTCGCGCGTCGCACCGCACGCCGCGCACGATCTCCTCGTCGACACCGGCGCGTGCTGGCTCGGCGGCATGTGGGGCGACGTTCAGGGCGAGACGCCGAACGAGCGCGCGGTGTCCTCGCGCGAGCGCTGCGAGAGCGTCGTGTCGACCGTGTTCTCGCACGACGCGCACGATCGCTTCCTCAAGCTGCGCGCGTTCGAGCCGGAGACGCTCGCGGAGGTTCGCAACACGCTCACGACGCTCGCCGATTCGGAGCCGAGCGAAGCGCACCGCAAGAGCGCGTACGGAAGGATCTTCGACGCGCTCGCGCTCGCGGAGCACGAGACGATGAACGCGCGGCGCGCCGCGCACCGCGTCGTGCGCGACGTCGAGCGCGAGCCCGAGGTGCTCGACGCGACGGAGACCGCGGCGCTTCCCGATCTCGAAGCGTTCTCGGGATTCGACGCGCTGATGCACGTCGACGCCGGGGATCTGCAGAACGAATCGCACGTCTTCATGCTCCTCGTGACGCTCGATCGCCTGCAGGTCGCGCAGCAGCTCCCCGTGCATCTCAAGCCGTACGTGCTCGCGGCGCCGCTTCGCGCGGTGTTCGGCACGCCCGCGCCCGACTTGCCGCACGACGCGTCGAAGCCGCTGCCGCGCGGCGGATGGCTCGCCTACCTCGTGACGGGCGCGGCGAGCGCCGGTCACGCCGTCCCCGACGCGCTGACGACGCCCGTCGCGCGCCACGACGCCGCCGTCGCCGGAATTCTCGAAGGCGTCGCCGACTTGCTTCGGCGCGACGTGGTTTCGGTGTCGTCCGACACCGGCTTGCCGCGCGTCGTCGAGCTCACCATTCGAGCGCTCGAACAGAGCCGAGACCGCGCTGCGGTTTTGTGAAAGGAGAAAGACGATGGGACGATTCAGCGGAAAGGTTGCGCTCGTCACGGGCGGCGCGCGAGGCATCGGCAAGGCGACGTGCGAACGTCTCGGTCGAGAAGGTTGCGCCGTCGCGGTGACGGACTGCATCGACGACGAAGGCGAAGCGGTCGCGAAATCCATCCGCGACACGGAGGGCCGCGCGATTTACCTGCACCTCGACGTGAGCTCGGAGAACGCGTGGCGCGAGGTCGTCGCGCGCGTCGTGTCCGCGTTCGGGCGCATCGACGTGCTCGTCAACAACGCGGGCATCGCGCGGCTCGAAGACGTCGAGACCGAGACGCTCGAGGGCTATTCGAAGCTCATCTCCGTGAACCAAACCGGCGTGTGGCTCGGCATGAAGAGCTGCATCGAGCAACTCAAGAAGGCAAAAGGTGCGATCATCAACGTGTCGTCGATCTACGGCGCGGGTGGCGGAAACGGAACGGCGATCGCGTACCACGCGTCGAAGGGCGCGGTGCGACTCATGACGAAGAACGCCGCGATTCGCTACGCGAAGGAAAACGTGCGCGTGAACTCGATTCATCCGGGCTTCATCGACACGCCGATGGTCGCGCCGTTCATGAAGGGCGGGGACGCGGCGTCCGCGCAGTTCCGCGCGTACGTCGAGACGATGACCCCGATGGGACGCGTCGGTCAGCCCGAGGAGATCGCATCGGCGATCGCGTTCCTCGCGAGCTCCGACGCGTCGTACGTCACGGGCAGCGAGCTCTACGTCGACGGCGGTTGGACCGCGTGGTGACGCGCTAACGTCCGATCCGAATCGAACACGAGACGGTGCTGTCCGCCTATTGAGGCTTCTTCGCGACGCCGTACTCGTGCAATCGGTATTGGATCGTGCGCACGCTGATGTCGAGCATCTCGGCGGCCTTCGACGTCGACCCTCCGCACGCGTCGAGCGTCGCGAGGATCGCGTGGCGTTCGATCTCCGCCATGGTCGCGCCGGGCACGCGCGGCGTGCCTTGAACTTCCGCCGCGGACTCGAACGGTAGATCGTCGACGTCGATGCGCGTGCCTTCGCAGAGCACGACGGCGCGCTCGATCGCGTTCTCGAGCGCGCGCACGTTGCCCGGCCATCTGTGCGAGACGATCTTCGAGCGCGCTTCGTCGGTGAACCCGTCGAGCGCCTTGTGATTCTCCTCGGCGTACTTGCGCAAGAAGTGATTCGCGAGGACGACCACGTCGCCGCCGCGCACGCGGAGCGGCGGCATCTCGATGTTGACGACGTTGAGCCGGTAGTAGAGGTCCTCGCGAAACTTCCCGTCGCGCACGTCTTGAGCGAGATCGCGGTTCGTCGCCGCGATGACGCGCACGTCCACTTTGATGGACTCGTTACCGCCGACGCGCTCGAACGTGCGCTCTTGGAGGACGCGGAGGAGCTTCACTTGCGTCAGCGGCGGGATCTCGCCGACTTCGTCGAGGAACAACGTTCCGCCGTCGGCTTGCTCGAAGCGTCCGATGCGTCGCTTGTCCGCGCCCGTGAACGCGCCTTTCTCGTGGCCGAAGAGCTCGCTCTCGAGGAGCGACTCGGCGAGCGACGTGCAATGCAGCGCGACGAACGGTTTGTCTCTGCGCGGGCTGAGCGCGTGGATCGCGCGCGCGAGCTCGCCCTTGCCGGTCCCGCTCTCGCCCGTGACGAGCACGGTCGCGCGCGACGCGGCGACTTGGCGCGCGACGCGATAAACCTTTTGCATCGCGGCGCTCGCGCCGATCAGACCTTGGAGCCCTTCGCCGTCGCGCTCGCGCAGTTGGCGCCGTAGGTTCTCGGCTTCGACGCGCAGATTGCGCCGCTCGATCGCACGCTCGATCGCGACGACGAGCGCGTCGAAATCGATCGGCTTCGTGAGGTAATCCTGCGCGCCCGCGCGCATCGCGTTCACGGCGCTCGTGACGTCGCCGAACGCGGTCGCGACGATCACCGGCACGCTTGGATCTTGTTCGTGAAGCCTCTTCATCAGCTCGATGCCGTCCATCTTCGGCATCTTCAAGTCCGTCACGACGACGTCCGGCGGGTGATCGCTCGCCGCGACGAGCGCGCTCGTGCCGTCGTCCGCCGCGTCCACGGCGTACCCCTCCGATCGGAGCAGCTTCTCGAGCCCTCCGCGCGCGCTCGGTTCGTCGTCGACCACGAGCACGCGAACGTTCTTCGATTCCGTCATTCGATCTCTTCTCCGAGCGGGAGCTCGACGCGGAACACGGTGCGGCCCGCGCGGCTCTCGACCTCGATGGTACCCCCATGATCGGTCACGATGCGATGGGTGATCGCAAGCCCGAGCCCGGTGCCTTGAGGTTTGGTCGAGTAGAACGCGTCGAAGACGGGCGCGTCTTCGGGCAATCCCGGGCCGTCGTCCTCGACCTCGATCACCGCGTGCTTCGGTTTGCGTCGCAGGCGCAGCGTGACGTGTCCGCCTTGCATCGCGGCGAGCGCCTCGATCGCGTTGCGAACGAGGTTCAACAGGATTTGCTCGATCTTCGACGCGTCGACCATCGCGACGATGTCTTTCGACGGCAGGTCCCGCGCGATTTCGACGCTTGCTTTCGCCGCGTCGTCCGCGGCGAGCTCCGCGCAGCGCGTGATGAGCGCGCCGAGCGACGCGGGTTTTTTCGTGAGCGGACGCGGGCGCGCGAAATCGAGAAACTCGGAGACGAGCGCCGCGAGCCGCGTGATCTCATCGCCGACGACGTTGACCGCCTCGAGCGCCTCGCCGCTCGCGTTGGCTTTCTTCAGCGTGCGTTCGAGGTACGCGACGTGGAGCTGCGCGCCGTTGAGCGGGTTTCGAATCTCGTGCGCGAGGCCCGCGGCGAGCGTGCCGATCGCCGCGAGCTTCTCCGTTTGTCGCGCGTGATCGGCGAGCCGCCGCGCTTCGGTTTCGTCGTGGCCGATGAGCAGGAACTTCACGCGATCGGCGTCGGCGCGCGCGATCTCCCATCGCACGTCGCGCATCTTGCCCGCGCGCGTCGCGATCGTCGCTTCGAAGCGCGCCGGTGCGGTCCCATCGCGAAGGACGCGCTCGCACGGCTCGCGCGCACCCTCCGCGACGATCGCGTGGATGAACGGACGCCCGATGACCTCTTCGCGCCCATAGCCCGTGACCGCTTCGGCGCCCGCGTTGAACATGTGAATCACGCCTTCTTCGTCGACGCCCACGATGAGATCGCGCGTGAGCTCGACGGCCGCGGCGTATTGCTTCTCGCGCTGCGCGGCGGAGAGCGCGAGCTCTTGTCGCTCGAGCGCCAACTTCTTCTCGATGCGCTCGACGTGCTCGTCGCGGTACGCCTCGAGCATGATCGCGAGCTCGATGTCGATCGCTTTGTGCAACGCGATTTTGGTCGCGAGCAGCTCGTCCTTCACCGCGCGCGCTTCGACGAGACGCACGAGCTCGAGCCGGATGAGCGCCATCGCGCCGAACATGTAGCGTTGCAACAATCCGACGCGCGCGTGGACGCGGCCGATGTGCGCGGTGCGCTCGTAGTACTGCGCGTCGTACGTGCCTCCGAAGAGTCGATGGAGCCACACCTGCAGCGAGCTCTGGAGTCGCGCGATTTGCTCTTCGCCCGTGAAGACGGCGTGCGCGTCTTCGTGCTCGCGGATCTTGTCGTAGAACTGTTGCGCGATGCGCGGGAAGTCCGGCGCGAGCGCGTCGCGCACGGCCGCGAGGCGCGCGGCGTCTCGTTCGTCGAACTCGACGTACCGTCGCAGGTCAGCCACGCGTTTCTCGAGCGGCACGGGTCGAGCGTACTACGACATCATGCGCGACAACGCCGCGCTGAAGTCGCCGTAGACGAGCGGCTTGGTGAAGACCATCGGTTTCGGATCGAGCGCGTCGAGCGCAGAGGCGAGGTTCGGGTAGCTCGTCACGACGCAAATCGGAATGTCCGACCGACACGTGCGAGCGAACTTCGAAACCGCGAGACCGTCCGCGTTCGGCAGGCGCAAGTCGGTCACGAGCGCTGCGGGAACCGGGTCGCGCGCGAGGCGTGCGATGGCGGACGCGCCGTCGTACGCGATCTCGACGTCGTAACCGTCCTCGCGGAGCAACTGCGCGAGCCGGCGCGCGGACCGAACGTCGTCGTCCACGATCAACACCAGAGCTCGTCGCGCCTCCATCACACGATCCTTGTGCTCTCGTCGTTGCAACATGCTTGCCGCGCGCGCCGCGATGCACGCTTTGCGACGGATCGCAGCTCGTGCGGCGCTCGCGTCGTCACGACCCGTTCCCCGCGTCGCAGACGAGCGCCCACGCGCCGGTGTCGGACGTTCGTGAAGCGTGCAGGCAATGCTCGCACGCCTCGCACACGAGCACGGGAACGCGCTTGCGTTGACGCGGACAATCGACGCTCGCGGTGCCCGCGCCTTGGTCGGCGTTGAAGACTCGAAGGAACGTCGCCTTGGGCATGCTCTCCGACTTGCGAAGCACGTGCCGTCGGATCGCGCGCGCAGCGCCTGCAGCCGGGCGCAAAGTGCGCACGGCGCGCGCCACGATCTCGCGTGAAAATGGGTCGCGCGTGTGGCACGCGCATCGCAATCGCGGGTTTCATGCTTGCTCGTCGCATCGTCGTCACGGGGGGACCCGGCGCCGGCAAGACCGCGATCCTCGAGCTCGCGCGTCGACACTTCTGCTCGCACGTCGTCGTCGTGCAAGAGGCGGCTTCGATCGTGTTCGGCGGAGGATTCCCGCGCCGCGAAGACAACGCGGCGCGCGAGGCCGCGCAGCGCGCGATTTATCACGTGCAAGTCGAGCTCGAGCGCCTCGCGGAGTCGCCCGACACGCACGTCATGCTCTGCGATCGCGGCACGCTCGACGGCCTCGCGTATTGGCCCGAGCGACCCGAGGCGTTCTTCACCGACCTCGGCACGTCGCTCGAGAAGGAGCTCGCGCGCTACGACGTCGTCATCCACCTCCACACGCCGAAGCGCCGCGAGGGCTATCACGGCACGCCGCTCCGAATCGAGCACGCGTGGGAGGCCGAAGCGATCGACGCGCGCTTGCTCGACGTCTGGAAGGAGCACCCGCACCGAATCGTCATCGAGAGCAATCACGACTTCATGACGAAGGCGAAGCGAACGCTCGAAGTGATCCGCGAGCTCTTGCCGCCGGAGTGTCGAACGCCATGAGCGCCGCGATCGCGCCCGCCTGCGCGCATTGCGGGCTTCCGACGGGAGATCCCGCCGCGCGCTTCTGCTGCGAGGGTTGTCGCGCCGTGCACGATCTTCTCGTCGAGTCCGATCTCGGTCGCTACTACGAGCTCCGCGGCGAGCGCGGCGTCCCACAGAACGACACGCGACCCGATCGCCGCGACACCAAATGGCTCGACGCGCTCGAGGCGCGCCGCGCCGTGGGAATCGATCGCGTCGATCTCGACGTGCAGGGCCTCCACTGCACCGCGTGCGTGTGGCTCATCGAGACGCTCTTCGCGCGCCACGGCGGGACGAGCATCGCGATCAATCCAGCGCTCGGCCGCGCGCGTCTCGTCGTGCCCGCGTCGTTCGATTTGCGCTCGTTCGTGATCGACGTCGAGCGGTTCGGCTATCGCTTCGGTCCGCCATCGCAGCGCGCGCCGCGTCGATCGAGCGCGCTCCTCTGGCGACTCGGCGTGTGCGTCGCGATCGCGATGAACACGATGATCTTCGCGTTCGCGACGTACGCGGGTCTGCGATCGGGTCCGATCTTCGAAGCGTTCGAGGCGATCAACCTCGCGCTCTCGACGATCGCGGTCGTCGTCGGAGGCGGCGTGTTTTTCCGCGCGGCCTGGCAGAGCGTGAAACGCGGGGTCCTCCACCTGGATTTGCCGATCGCGCTCGGCATCGCGCTCGCGTACGCGGGCTCGGTCGCGTCGTTCGCTGCGCACCGCGCGAGCGGCGTGTTCGTCGACACGCTCGACGTGTTCATCGCGCTCATGCTCCTCGGTCGCTACCTCCAGGAGCGCGTGCTCGAGCGCAATCGTCTCGCGCTCCTCGAAGACGACGGAACGAGCTCGCTCCTCGCGCGTCGCATCCGAAACGGCGTCATCGAGACGGTGAAGTGCATCGACCTCGCGCGCGGCGATCGCATCGTCGTCGCGGGCGGAGACGTCGTGTCCGTCGACGCGCGCCTTCCGCTCGGCGCGCGCGGCTCGTTCTCGCTCGACTGGCTCAACGGCGAGAGCACGCCGCACCCGTTCGCGGCGGGCGATCTGGTTCCGGCCGGCGCGTTCTCCGCGTCGCGCGAGACGATCACGCTCGTCGTGGAGCGCGATTTTGCGCATTCGGGCCTCGCGGATCTGTTGTGCGCGCCGTGCACGCGCGACGCGAGCGCGTCGCGCGCATCGGGCGCTTCGCGCTATTGGGATCTCCTCGCGCGCTTCTACGTGGTCGCGGTGCTCGGCGCGGCGGCGATCGGTTTCGTCGCGTGGATGCTCGCGACGCGCGACGTCGGTCGCGCGATCGAAGTGACGACCGCCGTGCTCGTCGTGACGTGTCCGTGCGCGTTCGGCATCGCGACGCCGCTCGCGTACGATCTCGCCGCCGTCGGTCTGCGTCGTGAAGGTCTCTTCGTGCGGACGGCGGGCTTCTTGGACCGCGCCGCGCGCACGAAGACCGTCGTCTTCGACAAAACGGGCACGCTCACGAGCGGCGAGCTCCGCGTCACGAACCCCGAGGCGCTCGACGCGCTCGACGAGACCGAGCGGGGCGCGCTCTACGATCTCGCGAGCGCAACGTGGCACCCGAAGAGCGCCGCCGTGCTCCGTGCGCTCGGCGCGCGAAGCGCGAGCGGCGCGCGAGTCGAGCAACACGCGCGTGGCGTCTCGCTGCGTCGCGGCGCACACGAGTGGCGCCTCGGCGCGAGCGAGTGGGCTTCGCCGCGCGAACCTTCTTCTTCTGCGCTCGCGTTCGCGCGCGACGGCGCTCTGCTCGCGACCATCGAAGTCGACGAGCGCCTTCGAAGAGACGCGAAGGCGGAGGTCGCCCGACTCCGCGAAGACTACGACGTGTGGTTGCTCAGCGGCGACGACGAGGCGCGCACGCGACGCGCGGCGCGCGCCGCCGGCATCGACGCAGGCCATGCAATCGGTGCATGCAGCGCGCAAGAAAAAGCCGCGTGGATCGATCGCCATGATCACGATGATCTCCTCATGGTCGGCGATGGAATCAACGACAGCCTCGCCGTCGAGCGCGCGACGTGCGGAGGAACTCCCGCGATCGACAGGCCGTTCATGGCCGCGCGCAGCGACTTCTACTTCGTCACGCCGGGTCTCAGGCCCATCCGTCTCGCGCTCGAAGTGTCGCGCCGCGTGACGCGCGTTCGCTCTCGTAACCTCATCTTTGCGCTGGCCTACAACGTGCTCTCGGTCGGGCTTGCATACGCCGGAGTGATGTCCCCGCTCCTTTGCGCGGTCCTGATGCCGGCGAGCTCGCTCACTACGGTGCTTCTCACGGTCGCATCACTCAGCTCCCGGAGCTCGATATGGAAGTCCTGATCCTCCAAGTGTTCGTCAGCCTGATGCTCGTATCGAGCTCGATCCTTCTCTTCGTGCACGCCTTTCGGCAACACGACTTCGATCACGCCGAGCGCCTCGCGCTGCGGCCCCTTGACGAGGACGACGCCCATGAATGAACCCGCCACGCTCGAGAAACGAACCATCACCTACGACGACTCCGTCGCGCGGAAGTTCGTCTTTGCGTCCGTCGGTTGGGGGATCGTCGGCATGCTCGTCGGTGCGCTCGTCGCGTTGCAGCTCGCGTGGTGGCCGGCGAACCTTCCGCCGTACCTGAGCTTCGGTCGGTTGCGCCCGCTTCACACGAACGCCGTCATCTTCGCGTTCGTCGGCAACATGATGTTCGCGGGCGTCTACTATTCGACCCAGCGCCTCGTGCGCGCCGCGCTGCCGAGCAAGCTGCTCACGAACATCCACTTTTGGGGATGGCAGGCGATCATCCTCGCTGCCGCCGTCACGCTCCCGCTCGGCTTTACGCAAGCGAAGGAATACGCGGAGCTCGAGTGGCCGATCGACATCGCGATCGCGGTCGTTTGGGTGGTCTTCGCGATCAACTTCTTTTGGACGCTCGCGCGCCGCACCGAGAAGCACCTCTACGTCGCCATTTGGTTCTACATCGCGACCATCGTCACGGTCGCGGTGCTCCACATCGTCAACTCGATCGCGATCCCGGTCTTCGCGCTCAAGAGCTACTCGGTGTACGGCGGCGCGAAGGATGCGCTCGTTCAGTGGTGGTACGGACACAACGCGGTCGCGTTCTTCCTGACGACTCCGATTCTCGGCATCATGTATTACTTCTTGCCGAAAGCGGCGGGGCGACCTGTGTATTCGTACAGGCTGTCCATCATCCACTTTTGGGCGCTGATATTCGTCTACATCTGGGCGGGCCCGCACCACTTGCTCAACAGCGCGCTGCCCGAGTGGGCTCAGACGCTCGGAATGATCTTCTCCGTCATGCTCTGGGCGCCGAGCTGGGGCGGCATGCTCAACGGTCTGCTCACGCTGCGCGGCGCGTGGAACAAAGTGCGCGAAGACCCGGTCCTCAAGTTCTTCGCCGCGGGCGTCACGTTCTACGGCATGGCGACGTTCGAAGGCCCGCTGCTTTCGATCAAGAGCGTCAACGGCCTCGCGCACTATACCGACTGGATCATCGGCCACGTGCACGCCGGCGCGCTCGGATGGAACGGGCTGATGGCGGCGGGAATGTTCTACTGGATGATCCCGCGCCTCTACGGGACGAAGCTCCACTCGACGCGCCTCGCGAACCTCCACTTCTACGTCGGCACGTTCGGCATCTTGCTCTACGTGATCGCGATGTGGGTCAGCGGCATCACGCAGGGTCTCATGTGGCGCGCGACGAACCCCGACGGTTCGCTGCAATATCCGGTGTTCGTCGAGACGCTCGCGGCGATTCGTCCGATGTATTGGATGCGTCTCATCGGCGGCACGGCGTACCTGCTCGGTATGATCGTGATGGCTTACAACCTCGTCGCCACGGCGCGCGCGGGCAAAGCCGTGAACGGAACCGCAGAGGTCGTCGTCGAGAAGAAAGACGACGGCGCGACGTGGACGGAGATCGTCTTCGGCAAGCCCGTCATCTTGATCGCGGTCGTCGGCGCGCTCGGCGGGCTCTTTCTCGTGACGAACGCGATGGCGGGCATGCTCTTCGTGACGCTCGCGTTCGGCATCGCCGTGCTCGGCGCGATCGCGATCAGCGCGGCGAGCAAAGCGGGCGGCGCGGAGCACGCGTGGCACCGGTTGCTCGAGGGTCGCGCGCTCGTCTTCGTGTCGCTCACGGTCATCGCCGTCCTCATCGGCGGCATCGCCGAGCTCGTTCCGTCGCTGCTCGCGCAACCCGACGGCTCGCTCGATGGCAGTCAAAAACCGTACACGGCGCTCGAGCTCGAAGGGCGCGACATCTATCTGCGCGAGGGTTGTTACAACTGCCACTCGCAGATGATTCGTCCGTTCCGCTTCGAGCAGCAGCGGTACGGCGAGCCGTCGACGATGGCCGAGTCTCAGCTCGATCACCCGTTCCAATGGGGATCGAAGCGCACGGGGCCCGATCTTGCGCGCGAAGGCGGAAAATATCCGAACCTGTGGCACTACAACCACTTCCTCGATCCACGAAGCGTCTCGTCCGGATCCAACATGCCGCCTTATGCGTTCCTCGCGGACAGTCGCGTCGACGCGACGCGCACCGCCGACAAGATGCACGCGATGAAATCGATCGGCGTGCCTTATACCGACGCGGACGTGTCCGGATCGCAAGCGAGCGAAAAGGCTCAAGGCGCGTCGATCGCGCTCGACCTCGAGCAAGCCGGCGCGCACGTCGCGCCCGACAGCGAGCTCGTCGCGCTCATCTCGTACGTCCAGCGTCTCGGACAAAACCCGAAGCCCGCGCCGCAGCAAGGCGTCGCGATGAAGGAGTGAGTCATGCACGCGCAACTGCTCTCGCACACGCCGCTCCTCGCGCTTCCGATCATCGCGATGTTCCTCTTCCTCGCGATCTTCGTCGGCGCGACCGCGCGAACGCTCTCGCGCCGCGCCCACGCTTATTCCGAGGTCGCGCGCTTGCCCGTCGAGGAGAACGACCATGAGTGACGAGGAGAACAAGAAGGACGAGATCGTCCACACGTACGACGACGACATCCACGAGCAGGACAACCGCCTGCCGCTCTGGTGGCAATACACGCTCTATGGCGCGGTCGTGTTCGCCGTCTTCTATTGGCTCGGAGAGCATCGCATCGGCGCGTGGCTCTCGCAGCGCGATCACTACGACCAAGAGATGATCGCCGTGCGTTTGGAGGAGGCGAAGAAGAGCGGAAAGATGACGCCCGAGACGCTCGTCGCGATGTCGCACGCGCCGCAGAGCGTCGACGCGGGCAGGCAGATCTTCACGTCGACGTGCGTGCAGTGCCACCGCGCGGACGGCGGCGGCAACATCGGACCGAACCTCACCGACGCGTATTGGATTCACGGGAGCAAGCCGGAGAACATCTATTCGACCGTGCACGACGGCGTGCCTTCGAAGGGAATGCCCACGTGGGCGCCGCAGCTCGGTGAAGAGAAGGTCGCGCAGGTCGTCGCGTATGTGCTGACGCTCCAGAACACGAACGTTCCGAACGGCAAAGCGCCGCAAGGGGAGAAGGACTAAGGTCGCCGTGGCCGTGGTGCGATTGCCGGTCGTTCAAGACGACGAGAGCGTCCGGGGCTCGATCCTCGCGGACGGACATCGCAAGCGCATCGTCGCCGCGGACGTGAAGGGAAGGTTCCACACGGCGCGCACGCTCGTCTTCGTGGTGCTCATCGGCTTCGCGGCTGCGCTCCCGTGGATCAAAATCGGCGGCGCGCCCGCGCTGTTTCTCGACGTCGACAAACGGAAATTCTTCATGTTCGGCGCGACGCTCAACGCGCAGGACACGTGGCTCCTCTTCTTCGCGCTCTCCGGCGTCGGGTTCGGGCTCGTATACCTCACGGCGCTCGCGGGGCGCGCGTGGTGCGGATGGGCGTGCCCGCAGACCGTGCTCCTCGACGGCGTGTATCGACGCATCGAGCGCGTGATCGAAGGCCCGCGCAACGCGCACTTGAAGCGCGACGCGGGACCGATGACGTTCTCGCGCGCGGCTCGCAAGATCGCGAAGCACACGGCGTTCGTCATCGTGTCGCTCGCGGTCGCGCACGTCGTCCTCTCGTATTTCGTCTCGCTGCCCGCGATGTTCCGCATGGTGCGCGCGGCGCCGTCGGCGCACCCCGAAGCGTTCGCGTGGACGTTCGCGATCTCCGCGGTGCTCTACGGGAACTTCGCGTTCTTCCGTGAACAACTCTGCGTCGTCTTGTGTCCCTACGGGCGGCTTCAGTCCGTGCTGCTCGACGACGACTCGCTCGTCGTCGGGTACGACAAGGCGCGCGGCGAGCCGCGCGGAAAAAAAGGCACGCAAGGCGCAGGCGATTGCGTCGATTGCTTCCGCTGCGTGCAAGTGTGCCCGACGGGGATCGACATCCGCGACGGACTCCAGCTCGATTGCGTCGCGTGCACCGCGTGCATCGACGCGTGCGACGACGTGATGGATCGCCTCGGACGCGCCCGCGGTTTGATCCGCTACGACTCGACGCGCGGGCTCACGGAAGGCAAGCGGAAGATCTGGCGCCCGCGCGTCGCGCTCTACACCGGGCTCCTCGTCGCGGGTTTGATCGCGGCGACGCTCGCGCTCCGCGCGCGCAGCGACTTCGAGGCGAACGTCGTGCGGCTCCCCGGCGCGCCGTTCGTGATCGACGACGGCGTCGTGCGAAACGGATTTGAAGTTCACCTCGTCAACAAGTCGTCGCAGACGCACGCGTTCGACGTGCGGGCGGACGCGCCGAAGGACGCGACCGTCACCGTGTCGATGCCGCACGTCGAGCTCGAACCGCTCGCGCAAGGTCACGTGTCGTTCTTCGTGACCGCGCCGCGCAACGTTCACCTCGGAGGTGACGTGGTGCACGTCACGGTCACGCGCGACGGCGAGTCGAAGACGTCCGACGTTCGCTTGCTCGGAGTGACGCGATGACGTTCGCGCTCGCCGCGTTCCTCCTCGGACTCTTCGGCAGCGCGCACTGCGTCGCGATGTGCGGCGGCGTCTCCGGCGCGCTCTCGGGCGGGCTCGTTCGGCTCGGCAAGCGCGCGCGGCCCGCGCGCTCCGCGTTCGCGTACAACGCAGGTCGCGTCGGCGCGTACGCGCTGCTCGGCGCGATCGTCGGCGCGCTCGGATACGCCGCGGACCGCATTCCGTACTTCGGCGAGGCGCGCATCGTGCTGCGCCTTCTCGCCGGTGTGATGCTCCTCGGCGCCGGGCTCTACGTCGCCGGCGTGTTTCGCCGCTTCGCGATCGTCGAGCGCGTCGGCGCGCCGATCTGGCGCCGCGCGCGTCCGATCGCGGCGCGCATGACGAGCGCGGACAGCGCGGCCGCGCAGATCGGCGTGGGCGCGCTTTGGGGGCTCATGCCGTGCGGCCTCGTGTACGCCGCGTTCGCGATCGCGCTCGCGAGCGGATCCATCGCGAGCGGCGCGCTCGTCATGCTCGCGTTCGGTTTCGGAACCGCGCCTGCGATGATCGCGACGGGACTAGCGGGAGCGCGCATCGCGGCGGCCGTGACGACGCGCGCGTGGCTCCGTGCGCTTGCTGGTACGCTGGTCGTCGCGTTCGGCGTCGTGAACGTCGCGTCGTCCGTCGCGTCGCTGCGCGACCCCGCGCCGATTTGCGCGTGCCACAACCACGGAGCCCACCCATGATCCAGCACCTCCTCGTCGCCACCGATTTCAGCGAGCCCTCGAAGGCCGCGCTCGACTACGCGATCGATTTGGCGAAGACCCTGCGCGCGAAGATCACGGTGGTCCACGTCTACGAGATCCCGAACTTCGCGTACGAAGGCGGGCTCGTCAGCATGCCGGTCGAGATGGCCACGTCGATTCGCGACGGAGCGATCGCCACGATGAAGAAGCTGTGCGATGGGCACGCCGGCGACGGCGTTTCGATCGCGTCCGTCGTCCGCGAGGGGCCGCCAGCGCAGGTGATCGAGCAAGTCGCCAACGAAATCGGCACGGACATCACGGTCGTGGGCACGCACGGTCGCCGCGGGCTGTCGCATCTGGCGCTCGGGAGCGTCGCCGAAAAGATCCTGCGCAGCTCCACGCATCCGGTGCTCACGGTTCGCCCGAAAAAGTGAGCTTGCTTCGGGAGGATCGCGATATATATGCGCGCAGGAGGCACGAGCTGCACGCCCATCGCGCACGGCGCGCGGGTTTCGCGCGTTTGCGCGCGGCACGATGGCTGCACTCTGACCATTCGTGAACCCCAAAAAACTTCTCGCAATCCTCGCCATCGGATTCTCCACTTTCGGCTGCTCGCAGGTGCAGTCGCACGGAGAATTCGTGCCCGCTGCGCCGTTCGCGCAGTTCACGACGTTCTCTTTCGCGTCGAACGAAGGACCGCCCGGCGGCTACCATTTGTCGAAGCGCTCGCTCGTCGTCGTCGAGCAAATGAAGCCGCTCGTGGCTGCGGAGCTCGAGAAGAAAGGGTACGTGCGAGCGCACGAAGGCGAAGTCGGCGACATCATCATCGCGGTGGGCGCGGGTCGTCGCGAGAGCGAGGAGCACGTTCACGTGAACTGGCACATCACGGAGCTCACGGGTGAAGAGTTCGAAGATCGCGATTTCGTCGAGGGCGGCATCGTCATCGATGCTTACGACAAGAGCGGCGGCCAGATTTGGCACGGCGCTGCGCGCACGGCGATCGATCCGCAAAAGCCAGATGTGAATTTGGTGCGCGATGCGGTCGCTGACGTGCTCAAGCGGTTCCCGTCGCACAACGTTCGCTAGCCATCATGTTCAAACACATCCTCGTCGCCACCGACTTCGCGGAGCCTTCCGAGCGCGCCGTCGCGCTCGCGGTGGAGCTCGCGAAGTCGTTCGGCGCGGAGCTCACCGTCGTTCACGCGTACGAAATCCCGGCGTACGTTTACGCGGGCGTCTCGTTCACGCCGGCCGATCTCGTCACGCCGGTCATCGACGGCGCGCGCGAAGCGCTCGCGAGCGTGCTCGCGCGTGTTCGCGAGTCCGTGCCGAACGCGACGAGCATGCTGCGCAACGGCGATCCGGCGACGGAAATTCTCACCGCGATCGATCAAGCGCACGCGGATCTGCTCGTCGTCGGAACGCACGGACGCCGGGGCCTCCCGCACGCGCTGCTCGGAAGCGTCGCGGAGAAAATCGTTCGCCTCGCGCGCGTCGCGGTGCTCGTCGCGCGGTAACCTTCAGGGCGACACGGTGCACGTGAGCGGCGTCGCGAGCTGACCGCGCCAGTCGTCGGGCGTGCGGAACGCCCAGCCGAACGTGTTCTTGCCGTCGCGGTAAAGGGCGACGCGGAGCCGACTGCCGTAGGCCACGTAACCCATCGAGCAGAACGTGCCGGTCTCGGTCACCTCGATGAGTCGCTGCGTGATGTCAGCGGACACGGCGGGTTTCTTGTCGCCGAAATCGAACGTCGCGTGTCCGCCGTTGTGCGTCGGGCGGCGGAACGATTGCGCGTACGTGCGCGGATCGCACGGCGCGTCCATCGCCGCCGCGTCGACGACGATGGGCATCGCGATCTCCGCGGGGGGCGGCGAGCCGAGCGGATAGAGCACGGTGCCTTCGCGGAGCGCCGTCGAGATCCACGGTTTGCCGCCCACGCCGCGCACGAACGCGACGGGCGCGGACTGCGAGTCGGTGACGAACCACGCGTGCTCTTGCCACGACGCGCCGTTCGTGTCCGAGAAGCTCGCGTCGGCGAGGTAGCCATCGGTCGAAAGGAGCATCCAGTTTTTTCCGATGTGCTGCGCGTGCGCGAGCGTCGAGTGCGCGGGCACGGAGATTGGCTCGACCTTGCCGTCGGTGTGAATGAACGACACGGGCGCAGCGTCGGTCGGCTGATAGAGCAGCCCGCCGCTCACGACTTGCGCTTCGCCGGTGAAGCCGTATCGCGCGACGCGAAACGCGGCGAGCTTCGCGAGCTTCGCGCGTTGAACGTGACCGGTCTCGAACGAGAACGCGGCGAGCTCGACGTCCACCGGCCCTTCTCCGACGTGCGAATAGCGCGCGGCGACGAACCCATCGGAGACGCTGCGCTCCGAGACGGCGCGCTCCATGTCCTTCGGCGGTTTGGGCGCGGCGTCGAGGAGCGTTTCGCGGCGAATCGCGGAGCGACCGCCGACGGTGATCGTCTTCTTTCCGTCCTTGTCGGTTTCGCTGAGGTACCAAAACACGTCGCGTCCCGGGTTCACGCTGTCGAGGATTGGCATCGACGGCAGCTTCGTGACGGCGCCCGCGGCTTTGCACGCGACGTTCATGTGGATGGGCGGCGGCAGGATTTCGTCGCTCGGATCGTCGGGCGTCGGCTCGTCGGCCGGCGGCTCCGTCGTCGCCTTCACCGTTTGAATTTCGCCGACCGTGTTCGCGACCGGCAGGTCCCAGCCGACGCGCTGCGCGTCGCCCGCCAAGCATCCGCTCTCGGAGCACTCCGGATTCTCGGCGCCGTTCGTCGCGACGCGCGTCCACGATGCGCCGCCGTCCGCCGTCTCCCAACCGTAGGCTTTGCCGTTCATCACGATGCCGTGCGCGCCGGCCACCGAAAGCCCTTGAAGCCGTCCGTCGACTTCGACCTTCGCCGGCACGTAGAGCGTCGGGAGCTCTTTGCCGCTCACGTCGCGACGCTCGATCGCGAGAACGGATTTCTCTTCGTCGATGTGAAAGACGTGGAGCGTTCCGTCGGGCATCACGGCGATGCGCGTGTGCTCGTGGTAGTTCGTCTTCAGCGGCTTCACGATCGGCGTGAATTTGTTTTGCGAGAGGCGCGACTCGTAGACCGTCGGGCTTCCGCTGTCGGTCTGACCGATCGCGTAGACCTTGTCGTGCGCCTCGTCGAACGCGAAGCGATGCGGCTTGAACTCGTCGGTGAAGAGAAGATCTTCGAACGCGGTGCCGCCCGCGACGCGGATCTTCGCCGGGTTGCAGTCTTCGTTGCGCGTGCCGCCGAAGTTTCCGCAGAGCGCGGGGACGAACGTCCAACCTTTGGGCCCGACCGCGACGGGCTCGCCGCTCGTGGCTTGATCGCCTTCGAGCGTGACCGCCGCCTTCCACGTCGCGCCGAGATCGCTGCTGATCATCAACGTCGAAGTCGGCGTGTTCTCGTCGGCGTCTTCGTCGGTGCGAAGCACGGCGATCGTCTGCCCGCGCGCCGCGATGAGCCCATCGAGGCTCTGACGCGACTTGAGCTCTTTCACCGTCGCGAACGCGCCGGGCGCCGTGCCGAGCTTCGCCGCGCGGAAACGGACCCTGTTCGCTTTCTTGCCGTCGGTGGTTCGCTCGATGTCGAACACTTGATCGCCGTCGATCACGTGCGTCGTCTCGCTCTCTTCGTCCGTGTCCGGCGTCTCCGGTTGTTGAATCGCGAGCGAGGACATCTCTTGCGGGGTCTCGTC